>ERZ506883.43-NODE-43-length-88205-cov-29.6184_pt1 | contig 88205 bp, 69 predicted proteins | sample MGYA00513177_ERZ506883 | MGnify/ENA metagenome assembly ERZ506883 | reverse complement strand
GCTTCTTGTACTACTTGTCTGTTTATGTAAAATCTTTCAAAGAACTCTTTCTTTAGTTGCTTAGAGTAATACTTGATTTCTCAAAAGCGAGTGCAAAAGTACTAACTATTTTTCATTCCACCAAATTTTCCGAGAAGAAAGTTGCATTTTTCTTCCGAATTTAACATTCATAAACATAATAAAGCTCTAAAACAGATCTTTCTCCTTATTATATATAGGCACATAAAATGCATTTGTGTTCGGACACACATGCGCATTTTAATGCCAGCAAAACTAAAACCTTTACTATGTTTCAGCAAATTCCAACAACAAAAGAAGAGATATCCTGGTACTTTCCACAAAAAAGAGGCATATAATTTGGATATTACAGTATTTCTTCGTATTTTTGCCTTGTCTATTCAAGAGTTTTAAATTATATAAAAGGAGAAAAGTATCATGAAGATAATCGTTTCACAAGAAATAGAATCCGTATGTCCTACTTTTGTAGGTGCATGCGTAGAAGCTTATGTTGAGAACTCACCTTACTGCAAGGAACTATGGGATGATATAAATGCGCTCGGAGAAAAGTTTAAAAGTTCTCTCACAACAGAATCGCTCAAGGAGATAAGCGGTATTGCTGCAACAAGAAAGGTATATCGTGCATGCGGCAAGGACCCTTCACGCTATCGCCCGGCATCTGAAGCCCTTATCCGCAGAATACTGCAGGGCAAGGAACTCTATCAGAGAGATACCTTAGTTGATCTGGTAAACCTGGCAAGCATAGCCTATGGCTATAGCATAGGTGGTTTTGATGCCGACAAGTTCGAAGGCGACACGCTTACTTTAGGAGTTGGCAAAGAAGGCGAGCCTTACGAAGGTATAGGAAGAGGAATGATCAATATAGAAGGCTTACCAGTATATAGAGATAGAATGGGAGGTGTAGGAACTCCTACCAGCGACCACGAACGTACAAAAATGACACTCGGCACCACTCACCTCGTGGTTCTCATCAACGGATATGATGGTGACGAACAACACGTACGTGAGAATGCCGAGTTCATTCTGCAACTCTTAAGCAAATATTGCAAGAGCAGCGGGGGAAGTTATTTTATCTATCAATGACTTGCCTTCAACTCCTTGTCCCATTCCAGGAGTCGCTGATACTCTTTCTTGGTAATTCGCATAAAGCTACCATGCTGAGGTCCCGTTACGCCCTTGATATCAACAGGATCTGAGAAATTGCGGAGATACTTATCTGCCTTGCAGATACGATAGTGCTTAGGCTGATCGCTATACTGGATATAAGCTACACGCCAGGTATCATCGCCCATCAACTGGAAGGCAGAGCTACCTTCGCAATTCTTCCTGCCTTCGAAACTTACGTAGTCGTTCTCTACTGGTTCGCCCCATCCGTGGTTCAAGTGCTTGCTGGTAGCAGTATAGATACCAGGTTTTCCACCTTCCTTCTTGATCAGCATGTGGTAAAGACCATCGCTCTTCAGGAAGTTGATGTCAGCATCAATGGTAGCATATCCCCAATCGAAGAGAAGCTTTGGAGTAGTAATCTTGGTAAAAGACTTGTCTGCATAGCTATAATACATCCGATCATATTTTTCCTCCGCACGATTAAGCATAGAATAATAGATCATGTATCCACCCTTCTCACCATTTTCCCAACGATAGTCAGGATCCCAGAAGATCTGAGGAGCCCAGACACGGTTGATGGTACTCCAATCCTTGTAAGGAGACTGAGCGGTAGCTGCATCACAGAAATTCTGCATACCCTTACGATAATCGAAAGTTACACTGGTCCAGTGAATGAGATCATCACTCTTCAAGAGATCAATACCATAGTTATCCCACTTATGGCTTTTTGCCACACACATATCCGTGGTCACCATAATATATCCCTTTCCATTATGGGTACGGGTGATATAGGCATCGCGGGTTCCCCCTTCGATACGCGCATGCTCAGCAGGATCAAAGATTGGTTTACCATCATTAATGTCCTGATAGTTGTAGCCATCACGAGATACTGCATACGCGGTCCACTCTCCCTTATCACTCATGTGACAATAGAGATAACCATAATCACCCTTTACTAAATTCTGTGCTGTCATTGGCATGAAAGTAGCCAAAGCCAGGAGTACTGTTGATAATTTCTTCTTCATTATTTTTTAATTTGTTAGTTGACAATTATAAGATGATGCTGCAAAATTACAACATTTTCCAGAAATTACCAAACCCTAAAGCCCATATAGCTATCAAAATGACGAAAAGTACTCCTTTTTGAACGAATTAGTACCTTCCATCCTATAAAATCGAGTAGGAGGTAAACACTTCATAGATGTTTATCGGGGCACCAGCAGTTTTCTTAATAGGGGAAAGGTATTACTTTTTAATAAATCCACCAAATTCTAGGGGGATAAATTTGCAGAAAAAAATAAGGTGGATCATAAATCTCCTTTCACGGAATGTGGATTATACTGAAAATAAGAGAGTTAAGTATGAAAGGAAAAATCACTTAATTTTGAGATGGTAATTGATGGCTAAGCTTAAATATGGCGATGTGGATAGTGAATAATGAGCGTCTTGATAGTGAATAGTGGGTGTTTTGATAATGAACAGTGTGTGTCTCTGTTATGAATGTTGGGATGAAGCATAGTAACCAGAAGGATGAGGGATAGATATTGGCAGGGGAAAAGGGACGATTTATCGACTGGATGACTAGGCTCATCTATATGGATGACTCTAGTCATCTATATGGCTGACTCCGGTCATCTATATGGATGACGCTGGTCATCCGATACAAAGAAGCCTTTTCTATTCCTTTTGTAATAGTTGCTTTCTCCTTTAGACTAAGTTGTCTTCACCTTTAAACTAAGTTGCCTTCTCCTTATATTAATAGTTCTTTCTGCTGATTATTATAGTTGCTTCCGAGAATTCTCCTTTCACACTTAAATAACTGATTATAAGTATACTATAACAATTGTGAAAGGAGAATGAAATTATAATTGCTGTTTTTGAGAAGCTATTTCTGAAGGTGACTTTATGTTGAAACGATACGTCAGGAGATAGAATTAGACAACATACATGCTATAGTCAAACAAAAAAAGGGGACCGGCCACTGCCAGTCCCCAAGACGAGAGAGATATAAGTGTTGACTTGGTCAACAACGAGGCAAATCACTTTGCCTTATATCTTTAATACTATACCTAGACAATATCATTAGAAACATCATCTAGGAATAGTTCATGTATAGCAAAAGTATATTACTTGTTATCCTCAGCCCAACCCGTAGACTTAAATCCTGTTACTCTGTAATGATATCCAGGCTGGTCTGAACGTGAATAGGTGAAACTGATTTCATCTGTCACAGAACCAGATACAGTAGTATAAGTATTGTGACCACACTTACCGCTAACAGTTACCTTGTCGGTAGCTGTAGCAGAGTTACCTATAAAATCATCCACATTCTCACCACCGAAAGTATAAGCACTCATATCAATAGATACCTTAGCATTGATGGCGTAAGCTGCCTTAGAGGCAGTTGAGCCTACACGAATCCATGCCTTATCCTTATCATAATCGGTAGTATTGCTGAGATAGGCATAGAGAACACCCGAAGTGGTTCCTGTACCATCAGTCTTAAAGATGAATTCTGCATCCGCGGGATTAGAAGCCCAATACTCTGCATCTGTCTTAGAAGCATCATAACCTCTCTCCACATTGATTCTATACTGACCACCAATAGGAGCAATAGGAGTATAATCGATATCGAAATCGTCTCCCTCAGAGCATGCAGTAAACAATGCTACGAAAACAAAGCTCAAAAAATATAATATTTTCTTCATGACTTTTCGTTTATTACATTAATAATCATTACTTCTCCCACCAAAGTTTCTTGGTCAGCGAGTTTCCATTCTCTTCTACATACTTTTCAGCAGCAGAGTTATACAATGTAGTAGCTGTAGGATAAAGCAATCGCATAGGATACTCACCGGCATTCATATTGCTAGCACCTGGATCAACCAAATTGCCTAACACATAACCATCAGACAATTCACGCTGCAAAGCAGTTGTTGATTTACGAACAGTAATATTAGCCTGAACCTCAGGAATACCCAAACGGTTACGGGTCATCCAGCCATCATAAGCATTCGCACCAGCATAAGTTACCCAATACTGCATGGCGATACTATGAAGCATATCGGCCTTATCGAACTTGTAAGCACCATCAACGAATGCTGTACCATCAAATCCCCAACGGCTGAAGCCAGCAAGAACACCCTTATTATAATATTCCTCAGCCTTTTCAGCATTACCCAAACGAGCATAAGCCTCAGCAATCATCAATTCGCATTCAGCCTCGTTCATCAGATAGACAGCATCATTATAAGCCTGTTTCATACGAGAAGACTTAGAGATTGCAATGCCACCCTCTGTAGTTTCATCAGTATTTGGTTTTGTTCCACAAGGAAGACCCTCATAGCATTCATCCATGTGAGCAATCAGTTCCTCATCAGAAGAATAGCCGAGAGTTTTTTTGGCATTAGCAGTTACCTCATACAACTTGATGATACGAGGATCCTTCTTATCCAAAAGATACTCCAAGAAAGTATGACAAGCACGAATATTCTCAGTAGTATTCAACTGACGGATATTAAACTCATAAAGAGGATTACCCTTATTAGCGCCATCTTCCCAATTTACCCAAGCACAATCCTGCTCCAAAAGACCACCTGCACTAAGCAAAGCCTGAATATCAGATTTATGAGCGTCGAAATCTTTGAGATACATCTTCAATTTCAAACTCTTTGCAAAGCCTGCCCAGCTATCCATACTGCCTCCCAAGAAACAGTCAACAACACCTAAAGGTGAAGTTTTTTCTGCAGCTTTAGCATCATCGAGTTTGGCAATGGCAGCATCCAGCATCTCCAGGATACCTGGATAAACTACGGTTTTGCTATCATCGAATGCAGCATGTGGATTGTTCTCAATATCAAGAGCACCTGTAAACGGAATATCGCCATAAGTATCAGTCAATACCAAGAAATTATAGGCCTGAAGAATCTTGGCAACCATCCAATAGTTCCAAGCCTTACTTTCTTCAGCAGAAGCCAAAGCCAGCTTTAAATCTTCCAGACTGTTGGCATATGTATTCTGCCAAACCGTAGTAACAGGAGGAATTGAACCTGATGTTGTTACAGCATAGTTAGCCAATGTATTATACTGGTTTGTACTATTACCCTGTGTTACATACTGGCACCAGAAGTCACCAGTAATTTGCTGATAAAGACCACTGACAGCCACAATAGAACCTTCGGCAGCCGGAAGCAACTGCTTGTAGGAAGCTGTAGAAGGATAGTTAGGGTTGTAGTTGATATCCAAATAGCCAGAATCGCTACAAGAAGTAACAGTACCCATTGTCAAGACGGCTCCCAGCAATGCTGCGCTTAAAAATTTATATCTTTTCATATAAGAAATCTCCTTTAATTAAAATACAACCTTCAAGTTAATACCATAGTTGCGAGTTGACACAGAACCCATAGTCTCACCAAACTCAGAGCTGATATCATTACCAAAGTTAGAAGACTCTGGGTCGATATAATTCTGATGCTTTGGAGTGATGAGCAACAAGTTGTGGCCAACGAGACTCAAAGACAACTTCTGCATCTTCAATGCGCTTGTGATTGTCTTAGGAAAATCGTATGTCAAAGCCAACTCACGAAGTTTGAAGTAAGAACGGCTTACAACGAAATCACGACGCACCTCCGGGTTGTAGCTATAGTTACCCTGAACATAATTCATATAGTTGGAAGCTACAGGAATATTATTCTCAACATACTCTCCACCAACAATCTTTACAGAATGAGGATAAACAAAAGCATCACGCTCATTGAATACGGTCTCTGTAGAGTTACCATTGAAGTGAGTAATATAAGATGTCTCAGAATACATCAATCCACCCTTATGCCAGTCGCCCGTTGCAGCAAGACTCAAGTTCTTCCACTTCAGATGTGTGGTGAAGCCCATTACGAAATCTGGCTGAGAAGATCCGAGATAATCATAGTCTGTAGTACTAGCCTGCAAGAAACCATTACCATTTACGATTCTATAACCATAATATGGACTGTTTTTATCTGTTACCTTCTGTGTTGCTGGCAACTTGAAGATACCGATAGGCTCGCCAACCTTCAATACGTAAGATACACCACGCATAGAAGAATACAAACCAGTACTTGTAGTACCTACAGGAATGGTATATTCATCAAGACCATCCCAAAGTTCCTTCACCTTACTCCAGTTCTTAGCGTATGTAGCACCTACACTCCACTCCCAATCCTTGGTACGGATAGGAGTAAAATTAACCATCGCCTCAATACCCTTGTTCTGAAGTTTACCTACATTACGGGTGTTAGAAGTATAACCTGTCTCAGGAGCCAAAGTAGCAGAGATAATCTGATTCTTGGTTGTACGATCATAGTAAGCCACATCGAAGCTCAAACGGTTGCCAAAGAATGTACCGCTCAAACCAAGCTCATACTCAGTTGTAATCTCAGGCTTCAATGACTTATTTGGCAAACGGTTATACTCTGTCAAACCAGAAACACCGGAAATTGGCAAATAAGTATAGTAATACTAAGCTGGTACATAATATGAATTGGTCATATATACATTAGCATCATTACCTGTCTGACCTATAGCTGCACGAACCTTCAACAAGTCGATTTGCTTGACATTCTTCAAAGCAGGAATAGCCTGATTCAGAAGCACAGACACATTGGCACCGCCATAGAAGAAGCTGTTATCACCCATAGGAAGAGTAGAAGACCAGTCGTTACGGGCAGAAAGGTTCAGGAAAGCCCAATCCTTATAACCCAATTCAACCTGTCCCAAGAGACCCAACAATCTTCTATTCCATGAGTCAGTATCAGTAATCGAATAGGAAGATGTATTACTCAAGGAATTCCAACCAGGAATATCCAACTGCTCATTATAACCACCTACATTATCATAGTTTCTCTGGTTCAAGTTCCAACCTAAGGTTGCACCTACCGAGAAATCACCGAAAGTATGATTACCGGTCAATAAGAGGCTGGCATCAATCTGTCCACGCTGAGAACGATACTTAGAATAGTAACCCTGGTTACCTACAGTTGTACCATTACCATTTGCCTGATAAGAACCCTCGGTATAAAGAATACGTGGTTCGATGCGCTCGGTCTTATAATTGGTATAATCACCACCGAAACGGCCAATTACCTTGATATCCTTGGTAATATCGTATGACAACTCCAGCTTACCATAAATACGGTCGTCCTGGTAAGTAGAATAGAAGTTATCTACCATATAATATGGGTTGGTAGCATACAATGTATAGTAGTTATCTACATTGTTACGCTCAAGGTTGTAATCCTTCATATCTGTGAAACGAACATCAGAAGCACCCTGAAGCAACTCCATATACATATCACGAGAACGGCGCATATCCTTACGAACATAGTTCAGGGACATGTCCAGATGGAATCTGTCGATATTGGCGTAGCCACGGAGTGAGAAGGTATTACGATGATATGTATCACCATCATTAGGAGTAATACCATTAGAACTTACATTACCGTAAGATGCAACAATACCTACTTTCTCATCACCATAGCGGAGAGATACGTTGTTGTTCCATTCCTTACCTACCTGATAGAAGTCACGGATATTGTTCTTAACATAAGAAAAAGGCTTGGTTAAAGTCTCACCGTTAGAAAGACCGGTAGAACCATACCAGTGCTCACGACCATCGAGGCGAGGACCCCAAGAACCGTTCTCCTCATTAGACCAGGAACCCCAACCTTGACCAAAGAGATTCTGAGTCATTGGCACACGAAGCACATCAGTAAATGTCAAAGAACCATCGTAAGTGATAGAAGCCTTCTTGTCACCCTGTGGCTTCTTTGTAGTAATCATGATAACACCATTGGCTGCACGGGAACCATAAAGAGCAGTAGCAGAAGCACCCTTCAATACAGTTACCGATTCAATATCCTCTGGGTTGATGTCGCCTGCACCACTACCAAAGTCAACAGAGTTATCACCCAAACGGTCATTGTTGATAGGCACACCATCAACAATATACAATGGGTTGTTGCTAGAAACAGAAGAAATACCACGAATTACGACTTTCTGAGAGGTACCTGTAACACCACCACCAGAAATCTGCACACCAGCCATCTTACCCTGAAGACCACTCATCAGGGAACCAGACTTAGCCACAGTCAACTCAGAAGCGTTGGCTGTACTGGCAGCATAACCCAAAGTTTTCTCTGAGCGTTTCATACCCAAGGCAGTAACAACCACCTCGTCAAGATTTCTTGCATCAGAAACCAAAATGATTTTCATCTTAGCAGATGCTTTCATTGTTTTAGTCTGCATGCCGAGGTAACTGATTTCCAAGACAGCATCCTTGCTGGCATTAGGAAGCGTAAAATTACCATCGACATCAGTCGCTGTTCCAGTCTTAGTTCCTACAATTCTTACAGATGCGCCAATTACCGGCTCACCGTCTTCCTGAGAAACAACTTTACCTGTAACAGTAGTCTGTGCGAGAGCCATTCCTGTTGAAAGAACAAGCCCTCCCATTAACATGGTTAGTCTTTTTGTCATAATTTCTCTCTCTTAAATTTAACAACTTACAAATATCGGGTGCAAAGATACATACTTTTTATAAAATAAACAAATTTTTAGCTAACAAAATGCAATTAAAAAGCTATTTTCTTATTCCTTTTGTATATTTTCTGCATATTTCCCAACTTTTAGACAGATTTTTATGACTAAAGACAACAAAATGTTAGTTTTCAGCAATTACACCATACTTGATGAGGGCATTCTTCACTCCATCCTCATCCACATGAGTCGTAATGTAATCGGCTACCTGCTTCAATTCATCACCAGCATTGCCCATTGCTACACCTACACCTGCCTTCTTGATGATAGAGATGTCGTTGCCGCCATCGCCGAACGCCATGGTTTCTTCAATGTTCAAGCCCAAATAATCAGCCATTGCCTGGAGTCCCTTTCCCTTATCGGCTCCACGCTCCGTGATGTCGGTAAAGGCAGGATGCCATCTGCCGGAAGTGCAGTTTTCGAGCGTAGGCATTAGGAGCGCCTCCTGCTCCACGGTGCAGAATGGTGTAACCTGCAAGATGGCCTCATCGCCCAAACGATTGAGATCGGTAACAAAAACGCTGCTATCCACTCCCAATCCCTTGCAGAATATTTCATAAACCTCGTCGGTATAATGATGAATGGCAAAACGGCTCTCGCTTACCACGATGGCAGGATAGTTGTCTCTATCAGCAGCCTCGATGATCTTCTTCACGTCAGAAGGAAGAATGGCGTGCTGGCTCACCAGCGTATCCTCCACAAAGCAGCGGGCACCATTGGTTGTGATGTAACCATCAATGAGATGCTCTATCTGACCGAGGTTATTGATGATCTGCTTAGGGCGTCCCGTAGAAATATACACCTCTACCCCATTCTTCTTAGCCTGCTCCAAAGCATCCACAGTACTCTGCGGAATCCTGTGAGACTTGAAACTCACCAACGTGCCGTCGATGTCGAAAAACAATGCTTTTATCTTCTTATCCATAAATATATCTTGTTCCTTATTATTTAAACCCAATTCCTTATCATGTAAATACTATGCCATATTTACCCATTTCTCACGCGCGTACCTTATTATATATAGACACAAATGATTCTTCTCGCTGAAAAAACGGGTGCAAATATACGAAAAAACAGATAATTAGCCAAAAATATGCAGTTTTTTTTAAATATCCTTGCCATTTTCGCAGAAAAACCGTATATTTGCTGCGACTTTCATGCGCAAGAAAACGTCTTGCATCACGCATAGAAAGCAACCTAAAAAACTTAGTGATATGAAGAAGAAGACCTATGTCTGGCTGGCATCCCTCTTGCTGATGCTGGTAGCTACGCTTACTTCATGCGAAAAGTTTGCACTCGATGATTCGGGTACCCATTCACATGACGCAAACGCCAATGTAATCATCCATGCGTCCGTGGCAAAAAACAATTCTACGGGAACTAGAAGCGGAGAAGAAGATGAGGAAGTAGAGGGAAAGCCTCTGGAAGATTACTGTTCCCGGCTTTCCATCGCCATTTTTGATGGAGAGGAAAAGGTGAAGACCCTGAATCTGAAAGCAGAAGATGGCTACAATGATATCGGGATTAATCTGGATGCGGGAAAATACCGAATGGTTGCCATCGGCCATAACGGAAGCGGAAACTGTACGATCAGTTCCCCTGAGAAAGTGAAATTCTACAAGAACAAGATAACCGATACCTTCTTCTATTACGGCACTTTCAATGTGATAGATGGAGAGGATACGGATGATTACATCCTGTTGAATAGAGCCGTGGCACAGTTTAAGGTCCATATTACCGACGCCACCATCCCCGCCGAGGCGCACAGCATCAAGTTTTACTATACCGGAGGCAGCAGCACCCTTGACGCCGTAACGGGTTATGGATGCGTACAAAGTCGGCAGACCGAAAGCTTCAAGCTTCAGGAAGGCAAAAGAGATTATTCGGTCTATACCTTCCCACGCGAAGAGAACAAGGGCTTGAAAATGACCATCAACATCCTGGATGCAGATGCCCAGAGTATCAAGGAATATTCCAAGGAAGGCGTCCCGGTGAAACGCAACAACATCACCCAGACCAATATCAGCATCAAAGACCATACTATCTCCGACCCCGACCAGAAAGAAGATGGTGATTCCGGAAAAGGAAACCTGGGATTCACCGTAAACCCCGACTGGGAAGGAGAAATCGTTGTTGAATTTGAATAGAAGAATGTTCCATTTTTCCATAATGTAAGGTAATTTTCGATTCTTAAAGATTTGATAATAAAAAATCCTTTGTGGTTTGCGAATATTTCCATAAATTTGCACCGATATTATAATATTATAGTAAAGGAATGAAAAAAATATTAACTCTTATCATGCTGATGGGAGCAATGACTGCAGCCGAGGCTCAAACGATGGTTCTGAACCTCGACAGTTGTCGTGCGATGGCGCTACGCAACAACAAGCAGATCAATGCCTCTAAGCTCAAGAAGGACGTGGCGACCAACCTGAAGAAATCAGCGCGCACGAAATATTTGCCAAAGGTAGATGCCATGGGCGGATATGAATGGTTCAGCAAGGAAATCTCTTTGCTCAATGATGGTCAGAAGTCAGCATTCAGCAATTTAGGTTCCAACATCGTAGGTGGAATCACCGGCAATGCCAACGACGTAATGGCCGATTTGGTAAGCAAGGGAATGCTCACCCCTGAACAGGCACAGAAAATCGGAGGATTGCTCAACGAAAAAGGAAGCGTTATCCAGCAGCAGGGCAATGCCATCGGACAGAGCGTGGTAGATGCTTTCCGCACCGACACCCGCAATATGTGGGCTGGTAGCGTGATGCTCCGCCAGCCTATCTATATGGGCGGCGCCATCTTGGCTGCCAACAAGATAGCAGACATCGGTGAGCAGATAGCAGACAATGATCTCGACATGCAGACCCAGAAGACCCTCTACAGCATAGACCAGGCTTACTGGCTTGCCGTTTCACTGAAGCAGAAGTACAAGCTCGCCACCAGCTACAGAGACCTGGTGAAAAAGCTCAACGACGATGTTCACAAGATGATTCAGCAGGGCGTAGCCACCAAGGCAGATGGCCTGAAGGTAGATGTAAAGGTGAACGAAGCGGAGATGAAGATTACACAGGCAGAAGACGGTCTGGTGCTCTCCAAGATGCTTCTCTGTCAGCTTTGCGGCATTCCGATGAACCAGGAAGTGACTCTTGCCGATGAAGACAAGGAGACACTGGCTCTTTCGGGAACTCCTGTGGATACAGAGCAGCAGCGAGTAGCCGCTTCTGATTCTGCGATGAATACCCGTCCGGAATTGCGCATGCTCCAGAATACGGTCGATATTTCCAAGCAAGCCACCAATCTGGTTCGCGCCGTCTATCTGCCTCATGTGGCATTGACCGGCGGCTACACCATTTCGAACCCAAATGTGTTCAATGGTTTCCAGAAGAAGTTTACCGGTGTATGGAATATTGGTGTCATCGTGCAGGTTCCGGTATGGAACTGGTTTGACGGTGCCTATAAGGTGCGTGCATCCAAGGCAGCCACCAACATTGCCCAGATGAACCTCGACGATACCCGCGAGAAGATCCATCTCCAGATTACCCAGAGCCAGTTCAAGGTGAAGGAAGCCGAGAAGAAGCTCAACATGGCCATCAAGAACATTGACAGCGCCAACGAGAACCTGAGATGCGCCAACCTCGGATTCAAGGAAGGAGTGATGGAGGTAACTGATGTGATGGCAGCCCAGACTGCCTGGCAGCAGGCACAGAGCCAGAAGATCGATGCGGAAATCGACGTGAAGCTGACACAAGTAGGGCTTAACAAGGCGCTCGGTATTCTGCAGTAACAATAGAAACATTTTTCAAAATTCAAATTCAGATAAAAATATGTCTAAGAAATCACAGCATAACAATATACTGCTTGCCGTTATCGGTTTTACGGCAGTTGTCATACTCGTGGGAATCATTGGCTTCTTCACGCTTGAGCAGAAGGACGACACTATCCAGGGCGAGGTAGAAGTATCAGAATACAGAGTATCCTGCAAGTTGCCAGGCCGCATCGTAGAACTGAGAGTCAAGGAGGGCGATTACGTTCACGTGGGCGACACCCTCGCTATCCTCGAAGTTCCAGAGATGAAATCGCAGGAGCAGATGCTCCAGGCAACCAATGCCGCAGCAGAGGCCATGAAGGATCTTACCGATGCCGGTGCGCGCAAGGAGCAGATTCAGGGTGCCTTTCAGCTGGTTCAGCAGGCAGAAGCTGCTGCAACCATTGCCAAGAAGACTTACGACCGCATGCAGAACCTCTATAATGACGGCGTGATCAGCGGTCAGAAGCGCGACGAAGCATTTGCTGCCTACAAGGCTACAGAGGCTCAGGTGGCAGCAGCCAAGAGCCAGTATGAGATGGCGAAGAATGGTGCCCGCGAGCAGGAGAAGCGCATGGCAGCCAACAACACACAGGCTTCCAAGAGCGCTGTAGATGTAGTGAAGAATCTCTTGAAGGAGACCGTTCAGGTGGCCCAGTGCGAAGGCGAGGTCAGCAATGTCTATCCTAAGGTAGGCGAGCTGGTGGGTCTCGGTTCTCCTATCATGAGCATCTCTATCATGAGCGATATGTGGGGTACCTTCAATGTCCGCGAGGATCATCTCCAGGGATTGAACAAGGGCGATGAATTCACCGCTTTCGTTCCTGCCTTCAACAAGGAAATCAAGATGAAGGTTTACTACCTGAAAGACCAGGGTTCCTATGCTACCTGGAAGGCAACTAAGGATAATGGCGACTACGACCGCAAGACTTTCGAGGTGAAGGCCCGTCCTATCACCAAGCTGGAGGGATTGCGCCCGGGAATGTCACTCATCATTAAATAACTTTGAGATTTTCAATGTTCAAGAAATTATATCATATTGCCCGTAGAGAGTGCGGCATCATGCGGAAGAATCCCATCTATCTCTTCTGCATGGTCATCTTCCCCATCGTGGTGGTGATCTTCTTCACTACCCTGATGCAGGGAGGTGTGCCCACGGATATGCCTGTGGGCATCGTTGACCAGGACAATTCTCATACCTCCCGCCAGCTGGTGCATAAGCTCGACGCTTTCCAGACCACCAAGGTGGTGGCTCACTATGAGAACATAGCCGAGGCAAGACATGCTATCCAGAAGAACGAGATCTATGCCTTCCTGGTGATTCCCAACGGAACAGAGGCAGGACTGATGGCTTCCCGCCAGCCGAAGATTTCCTTCTACTACAGCAGCGTTTCGCTGGCAGCAGGCTCCCTGCTCTTCCGCGATCTGAAGACCATTTCCACCCTGGGAGGCGCAGCAGCCGGAATGGCGAAGCTGTCGGCACTGGGAAAGACGAACGATGAAATCATGACCTTCCTGCAGCCTATTGCCGTGGATCTGCACATGATAGGCAACCCTTACGCCAACTACAACTATTATCTGTCGAGCGTGATGGTGCCGGGACTCATCATGCTGTTCATCTTCCTGATCACCCCTTATTCCATCGGAACGGAACTGAAGTTCAACAGAGCCAGAGACTGGATGCGAATGGCGAACAACAATCCTTATCTCGCCATCGCGGGTAAGATGTTGCCTCAGACGCTCATCTTCCTGAGCATCTTCCTGCTCTTCGAGTTCTACATCTATTATGTATTGGGATTCCCGCATCCGGGAGGTGCAGCACCCATCATACTGCTGGGCATTCTGAGCGTATTGTCCTGCCAGTGCTTCGGTATCTTTGCCTTCGGACTGATGCCTTCCCTGCGCATGTCGATGAGTATCTGTTCGCTTTGGGGTGTGGTGAGTTTTTCCATCTGCGGAGCCACCTATCCACTCTTCTCCATGGATTCGCCAATCCAGGCCATCGGACAGCTCTTCCCTATGCGTCACTATTATATGATTTACCAGATGAACATCTTCAACGGTTTCCCGATGAGCGATGCTGTGCTCCACTGGGGCGCGATGGTACTCTTCTGTGCCCTGCCAATGCTCACCGTATGGAACATCAAGAAGGCAATGTTAGTATATAAATACCTACCATAATGAAGAAAAGTAGTTTATTATATAAGATCATCAATGGAATCTGGGATATGTGCTTCATCTGGAAGACGGAAATGCGCAATGTTTTCCACGATGAGGGTGTGCTCATCTTCTGCATCCTGGTACCGCTGGGCTATCCGCTGCTCTACTCGTGGATTTACAACAACGAGGTGGTGAGAGAGGTGGATACGGCGATTGTTGACCTGAGCCACAGCCATACTTCCCGCGAGTTTATCCGCGATTACGATGCTTCTCCGGATGTCAAGGCCACCTACTATTGCAACAGTCTCGATGAAGCAAAACAGCTGGTACAAAGGCAGGCGGTGCATGGAATCGTCTATATTCCAGCCGATTTCGACACCAAGCTGAATCGTGGTGAACAGGCGCATGTGGGCGTATATTGCGATATGAGTCTGATGCTGACCTACAAGGCGATTTTCCAGACCGCGCAGGGTGTGGCAAGCCAGATCAACTCGGGAATCCAGATTTCCAAGGGAGGAGGATTCACGGATCGGGATGATGAAATAACCGCCCATCCGCTGGAATTCGATGAAGTTCCGATATTCAATACCACTGGGGGATATGGTAATGCGATTCTTCCGGGTGTACTGGTACTCATTCTGCAGCAAACCATGTTGCTGGGCATCGGAATGGCAGCAGGAACATCGAGAGAGCTGAACAGAAACCGCGAACTGATACCGGTAAGCGAGCATTATGGCGGCATTTTCCGAATTGTATTCGGCAAGTCGATGGTCTATTTCATGGTTTACGCCGTGATGGGAATGTACCTGACGCTGGTTGTTCCGAAACTTTTCGGATTTGTCAGCATGGTAACCTGGACCACCATTCTGGGTTTCCTCCTACCTTATATTCTGTCGTGCGTATTCTTCGGATTGATGCTATCGTGCCTGGTAAGATACCGTGAGAATGTAATGCTTCTGGTGGTTTTCACCTCTGTACCATTGCTTTTCATGACGGGTATTTCGTGGCCGCAGAGCAATATTCCAGCCTTCTGGCAGGGATTTGCCTGGGTTTTCCCATCTACCTTCGGTATCAGAGGATTCCTGAGAATCAGCAGTATGGGAGCATCTCTTGCCGATATTCTGCCGGAGTTCAGAGCGCTCTGGATACAGACGGGCGTATATTTCCTCGCTACCTGCCTGGTTTTCAGGCAGCAGTTGCGCTCAGCAAGACTCAAGGCGAATCTTCCTGCCGAAGTTGCTGAAGAAGAGGATGAGGCAGATGAGCTTCTGGAGGCAAAGAATCAAGAGCTTCTAGAGGCAAAGAATCAAGAGCTTCTAGAGGCTAAAGAATCAAGAGCTTCTGGAGGCTAAAGAATCAAGAGCTTCTGGAGGCTAAAGAATCAAGAGCTAGAATTGAAGAATCAGGGGGTGACCATACAAAAAACAGCTGTTAACTGTTAACCTGTTAACCCCTGATAGAAAAAAGCTAGCCCCATACGCCCTGAAAGGGCAGAAGCTCCTAGCCCAGGGCAACGCCCTGGGGATTATTAGCAAATACAAAAACGCCCTGTAAGGGCAAAAGCTTTAAATATGAGAAGCTTTTGCCCTTACAGGGCGTCTTTGTTTATTACGTGTTTACCCAGGGCGATGCCCTGGGCTAGGAGCTTCTGCCCTTTCAGGGCGTACGGGGACTATCCCTTTAATCTTCAGGGCGTACGGGGACAATTAATGCGTACTGACAATCTTGGTTGGAGCCTTCTCCGCATTTCTGCGGTTCACTACCGTCACGATACTCTGGGCGAGGCTCAGGAAAGCCTGACCGGTGATGGAATCAACCTTGGTAGCAGCAGGCGCACCATCATCACCACCCTCGCAGATGCTCTGAACGATAGGAATCTGGGCAAGCAATGGCACGTTCATCTCCTTGGCGAGATTCTTGCAACCCTCCTTACCGAAGATATAATACTTGTTCTCCGGCAACTCGGCAGGAGTAAAGTAAGCCATATTTTCGATAAGACCGAGGATAGGCACATTCACCTTATCATTCTGATACATATCAATACCCTTTCTTGCATCGGCAAGTGCCACCTGCTGAGGAGTACTTACGATCACCGCACCCGTGATGGCGAGAGTCTGGAGCAGGGTAAGATGAATGTCACTGGTGCCAGGAGGAGTATCGAGGATGAAGTAATCCAACTCACCCCAGTCAGCATCGGCAATCAGCTGCTTCAGGGCAGAGCAAGCCATACCGCCACGCCACAAGGTAGCCGTGGTAGGACTTACGAAGAAACCGATACTCAGGAGCTTCACGCCATATTTCTCGACTGGTTCGATGAGATCTCTGCCATCCTTGTGAACTGAATAAGGACGTTCTTCCTCTACACCGAACATCTTTGGCATGGAAGGACCGAAAATATCTGTATCGAGCAAGCCCACCTTGTAACCCAACTTGGCAAGTGCGATGGCAAGATTGGCAGAAACCGTACTCTTACCTACTCCACCCTTACCAGAGCTTACAGCGATGACGTTCTTCACCTGAGGAAGCATTTTTCCTACTTCAGGACGAGGAGCCGACTTGAACTCAGTAACGATCTCCACCTCTACCTCCTTGGAGATATGATAATGGATGGCAGCTTCAGCTGCCTTCACCGTACTCTTCAGGAAGGGATCGGTATCTCTAGGGAAGAGCAGAACCACCTTCACCTTCATACCATTGATGCTAGGCGTATCTGCCAGCATCTCACTCTCTATAAGGTTCTTCTTGGTACCAGGATAGATGACGGTAGCAAGAGCCTCTTCAATTAATTTTGGATATAATGTCATAATTATTTTTTTGTATGGTGCAAAAGTAACAATAAATAATGTAATAAGCAAATAAAAACTAAATAATTTCAGTTATTAAACACTTTTATGTATCTTTGCAGATTGGAGAAGATGATGAAGCGACATCAGGAACTTCGGATTCCCCCTCCACCTTCAAAACGACAAAACTGAATAAAAATGAATTATAAGAAAATCATAGTAGGTTTCGCCCTTTCTCTGGCTTGTTTTTACGTGCAGCAGGCAGGCGCTGAAACCTTCAGCAAGAGTAAGAAGAAAGAGAATGTGACTGCAGCTACCAGCATCAACTGGGCGGATGCTTCGGGCAAGGTAAGCTACTCTATCAACGCCACCACTGCGCCTGTGGTGAAGATTGCCCTCAGGATGTTTTCCAACGACATGAAGGCTGTAACCGGCAACGAGGCGAAGGAGAAAGCCAGTGCCAACATCCAGATTTACCAGCTCAACCAGCTCACCAACAAGGAGTTTTCTGCCGTAGAAAAGCTCGGCGCTCCTCTCCACAAGTTCATCACAGCCAAGGATGCTTTCTACATCGGAACCCGAAAGGGCAAAATCATCGTGATAGGAAGCGACGCACGAGGCACTGCCTACGCTATCATGGAACTCTCGCGCATGGCTGGCGTTTCGCCTATGGCAGGATGGAACGACCTGAAGCCGCAGACACGTCAGAATCTCTCTACCCAGGTGGGAACGGAGAAGATAGAAATCCCGAGAATCGAATTCAGAGGTCTTGCCCTGAACGGAAGCAAGTGGATGAATCAGAAGAACTACAGTCAGCTGGCGCGCCTGATGCTGCGACTGAGAGCCAACACCCTCTGGCAGGTGGACGGCAAGCACGAGGCTGCCTACAATAAGGCGGTGGCAGATAGCTTCGACATCTGCATTGCCGAAAACTACAAGGTGACGGAAATCACTGGCAAGAAACACAAGAAAAAGCATAAGAAGACCCTGGAGAACGTAAAGATGATCTGTGCCGGCAACCAGATGCAGCTGGAGAATGTCTCCCCTGCCCTGGTGCTCGAAATGCTGAACAACAGGGATTATCTGGAAACCAAGTCGGAGCACCGGGAGAAATCCCATCGCTCGGAAATGCATCATGATGAAGACTGTGCATGGATTGCCAACGTAACCAATCCGAAGATGGTTCCGCTGCAACTTGCCATGATTTCAGATCTCGCCTGGAACGGCGAGGCGCTGCAGGGAGGCATCAGCAGCTATCTGCAGAACTGGCTCGGCAGTCTCTTCGGCAACGTGGCAGCCAAGAAAATCAAGCCTCTGATGGAGGAATACTATCGCCTGACCAGCATCCGACAGCCAGCCTTCATGGCAATGCCATACGGCGATACAGAGTTTCATTCAGGCGAATTCGGCAATGAACTGGAGCGCTATCTCTACGCCTACGACCTGCTGAAGACCAAGACTGCCAATCTGGAAAGAACCCTTCCTGCCGATCAGCGAGACGGATTCTTCGAAATCGTGAAATATCCAATCTTCTCTGCTGCCCTCATCGCCGAAAAGGAGCTGGAGGCACAGGAAGCCAGAGACATCGCCCGTCCGGGTCTGTTCCCGAATGATGATGAAGCCAAGGCTTCGGCTGCCGTGAGCCTCAACGCCTTCAACAACCTGAAGCAGCTCAACGCCTACTATCTGAAGCTGGGCAAGGGCAAATGGAGCAGCATCATCGCTACAGATGGGGCAGAAATGCAAGCTCCGCAGTTGCCGGGCGCTCTACCTGCCAAGGATATCAAGCTTCTGATGCAGGATGCCTTCGACAGAAATCAAGATCTCCAGCCGCTGGTGACATTCACAAAGAACATCACCGCCAAGAATGCATACGACTGGACGAATGCCTTCCAGGCACCTGCAGCCAAAAATGGAACTGCGGAGAAGATCCAGCTGAAACCGCTGCTGGGTCATAGCAGCAACGCCGTGAAGCTGCCAAAGGGAGCCATCCTGAGATACAGATTCGTAAGCAGCAGCATAGGAGATGCGAGATTCACCCTCGCCACCATCCCGAGCTATCTGCCATACGAGAAGAATATGCGGGTAAGCGTGAGCATCGACGGTGCAGAACCGGTAATCTGCCAGATGAAGGAGGATTACAACTCCAAGGAATGGAAGATGAATCATTGGCGCGGACAGGCGCTCAAGAGCTTCTACGTAACCCTGCTCGACGGCTATCATACTGTAGAAATCAAGGCGCTGGATGACAATATCATCGTTGACCAGTGGGTGCTTGATTTCGATGTAGATAGAGAATACTACGTATTCCCCGTTACGAGATAAAGGGAAATACGACTAAAAAGAGGCTTAATAGATGGCAAGCTGGAGGCTTCATAGATGACCGATCCTTGCCATCTATGAAGCCCCGCAAGTGTTAAAGAAGCATATAAAAAAAGCACTCCAAGAAGCGAAAACTCCTCAAAGTGCTCTGAACTTAATATTATCTCTTATTGGTTTTTACTCAATAACTACGGTTGTCCAACCGTGCTTGTCCTCTACAGTACCATACTGAATGCCACGGAGGGTATCATACAGATGCTTAGAGACAGGACCTGGCTTCTCTCCGAAGTTGTAGCGCTTGCCTGTATCCAGGTCATCAATGTAGCTGATAGGGCTGATAACGGCAGCAGTACCGCAAGCACCAGCCTCCTCGAATGTATCCAACTCATCCTCAGGAATCTGACGGCGCTCTACCTTCATACCGAGATCCTCAGCCAGCTGCATCAAGCTCTTGTTGGTGATAGATGGGAGGATGGATGTACTCTTAGGAGTAACGTATGTATTGTTCTTGATACCGAAGAAGTTGGCAGCACCACACTCATCCATGTATTTCTTCTCCTTGGCGTCGAGATAGAACTCGCATGCATACCCCTTCTCGTGAGCGATATTGTTGGCTCTGAGAGAAGCAGCATAGTTACCACCTACCTTATAGATACCTGTTCCGAGAGGAGCAGAGCGGTCGAAATCACGGATGATGACGTATGGGTTGGTAGAGAATCCACCTTTGAAGTATGGACCCACTGGGGTTACGAAGATGAGGAAGCAATACTCCTTAGAAGGATGCACACCCACCTGAGGACTTGTACCGATGAGCAAAGGACGGATATAGAGCGTAGCACCACTCTCGTAGGTAGGAATCCACTCCTGGTTGAGGCGAACCACCTTCTTCACCATTTCCTCGAACATTTCTGTAGGCACCTCTGGCATCAGGATGCCGCGACATGTGCTCTGCAGACGGGCAGCGTTCTCGTCCATACGGAACACGCGTACCTTGCCGTCTGGGCAACGATAAGCCTTCAGACCCTCGAATGCCTCCTGACCATAGTGCAGACAGGTTGCAGCCATGTGCAATTTCAAATACTCATCAGAGCAAACTTCTATTTCGCCCCATTTGCCGTCGCGATAGTAACAGCGAACATTGTAGTCAGTCTGGCGATAGCCAAATGACAAATTAGACCAATCTAAGTCTTTCATAACATCTTATTTTTTAATGTTCTACTAATATTTTGAATGCAAAAGTACAAAATATTCTATTAATCTGCAACTATTTTGCGATAAATTTAGTAGAAACGTTATTATTTTACGTATTTCTGCCGTTTTGAGGCATTATTTTACCATTTTATGGGTACTTTTTCGTTCTTGCACCGTTACTTGAAGCGGAATCAATCCTCGCTGAGGAGCTTTTTGATTTCCTCATCGGTCTTGGTGAGTTTGTTCTTGCAGAGCTTCACCAAGGTTTTGGCACGCTTCAACTGCTCGGAGAGCTGATCAATATCCAGTTCATCATTCTCCATTCTTTCTACAATCTGCTCAAGCTCTCTTACAGCTTGCTCGTATTTCATTTCTTCTTTTGCCATATTTATATAGTGTTTAATGTGTAGTGTTTAATGTTTACTTTTGAATCAAATATTGCCAGCTTTTATCCATACGCCCTGAAAGGGCAGAAGCTCCTAGCCCAGGGCAGCGCCCTGGGTTTGTATGGTCCAGGCCTGTCGCCCTGAAAGGGCAAAAGCTTTCAATTAACAGGCAATATACAAAGCTTTTGCCCTTACAGGGCGTCTTGTTGAATGCTAGTATACCCAGGGCGTTGCCCTGGGCTAGGAGCTTCTGCCCTTTCAGGGCGTATGGGAAATTCCTATAGCCTCAGGGCATGTGGGGAATTATTTCACTTCCGATTTAATATTGTCCTCGGCGAATCTCGTTTCGATGATGTCGCCAGCCTTCAGCTGCGAGGCAGAACGGATGCTCTTACCATCTTTCAGCGTGATGCTGTAGCCACGCTTCAGCAACAGCTCCGGATCCTGCGCCTGGATGCGCTGCTGGAGAAGCTGCAGTCGATGATTCTCATTGAGCATCTTCCGCTCCAGTACCGGCTGGATATTCTGCGAGAGAATCTCTAAACGGCGCTGCGCATCCGAAACCTTCGACTGCAGATTCGTCGTAATGCGAGTCATCAGACGGTCGAGATACGCCCCCTGCTTCGTCTTCACCAGCGAGAACTGTACGGGGATGGTGCTGCTCAATCTCTCAAGCCTCATCTTCTCCACCTGCAACCGGTGCTTCACGTTCTGCACGATGGTTTCCTGTGCATCCATCACCCGAGCATAAACCTCGGCGAGATGATTGATGAGGAAGGCGGCAGCGGCAGTCGGTGTCTTCACCCGCTGGAAGGAAATCATATCCAGTACACTCTCATCCCTCTCGTGTCCTATACCCGTGATGATAGGCAGCGGGAAGTTAGCCACATTCTCGGCAAGCGCCAGGGTGTCGAAACCGGAAAGGTCGCTGGTAGCACCACCGCCACGGATGATGACTACGCAGTCAAACTCCTCATATTCGGCATTGATGCTGTCCAGGGCAGCGATGATGCTCTGCTCCACTCCCTCGCCCTGCATCGTGGCAGGAAAGAGGCGGGTGGTGAACTGCAAGCCGTAATCATTATCGGCAAGCTGATTGCAGAAATCACCATATCCGGCTGCCGTGGCACTCGAAATCACGGCGATGCGCTGGCAGAACATCGGAAGCACCAGCTCCTTCTGCAGCTCGAAGACGCCCTCAGCCTTCAGCGTATTGATGATTTCCAACCGCTTGCGAGCCATATCGCCCATCGTATAGTTGGGGTCGATGTCATCTACGATCCAAGAGAAACCATAGTTCTCATGGAACTGGGCGTGCACTTTGAGCAGCACCTTCATGCCGGCATGAATGCGCTGCCCCGTCACTCGCTCGAAATTAGGTTTGATGAGCATCCAGCGGTTGCGCCAACAGTTGGCATGCGCCTTGGCTATCGGCGTATTAGACCGCTCATCCTTCTGAATCAGTTCCAGATAGCAGTGACCGCCATAGCCCTCGCGAGCCTCGGAGAGTTCCGCTTCCACCCAATAGCTGTCGGGTAAGGACATCGAAATGATTTCGCTGACTATCGAGTTTAATTCAAAAAGGGACAATCGAAGTCGTTCCATACTGTCTATAGTTTAAAGTTTACAGTTTAAAGTTTATAGTTTATAGCTAGCAGAGCAAGTTTGCCATATAAACTATTAACTACTTAATCGCTTTTCCCGTCTGATAAGCTTTCCAAAAATCCGGCACACCGTATCCGAAGACATTATCGGGATGCTGCTGGTTATCGCCTGCCAGTTTTACGAGCTTGATGATCTGCTTGGCTGTCTTGCCAGGCAGCGCCTGCCAGAGGCAAGCCACCATACCCGCTACCAGCGGAGAGGAAAACGAAGTTCCATTATCATTGATGATGCTGCCTCTGCCCGTAATCACGCAGGTAGGACTTCCGAAGGCCATCACATCAGGCTTGATTCTGCCGTCCGCCGTAGGTCCTACGGCACTGAAGGCAGCATTCATGCCATGTTCGTTGATGCTTCCCACCGTGAGGATATCCTTGGCATCGGCAGGGAAATTGATTTTCTTCCAGGAACCCATACCGTCGTTTCCGGCAGAGTTCACGCATACGATTCCCTTGTCGGCACACATCGATGCGGTTCGGGAGATGAGGGCGGTGTTGCCATCCTGCTCATAATAGTGATGATCCATCGAGGAATCATCGAAGCCATGATAGCCGAGCGAAGAATTGATGACGTCCACGCCACAGCTGTCAGCATATTCCGCAGCACTTGCCCAGTAATCCTCCTCGGCAAGACTCTCGGTGCGTTCATCCTCGCATCTTATCAGCAGATACTGCGCCTCAGGAGCCACACCCACATAGAAATCGGGCGCATTGGCAGCCATCGTAGAGAGCACCATCGTGCCATGTTCCATCTCTCCGAAGACATTCTTGGATTCAGGAACCACGAAATCCTTCACACCCGCCAGTTTGATTTTGTGCAGAGCAGGAATCTTATCCACATTCATGAATCCGCCATCGAATACGGCTATCATCATTCCCTTGCCGCAATAGCCACTTTCGTGGAGTCTTTTGCCGTTCAGCGACTTCAGTTGAGCATCAGCTGCGCCATAGAATCCATCGCCCTGACTCCACTCGTTCAGTCCATTGCGCACATTCGAGCGCATACTCTGACTTACGGAATCGGGAGCCTGGAACACCTTCTTCCTCTTGGTGATGAATTCCAGGCCTTCCAGCTTGCGGAGCTCCTTGTCCTTATGGATGCGGATGAGCAGCGTATTGTTCCACTTGCTCTTCCCCACAATCTCGATGCCAGCCTCGGTCACCTGCTTTTCGTAAGCCGGAGCCACGGGAAGGTCGGTCAGATCTACAGGAATGCCCTGGCGCTTACGTCGGTCGATGGAGCGCTGGGAGAGGAATTCCGAAGGGCGGTTCACCGAAAAGGGCGTATGGTCGAGGTCTTTATCCTTGAGGTAAAGACGATACATCTGGCATTTTCCACCTGGGAAAGACACCCTATCGGCCTCCAGAATGCCAGTTACCTTGTCATCGTGAGCCAACAATGTCAAGGTGGACAGAATAAATGCATAAAGCATCAAATATCTTTTCATCATTTATCGGTAGTACGATTGTTATATTGTTACATTCTCGTCTGACTGCTGTTGCCCAATCAGATTATTATTGTTTATACTAAGCTGCAAAAGTACAGTTTTTGTACGAGAATGCCAAAAGAAAAGGGAAGTTTTTATCAGGAAATGCAAGTTTTTCTTATATATATAATAAGGTATCAGATATTTTTTGTACTTTTGCAGACAAGTAGCCGCCACTGCTGCTTTCTGAAAGGAGCTGGACGAGCGGCTATGAGGAAAAAACAGATATAAATGGAAAATAAACAAGCGACATTAGAATTAGGTACGAAGCCGGTAGGCAAGCTGCTCGTTCAGTACGCCCTGCCAGCGATGATTGCGATGACAGCCGCCTCGCTCTACAACATTGTTGACCGCGTATTCATCGGTCAGGGTGTGGGAGCCATGGCCATCTCAGGTCTTGCCATCACCTTCCCTTTCATGAACCTCACCGCCGCTTTCGGAGCCGGCGTGGGCGTAGGAGCATCTACAGCCATCAGCGTGAAGTTGGGACAAAAAGATTATGCCACGGCGCAGAATATTCTAGGTAACACGATTTCACTGAATCTCATCATCGGTATCGGACTGAGCATCATCTGTCTGCTCTTCCTCGACCCTATCCTGAGATTCTTCGGAGCCAGCGACCAGACGCTCATCTATGCCCATGAGTATATGGTCATCATCCTGCTGGGCAATGTGGTGAGCCACATGTATTTCGGCATGAACGCCCTGCTCCGAGCAGCGAGCAAGCCCAAGCAGGCGATGTACGCCACCATCTTCACGGTGGTGATGAACGTGATACTGGATGCCCTCTTCATCCTCGTGTTCAAATGGGGAATACAGGGTGCCGCCATCGCCACCATCCTATCGCAGCTGATGGCGCTGATGTGGCAGTTCAAGCTCTTCAGCAACAAGAACGAGCTGCTCCACTTCAAGAAAGGAATCTACAAACTGAAGAGGAAACTCGTAGATAACATCCTCGCCATCGGCATTTCGCCGTTCCTGATGAACGTGTGCGCCTGCATCATCGTCATCTTCATCAACAACCAGCTGGTGCGTTTTGGAGGCGACCTCTCGGTGGGTGCCTACGGAATAGCCAACGGTATTGCGATGGTGTTCATAATGTTCGTGTTCGGCGTAAACCAGGGAATGCAGCCTATTGCCGGATACAACTATGGTGCCCAGAAGCTGGACAGACTGATGCGCGTGCTGAACCTGAGCATCATCGCCGCCACCGCCATCATGGTGACGGGCTGGCTGATAGCGATGTTCCTGCCTTACTACTGCGCAAGACTCTTTACTACGGATAAAACGCTGATAGACCTGGGCATCAAGGCCATCAGAGTGGTGATGTTCTGCTTCCCGATCATCGGATTCCAGATGGTCATCACCAACTTCTTCCAGTGCATCGGAAAGGTGAAGATCAGCATCTTCCTCTCCTTGTCGAGACAGTTGCTCATCCTTCTGCCGCTCCTGGCTTTCCTGCCGATGATGTGGGATATTGATGGCGTATGGTACAGTATGCCTATCTCCGATTTCTCAGCCGCAGTCATCGCTGCCATCGTAATGTCATGGTACATGAACAAGTTGAAAAGACAACATAAAGAAAATATGAAAGTTAACGGTTAATGGTTAACAGTTAACAGTTAACAGCTAAAATTTTAAGCTTATGACCAAGATTATCATAAACGTAGGTCGCCAGATAGGAAGCGGCGGCCATATCATCGCCGAGAGACTGGCGAAGGATTTCGGTTGCAAGTGCTACGACCGGGAACTGCTGAACCTTGCCGCCAAGGAGAGCGGATTCTCTGAGAAATTCTTCGAGCAGAACGATGAGCAGAAGGGATTCTTCAAGTCTCTCTTCCACACACATCTGCCCTTCCTGAGCGACAACAGCTTCTATCACAACGACTTCTCGCAGGAAGGTCTGTACAAGTTCCAGAGCGACGCCATCAGAAAGGCTGCCGATGAGGGCAACTGCGTGTTTGTGGGCAGAACCGCCGACTATGTGCTGCGCGATTACAAGAATGTAATCAACATCTTCATCACCGCCAACATCGACGACCGCATCAAGGCAGTGTGCAAGCGAAAGAACATCGACAGAGCCAGCGCCCGCAAGTTTATCGAAAGCCATGAGGAGCAGCGAGCCTCTTACTACGATTACTATACCGGCAAGAAGTGGGGACACAGCGAGAGCTACGACCTCTGCATCAACAGCAGCCATCTGGGAATCGAAGAGACAGAGAAGTTTATCGCAGAATTTATCAGAAAGAAATTCGGACTTAGTGATTAATGATTAGTGATTCATTTTAGGGACATAAAATATTAAACATCATATAAATGAAGAAGATTATGCTTTTGGGCTCAGGCGAACTGGGCAAGGAGTTTACCATCGCCGCAAAGCGAGCAGGACAGTATGTCATCGCTTGCGACAAGTATGACAATGCACCAGCCATGCAGGTAGCCGACGAGCGAGAAGTGTTCTCGATGCTCGATGGCGACGCATTGACCGCAGTGGTAGAGAAACATCACCCAGACATCATCGTGCCTGAGATTGAAGCTATCCGCACCGAGCGTCTCTTCGACTTCGAGAAGGAGGGCATTCAGATTGTACCTTCGGCACGTGCCGTGAACTACACCATGAACCGCCGTGCCATCCGCGACCTGGCTGCCAAGGAACTGGGTCTGCGCACAGCCAAGTATTTCTATGCAAAGACTTTCGAGGAATTCAAGAACGCTGCCGATGAGATTGGTTTCCCATGCGTAGTAAAGCCTCTGATGAGTTCCAGCGGTCATGGACAGAGCTATGTTCACAACGATGATGAGCTGGTGGAGGCTTACAAGGAAGCGATGGAGGAAGGTCGTGGCGACGTGAAGGAAGTAATCATCGAGGAATTCATCGACTTCGATTCAGAATTCACCCTCCTCACCGTAACCCAGAAGGATGGTCCTACCCTCTTCTGCCCACCTATCGGACACGTACAGAAGGGCGGCGACTACCGTGAGAGCTGGCAGCCATTCCAGCTTCCAGAGGAGGCTTTGAAGAAGGCTGAGCATATTGCCGGCGAAGTAACCAAGGCGCTGACCGGTGCTGGTCTCTGGGGCGTAGAGTTCTTCCTGAGCAAGCAGGGTGAGGTCATCTTCTCAGAGTTGAGTCCTCGTCCACACGATACAGGTATGGTTACTCTCGGTCACACCACCAACCTGAGCGAGTTTGAGCTCCACTTCCGTGCCGTGATGGGCTTGCCTATCGCCGGAATCCATCTGGAGCACATCGGCTGTTCTGCCGTCATCCTCTCTCCTGAGGAAAGCACAGAGCCATTGAACTACAATATGCTTGATGCGCTGAAGGAAGACCACACCCGCATCCGCATCTTCGGAAAGCCAGAGGCTCACGTAGGTCGCCGCATGGGTGTCGTTCTCTGCTACGGCGAGAAGGGCGATGACCTGAATGCGCTCCGTGACAAGGCAAAGCGCCTGGCAAAGACCGTCCTGGGCACCGACCCTTATATGAAGAAATAAGATTCATGAAAGAAATAGGAAAAATCATCCGTTTCCAGAACACGCATCAATCCGAAGACTTCCAGGCTACGAATGTGGAGGATTTCAAGGATGTGCCCTTTCACATCAGGCGCACCTACTGGACCTACGATATTCCGGCAGGTGCTGCCCGCGGAGGGCACGCCCACAGGGAATGCCTGGAAGTAATCATCGCAGCCAGCGGTTCCTTCACGGTTACGCTGGATGATGGAAACCGGAAGCAATCCTATCTTCTCAACCGCCCCGACCAGGGACTACTCGTCAACACAGGCATCTGGCGAACGCTGGAAAACTTCTCAGCCGGTTCGGTCTGTCTGGTCCTGGCTTCGGAATTGTACGAAGAAGCTGATTATATCTATGATTACGACGAGTTTCTCAAATACGCAAGGCATCATGCTTGAAACTATCCAATACGCAAGACATCATGTTTGAAATCATCAAATACACTCCCGAATATCGCCAGCAATGGGATGCGTATGTGGCAAAAGCCCGAAACGCTACGTTTCTCTTTTACCGCAACTATATGGATTACCATTCCGATAGGTTCAAGGACTATTCTCTCCTATTCTTCAAGAAGGGAAAGCTCCATTCCATCCTGCCAGCCCATCAGGTAGGCAAGACCCTCTGCTCGCATTTCGGACTCACCTATGGCGGACTGATCATGAACATTCACGTCACAATTTCAGATGTCTGCCAACTCTTTGAGGAACTGAATGTCTATCTGCGTCTTCAGGGTTTCGAGAAGGTACAGTATCGTCCTATTCCCTGGATCTATCATCTCCATCCTTCAGAAGAAGATCTCTATGCCATCTTCTGGAAATGCAAGGCTCATCTTTCGCTCCGCAATATCGGCACTACCATCTTCATGCAGCAGAAATTGCGCTGGCGCAAAGACCACCTGCGCCGTCTGAAGAAGGCTCATCAGAATGGAGTGACCGTAGTGAGAGATGCAAGTCTGTCGGAATTCTGGGAGGTATTGAATGAGAACCTGGAAAAGCGATTTGGTGCCAAACCGGTACACACGCTTCAGGAAATGGAACTTCTGAAAAGCCGATTCCCCGAGAATATCATCCAATACAATGCTTATCGCAACGGGCACATCATAGGAGGCCTCACCTTTTATATTACCCAGCAAGTGGTACACGGACAATACAGTTCTACCAACGATGAGGGAAAGGAATTCGGAGCCATGGAGGCTATCTACGAACAGATTATGTATCATGATTACCCCGATTATCCCTATCTGGATTTCGGCAGTTCTACGGAACAGCAGGGAGCCTGGATCAATGAGGGTCTCATCGCCCACAAGGAAGGTTACGGAGGAAGAGGCGTGGTTTACGACACCTATGAATGGACAGTATAAAGAGAAATCCCGAAGTTCACACGATAGTGAGCTTCGGGATTTATGTTATGGGAGTTAACAGGTTAACAGTTAACAGCCGTTTTTTTAATACAACACAACTGTCACACCACGGGCAGCTTGCGCACCCATTACCAGAGCCTGCTCGATATCGGCAGTCTTGGAAGGACCGCTGATGAAAGTACCGAAATTATACTTCGGATCCATCTCGATACGGGCATAAGCCTCGTGCATATTGTTAACAACCTTATCTTTCTGAAGGAAAATTACGAGATATTCGGAGATGAAAAGCACCGCCTTCTCCTTCATGGTCTGAGGAATCCAGACGCAGCCATTCTCGGCAACACCCACTTCTCCACGGACAATACCCACATCGGTACCATTCAGGTCGTTGGCCTCAGCCACGGTATCAGGATTCTTCTGCGCGATGGTAATCTCAGGCAGGTTGGAAGCAAAGACCTTCGCCTCCGGATAAGCCTTCTTCACCAGCTCATCCAGGCTCTCGCCCGCCTCAGCCTCTATCACGTGTCCACCCACAGACTCAGTCATCTCAATAAACTGCTTCAAGGTATCCTCATACTGGATTCCCTTGACATCTACGGCAGGCATATCGAATTGAACGTGCGTATTCTTACGCAACTTGTTCAGGAAATCTTCTTTATTCATTGAACTTTGAAATTTGAACTTTGAACTTTATGATTAGCCACTACTTCACCTTTCCTTCTTTCCAAAGCTGGTGGAAGCTCTTCTTCGCAAACTCAGGCATGGTGTGACCGATACCCCACGCATTCCAGTTGCTGAAGTGCGTGCAGCACTCAGGAATCAGATTGACAAGTGGCGCAAACTTCAAGGCTGTGGTGTAGAGCGCAGGACGATCGAAGAGATATTTCATGCCATTCGACATCGCCTTCTTCACAGGATTAGCCTTGCCCAATCTCTCCAGACTCTGGCGCCAAGCGTAAATCTGCGAACCAGGACCTACCTTGGAAGGGCAGACATTGTCGCAAGACAAGCATAAGGTGCAGGCTGAAACATTGTCGCTGTACTTCTGAGGATTCTTCAGCATTCCCAGGTTCACACCGATAGGACCCGGAATGAAATAGGTGTAACTGTATCCGCCTGAACGGCGATAAACCGGACAGGTGTTCATGCAGGCTCCGCAGCGCATGCACTTCAAGGTCTGCCAGTGGTCCTTGTCGGCGAGAATATCGCTTCTGCCATTATCCACCAGAACCACATGCATCTCAGCACCCGGACGAGCCTGGCGGAAATGAGAGGTAAAGGCGGTGGTAGGCTGACCGGTTCCGCAGCGGCAGAGCAGACGCTGGAATACAGCCAGTGACTTATAGTCAGGAACCAGCTTCTCGATACCCATCGCCACGATGTGGAGCTTAGGCATGGAAGTGGTCATATCGGCATTACCCTCGTTGGTGCAAACCACGCAATCGCCGGTGGCAGCCACGCCGAAGTTGCAGCCGGTCATACCAGCTCCAGCTTCCATAAACTGATCGCGGAGATGATGGCGGGCGCAGCGGGTCAGATAAGTAGGATCGTAGTTTCCGATTTCCTTGGAGATTCCCTTCTCCTCGAACATCTGTCCCACTTCCTCACGCTTCAGGTGGATGGCAGGCATCACGATGTGACTTGGCTTCTGGTGCAGGAGCTGGATGATACGCTCACCCAGGTCGGTCTCCACCACGTCAATACCGTGCTGCTCCAGGTAAGGATTCATCTCGCACTCCTCGGTGAGCATCGACTTCGACTTCACCATCTTCTTCACGTTATGATCCTTCAGGATACCGAGCACAATCTCGTTGAACTCCTGTGCATCCTTTGCCCAGTGCACCTTCACCCCACGGCTCTCCAGGTTCTTGGAAAACATATCGAGGTAATCGGCAAGATGGGTGATGGTGTGCATCTTGATTTCAGACGCATGCTCGCGGAGGTCTTCCCACTCAGGAAGTTCCTGCGCCATCTTATCTCTCTTCTGACGAACAGACCAGAAGGTAGCGTCGTGCCAGGTGGTCTTCTCTACGTTCTGCGTAAACTTCGCAGCTCTCTTGGAATGTTCTGTACTCATAATCCTGCAGCTAAAATTTGAACAACATGGATAAACTTGATCGGCATATTCTCCTTCTTGGCAATACCCGCCATGTGCATCAGACAGGAAGAATCCGGTCCGGTGACATATTCGGCACCCGTAGCCATGTGGCGCTTGATCTTATCCTCTCCCATTCGGGTAGAAACGGCAGGCTCCTCGATAGAGAACATACCGCCGAATCCGCAGCACTCATCCTTGCGTTCCGGCTCGTGGATGGTAATGCCTTCCACCATATTCAACAGGTCGATAATCTTGTTGAATGGTTTGATGTGACGTTCAGATGGCGATGACAAGCCCAGTTCCCGCACACCATGGCAACTGTTGTGCACACTCACCGCGTGCGGGAATTTGCCCGGCACATGATCCACCTTCAGCACATCGTGAAGGAACTCCACAACATCCATGATCTTCTTGGATGAAATACACTCGTGCTTACCCTCCAGAATCTTAGGGTAATACACCTTAACATAAGCGGCACATGAAGCTGAAGGAGCTACGATGTAATCGTAATCCTTGAACAGCTCATCAAATGTCTCTATGACCTTCTCTGACTTATCCTGAAAACCTGCATTAGCCATCGGCTGACCACAGCAAGTCTGCTTTTCGGGATAACCGACATCCAGTCCGTAGTGCTTTAGTAACTTGTATGTAGCCACACCCGCTTCAGGGTATAAAGCATCCACATAACAAGGGACGAATAATCCGACTTTCATTGTTTTATATACTCTTGTTAGCTATTGTTTTATTATTATCGAAACATTCTGCTACATTTCTGTAGGCGCTGCAAAAGTAACAAAAAAATAGCAGAAATGAGACAATCCCGAAAGGATTTTTAAATAATTGATGTTATTTAACTGTAAAGAATGGCAGAAAATTTGGATGATTCAGATATTTAACGTATCTTTGTTGCCCGAAAGAGTGTATCTTCCTTAGTAATCTGACTAAGAAACTAAATAGATACTAAACAAGACATTTTCAGAAGAGACTTTTTATTATTAAGAATAAACTTATAGTTAAATAACATGATGAAGAAACAGCTTAAGAAAGTCCTCGTTCTGGGTTCCGGTGCTTTGAAAATCGGCCAGGCAGGTGAGTTTGACTATTCCGGTTCGCAGGCTCTCAAGGCGCTGCGCGAGGAGGGTATCAGTTCCGTCCTTATCAATCCTAATGTTGCTACAATTCAGACGAGTGAAGGTATTGCTGACAAGGTTTATTTCTTGCCGGTGACACCTTTTTTTGTAACTGAAATTATCAAGAAGGAGCGCCCAGACGGCATTATGCTGGCTTGGGGTGGACAGACTGGTTTGAACGTGGGTACAGAACTTTACCTCAGCGGTGTGCTCAAGGAGTATGGTGTGGATGTGTTGGGTACCTCGGTAGAGGCTATCATGAACACTGAAGACCGCGACCTCTTCGTAAAGGAGCTCAACAAGGTTGACCTCAAGGTTCCAGTAAGCCACGCTTGCGAGAATATGGAGGAGGCTGTAGCTGCAGCACGCAACATCGGCTACCCTATCATGATCCGTTCTGCCTATGCGCTGGGTGGTCTCGGTTCCGGTGTCTGCAAGACCGAAGAGGAGTTTAAGGAAATTGCTGAATCTGCCTTCACTTTCGCACCTCAGGTGCTCGTTGAGGAGAGCCTGAAGGGATGGAAGGAGATTGAGTTCGAGTGCATCCGTGATGCGAACGACCGCAGCTTCACCGTTGCCTCTATGGAAAACTTCGACCCACTGGGTATCCACACCGGTGAATCTATCGTAGTGGCTCCTACCTGTTCTCTCACCGACGAGCAGGTGAAGATGTTGCAGGACATCGCCGTGAAGTGCGTGCGTCACCTCAACATCGTGGGTGAGTGCAACATCCAGTATGCTTTCAATGCTGAGACCAACGACTACCGTATCATCGAGATCAACGCTCGCTTGAGCCGTTCTTCTGCCCTTGCATCTAAGGCTACAGGTTATCCTTTGGCTTTCGTTGCTGCCAAGATTGCCCTCGGTTATACACTCGACCAGATTGGCGAGATGGGTACTCCTAACTCAGCTTATGTAGCTCCATCACTCGACTATATGATCTGTAAGATTCCTCGTTGGGACCTTACCAAGTTTGCCGGTGTAAGCCGCAAGATTGGTTCTTCCATGAAGTCTGTAGGCGAAATCATGTCTATCGGCCGTTCATTCGAGGAGATGCTCCAGAAGGGTCTCCGCATGATTGGTCAGGGAATGCACGGTTTCGTTGGCAACGACCACACCAAGTTCGACAATTTGGATGAGGAGCTTTCCAACCCTACCGACCTCCGTATCTTCGCCATCGCCCAGGCTTTGGAGGAAGGTTACACCATCGAGCGCATCGAGGAGTTGACCAAGATTGATCCTTGGTTCATCGAGCGCATGAAGAATATCGTAGATTACAAGCACAAGCTTTCTGAATACAATACGCTGGAGGAGATTCCTGCCGAGGTATTGCGCGAGGCTAAGGTATTGGGATTCTCTGACTTCCAGATTGGCCGCTTCGTATTGAAGACCAAGGATACCAACATGGAGAAGGAGGTGCTGGCAGTTCGTGCTCTGCGTAAGAAGCTGAACATTCTGCCTGCCGTAAAGCGCATCCCTACTGTGGCAAGCGAGCATCCTGACCTCACCAACTATCTCTATATGACATACGCTGTAGAGGGTTACGACATCAACTACTACAAGAACGAGAAGTCTGTCATCGTTCTCGGTTCGGGTGCTTACCGCATCGGTTCTTCCGTAGAGTTCGACTGGTGTTCAGTAAACGCCATCAACACAGCCCGCAAGTTGGGTTACAAGTCAATCATGATCAACTACAACCCGGAGACTGTATCTACCGACTACGATATGTGCGACCGTCTCTACTTCGATGAGCTTTCATTCGAGCGTGTACTCGATGTCATCGACCTGGAGTCACCACGTGGTGTGATTGTTTCTGTAGGTGGTCAGATTCCAAACAACCTGGCTATGAAGCTCCATCGCCAGTCTGTGCCAATTCTGGGTACATCTCCTGTCAACATCGACCGTGCCGAGAACCGCGGTAAGTTCTCTGCCATGCTCGACAAGTTGGGCATCGACCAGCCTAAGTGGAGCGCCCTCACATCAATGGAGGATGTTCAGAAGTTCATCGACGAGGTTGGCTATCCTGTGCTCGTTCGTCCATCTTACGTTCTTTCCGGTGCAGCCATGAACGTTTGCCACAACGATGACGAGTTGCGTCGCTTCCTGGAGGCAGCTTCTGAGGTTTCTAAGGAGTACCCAGTGGTTATCTCTCAGTTTATGACCGAGACCAACGAGATTGAGTTCGACGGTGTGGCTCAGAACGGTGAGATTGTAGAGTATGGTATTTCAGAGCACGTAGAGTATGCAGGTGTTCACTCTGGTGACGCTACCATGACCTTCCCTGCCCAGCAGATTTCCTTCGCTACAGCCCGTCAGATCAAGAAGATTTCACGTGCCATTGCCAAGGAGCTCAACATCTCGGGTCCTTTCAACATCCAGTATCTGGCTAAGGGTCGCGATGTGAAGGTGATCGAGTGTAACCTCCGTGCATCCCGTTCATTCCCATTCGTGAGCAAGGTATTGAAGCGTAACTTCATCGAGACGGCTACCCGCATCATGCTCGATGCGCCATATCAGAAACCAGACAAGTCTGCCTTCGATATCGACCGTATGGGTGTGAAGGCTTCACAGTTCTCATTCGCCCGCTTGCAGAACGCCGACCCTGTTTTGGGTGTAGATATGAGTTCTACCGGCGAGGTAGGCTGTATGGGTGATACTTTCGAGGAGGCATTGCTCAACTCATTGATTGCCACCGGCTACAAGATTCCTTCAAAGGACAAGGGCATCATGCTTTCAAGTGGTGGTGCGAAGGAGAAGGCTTCCCTGCTCGACGCTGCTCAGGCGCTGGTGAAGAACGGTTACACCATCTATGCTACAGCCGGCACAGCGAAGTTCCTGAACGAGAACAACGTGAAGGCTACAGCCGTAGGATGGCCTGATGAGGACCACAAGGATCTCCCTAACGTGATGCAGATGATTGCCGACCACAAGTTCGACCTCATCGTCAACATCCCTAAGAATCACACCAAGCGTGAGTTGACAAATGGTTACAGAATCCGTCGTGGCGCCATCGACCACAACATTCCTCTGATCACCAATGCCCGTCTGGCTTCCGCCTTCATCGAGGCATTCTGCACATTGAGCCAGGATCAGCTTCAGATCAAGAGCTGGCAGGAGTACGAGTAATCGCACGCAGATTGCGCAGATTACGCAGATATTTATAAAATACGCCCTGTAAGGCAAGGCACAAGTTCTAGATTGTGCCCAAGCCTTACAGGGCTTTTTTTATTCCCGGCAATGAGAAAAAGAAGCCGAAATGATGGCTATCTCATTATTTTATTGTACCTTTGCAAACAGAAATAAGAATAAAGAATGATAGTTTGTATAGCAGAGAAACCTAGCGTGGCTAAGGATATCGCCCGAATCATCGGAGCTACCACGGCACGCGACGGTTATATGGAAGGTAATGGTTACCAAGTAACATGGACTTTCGGCCACCTTTGTGAGCTGAAGGAACCTGATGATTATACTCCAATGTGGAAGCATTGGAGCCTTGCGGCGTTGCCAATGATTCCACAACGCTTCGGCATCAAGCTCATCAACGATGAAGGCATCAAGAAACAGTTTGCCACCATCGAGAAACTGATGCAGGCTGCCGACAGCATCATCAACTGCGGTGACGCCGGACAGGAAGGAGAACTCATCCAGAGATGGGTGATGCAGAAGGCGCAGGCAAAATGCCCCGTCAAGAGACTGTGGATTTCATCCATGACCGATGAAGCCATCAAGCAGGGATTCCAGGAACTGAAAGACCAGGGGGAATATCAGTCGCTCTATCTTGCCGGACTTTCACGTGCCATCGGCGACTGGATTCTCGGCATGAACGCCACCCGACTTTATACATTGAAATATGGTCAGAACCGACAGGTGCTCAGCATCGGTAGAGTGCAGACCCCTACCCTTGCCCTCATCGTAAACCGCCAGAAGGAAATCGACAACTTCGTTTCCGAGCCCTACTGGGTACTCGCCACCATCTATCGCGATACCCAGTTTACGGCAACCAGCGGCAAGTTTACCAGCAAGGAGGAAGGCGAGAAGGCTTTCAGCACCATCGCCGGCAAACCCTTCACCGTTACGGATGTAAGCAAGAAGAAGGGAAACGAGGCCCCCCCTCATCTCTACGACCTCACCTCACTGCAGGTGGATTGCAACAAGAAGTTTGCCTACTCTGCCGATATTACGCTGAAGCTCATCCAGAGTCTCTACGAGAAGAAATATACCACGTATCCTCGTGTAGATACCCAGTTTCTCACAGACGATATCTATCCGAAATGTCCGCAGATTCTGAATGGTGTAAGCCAGGCAAAGATAGCCAGTCAGCAGAAATACCTCCCGCTCATCCAGCAGCTCGCAGCCACCGGCAAGAAGTTGCCGAAGAGCAAGAAGGTTTTCGATAACAGCAAGGTAACCGATCACCACGCCATCATCCCAACCGGAGTTCCGCCAACCGGACTCACCGATATGGAGGCAAACGTGTATGATCTCATCGCCAAGCGATTCATCAGCGTGTTCTATCCGGATTGTAAATTCTCTACCACCACCGTATTGGGCGAGGTTATCAACGAGGACGGACCCAAACCGGAAAAGATAGAGTTCAAGGTGAGCGGTAAGGAGATTCTGGAACCAGGCTGGCGAGTAGTCTATGCCAAGGATGCGAAGAATGCCGATGACGACGATGCAGATAACGCCAACGGAAACGATGGCGGAAATGCAGGCGACGGAAACGGAAACGGCACCAAGAAGGAAGTGGTAGAAGAGCGAACCCTCCCCTCTTTCGTGAAAGGCGAATCGGGCAACCATCAGCCTACCCTGACGGAAAAATGGACCACGCCGCCTAAGTATTACACCGAGGCAACCCTGCTCCGTGCGATGGAGACAGCGGGTAAATTCGTGGAAGACGAGGAACTTCGTGCGGCTTTGAAGGAGAACGGCATCGGCCGTCCATCATCCCGTGCCGGCATCATCGAGACTCTCTTCAAGCGCCACTACATCCGCCGCCAGCGCAAGAACCTGATGGCAACACCAACAGGTATCGAGCTCATCGACACCATCCACGAGGAACTCCTGAAAAGCTGTGAGCTGACCGGTATCTGGGAGAAAAAGCTCCGAGACATCGAGCACAAGACCTACGATCCAGCCGAATTCATCAACGGCCTGAAAGAGCAGATCAACCAGATTGTCATCGATGTTCTATCGGATAACAGCAGCCGAAGAGTGACCATCATGACGGAGGAAGATCTCAAGAAAAAACCGGAAAAGAAGAAAACGGCAGCAAAGAAAGCAGAAGCCAAGAAGATGCCAGCCAAGAAAAAGGATGAAGCCGACCCAATGGTAGGCAAGCCATGCCCGCTCTGCGGCAAGGGCGTCATCATCAAGGGCAAGACCGCCTATGGTTGCAGCAACTGGAAATCTGGCTGCCAATATCGCCAGCCATTCTCACAGATGTAAATTCAACACAACAACAGCACGCCCTGAAAGGGCAAAAGCTCCTAGCCCAGGGCAACACCCTGGGTTAAGCATTCCATCTACAAGGTCGCCCTGAAAGGGCAAAAGCTTTGAATTTTTACTTTTGGGATTTACAATCTATCCTTAAAGTTGTTCAATATGAAACAAATAAGATTTTATCAAATCATAACAGCCTTTTGCTGCCTCCTTCTGATAAGCTGCGGCATTGACAAGAACCTGAAGAAGGGAGAGAAGTTCCTTTCTTTAGGCGAATACTATGATGCTGCCGACCAATTCAAGCAAGCCTACACCAAGACACCTCCCAAGGAGCGTGAAAACCGGGGAAAGCTTGCCTTGAAGATGGCACGCTGCTACAACAAGATCAATGCTACCCCCAAGGCTGTGAATGCTTACCGCAATGCCATCCGCTATAACCAGGCTTCACTCGATGACCGTCTGGCTTACGCCCGTCTGCTCCTGAAAAACGGCGAATACAAGCAGGCAGAAAAGGAATTCAGAATCCTCGTGGATTCCATGCCCGACAATATCCTAGCCCAGAACGGATTGAGATCTGCCCAGATGACTCCCGGCTGGAAAAAAGCCGGAAGCAGATATCAGGTAAAGAAGATGGATGTCTTCACCTCCCGAAGAGCCGATTATTCACCGATGCTCCTGGGCGATGAATACGAACAGCTCTACTTCACCTCCACCCGCAATGACGCACAGGGAGATGAACTCAGCGGAATCACCGGCACCAAGGCTGGCGATATCTTCTATTCAGAAAAAGACGACAAGGGAAAATGGAGCAGACCGGAAGCCATCGCCACTGGTCTGAATACCGACTATGATGAGGGAGCCTGCTGCTTCACTCCCGATGGCAAGGAGATGTATCTCACCCAATGCGTCACCGATCCAGCCTCTCCCCGATTTGCCCAGATCGTCACCTCTTCCCGTTCGGATGCTGCCTGGGGAAAGGTTCAGAAACTGGAAATCACCCAGGATACCTTGAGCACCTACGCCCACCCTGCCATCAGTCCTGACGGCGAATGGCTCTATTTCGTTTCCGATATGCCGGGCGGAATGGGCGGTTACGATATCTGGCGTGTGCGCATCACTCCTTCAGGTCTGGGAGGTGTGGAAAACCTCGGTGCCCCCATCAATACGCCGGGCGACGAGATGTTCCCTACCTTCCGCCCTAACGGCGAACTCTATTTCAGCAGTAACGGCCATACCGGAATGGGCGGTCTCGACATCTACATTGCCCGAATAGACGAAAAGACCCAGCAGTATAAGATAGAGCATCCCGGCTATCCCCTCAATTCTGAAGCAGATGATTTCGGAATGACCTTCGAGGGACCACACAACCGTGGCTTCTTCTCTTCCAACAGAAAGGATGGCCGCGGCTACGACCATATCTATTCTTTCAATAATCCGGAGATTGTCACCACGATGAAGGGATGGGTTTACGAAAAAGACGGCTACGAACTTCCTGCCGCACAGGTGATGGTAGTAGGCAACGATGGCACCTACAGGAAACTGCCGGTCAAGGGCGACGGTTCGTTTACGATGCCAATCCATCCTAAGGTAGATTATCTGGTGATGGCTACCTGCAAGGGATTCCTCAACCACAAGGAGGAGTTGCGGATAGATTCGGCAAAGGAGAGCAAGGAGTACGTGCTCCAGTTCCCGTTGGCTTCCATCTCAGCCCCAGTACTCATCGACAACATCTTCTATGATTTTGACAAAGCTACCCTGACGCCAGCCAGCACCCAGGCTCTGGATAAGCTCGTAGCCTTGCTGAAAGAGAATTCCCACGTAACCATCGAACTGAGTGCCCATTGCGATTACAAAGGCAACAGCGAGTACAACAAGCGATTGTCTCAGCGCCGCGCCCAGTCGGTAGTGGATTACCTCATAGCTCACGGCATCGAAAAAGATCGTCTTACCCCTGTGGGATATGGCAAGGAACGCCCGAAGACAATCCGCAGGAAGCTCACGGAGAAATATCCCTGGCTGAAGGAAGACGATGTGCTCACCCAGGATTTCATTCTCAAGCAGACCAAGGAGCATCAGGAGATATGCAACCAGCTGAACCGCCGCACCGAGTTTACGGTTCTTCGTACCACCTACAAGATGTTCGACAATAAAGGTAACCTGCAGAACCCGCCAAAGTCAAAGCCAAGACAAGAGAAAGTATCCGAAGACAACGGATATAAAACATTCTTCTACTAGCAGAAAGAGTTTTTTCTTATCTGGCATCCGCCACTTCGTTATATCCCCAGACCATCACGAGGACTACGATGCCAGCGAGCATCATCAGGAGATTCTGCGTCTGCGTGACAGCATCAGCCACATGGGTAAGGGCACGGGAACCAGTAAGCAGGAAATCTATCTTCATAGAGAAGAGCCAGCCCTGTATCTGCTCCCATCCCTGGCAAACCACAGCAGCCACTACGCCGACAGCCACACAGGCTGCCGTCCACAGATGTTCCAATCGGAGACGCTTAGCCAATGCCTGCTCCTGCTCAAGAGACAGCACGGTCTTTTCCGGCTCAAGACCCGGCAATGCCTGCATCACCCTATCAGAGAATCCATCATCCGGAATCTCCTCCATCCTGTTATCAGCAAAGAAAGCCTGAAGGAGCTGATCGTCTGTGGCGCTCAGCGGTTCAAGCTCCATACCATTTCTATTATCAATCATTTTATCGGTCATAACCATTATGCTTTAAGTAACTTGCAAGTTTCTGTTTTCCACGAGAGAGATGCGACTTGATGGTGCCTTGCGCCATTCCCGTCACTTCTGCAATCTTATCTATAGAGAGACCATCCATCAGCTGCAGCGTGATGCATGTCCGTTCGTTCTCGCTCAATATCCGTAGGGCATTGAGCAAATCCATCTTCAGTCCGGTATTCACTCCCTGCGCATTCTGCCGGGCAACCGCCGGTGTATCAATATCCTGTGTTTCCTTATGACTGCGGGTATAATCATACCACACATTATAAGCGATACGATAAAGCCAAGTGGAGAAGCTGGCTGTACCCCTGAAACCCGACAGGTGGGTATAAGCCTTCACAAAGGTATCCTGCGCCAAGTCGTCACTCAACTGCGCATCCCCCAGCGTCTGCCGTAGGAAGAACCCACGAACAGGTGATTGATACTTCTTGACCAGCAAGTCGAACGACTTGCGGTCGTGAAGCATCACCACCTTCGTGACGAGAGAAATATCGGATAACTTTTCCACTATATATATTAACTAATAACTGTTGTTTGATTTTTACACCGGAGTTCCATTATAACCTGTGCCCTGATCGCCATGGCGGTTTCTCCACCAATCCTTGATGGCTGGAAGCGAACCTATCAGGGTCTGTCCCAATCCATAGAAGAAAACCAGGGCTCCGATACCAGCCAGGAAGTCAGCTTCCCACCAAGCGAACATGGCGCACAAGCCTGCTCCCAGGAAGGCATTTCTCAATCCTCGCTTCACCAGATATTCATCGCTCTGCTTGTCTATCGGACGGTCGCTTTCCGGAACATTGATGCCCTTTTCCATCGCCATCTCCGCCAACTTCATCCGGTCGTTGTGGCGGCGAATCAGATATCTGATAACCAGGAACACGATGATCAGCGGAGCAAAGACAAACAGCAGACCGAAGATGATACAGAAGATGACGATAACAGACAACGCCCCGCCACCAAATACCGAACCGATGAAATCGAAAGGATCATCATAGTTGCCCAGACTATACTTGGAATGATAAGCACGGTTGTCATTGTCATCTACATCAGCATAGTCGGAAGTATCCGTTGCGGTTGTATCAGAATAGGCAGCAATCGCCTCATCATCCTGAGCTGCGGATGCCTGATCAGCTGTAGCCTGCTTATCTTCCTGCTTTGCTGCGGCAGGAGAAGCCTGCTTATCCACCTGTTGGGTAGTTGGATGATAACGATGTTTTGGAGCCGAAGATGCCAGAGATACCTGGGTAGCTCCGATGCTCATGATGAGCGCCAATGTTAATATCGCTTTCTTCATATCTAACAATATTTTTATAGTTTTACCTTGTTATTTATTATTTTTTCTATGTCTTAGACGCATCTCTTGGGAAATTAGTTGCAAAGAAACGAAATTTTTCTTATTTTTGCAAACAAAATCAAGAATAAAGGCATAAAATGAAGACATTACCAGAAGATTTCATCCAATATACCCAAGAGTTGATGGGCGATGAACTGTTCCAGCAACTGAAACAGGGCATCACCGAGGGAGAAGCACCTACCAGCATCCGTCTCAATCCTTTCAAATGCAAGGAGGGAGAAGATGCTGCGGGCGAACCGATTCCATGGTGCCCTTCCACCGGTCGCTATCTCTCCACCCGTCCTAACTTCACCTTCGATCCCTGGCTCCATGCCGGAAAGTATTACGTACAGGAAGCTTCTTCCATGTTCGTGGATCTGGTGATCCGACAACTCGTTCACGACCCCGTGATGATGCTCGATCTCTGTGCGGCTCCAGGTGGAAAATCTACCGCTGTACGTGCTGCCCTGCCGGAAGGGAGTCTTCTTTTCAGCAACGAACCGATGCGCACCCGCTCGCAGATTCTTGCAGAGAATATCCAGAAGTTCGGTCATCCCGATATGATCGTCACCAACAACTATCCACGCGACTACAAGAAGTCGAAGCTTCAGTTTGATGTCATCCTCACTGATGTTCCCTGCTCCGGCGAAGGTATGTTCCGCAAGGATGATGGCGCCATCAGCGAATGGAGCCTGCAGAATGTGGATAACTGCTGGCATCTGCAGCGTGAAATCGTAAGCGATATCTGGAACTGCCTGAAACCCGGCGGTCTCCTCATCTACTCTACCTGCACCTTCAATGCCCACGAAGACGAAGAGAATATCGCCTGGATCTGTGAGGAGCTGGGGGCTGATGCTATTGCACTCAACGATATCGATGAAGCATGGAATATCACGGGCAATCTCATAGGCACAGACATCCCTGTCTATCGTTTTCTCCCAGGCAAGACCCGCGGAGAAGGCATCTTCCTCGCTGTACTCAGAAAAGAGGGAGAACCGGAAATGGAGAAGGAAGATAAAAAGAAGAAAAAAGACAAGAACAAGGATAAAGGAAAGAATAGAGGAAACAAGGGAAAGAGTCTGCAGGTTCCAACAGACTGGCTGAAGTCTTCCGACTATGAAACGATAGCCGAAGACGATAACTTCTATGCCATCCCAAGCCGATGGAAAGCCATCTATGAGGATGCTGCCAGAAACCTGAAGGTGATATATGCCGGCATCAAACTGGGAACAAGCAAGGGCAAAGACATCATTCCCGACCAGAGTCTGGCACTCTCCACCGAACTCAACACTGAGGTTTTCCCACAGGTAGAACTCTCCTACGAGGATGCCATCCGCTACCTGCGCAAAGAGGCTGTGAATCTTCCTGCTGACACCCCCAAAGGCTACGTGCTCGTAACCTATCAGCAGATGCCTCTGGGCTGGGAGAAGAACATCGGCAACCGTGCCAACAACCTCTATCCTCAAGAGTGGAAGATCAAAAGCAGCCACGTGCCGGAAAAGCAAGAAGTGATTAACATTTAACATTAAAAGAAATGCTCAGCATCATCGCCTGTATATCCAAAACAAATAGAGCAATCGGCTATGAAAACCGATTGCTCTATCATATTCAATCCGATATGACCCGCTTTCGCGAACTTACCACGGGGCATACCATCGTGATGGGCAGAAAGACATTTGAATCTCTCCCCAACGGCGCTCTTCCCCATCGCCGCAACATCGTTGTCTCTAAAAGTATGAAAGAGATAGATGGGGGCGAAGTATATCCTACCCTGGAAGAAGCACTCAGGGCTGCGCAAGGCGACACCTTGTCTGCCCCCAAGGAAGATGCAGGAATAGCCAGTCCGGAAGAAATCTTCATCATTGGCGGAGAAAGCATCTATCGCCAGGCTCTTCCTGCAGCCAGGAAACTCTATCTCACCATCGTAGATAAGGAGCCGGAACAGGCAGATACCTTCTTCCCTGCCATCGACAGTTCTGCCTGGGAAGTGACGGAAAAAGAAATGAGGAATGAAAACGGATTGTCGTTCTCATTCCTCACCTATATCAGAAAATAAATTCGACCAGTACGGTTGAATAAATTCTTATTCTTCTGTTGTTTCATCTTCCTCATCAGAAACCTGCTGGATATCCTTCAGAGAGAGCTGACGGTCGATGGCTGCATTGAAGGAGATGATGGTCTCGCTTCTGGAAAGACCCAATGGCTGCAACTTATCGTGGATAATCTCCAGGAGATGGTGGTTGTTGACTGCATAAATCTTGATGAACATATCAAAACCGCCCGTAGTATAATGACACTCTACTACCTCAGGAATCTTCTTGAGTTCTTCTACCACCTGATCAAACTTCTCAGGTTCCTTGAGGAACAATCCCATATATGCACAGGTTTCGTAACCAATCTTCTCTGGATCGATAACAAATTGAGAGCCTTTAATAATGCCAAGGTTAGTGAGTTTAGCAACACGCTGATGAATGGCAGCACCGCTTACATTACAAGCACGTGCTACTTCCAGAAATGGAATTCGGGCATCCTGAGAAATCAGCTTCAGAATATGCCTATCTAATGAATCTAATACTTGTTTTGCCATAATTAATTATTATTTGCCTGCAAAGGTAGCATTTTTCTAATAAAAAAGCAACTTTTCTAATAAAAAAAATAATAAATTAATATTATTTTTCCTTTTAGAGCATATTATTTCCTTTTTTCAACAGCAGAATAGCTTATTTTCAATGCTTTTGCCTGGCGCAGTGCCTGCTTCACATCGGTAATCACTCCCATCTTGGTATCCTGGTCTGCCTTGATGGAAACGGTCATCAGTTTCTGGTCTTCAGGCGACATCCGCTTCTTCTCGGCAGAGATATAATCCTGCACATCAGAAGCACTGGCAAACTTGTCATTCATCTGTATCTGGGTACCTGAGCCGTATTTGCCCTGCAGATCCTTGGTTGGCTTTCCTATATAAATATGACTTACCGCCGACTTCTTGGTCAGGCGTGTGAGATTCTTTCCTTCCGGCATACGGCATTCCACCTTTAAGGTAACCTGTCGCATGTGGGTAACGATCATAAAGAAAAAGAGTACCGAGAAAATCAGATCCGGCAAAGATGACGTATTCAATTCCGGAACCGAATGCGATTTTTTACGAAAATTCATCATTTGGCGCCTCCTTTCTCCTGAGCAGACTGGGTTTCCTGTTTCTCTTCCGCATCAGCATCTACACTTTTGTCTTCATGAGTCATCGCATTGGCATACGACTCCGTAATGCGCTGAGGACAGAGCTTACGCACCTGCTCCTTCTGATCATTGTTCAAAAGCGCAAAGTCTCTATGATATTTCTTCTGGGCTGCCTCATTGCGAAGTTGCGCATAGGCTTCCATCAACTCATTCTGCATCTGGAAATAGAGGTTGTAGTTGGCATCACGGTCGCTCTCGATGGAAATCAGATGCTTCTTACCCAGGCGATGTACAAAGCGGACGGTTTCCTGCTTCAAATCTTCCAGCTTCATCGGCTGGTTGTTCACCAGCAGCGTATCTCCAGCCGTAAGATGAATCGCCATCAGACTGTTCTTATCCACTACCGATTCCTGCTGTTCCTTCTTCTGGGGTTCAGGCGAAGGAAGCTGGCGCAACAATCCCTTATCCACATCCATGGATGTGGTTACAAGGAAGAATATCAGCAGCATAAACGAGATGTCGGCTGTTGAGGTGGTATTCAATCCCGGGGTTTCGTTACGATTCCTTCTTATCAGCATTGCTTTATGATATGATACTAACTATTTTTTGATTGATAATTACAGGCTGTTACTGCTTCTTTCGGATATATCGGGTGGCACCGAAGCAAACGGCTCCAATGCCTGCCAGCAACATCAGCAGCGAGGTGATGACAAACATATCTGAAAGTTTCAGCCACAACCAGTCGGCGTAGTTCTCGCCATTGATGAGCATCGGATCGGAACCTCCCAAGAGGAAGGTAAGAATCAGAACTGCCAGCAAGGTAAGCCAGGTGATACGGAAGATACGACGCACCGGCACACCATTCACCACGGTTTCCGACTTGCTACTCCGGTAATCCTTCACCATCGAATAGACAGCCAAGCCTACTCCTCCTATCAGGAAAAGCCACATCAGGAAGATGAGCACATCGGTAAAAAGAGGGGCATTGAAGTCGGGGGTCTCATCGAAAGGCAAATCATAGCCTATCAGATAGAACAGACCGAAAACCAGCACAGCCAAACCTATCATCAGACGGAAAACCTTCTGAGATATCTGTTCGGCAGACTTGTTTTTCGCCTTTGAATTCGATTTTGAAAATTGAAATTTAACCATAGATTCAAAGATAAAGCTATTTTCTCTTGGCAATGATATCCATCAATGTAACAGCCGATTCTTCCATCTGACTGGTGAGATGTTCTACCTTGGAAAGGATATAGTTATAGAACACCATCAGAATCAAGGCAACAATGATACCGAAGATGGTAGTAATCAGCGCCACCTTCATACCCGAAGCCACGATGGTAGGACTGATATCTCCCGCCTGCTGAATCTGGTCGAAAGCCATCACCATACCAATCACCGTACCCAGGAATCCGAGGGAAGGAGCCATGGCGATGAAGAGCTTGATCCAGGAGCATCCCTTCTCCAGGTTGGCAGCCTGCACGGTACCATATCCACTTACCGAGCGCTCGATATCATCGAGATGCTCATCCATATGCATCAATCCCTGATAGCAGATAGAAGCTACAGGTCCACGGGTATTGCGGCAAAGTTCCTTGGCACCTTCCACATCGCCAGCCTCTACCTTCTGGTCGATATCCTGCATCAGCTTCTTGGCATTGATTTCAGAAAGGCTGAGATAGATGATGCGCTCAATACAGAAAGCCAGACCCACAATGAGAGCGATGGCAACGAGCGACATAAAGCCGGCATTACCCTCTATGAACTTCGTCTTAAGAGCTTGATGAAATCCGATATTCTCGTCTTGCGCCATGACAGGCAAAGAACACATTACTGTGAAAATGAATATTGCGAAACGCGCAATAGCTGTATTTTTCTTCATAATCATATATACCTTATTATATATATAAAAAAGCGGAAAGAGGGGGATTCGAACCCCCGATTCCCTTTAGGGGAATACACGCTTTCCAGGCGTGCCTCTTCAGCCACTCGAGCACCTTTCCAATTTCGAAGTACAAAATTATCACTTTTTATTCGAAAATCCACATATTCGCTTGCTTTTTACATTTCTTTAACTAGAGATGACATAAAACAAGCGCCCTGAAAGGACAAAAGCATCTATTTTAAAGCTTTTGCCCTTTCAGGGCGCCTTGTTGGTTGCATGTTTAACCCAGGGCGATGCCCTGGGCTAAGAGCTTCTGCCCTTTCAGGGCGTATGGCGTCTCCAAGAGTACAAGCCCACTAGGCGTCCCGGCAGAATTGTAAATCCGGCGAGACACCTAGCGGACTTCCCCACTTGCGAAAGTTCTGTCCTTTACTTTTCAGGAATAATCTCGAAGATTTCGGCAGAACCATCCAGCTGAAGCTTGGCAGCCTTCTTCACCAATTCTATCTTGCAGAATGACTGATCGATGTTGGTGGTTGCCAATACCTTGCCCTTGGCATTCAGCTGGCGACAAACCAATGATTTGCCTGGAGCCAACTTCAACAGCAGGGTGTAACCCTTTACATTCTTTTCTACACCCATAGTAAGGGTGCCCTCGTTAGTGAATGAGGTGCAAGGGTTCTCATCGAAACCATACATCGCTGCCTGCAAATTGCCTGCCTCAACAGGGAAGCTCAAACGATCTGGAGTAGTTGGGTTCACCTCGAAGGTACGGACTGCAGCCCAGTTGCGCTTGTCAGACTTCAACTTCCTGATGCGGATATAACGAGCCTCAACAGGAGAATCGGTCTTCCAGTTGATGATATACTGCTTCTTCAACTCACCGGTAAGCGCCTTCCACTCCTTCTTGTCAAGAGAATACTCCAAAACGGTGTTGTCGAAGTAATCCACATCATCTACAGAGTTACGTCCCTGGAGGATTCTTACCTCAGAAACAGAACGAACACAACCTAAGTCAGCACCAATCCAGTCGCCAGTGTTCTGACCATTACCTGATGTATAATAGGTGGTAGAATCATTGTCAAACATCGCCTTGCTCTGGGTAGTTCTCAAGGTGGCATAAGTACCGATACCCTTATAGAAAGCAGGCACCTTGCCAGTCAACTTCTTGAAGAAGCCAGAAGCCATATCATCCATAGACTGCTCATAGAATGGCTGCAATACCATGGTTCCCGACTTATGCTTCTCGTAAGCAGCCACATCTTCCTTGCTCATACGATTGTTGACATAGCCATCCCAGAATGCCTGGTCATTACCAGCCTTGTACTCCTTGATGAGCTGCATGGTCTTCAGACCACGGTTACCCAATTTGCCAAACTCAGTCAACCAAGGACGGAGTTCCTTCATCAGCAAGGCATTCTTGCAGTTTGCCTCCATCTGAGCAGGTGCATTCTTCACCTTTTCAAATTCCTTCTGCAAAGCATTGAACTCAGCATCTGTAAAGTTGTCGATGCGGAAGCTCTTGGTTTCCCATGATTCGATACGGCGATAACCGGTTTCTGTATCGCATGAGTGCATGGCGAAGGTGCGATAAGCTTCGTGTGCCTCTGGAGTCAGATCTACCAGACCACGCTCCCAGTTGTCGAGCGGATTATAGTTGGCGATATTCCATGCATAGTCAGCTACACCGTAGAGAGCCAGCTTGGAAGCCTCACCATGCTCCATTGGGTTGCTCACGAAACCACAGAGATCCTTGTTGGTCAGGTCGGTCTGCAAACCGTAGGTAGGACCCTGCATGATGATATGGCGTGCATAATCAGTAACTGGGAAGTTCCACCAGTAGTAAGCAGGACGCTTGATTCGGGAGTTCACCCAGTCGAGAGTCTCGCGAGTCAGGTCGCTACATACCACATCACCTGTCCAGAATACATTGATAGATGGATCGAGAGTATTACCGAAGATAGCCAGAGAACCGGTTGGTTTTGGATTCGCCCAGAGACGGGTATAATCGGTAGGACACATCACGAGAGGTGTAACATCGCCCTTAGCCTTCACAAACTCCTTAGCCAGGCGGTTCAAGAGTTCAGACTGCTTCACTGGGTTGGCACCCTCGCCGGAAATATCATCAAAGAAGATAGCGAAAGAACGTACACCGAGGTCGTACATCAAGTCAAGCTTGTGAACCAGGTTCTGATAATCTTCCTCGTTCCACTTGATATCCTGTCCCGGATGGATAGCCCATACGAAATCTACACGGTTGCGACGGCAAGCCTGTACGAGTTCGCTGATGTTCTTAGCCTCTTTCTCAGGATAAGGCAAGCGCCAGTTAGGGCAACTGTGATAAGGATCATCCTTTGGACCATAGAGATAGGTGTTCATCTTGTTCTTTCCATAATAATCGATGAGGGAAAGACGCACCTGATGAGACCAAGGTTCACCATAGAAGCCTTCTACTACACCACGGTTTGGAAGATCAGGGTAGTCGTTGCAAGTGGTATAAGGCATCTGGCCCTTAGCCATCTCGCTGTTTACAATCTGGCGCAAGGTCTGCAAGCCATAGAAAGCACCACGCTCATCGTATCCCACAATCTGGATACCCTTGGCATCAGCCTTCAGGCTGTAAGCACCCGATACAGACTTCACTCCTGCTTTAGCAGCAAGCTTCTCACCGAAATCGATGGTCAGGCGAATGCCCTTGGCGTTAGCGGTCAGGAATTTCACATCATCAGCAAACTTACCTTTCTTGTCAATCACCTTGACACCCTTCTGCAGGTCGAGTCGGTTAGCAGCATCCACATTCAGGAGATGTGGTGTAGGACTCACGATGAGTCCGTGATGATCCAGTTTCTTACCAGGAATCATGTGCACGTCCTGCTTTTCAGAACGCTGGCCGCTCAGGTCTTGTGCCTGAGTGCCCTGTGCAAATGCAGCCATCAGGAGGGCTGCCATCAACATTTTTCTAGTCATAATGAATAGTTGGTTTAGGATTTATTTTTATTAAATTTTATATATTTACTAAAGCTTTTGCCCTTACAGGGCGCTTTGCTGATTGCCATTATAACCCAGGGTGTTGCCCTGGGCTAGGAGCTTCTGCCCTTTCAGGGCGTGTGGGGCATTTCCCTAGAAGTGAAAGACGCTTTCTACATTCTTATTCGTCTGTTCAGCGAATTCCTCCTCACTCACTCCGTATGCTTTCGCCAGAGTCTTGAGCACTTCTATCACGAAAGCGCTTTCATTGCGCTTGCCACGATATGGCACGGGAGCCATGTATGGAGAGTCGGTCTCCAGGATGATGCGATTCATCGGAACCGCAGCCGGAAGGTCTTCTCTGAGATGACTGCTCTTGAAGGTGGATACACCACCGATACCCAGCACGAAGTTATCGAAAGAGAGAAGCTCTTCAGCCTCCTTCTGATTGCCGGTGAAGCAGTGGAACACGCCGCCAGGCAGGTCTTTCTGATACTGACGGAGCAAGTGCACCATCTCGTTCTGTGCCTTGCGGCAATGAATCATCAGGGGGAGTCGGGTTTCTACCGACCATTTCACCTGTTCCTCGAATGCCTCCAACTGCTCCTGCTCGAACTCACGGCTCCAGTAATAATCCAGTCCGATTTCGCCAATGGCGATAAAGTCAGAAATCTGCATCTTTCGGAGTTCAGCCAGCTGATCCTTCCAGTCTGCCTTCACCTCTTCAGGATGCAAACCGATCATCGGATAGGCATAACCCGGATATTCCCGACTCAATGCCAGGACAGCGTGCGTGGTCTTCACGTCAATGGCAGGCAAGAACACCTTGCCTACCCCCGCTTCCCTGGCACGAGCGAAAGCTTCCGCTCTATCCTCATCAAACTCTTCTGCATCGAGATGAGTATGCGTATCTATTACTTTGAACATTGAACTTTGAACTTTAAACTTGATGATTAGTACTGGCGCTTCATCATTTTCTGTGCATACTTCGCCAATTCTTCCTTGCGCTCAGCAGGCACATTCACAGCATCAAGATACTTCTTGCTCTGCTCGAAGTAATAGGCAATCTTATCCTGTGCCATCTTGTCGATACCGATCTCGTTATAGAGACGGGTAACAGCAGCCACCTTCTCATTGCGGTCGAATTCCTTGGCATCCACCCATTTCTGGAGTTCAGCACGCTGGGCATCGTTGGCATGGTTGAAGGCATTGATGAGCATGAAAGTCTTCTTGTTGGAAGTGATATCACCACCAATAGCCTTACCGAACACCTTGGAATCACCATATACATCGAGGAAATCATCCTGCAGCTGGAAAGCCAAGCCGATCTGCTCGCCAAACTTATAGAGATTGTCAGCATCCTCAGCAGAAGCATCAGCCAGGATGGCACCAATCTTCAGGGCACAAGCCAGAAGCACACTGGTCTTGAGGCGAATCATCTCGATATACTCCTCTTCCTTCACATCATTGCGGTTCTCAAACTCCATATCATACTGCTGTCCCTCTCCAATCTCAAGGGCTGTAGTAGTAAAGAGCTTCATCACCTTGGCAAGATGCTGATCGTCGCACTGTGCCATTCTCTCGTAAGCCAACACCAACATACTGTCACCAGAGAGGATAGCCGTATTGGCATCCCACTTCTTGTGTACAGTCTCATGACCACGACGGAGGTCAGCATTATCCATCAGGTCGTCGTGCAAGAGCGTATAGTTGTGATAGGTCTCAAGAGCTATCGCATTCATCAGAATCTTCTCAGGATCATTCTTGAAGAGATTGTATCCCAAGAGCATTAAAACAGGGCGAATACGCTTTCCACCTAAAGAGAGTACGTACTTCACCGGTTCGTAAAGCGACAATGGTTTACGATTGTATGGGAGATTTGCCAGGAAATCATTCACCATTACCAATAATTCTTCTGATGTCTTCATATCTATCATATTTCTAATTTATAATATCTGATTTATAATCTGTCTTGAAATTGAGTATGTAGTTATTTTATCTTTTATAACTTGAATACCACCGGAATAGCAATCATGGTACGGCACACCTTGTTCTTGTCCATACCCGGTTTCCATTTGGGCATCATCTTCATCACGCGGAGCGCTTCAGCATCAAGGGCAGCATCCACCGAGGTACTTACCTTGGTATTGGCGATGCTTCCATCCTTGTTCACGATGAAGGTTACCACCACCGTGCCCTGTACCTTGTTGTTCTGCGCCACCTTCGGATACTTCAGGTTCTTGGTGAGCCATTGCATAAATGCCGACCAGCCTCCCGGAAATTCCGGAATCTTCTGCACCACGGTAAACTTGATAGGAGCCTCAGCCTGTGTATCTGCCGGATCCACCGCTGTCTCAGGAGCCGCCTCCTTGACGTCAGCCCCTTCTACCACGCCCGAACCATCACCGATTACCAGCTTGCTGGTAGTAGTGCTGATCTTTTCCGGTGTCTTCTTGACCATTTGCTGCTCGGTAGGTTTCACCTCCTGAGTGATAGCCTGCGAGGCAGGTGCCTTCGCCACAGCCTCCGCACTCACCATATCTTTCTGATCGGGCGGAGTTGACATTTCCATATCTTGCGAAAGATCTTCAAAGTTCTCAGCCCAGTCGTCATCTCCCTGCGGATTTCTGGAATATTGCAATCCTACAAAAAGAAGCGTAAAGGCAATAAGGAGTCCCAGCAGGAAAAAGGTTACCCGCTTGTCCTCCAATTGTGCACGATCTGATTTCTTTATTTCCACAATATCTATTATCTACTATTTGCAGACTTGTTCACCCGTTTTTGGGGTCCAAACTGCAATATTTTACATTCTCTTTCGTTATTTTCTACGAAAACATTGCAAATTTACGTCTTATTTCTCAAAAAAGCCGTATCTTTGCCAAAGAATTAGATATTTTAAATGAAAAAAGTTGTTTTTTCCATTATATTGACGCTTTTCGCGACAAAAATGGGGGCTCAAGAGAGTCAGACGGGGTATAACTTCCTCCGACTCCCCGTCAGTGCCCATGCTGCCGCCTTGGGAGGCGATAACATCACCTTGATAGAAGATGATGCGGCACTTGCTTTCCATAACCCAGCCCTGCTGGCGTCGGTGAACGACCGTACCCTCAACTTCAACTACATGAACTATATGAAGGGGGTGAATATGGCATCAGCTTCATTCAACCGCATCGCCGGAGAGAAAGCTTCGTGGGCGGTATCGGCCCAATATGTGGATTACGGCAAGATGAAGCAGACCGATGAGAACAACATCCAGATGGGTGAATTCTCGGCTAAGGATATCTGCCTGGCGGGTACTTTCTCCTACCTGCTCAGCGAACGCCTCGTGGGTGGTATCACCGCCAAATTCATCACCTCGTATATCGGTGACTACAACTCCATCGCCATGGGAGTGGATCTGGGACTCAACTACTACGATTCGGAAGAAGAGTGGTCGGTTTCAGCTGTAGCCAGAAACCTGGGTGGACAGCTCAAGGCTTATGATGAAGAATACGAGAAGATGCCGATTGACCTACAGGTGGGTGTCAGCAAGCACTTCATCAATACTCCCTTCCGCGTTTCAGCCACCTTGGTGAATCTGAATCATTGGGATAAGGGACTCAGAAACCATGCGGTATTAGGTGCCGATCTGCTGTTGGGCGAAAGCCTCTGGGTGGGAGCCGGCTATAACTTCCGACGCCACGATGAGATGAAAATCGTAAACGGAGAAGATGAAACCAGCAGCCATGGAGCCGGATGGTCGTTGGGTGGCGGTATCAATCTGGAGCGCTTCCATCTCAACATCGCCTACGGCAAATACCATGTCAGCAGCAACAGTCTGCTGCTGAATATCGACTACAGATTATAGAATACAGATTTATAGAACAGATAAACTTTTCAGATTTAAAGATATGAAGAAGATTACAATAGCAATTGACGGTTACTCTTCTTGTGGAAAGAGTACCATGGCAAAGGATCTTGCCAAGGAAATCGGATATGTGTATGTAGATACAGGTGCCATGTATCGCTCAGTTACGCTCTATGCCCTGCGCCACCAGCTCTTCGATGAGGATGGCAAGGTAAAGGTAGCAGCGTTAGAGGCTGAGATGCCAAACATCCACATCTCTTTCAAGTTCAACGCCGAAACCGGTCGCCCAGACTGCTATCTCAACGGTGAGTTGGTAGAAAAGGAGATCCGCTCGCTGAAGGTTTCCAATCACGTAAGTCCAGTGGCAGCCATCCCATTCGTAAGAGAGGCATTGGTAGCCCAGCAGCAGAAGATGGGCGAAGACAAGGGCATCGTAATGGATGGCCGTGACATCGGTACCACCGTTTTCCCTAACGCAGAACTGAAGATCTTCGTTACGGCAAGCTCTCAGGTAAGAGCACAGCGCCGTTTCGATGAGCTCAAGGAGAAAGGAATGCCTGCCGACTTCGAGGCTATTCTGAAAAACGTAGAGGAGCGTGACTATATTGACACCCATCGTGAGACCTCTCCTTTGCGCAAGGCTGATGATGCCATCACACTCGACAACAGTGAGATGACAATTCCGGAACAGAAGGAATGGTTGATGAAACAGTATCAAAAAGCCGCAGAAAAGTAACAAAAAGCTACTTTGTCGTAGAATGCCCAAAGACGATTGCAAAAATATATTAAAATTTCAGTTTAATATAAAAAAACTGCCATTTTAAAGAATTGGCTTTGCAAAAAAACGTCGTTTTATTTATCTTTGCAGACATAATGACAAGGTAGTAATGATATAGATTATAAATTTTGAGTTAATTACTGTTTTTTGAAGGTGATAAGTCCTCGTGAGAAGATTTATCACCTGTTTTTATTTGATGAGATGAATCATCAAATTACCTGTTTCTCTTTATGATAAGGTATCCTTGATGATTTTCTCCTTGCATTCTTCCATCAGCCATTTAGGAGTACTGGTAGCACCACAGATGCCTACGGTATTCACGCCCTTCAACCAATCCATATTGATTTCTTCGGCACTCTCTATCTGATAGCTGTTGGCATTCACGCTCTTGCACTCCTTGAAGAGCACCTTTCCATTGCTGCTCTTTCTGCCACTGACAAAGAGGATGACATCATGCTTGCTGGCAAAGGATGCGATGTTTGGCATTCTGTTAGCCACCTGGCGGCAGATGGTATCAAAGCTCTTGAAGGTTGCGCCCTCTACGATATGCTCCTGACAATACTCGATGATGCGATGGAACTCATCCAGACTCTTGGTGGTCTGGGAATAGAGATAGATATCACGGTTGAAATCCAACTTACCTATTTCCTTCAGATGCTCTACATCCTCAAACTTCTCTACCACGAGGGCATGACTCTCGGTCTGTCCTACCAGTCCCAGCACCTCGGCATGTCCCTTCTTGCCGAAGATGACAATCTGCGCCTCCGGATTGCTCACATACTGCTTTTTGATGCGGCGCTGCAACTGGAGTACTACCGGACAGGTAGCATCAATAATCTCAATATTGTTCTTCTCTGCCAGCGCATAAGTCTCAGGCGGTTCACCATGGGCACGAAGCAGCACCTTCACACCGTGAAGCTCCTTCATCTCCTCATGGTCGATGGTAATCAGCCCTGCCTCATGCAGGCGCTCCACCTCCATACCATTATGCACAATATCACCCAGGCAGTAGAGTGTACTGCCCTTTTCCAACTCTTCTTCAGCTTTCTTGATGGCAGTGGTTACGCCGAAGCAGAAACCACTACCATGATCTATTTCTATCTGCATTACTTTACATTTATTCTAATTACAACTTTGGCATTCTCCGGATCATTGGTAATCATGAGAATACGAGGATGCTTGGCACGCGACTTCTTCAGATCGGCAGCCACGGCTGTCACCTTCATCTTCACGGTCTCTCCCGGCTGAATCTTACTCTTCTTCAACTGTACCTGCAAGCCCATGGTAAACATTTGCATGCTTCGGATATCCAAAACCGACTTACCCTTGTTGGTAACCAGGATTTCACCCTTGCGCTTCTTCTTGCCGTTGAAGCTTCCCAGATTCAGATCGGTGGTAGAGAGTTCCACCTTCGGCGCCTGTTCCTTCTGCTCAGCAGTCAACTTGTCGAAACTTGGCAGGAGAACGGCAGAAACCACGATTTCCTTCTCTGGAGCAATCTTGTCGCCAGGACGCTCACCCAGATAAACAGAAGTCTGATTCAAGCCGAAATCACGCAGCTTCTTCGAATCCAGCACGAAGGTAATCTCTGCGGAACGGTGAGGAGCCACCCTGGAAGGCGAAACCGCCGCCTGGAGATAGTTAGGAAGATGCATGACCACTGGTTCCATCATCTCCTCTGTAGGATTGAAGATATGGATGCGCTGTACCGGACGGTCGCCACGGTTTACGTCATCAAACTCCACCTCCTGGACATCCGACTTGAGTTCGCCAAGCAGTTCATTATATGGACCTGCGAAATCTACCACATTGCTCACTACCCTACCGCGCATGGAGAGGATAAAAGGTTCCTCCGATGCATTGCTATAGAGGCATATCTGCTTGTGGAAGGTACCCATCTGCTTCGCATCATACACCGCCTTGACCAAGAAGCTGCCGCCAGGAGCCACACTGTTCTTCGGATACACAACCTCTGTACATCCGCAACTCTTATACACCTGATGGATGATCAGCGGTTTGCTGCCCTCATTCTTCATCAGGAACTCAGCGGTCACCGGCTTGCGGAATACTACCTGTCCACAATCCACGATCTCGTTCTGAGTACTTATCTTCTGTGCCGACGCAGACACCGCCAACAGCGATGAAAGCATCAATATATTCATTCGTTTCATACTATTCTATTCGTAATTATCAATCCTTATATTAATTATTAACTGTCATCTTATATGCCTCCGTACGACCACCAAACTCCGGACTGTAGGTACACTCTGCCGTGCAGGAGCCCGACTGGTAATCGCCCTTACGGTCAACATAATATTCCATTTCTACGAAATGCTTACCTTTAGATAAACGATCAAAATAGAAATTTGTTGTATTATCCTTAGGAGAAACATAACATTCCATACCCCACTGGTAACCGCTCAGCTGATTGACAGGTTCCAGACAGGCTGCCCGCTTGTCCACAATCTTCACGAAATCGTAGTCACGGTCGGCAGTAATGGTGATGATGACCTTGATCTTATCACCCACCTTCGCCTTCTTCTGGTTTTCAACCTTACGGCTAACCTTGATGCCCGATTCCAGAGAAGCTATTTCGCTAAGCGGCTGCTTGAACTCTGCATATACGGCACCCCAGCTGGTATAATCGCTCTTCTTGTTGATGCTCAGAGTAGATGCCTTACCCGCCTTTTCGGTCTTGACATAACCCAGCGTAGTAGAATCCTGCGGCATCGGCAACAGCTTGCCATCCAGTTTCAGAACAGCATTCTCTGCCTTCCTGCTCCAGTTGCTCTCATTGCCTTTCATAAAGGCGTAAACAGCATCCACGGTGTTCACCGGCGTATCCCAAACCTGGGTACGTTTCGACATCAGGAGCCAGCGCTGCAGTTCCTCAATGGTCTGCTTGTCGTTCGGCTTCAGCATCTGCATCGCCTCTATCACGGATACCTGGGTAGGAATCTTATAGTTTCTCCAACTGTAGAGTGCCTTGCGGGTATCGTAGTAGCGGCCCATCTCCTCGCGGTAAACGGCATATTCGTTCACACTCTGCAGATATTCGCCAGCCTTCTCGCGGTAAGCAGCATTCTGCTGACTGTTTCTGGCGAGTACCACGGCAGCACGCGCCTTGCCATAGATGGAGAAATCACAGGTCATCTTCGACATCTTGTCCAGGAGATAAGCCTTATCCTGCTCCAGATTCGGCTTCATCTTTCTGCCATCCATCGAAAGGATGTAGAGATAATGCAGCGCCTGTTCGCTAGGATTCACCTTCTGCTTTTTCTCCTCCTGCTTCTTCATTTCTCTTACTTCCTGTGCTGTCTGCCAGGAGAGATAATCAATGGCGGAAGTCAGCATCTTGGCGGTGGATTTCTGCACACCTGCGATGGCATTCAATCGAACCATCATTTCGGCTACCGATGTTGTCATATACCGGCTGCCCTTCATGCCTTTCCACCAGGAGAAGGAACCGTCAGCATTCTGCAACTTCTTCAGTTTCTCCACCTGATTCTGCAGGCGGATGCTCTCCTGAGAGAGATTCTTCTGAGAATGATTATCCAAAGAGAGAGTCTTCTGGATATGGGTGGTGATGGTATTGGCATAGATGGCAGACATCAGCGAGATGGCGTTCTCCTCATCCGGATTGCTGATGGCTGGCAGCGCCTTCACCATCAGCCAACTTGGGTTATTGGTGTACTCGATGGTTACCTTTGCCTCTTCAGTGCCCTTCGCCTGCTTGCCCTCCTTGTTCAGGAAGAGTTTGCTCAGGTCGAAGTTCTGCTCACCCTTCTGATGCAGGGTGATAGGCAGGGTGTTCACCACGAGTTCAAGGTTGCTCAAAACCGGCAGATAGTGCTGTTCACCATCGCTGTAGCCATTACCGGCAGCCACCACCTTATTAATATATACGCCTTCTTTCAGTCCCTGGACATCAAAGGAGATGGTAGCAGAGCCCTCGGCATCGATGCTGTAGTTCTGCGTCTTCTGCCAAACCACCTTGTTGGTCTCCGGGTCGAGAATCTGCATACGGGCGTTGCCGCTCACCTTCTTGCCAGAAGTATTGGAGAGCTTAGCCACGATGGTAGCCTTGTCGCCCTCACGCAGGAAGCGAGGCATGTTAGGCTGCACCATCACGGTCTTCTGAGCCACAGCCTCATCCACCAGCAAACCGTTTCTCATCTCCTTGTCATGAGCCAATCCCATGAATTTCCAGGTAGTCACGCTCTCTGGCAGGATAAACCTGATGGCTACGTTGCCATTGTTGTCGCTCTCCAAGGCAGGATAGAAGAAGGCGGTCTCGTTCATATTCTCACGCACCTGTACCTTGTCGAGGAATTGTCCTGCATCTGAGCCAGAACCGCCGGCAAACTGCGGCATCTCCTCTACTACATCAAAAACCTTGTTGGCAGATGGAGCAGCCGCTCCGACACGGGTCATTTTAGAGCCGCGAATCCTGATGACTTTCGCTTCTTCTCGAACCACCTCGTCTTTTTGTATACGAACAGACTCAACGGTTCCGCCAGAAGAACGTTCCAACTTGCTCAGCTCCACCGCTTGCATATAAGCATAATAGCTAAAGTATTTGCCATCAAACTTATCTACATCCAGTTGTTTCTGGTCAAAATATTTAGTAGGATAAACACCCAATAAATCCATCTTATAATACCACAGATTACTCGTCCAGAAGCAGCTTGGCAACCATTGGCTGAATCCGAGCGACATTTTCCAGGAATGCGGGGCTATCTGGTCGAGCGACTTGTCATAGAGTACGCTCATCAGCTGCGCCTTGGCTGGCTTGCCGTCAGGGGTGGTAATCTTCAGCGTCCACTCCTCCTTCTGACCAGGGGTCAGACGGTTGCGGAAGGTCTTCCAGGCGATATTCAGTTTCTTCTCAGGCAAAGGACGGGCGATGCTCATCATTCGGGTATAGCACTTGCCTTGCTTCACGAAACTATAGTTCAGTACGATGCCCGACGCATATTCCTCCTTGTAGGTGAAAGGCAAGGTCACGATACTGTCGCCCAACTCCCAGGCGCCTTTCTCCAGCAGTTTGTTGCCGGCGATGATGGAATATACGATGTGCGCTCCGTTCTCCGAAGAGCCCACCTGGATATAGACCGGCTTGCCATCACGAGGGAAGGTCTTCGCCGTCTGATAATACCATTCGGTGGTTGGCTCCACCGGATGGGTATCCTTCATGCTGAAAAGGGTGAACTTCTGCTGCAGGGTATCCTGTCCGCAGATTGCCTCCAACTGATGAACGCCAGATTTCCAAACGAGGGAAGAAGAGGCAGAAGAAGCATATTCCTTGATAGAAACCGGTGCATTCGCCTCGGCATCCTTCCATTCGCCCTTATCAATTCGATATTTCAACCTGCTCGAAATCGGCATTCCACTGGCATTGCGGTAAGCGAAGGTCACCATCTTCAGACTGTCTGTTTCGATACGCTTAGGAAGATCCACCGTGAGAATAGTTGGCTTGGTGCCCAGAGGCAGACTCATCACGCCCTCGTGGCTCTCGCCGCTGATGTCGGTAACGATGGCTGAGACCTCGAAGTTGAAGAAACGGGCGATGCGCATGAAATCGCTCATATCAGCCTCGTCTTTTCCAGACAAGGAAGCCTCCAGCGGAATCTCTACGTCGAAGGTTCCGTCCTCACGAGTCACGCAACTGTCAGTCTTCACCAACTGTCCGGCAGAGCCTGCGCCCCACCACCAGAGCTGGTTTCTGCGAGTCACCTGATACTCCACCTTGGCACCCTGCACCGGCACTCCGGCATAGGTCTTGGTTGAAGCTTTCACCACCACGGTGTCGCCCCAGGTATATTTCTCGTTCACCTTCGGGAAGGTAATCTCGAAGGTTGGACGCTTGTACTCCTCAACTCTGAAATATTCGCTTGCTGTACCATTCACGGAGATGGAATACTGTCCTGTCTTTCCCTCCTTCGGGAGTTCGAAATCTACCGAAGCCGTACCATATTCATCGGTCGTAACCTTCTGTTCTGCCACCTGCTTCCAGTTGGCATCACTCAGGACAAACTTCAGTTCCATACTCTTTCCTGGCACGCTGGCATCCAAGCCCTTCTTCACGATGTAGGAAATGGCTGTGGCATGCACCTTCTGTCCCGGACGATAGATGCTGCGGTCGGTATAAACCTGATATTTAGTCTCATTATCTTTCTGTTCATAATAGCGGGTACGGCTGAGATAGATGTATCTGGCAGGCGTAAACTTGTCGCTATTGGTGGAAATCAAGACATTTCCATCCACGTTCTTGAAATAAGCCTCTCCATTCTCATCGGTTGTCAAGCGGGCATGAACCAGTCTCTTCCACTTGCCCGTCTTCACATCATAATCCCTGTCATAGAGCATGATTTTCGCACCCGGTACAGGCTGTCCATCGGTAGCATTCACCACTACATAGCGATGTTTGTCATCAGGCAACTGCTGGATCATCACCGCCAGATTGCTCACATAGAAAAGCTGTCGCTGCGGAGCGATGCCGGCATTATCCGAAGTCACCTCCATCAGATAGGCACCCAGCGGCAGATTGCCACCGATTTCGATGGAATCCTTCACCTCTTCGTAATTCGGACGACCATAGTAGTTCCTGCTGAAATCCTTCTGATGCAGCTTCGTAGTCTTTTTCAGAAGCATCTTATAGGTAGCCTCATCCTGCGCATTATAATCGTTATCTGCCGTAATATTGAGGCGGGAGATGCTGATTTTCAGGTTCCGGAGATTACGCACATCCAGCTGCACCCAAACCTTCTCCCCAGGTCGCAATACCTGCGGCATATCCTTCACCCGGAACATCGGTTCGGTAAGTCGCTTCTGCGCATTTCTCAGTTCGTTCATTCTCGACCATTCACCCCAGCGGCTCAGCGCATAGTTGATATAGTTGAGCTTATCCTGCGGTTTGGCATCGGTAGCACCTTCCATGAAGCGGAAATGCTCCACGGCAAGTTCGCCTGCCTCCGGAATATCCTGATAAACCTGGATGAGCGAGTCGATGGTCTGCAGATACTTCGATTTCTTCACCTCTCTCACGTCGTCCTGGCGGTATTTCTCGATGAGCTTATAGGCACAGAGACAAGCCGCACCCCTATTTCCCACCTTATTATAATAGGTGTACAGCTGCAGATACGCCTCCTTGCTGTCTGCCTCGAATCCGATGAGATGAAGCAAATCATTCTTGAAGGAACTTCCGTCCACCCCTTTCAGAGTCAGCGGCACATACTCAGTAGAAGCATGCTTAGCAAGAAGCTCTGGGTGCGCCATCGCTTTCTTGAAGAACTCCCGGCTCTTCTTCAGGTTTACCTTTCGCTGACTTTGATAATAAGAAGCATCCTCCCTTTGTTCCAAAGAAGCCTCATCCACTTCTATTCCATACGGATTATCATGATATACCTTGCCGAGCACAGCATATCTCACCGCTTTCAGCATCGGGTCATTTGTCTTCAAAGCTTCAGCCTCCATCCGCTTCACATTCGGTGTCAGCGAGTCAGCCGAAATCTCTTTCCAAAGAGTCATTTGCCTCATCTCAGCCGCCAGCAGCTGCCCGTAATCTTTGGCAGCCGAAGCCTTGGCGATGATTTTCTTCATCACCGCGATTTCGCTCTTAGGCTGGTCCTTCTGAGCATTGATTTCAGCTTGCTTCCACAAGTTGTCGTATGTCTGAGCCGCTACCTGCATCGTAGCAAAGAGGGCTATCAGAAGTGATAAAATGTTTCTTTTCATAAGCCAACAGTATAAAATGTTAATGGAATGATGATAATCATCAAACTTTTCATTGCAAAAATACAAAAAAAAACTGTTTTCTAACCCCGAAACTGAAACTTTTTACTATCTTTGCACGAAAATAATATATTTTACCTAGAAATAAACATTAAAAAAACAATGGCAGAAAAAAAGTATGGTCATTTTGATGACGCCAATCGCGAATACGTGATTACTGACCCAAAGACCCCATGGCCTTGGATCAATTATTTGGGTAACGAGGATTTCTTCTCGCTCATCTCAAACACAGCAGGTGGTTATTCCTTCTACAAGGATGCCAAGTTCCGTCGCATCACCCGTTATCGCTACAATGGTGTGCCGATGGATAACGGCGGTCGCTATTTCTATATCAAAGATGGCGATACCGTATGGAACCCGGGATGGAAACCTTGCAAGACACCGCTCGACAGCTACGAGTGCCGCCACGGCATGAACTATACCCGCATCACGGGCAGCAAGAACGGCGTAGAGGCGAGTGTGCTCTTCTTCGTACCCCTCCATACATGGGCTGAGGTGCAGAAGATGACGCTGAAGAACCAGACTGAGGAGGTGAAGACCCTCAAGGTGTTCTCCTTTGCAGAGTGGTGCCTCTGGAATGCTGCTACCGACATGGAGAACTTCCAGCGCAACTTCTCTACGGGCGAGGTGGAGGTAGAGGGTTCTACCCTCTATCACAAGACCGAATATCGTGAGCGCCGCAACCACTATGCTTTCTACACAGTGAATACCGAGATTCAGGGCTACGATACCGACCGCGAGAGCTTCATCGGACTCTATAACGAGTTTGCCGAGCCTGAGGCTGTGATGGAAGGCAAGCCACGCAACAGTTTTGCCCACGGATGGAGCCCTATCGCATCTCATTACATCGAGGTTACCCTGCAGCCAGGCGAGAGCCGCGACCTCATCTTCCTTTTGGGATATGTGGAGAACGAGCAGGACAAGAAGTTCAGCGCCAAGAAGGTAATCAACAAGGAGAAGGCACATCAGCTCATCAAGAAGTTCGATACCACCGAAAAGGTGGATGCAGCCTTTGCTGAACTCAACCAGTACTGGGATAACCTGCTGAACATCTTCACCGTGAAGAGCGGAAACGACAAGCTCGACCGCATGGTGAACATCTGGAACCAGTATCAGTGCATGATAACCTTCTGCATGTCGCGTTCAGCAAGCTTCTTCGAGAGCGGCATCGGCAGAGGCATGGGCTTCCGTGATTCCAACCAGGACCTCGTAGGTTTCGTTCATCAGATACCTACCCGTGCCCGCCAGCGCATCATCGACATCGCCAGCACCCAGTTCCCAGACGGCGGCTGCTATCACCAGTATCAGCCGCTCACCAAGCGAGGCAACAACGATATCGGTGGCGGTTTCAACGATGACCCTTGCTGGCTCATTTTCGGAACCGTAGCCTACATCAAGGAGACGGGTGATTTCTCCATTCTCTCCGAGCAGGTACCATTCGATAACCAGCCAGGCAGCGAGGTGAGTCTCTTCGAACACTTGAAGATTTCGATGAACCATGTTATCAACAACCTTGGTCCGCATAAGCTGCCACTCATCGGCAGAGCCGACTGGAACGACTGTCTGAACCTGAACTGCTTCTCCTGGGATCCGAACGAGAGCTTCCAGACCACCGAGAACAAGGGCGAAGGCAGCAAGGCTGAGAGCCTGATGATTGCCGGACTGTTTGTTGTTACCGGCAAGGATTACATCGCCCTCTGCAAGCAGCTTGCCAAGGAGGCATCCAACTGCCGCGAAGGAGAGATAGCCGGACTTGCCGAGGAAGATTACCTGGTAGAAGCCGATCGCATGCAGCAGGCAGTAGATGCGATGAGCGAAGCCGTGAAGCAGCATGGCTGGGACGGCGAATGGTTCCTCCGTGCCTACGATTTCTTCGGCAACAAGATAGGCAGCAACGAGAACGAGGAAGGCAAGATCTTCATCGAGAGTCAGGGCTGGTGTACCATGGCTGGCATCGGACTGGAAGAAGGCCTCTGCGCCAAGGCACTGGATAGCGCCAAGGAACGCCTGGAATGCGAGCATGGAATGGTGCTGAACAACCCAGCCTACACCACCTATCATGTAGAGATGGGCGAGATTTCATCCTATCCTGAAGGCTACAAGGAGAATGCCGGCATCTTCTGCCACAACAACCCTTGGGTCATCATCGGCGAAACCGTTGCCGGACGTGGCAATGATGCGTGGAACCATTATACCAAGATTCTGCCAAGCTATGTAGAGGAGAAATATCAGACCCTGCACAAGGTGGAGCCATACGTCAACTGCCAGATGGTAGCCGGCAAGGATGCCGCCAAGCCTGGCGAGGGCAAGAACTCCTGGTTAACCGGTACAGCCGCCTGGATGTGGTACACCGTGTCGGAGTTCATCCTCGGCATCAAACCGGATTACGAGGGATTGAACATCGACCCATGTCTGCCAAGCACCGCCCGTGAATACGAGGTAACCCGCAAGTTCCGTGGTGGCGAATACCATATCACCGTGAAGAATCCTGAAGGCAAAGAGAAAGGTGTGAAGCAGATCACCGTAGATGGAAAGGCGATCGAGGGCACCATCGTTCCTTGCCTGGAAGGCAAGCACGAAGTGGTGGTTGAAATGTAAGAATAATGAATAGTGATTCATGAATAGTGATTCGTGAATCGTGATTCATTATCAGTGATGATAAAAGAACTCCCATGACAAGCTTCAGCAGCGAGTCATGGGAGTTTTTTGTATTTATAACCTAAAATCTAACCTAATTTCAATACAGATATACTTGGTCTAAGACCATACCATCATCCAGAGCCTTGATGCTGAGGAGATGTTTCTTCAGTTTGGCGATAGGCAGCTGGATGCGCACACGAGCCTGGCATTGCAGAGTGTTCACCTTCCACAGCTCGCTTCTTCCCTTAGTCTGATACTCCTTGACGACAGGATTTCCACCATCCAGCGAAAGGGCGAACCGTAACTTGTTATCCACAGGATGAGTCGGAACCCAACGAACTTCGATGGTAACCGAATCACCCTTCACCTTCTTACCTTCGAAACCAAAACCTATTTCCTGATTTCTGACTATGCCAGCCGCCTTGCCTTCGTAGCCCAATCCATACCATGCGGCAGGATGGCCCACGGCGGCATCTGTGGCGTTCCATTTCGCAATATATTCAGGCATTTTCACCATCGGCTGGGTAGCCTCCGTATGCGGCACGCGGCGGAACACCGGCTGCTTGCGAGGCTCGAAATCCATGATTCTGTTCCACTTGCCGTGGTTGTAATACCCCTGGTTGTAAATCTTGGTCAGGCTCACGATGCTGTCGTATGCCGCATCGCTCTTGGCCCAATATCCTGCGCCCCCGTCCTTGGATGTTTCCTTTCCGTGGCGGGCCAGCTGCCCATACAGTAACTTATTGTTCATCTGGGCAGCTGCCTGCACGGGATATTTGAATAGTTGATAGAACTCATCCTTTCGCTCCTTAGGCAGATTGCCTTTGGCTATCGCCTTGTTGAGCATCTTTTCAATTCTCTCAGATTCATCTGCCAGCTTCTTGTAATCTGCCAGGCGGGCGTTGATATACTGCTCGCTCCAAGGCAGATCGCTGATAATGCTGTATTTCTTGTCTCTTTCCTCGCATCTCGTGTTGCCCAGGAACTCCGGCTTGCGGATGTATGCCAGACGATAGCTCTCCTGCATCACAGGCAGCATCTTCTCTGCCAACTGCTTGCCGAACTCGCGGGTCCAGAAGTTCATCTCGTGCAGAGCCAGCCAATCATTATTAGGCAGCAGATCCTTGTCGGCACTGTCGCCCGGATAGATGCAGTTCATGTTCCACGCCATATCCAGGAAGAGTTCTATCTGATACTCAGCAGGCTTGATGTCGCCCACGTTCAGAATCCAAAACTTCTGGATGCCCTTGTGCCAAGCCATCGACATCTGCTGATACATCACCGATGGCGAGAAGGTGCCGAGCCAGAGGTAATCATGCGGACGCCCCCAGTAGCTCACGTGGTAGTAGATGCCGTTGCCACCCTTGCGGGCACGCTCCTCGGCTGTAGGAAAGTAGCGCACCATGCCATAATTGTCGTCACACCATACCAGGCATACATCCTCCGGCACCTGCAAGCCTGCATGATACACGTCGAGCACCTCCTTGTAAGGAACGAACAGCTGAGGCACCTGCGTCACATCCTTCTCCACATATTTTCCCAATAACTCTCTCTGCGCCTTCAAGACGCTATCTAATACTGTTTTTTGCTCTTCCACGGTCTTAGCTCCCTGCATCGCTCCGTCGTGTACGCCTCGCATACCGATGGTGTAGAGGATAGGCTGACCAGCCACCTCCTTCACTCTGTCTTCCCAGAACTGGAGCACGTTTTCCCTGTTATGCACAAAGTCATACTGTCCCTTGCCTCTTGCCGGCCATTCGCCAGCCGTGCTCGAAGCCATCGGCTCGCAATGGGAACCGCCGATGTAGATGCCATACTGCTGGGCCACCTCTCTGTTGCCCTGAGTCAGAAAGAAAGGCTTGGTGCATTCGTGCATCGCTGGCCAATAGGTGTTGGCACGAAGACGGAGCAGCAGCTCGAAGATGCGGGCATTGGTCTTCGGGCCGATATGTCCCTTGATATCCGATGGCTCGTAGGTCTTGCCCGACCATGGCATCAAGCCCCAATCCTCATCGTTGATGAAGATGCCTCGGAACTCCACCGATGGTGCCTGCTCGTTGCGATAGCCATCCTTCAGATTGAAACCGTCGAGATGCTTCGGCTTGGCATCCGCCCACCATTCCCAAGGCGATACGCCCAGCAATCTGGAAACTTCCAGGATGCCGTAGGCGAGTCCGTGGTCGTCGCTACCTTTTATATACAGGTTGCCATTCTCTGCTTTTATCAGAAATGCCTCCTTCTTGTAATCGAAGGCAGCAGCATCCTTAAAAAGAATGATGATGTTTTTATCAGAACTTCCCTCAGATGATTCATTCTTATCAGAAGTCTTGCCGAGAGAAGACATCTGCAGTTTCATCTCACTTCCCAGCACCTTCTTGATGTCGCCCTGTAACATTTTCAATGCAGTCTTAGCCACAGGTGCCATCTGCATGGTATCTCCTTTTATAACCACCTGGCTTTCAGTATTGAGGTCGAAGGCAAATGCTGATAGGCTCATCCATGCGGTCAGACCTGCGAATAACATCTTTTTATATCCCATTTATATCCATCATTTAAAGGTTATTTGTATTTTCATCTGCAAAGATAATGCAAATGAGCGCAATGTAAGCTTGCTTACAAATTGCCGAGTGCAGCTTATCTTCTGCAAAGATAATGCAAATGAGCGCAATGTAAGCTTGCTTACAAATTGCCGAGTGCAGCTTATCTTCTGCAAAGATAATGCAAATGAGCGCAATGTAAGCTTGCTTACAAATTGCCGAGTGCAGCTTATCTTCTGCAAAGGTAATACAAATAAAGGAATAGGAATGCGCAAAATTCATCAAAAAGCAGTAAAAATTCATCAATCATTGCGCTTTTCGAGTTTTTTTTGTACTTTTGCAGCCGATAACGCATCTGGCGGTAAAAAAATAGTTTTAAAAAAGAAAGAAATAACAAAGAAAAGAGATAAAATGAAGAAGATATTATACTTTGTGGCAGCTCTGGCTGCCACATCCTTTATCACGACGATGGGCACAAGCTGCAAGTTTGCACCCGATCAGCACGACGGCGACACAGTAGCTGCCAGCGAGTTCTATCCGGAAGATACGGCTGCCATCCACGCCAAGAAGAAGACGAAGATGGCTGCTGTCAAGGCTGGCAAGGATAGTGTGGGCATCTACTACATAGGCAGTGGTTCCACCAAGGACATCATCCAGCTCGTCTCCTACCCTTCCCGTCGTGATACGATGATATTCAGCAAGACCCGCCATATCAAGGTAAAAGGTAATGCCGATATCAACCACGTGGTTAGAGTGGATTACTACCTGCTCAACGGCAAGGATTCATTAGTGAAATATGTGGAGGAAGTGGAGCTCAAAACAAAGGAATAAAGCACCCCAAGCACTAAAAAAGGCTAGCATGCAAAAACGCACGCTAGTCTTTTTCGTATTTTATCTAACCTGAATTTCAAATCACTAAATAGCCTAAGCCTATAACTATAAACTAAGCCTAAAATTATAAACTAATCATAAAATCCCGGCTGCTTGTACTCTATGCCCAGCTCATCATCCACGGTAGCAATCACGCCCTGAATCTGACCCATGGCAAACATGCGGCCCAAGAGGGTGTAACCGGCATTGTGACCGTGGTTGCTCTCATCGAATACGCCACCAGGCTCATCGGTGAAGGTCATGCCATGATCTACTCGCATAGGCAATCGGCGACCCGAATTGCACTTGCCTTCCTGCTCTGCCTTCTCAAAAATGCGGCAAAGCTCTATCAGATGACCACGACCACCCAGGTGGGAAGCCTCCGTGAAGTTGCCGTTAGGGAAGATGTAGCAGGAACGCAGGTGAACGAAGTGGGTGCGGTCGGCAAACTGCTTCGCCATGGCTACACAGTCGTTGTGCTCGCCGGCAGAGAATGAACCTGCACAGAATGTCAGACCGTTGTGCTTGTTTGGCACGGCATCGAGCATCCACTGGATATCCTCGGCACGGCCGATGATTCTAGGCAATCCAAATACAGGATAAGGAGGATCATCCGGATGTACGCACATATTGATGTCGTACTCATCGCATACAGGCATGATTGCCTCCAGCCAGTACTTCATATTCTCCTGCAGCTTCTTCTTGTCGATGCCCTCATAGAGCTTCAGCAGATCGCGGAACTTCTGTACAGGAGCCGAGTCACCCTCGCTGAAGTTACCCGAAACAAAGCCCTGGGTCTTGATGATGATGTTCTCTACCAAGGCATGATCCATCTCCAGAGTAGCCGTCTTCTTGATCTCATCTGCTTCTGCCACGAGGTCTCTGCCCCACTTGTGCTCCTTAGAGAATTCAGCCCAATCCTCACGGGCACCCTCACGCTGGAGGATATAGATGTCGAAGTAGGCAAACTCGCCCCAGTTCATATAGAGGTTGTTGGCTCCGTTAGGATTGTCGTGCGACAAATCGGTACGTGCCCAGTCCAATACCGGCATGAAGTTGTAGCAGATGCACTTGATGCCTTCCTCGCCCAGGTTTCTCAGACTCTCCTTATACACCTCAATCTGATGGTCACGGTCAGGACCACCATACTTCAGGGTCTCCACCACCGGCAGCGACTCCACCACGCTCCATTTCATACCATAAGACTCAATGTACTCCTTCAGTTCGTGAATCTTCTCACGTGTCCAAACCTCACCAAGAGGCACATCGTGCAATGCAGTCACGATACCCTCCACACCTATCTGTTTCAGCTGGGCAAGCGTAATCTTATCCTTCTTGCCAAACCATCTCCATGTTCTTTCCATATATCTTTATATATAATGTATTGGTTAAATCAAAAAAATGAATTATCTTGCAGCAACGTACTTGTGCAATGTCTGTCTTACGGCACCCTTGCCGGCGAAGAGTTCCTTCACCATGACTTCTATCTGCTCGCCGAAGCCTGCCTCGTAGAGATCGAGTCCAAAGACATCCTTGCGAGAATAGAGATTCTTCAGGCAAGAGTAGTCCTGATCCGCCTTGCCTACCTCCAGAGGAGCCACGATGGTCTGGAGTTCTGCCAGCAATGGGTCGGAAGATGGCTCAAATGGCTTCAGGTTATCATTCAATGCCTTGAGATAGCGGGCGTAACCTGCCAGCACCAATGGAATCAAAACCAGGTTACTCTTGTCGAGACCACGGTCGATATACTTCTTGATGGTCTCACCGAAGCGGATAGAGAGCTTCTGACTGGTATCGGTAGCGATACGCTGAGGAGCATCCGGCATGAATGGGTTAGGCAGACGCTTATTGATTACGGTGCCGATAAACTCGTATGGATTTAATACGCCTGGGTCTGTTACCACTGGCATCGCCTCAATGTAACCGATTTTCTGGATAAAGGCACGCAGGTCCTCATCCGCCATCTCAGCAGAAATCAGGGTATAGTCGAGCATACAGCCATAGATAGACATCGCCGTATGCAGCGGATTCAGACAGGTAGTCACCTTCATGGTCTCCACCTCATCTACAGTCTTGCGGGTAGTATAGAGCGCACCTCCCAACTCCAATGGTGGGCGACCGTTGGTATATGTATCCTCGCAAACGAGATACTGCACTTCCTCTGCATTCACGAAAGGAGCAGTAAAGGTATGCTTCTCTGTGATGATGGTATCATTGTCCTCAAAACCATCCTCAGCCAGCATCTCCTGCACCTTCTCGTGAGGACGAGGGGTAATCTTATCAATCATAGACCAAGGATAAGTCACCTTCTTGTCATCGTTGATGTAATCCAGGAAGTCAGCCTCCACGATGCCATCCTTCACCCAGCGCTCGGCATACGCCTTCACGCCCGCCTTCACGTGGTCACCATTGTGAGAGCAGTTATCAGTAGATTGCAGAGTAACCGGCAGCTTGCCTGCCTTGAATCTCTCGTAGAGGAGCGCGGTAAGCTTACCCATGGCAAAGACAGCGTCGAGACCACGAGCCAAATCGGCATCATTGAAGGAATACCCCTTCTCAGTAATGGTAAAGGTAACCATCTGCAGACTCGGTGCCTGGAAAATCTGAACCAAGCGAGCCCAATCCTCACCAAACTGCTTGTCAGCCTTCAGACTCTCCGTGATAGAAGCGATGACCTTCTTCTCAATGGTGCCGTTAGACTGGAGGCTCACCAGGAGCGAGAGGTTATGGTAAGGGCGATAAGCCTTGTCGATGATTTCGTAGTCGAAGCTTTCCGCCACGATGACGCCACGGTCGTACTTACCGGTGTTGAGTGCATCGTTGAGGATAGCGGCAGGGAACGCACGGAAGATGTTGCCTGCGCCAAAGTGAACCCAAGTAGGCTCATCGTGAGTCTTCTTGGCAACTGCTGCAATATCATATTGAGGAAGCTGATAACCTTTAGCTTCCCATTCTGCAGCCTGAAAATTTTCAGAAAGAATGTCGTTCAGTTTCATACTTTTATATTTTGATGTTGTTTTATGTATTCGCCTACAAAAATACGAATAAACATCGAATCCCCCTCACATTTTCGCAAGAAAAAACAGAAAATGAACGAAAAGCAAACGCTTTTGAACAAAAAAGCATCCCCCACCCTTACATCAATGTAAGAATGGGGGATGCTCATTCAAGATACTATTTTCCATTCCAGGCTGTTCACCTCTTCCTTCACCGAGAAGTTCAAGCCTATCTTCACCACCTTCTTGCCGCTCATTTTGAAAGCATCGGCATAGTGCTTTGCCTCTATCTGGGCTAGAGCCTCCTCGGCACTATTGTTGAACTTCAGCTCCATCACGTAGATGGTATCTGCAGTCTCCATTGTGATATCGATTCTGCCCTTCGCCGTATGCGATTCCACTATGATGCGATAGTTGGTGAGCAGGGCGAACATGATGTAGAGCGTCTGCTGCCAATGTCCCTCGTAGTTAGTGTTGTCGCAATAAGGCACGGTCTCCAGAAAGTCGTTCAGCAGGCAGAAGGCAGCATCCATATCCCCCTTCTTCACCAATACCGACATCTTGGCGATGGTCGTGTTAGCCTTCGCCGACTTGTCCGTCAGATAATGAGGCAAGAGGCTTCCATACAGCCCCACCCTAATCTCCTGGTTAGGCAATGCCAACTGATACAATCTCGTCGGTTTGTCATATCCCTTGATGGTGACGTATCCACTCTGATAGAGCAAAGGTACGATGGTGGTCATCGTTTCTGTAGGGGCATCAAAGTCCTTCTTGCCCACCTCTATGGTTTCGCCAAGGTCTGCAGGCAGGAATTCATATTTTCTCATCATATTGATGAGATAGGTAGGTGTGCCCGATCCGAACCAGTAATCATCCATTCTGCCATCAGCAAAGCAATTGAGCAGACTGTAAGGATTGAAGACATCTGGCGATGGCCAAGTGAAGTGATAACCATCATAATGGTCTTTGAGTTCCTCGATGGTTTCCTCCCTACCAAGTTCCAGTTGCTCGGCAAGAGCGTCGATATCATCGCTCATCTGTGTAAGCATTTCCTCCTTGGTGATACCGCAGATGCCGGCATAAGGCTCGTCCATGCTCACATTCTTGATATTGTTCAGCTCGCTGAAGATGCTCAACTGCGAAAACTTCGTGATGCCCGTCAGGAAGACGAAACGGAGCATTGGCTCGCAATCTTTCAAGGGACTGTAGAAATTACGCATCGTATTACGCAAAACATCGAGTTTTTCCTTCTCATGCGCCACATCCAGCAGCGGAGCATCATATTCATCGATGAGCACCACAGCCTGCTTGCCAGTCTTTGCAGTAACTGTTTTTATCAAGTTGAGCAAGCGGACGTTCGGGTCTGGAGAATCAAAATCCACTCCAAACCTATCCTCATTTTCCTTCAATATATATAAGAGGTATCGATCCAGCTGTTCCTTCTCCATATGTTTGCCTCCAGCCAGGCTGAAGTGCAGCACGGGATAAGCCGTCCACTCCTTCTCCAGCTTCTCGATGGCAAGCCCCTCGAAGAGTTCCTTCTTGCCTTCGAAATAACTCTTGAAGGTGGAAACCAGCAGCGACTTGCCGAAACGGCGTGGTCGGCTCAAGAAGAAAAACTTTCCATCTGTATGTGTCATACGATAGATATATTCCGTCTTGTCGATATAGAGGTTGTCCAACTTGCGGATTTCCTCAAATGTCTGAATTCCTATAGGATATAATTTTCTTGCCATAATCAAACGCTATCTAATGAAATCTATTTCAGTTTGTCTTGCCTCAAAAAGTCAGGCTGACCAGACTTCAAACAGATTAATTCACAATTATACTTTCTGCGGAAATCAACTTTCGCTCTTTCAACAACAGACCTTCCTGTGTTTGCAGGAATTTTATTTGCAACAATCCTAGCTTTCGTCCATTTCGTTCTGTTTCGAGCAAACAGGGGAAAAGATAATGTTGCATCAAGCTGTTTCACAGCATGAGCCACATCAGAACCTTTCAGTTCAACAAACACACTTACTCTTTCATCCGTATCGGTTGTTGCAACAATAAGCTTGTCACACTTGTCCTTATCTGCACCTTTTATAATGTTATCATCTACTTGATAAGCCACACAATCCATCGGAGGAACAAAGTTCAGCAAATAAACTGTCGAACGCTCCTTCAGACTGATTTTCGGACATTTTCTAACTTCCTTTTCAGCCAGATAACCTGCCAAAAAATTATTATTCATTGCCATATATCATCTCATCAAGTTCAGAAGATAATTCAGATATTTCATCAGAAAGAGAATCAAGATAATCACCCATGATGAAATGGTATTCATCATCCACGATATTCTCCATTTTTCCTTCATCCGTCATGCAGTATGCCGAATACCATGAAATCGGGATTGCATATTCCAACATATCCCCCATTTTCTCATCCGGCATTTTTTCCTTAGCCATCGCAGCCTTCATCAGCACATTCAGAGAAGTCAGCACATACGGACTATGTGTGGTCATAACCACATAACTATTTGTCCCCGACTGCTCATAAGCCTTCTTGATATTTTTCACAATCTCCTTCACCATCGCAAACTGCGACTTCGGGAACAGATTTTCCTCTAGCTCCTCAATATACAGCTGGGCGAATTTATATCTATACATCTTAGTTCCCTTAATCACATCATCCGCACTGATTTCCTTATTCTCATCATCAAGCACAATCTTTGCCACCAGACTCGTTAAATCAGTAAGGCTCGACTTAGGAATCTTCCCCACCTGTCCGGTCACATAATCCACAAGTACAGCCAAAGGCAAAGCCGACTGGATACCGCTGGAAGCATAAACAGGCGCTATCGTTCTGCCCGCTTTCTCCAACACTATTCTGTCAGTATCCGTAACATTATCATAATAATATTTCATATTATCATCAAAGGGAATCCTCAGCGGATGCTTGATATCATATTCCTTCTTCGCCTCCTGGTATTCCAGGAGATAATTAAAGATCGAATCATAATCAGAGGAGCGATACACCTTATCAATGTTCTGGATAGCCGAAACCAGATTGCGCTCCGAAGGAATAAAACTCAGTTTCGCATTATAGCGTTCAGTTTTGAAATTCGCTTTCTTTCTGATTTTCACATTCGCCTTCACGCCATTCATCTCGATGGTAAGGCAATCACCATCATAAAAGATATAAGAATCGGCAATAAAGAAAGCATCATCGAAACGATGAAACTTCTTCAGCTCTTTCAGGAAGCGGCCATAATGAGTATATTTCTTCAGCAGATTCTCGCCATCAAGCATGATTCGCTTTTCTATCCAGCGACAGAAGCACAATATTTTCATAAAGGTACTTTTTCCCGAAGACTGTTTACCCACAATAAGCATTACGGCAGACAAAGCGATGTCTCCCGTATCAACAATTGGGCCTATATTTTTAATTCTTACCTTAGGCATATCTATAATAATGAATGTTCAAATGCAAAGTTACGCAATAAAACTCAAAAATGCACTTCTTACTTTATCTTTTTATATATTTTTACACATTACACCCATATAACCTTTCCCCCATCAAGTCACCACCCCATCCACCACCCCCACAAACGCAAAAATCCCGGCCCAGAGATTCCATAGAATCTCCAAGCCGGGAATATCTTGGTATTTATATTTAGAGAATTATATTTCCAGTTTCGACCTTCTGGTGTGCAGGATAACATCCAGGATAAGATGGAACACAATCCATACCACGATGTCGATACCCAGGATATACGTGATGTTGACATCCCCTATCAGCGCCACGTTGATCAGGATAAACATCAGCGAGAGCATACAGATGCTTACCATCACCTGTCTCACCCTCAGCCCACATCTCAGCAGCTTGTGGTGGATATGGTTCTTGTCCGGCAAGAACGGGTTCTTCCTGTTTCTCAGCCGGTGGCCCACCACTCTCACCACGTCGAGCAGCGGCACCAGCATGGTGGTAAACGCCAGCACCATGTTATAGTCGCTCACAGCACGGGGATGCACATCCACCGTACTCAGGTGAATCATCAGGAAACTGATGATATATCCCAGCGACAGCGATCCCGAATCGCCCATGAAGAGCTTCCTGCCCCTCATCTCGTTTCCAAACACATTATAATACCAGAACGGGATGATCACACCCAGAGCCGAGATACAGAGCAGGGCATAGGAGTACAGTCCCAGCCAGACATGCAGCCCCGCCAGAGCCACCAGCGAGATGGCACAGAGCCCCGAAGCCAGACCGTCGATGCCGTCAATCAGGTTGATGGCATTGGTAACATACACCACGATGAGCACGGTAAACGGCATGCCGAACCATGGAGAAACCTGATACACTCCGAAGAGTCCGTCGAGCGACTTGATCCATACGCCCGAAGCCACGAGCAGGCTCGCCGCCAATATCTGCACCAGGAATTTCTTCTTATACCCCACGCCGATGAGGTCATCGGCGAGCCCCACCAGGAAGAGCATCATGCTACCCACCAGCAGTGCGAGGTATTCAAAGGGAGCCTCCCCCTGCATGGCTCCGCTTTTCAGACCCATCAGATGATGAACCAGCACCAGACCACCCATGGTAATCAGCATCACGGGGAAGAACGACAGTCCGCCCAGCCTAGGTATCGGCGCATGATGCACCTTTCTCTTATCAGGCATGTCAAACAATCTCTTCTTATGAGAGATAAGCAGAATGTTAGGCAACACGATATTGGCAATAATCATCGCCACGATAAAGGCACCCAGCAAATAAAAATGAATTGGCTGAATCATATATCTTTTATATTATTTTTGAATATCATTATCACTCGATTAATTGTGCTTTCTTTTCCATTCTCCTACAAGCAACCAAGGTAGAGTAACCACAATCCATCCACATCTCTTCAACTGTTTTTTCGGATCACAAAGGATACGATAAACAAATTCCAAATGTGCATCCAGCATCCATTTCGGTGCACGTTTCTCGTCCTGTCCGCTATAGAATTTAAATGCAGCCCCCACAGCAATCATCACTCCTCTTTTCAGATAAGGTTTCAGCTTACTCATAAAGATTTCCTGCTTCGGAGCGCCCAGCGCCACCCAGATGATATCCGCCCCATCCTCGTTTACCATCTTGGCGATGGCAGGATAGTCAAACTCATCCACAGCCTTGAAGGGCAGTTCATAAAAACTCATATTCTCCACCTTTGGGTTCATTTCCTTCAGATTTTCTCTTAACCCATCGAGTGTTCTCTGGTTGGTACCCATAAAGAACATCCGGTATTTCTGCGAACTGACCAAGTCCTTGAAAATCTGGCTGCCGCAATATTGCGGATACCTTTTTCCATAGAGCCATTTGATATAAAGCGGCACATATCCACTGTCGCAGATGGCAAACATACCGCCATTTACTATTTTTAAGTAGTCCGGCTTTCTGTTAGCGTTGTTCAGGATTACCCCATCCGCCACACAGATATAGTCAGCCTCGTTTTTTGATAATTGTTCATCGATTCTTCGCCCTACTTCCTGAGGCGAGAATTCATAGTTGATATTAAAATATGTTTCCATTATATACTATGTAAAAAGACACTAAGATAATTCCTGATATATTCGAGTTAACTGTTTATTAATGGTCTGTTCATTAAAGATAGTCTTTGCAAGATGGATAGACTCAACAGACAATTGTTGCCTCAATTCTTCATTGCTGATAAACTTCTCCATCTGGCTCGCTAAAGTATTCACATCACCAGAATCGAAAAGCAGAAGATTCTTTCCATCTTCTGCGATATCAGGAATACCGCCAACAGGAGTTGTAATAACAGGTATCCCATATGCCCATGCATCTAAAACTGCCATAGGGAAACCTTCTGCATAACTAGCAAGACATAAACCAGAGGCAGAAAGAAAAGCTTTTTTCTTTTGTTCTCCATTTACCCAACCTAGGAAATCACATTGTTTAGATATACCATTTTGTTTAGCAAGGGCTTTAGCCTGTTCTACTTCACCATTTCCTGCAAAAACAAGCTTCCAATCTTTGTATTTCGAAGCAATTTTACTAAAAGCATTAATTACGTCATACCAACCTTTATTCTGATCCAACCTTCCTGCAAACAAAATCTCCTTTTTTCTGTTTTCAAACAGAGAAGTCTCATCAAGAGTTACACAAGGATTATACAAAACTTCTATAGGATATTCCTTTCCAATATATCCCTGTACTTTTTTCTTGATTGATTCAGACAACACAAGTATCAAATCAGCATTAGTGAAAAGATACTCATAAGTTTCATTCCATATTTCAGGTAACTGGTCACCACAATGTAAATGAACTATAGTTTTCTTATGAAATAGCTTAGCTAAAACAAAGAAAGCACGTGTTCTCTTTGCGTCGGTACGCAAGCTAAATTGAAAATGTACTATCTGAAAAAAAGGCAGAAGAACAACATATCTTATTAATGCTTGACATAAAAAAAATAACTTGAGTGCAGCGGATCGATCTATGTGATAACCAATCCAGGTACAATGAAACTTTTTCCATTGCTCACCTTTCTGATGTTGTTTGATAACAGCAGTTATACCACCTCTCGTATACTTAGAGGTAGCAACAATTAAAACCTTAGTCATAAAAATACTATTTACGTATTATAACCCAATTCTAAAAATTAATCTATGATTTATTTCTTCTGCTACTACAATAAATCAACCATCTTTCTGGTAAGAGTTTCATTATTAAAATTTTCACTTTATCAACAAAAGTCACTTCTCTCCAAGTTCCCGCATAATGATGGATTGATCTCGTATTACGAGTAACATGAATTCTTCTCGTTGAAAGATTGGTTGGATTAAAGTATTCAGCAGGATAAATACTAACTCCAGATACCAACTGTGTTTCATTTACAGGTTTCAATCCTTTATCGATTAAAACATTAGTAGTATATTCAACAACTGTAGTTTGTATCATATTACCATTTTTATCCATAAAATGTAACTTATCATAATAAGATAACAACTGTTGGTAAAGTTCCATACCTTTCTCAGCTCCAATACCCAACCCTGGAGCAACCGTTAGTAATTTATTTGCTTTACTTACAGGACTTTCTACTCCCATAAAAGCCCCTTTAGAAACTATATCATCCATCGGCTTAATTACCTCAACATCAGTATCAAAGTAAATACCACCAAAATGATATAGAATCCAAAATCTCGCATAATCACTCACAAAGGCATACTTTTTACATTGATAAGCCTCTGCAGTATAAGGAACCATATTTACATCAAAATTATCCTCATTCCACTCCTTGATTTCATAATCGGGAAGAAACCTCTTCCAAGAGGCTATACATTTCTTAGCTAGTTCTGGCAATGGATTTCGCCCGAACCAACAATAATGAATTACTTTTGGTATCATTTTATTCTTTTAAAAAATCATCTCATATTATAAACAAAACTCAAACTCAATATAAACAGAAGATATGGAATCATATACTTCCACTTAAAATAATACGCCAGTCCTAAAGGGACAAAGGCATAAAGGCAAAATATTGTCACGTATGTATATCGGGCATTCATTGCAAACCCATATATTATCAACATAAAGCTATTCATCAATAAGATTATCATCGCAGGAAACAAATCTGATAGTTTTTCCTTAATACAATGATATAAGCCTAAAATGCCCCAAATTGCAAATGAAGAATTCATGACTCCATATTGAAATGTAGTGAGGTTCACCACTTGATTGGTAGAATTTACAGCCGGATATGGTGATACGAAAGCATTTATTACATTTAAGTATTTAAACATTTGATTCGCTTTTTCCATAGAGAGACGATCTTTTATTCCTCCAGCTGCCATAGGCAGATATTCCTGTAAGAGAACGGAAAAAAAGAGCACTAATACAAAACCAAATGCTATAGCAATCATAATGATTTTAGGCTTTAACAAAAAAGCAAAATACTTACAAGTCAAAAAGGCAAAAACAAAGAAAATCGGGAACATGGCCCTAAAGAAAAAAGTTGTTATTGTAAATACCGCAAATAATAGGAAATTTATAAGTGTAGGAACTTGTAATACCTTATAGAGATAATATACGGCTAATACCACAACAAAGGCAAATACTAATTCTTTCAGACCAGAAGTCGCAAAATAAGGAACATAAGAATTAAACGCAACTAATCCTAGAATTATCTTATTCCATTCTTTATTCTCATAAATAGTATCTAATAGTCTATAAATAACGACACAAGCCCATGCATACAAAAAAATTTTAAAAGATACCAATACCAATGGTCCATATTCCTCACCACCTATGATATAACCAAATGCAGACAATACAACACCACCCCAATCACTAGGATCTTTTATCATCATAAACACATCCGACCAGAGGTTATTCTGACTATTTGCTAGCTTTAAAGCTACTCTTGAATAATAGAAAGAATCAGAAGGAGTATCTACATGATCTAATGCCCAAAACAAGCCACTAGTAAAAGCTGCATAAAAGATGGAATTAAGAAACACTTCGATTGAAGTCAATGGTCGGTGTTGAATCAAAATAAAGAAGGCATACGATACAAACAATATCAAATTTTGAAATAACACAGTATCAAAATCAGCCTTTCCATTCAGAATAAAAACCAACGAAAACAAGCTATAAATTAAAGCTACTACGCCATAATAACGTACAGCTATAACATTTAATTGTTTATCCAATTTTAAATCTGTAATTTCACTACTTAAATCCATAAAAAAACAACTTTAAAATCCTGCAAATCAATTAGATTCACTCTACTTCACACCAAATACCAACTTATTAAGTAAATTGTCACAATGAAGTAATTTACCCAAAACTATTGAAAATACAGAGATTAATAATGCCAATATCAATAATAGAGAATGTATCAACAACTCATTATTAGTATGCATCCCCCACACCATAAAAGGACTCACATTTACAAACGCTAAAAAGAAATAATGAAACAAGTATATCTCCAAGGAATACTTACCACAATACTCCAATCCTAGAAGAAACTTATTAGAGGATGTATTAAATTTCTGAAATATATTCCACAAAAAGACAATTGCTGTAAAAGGTAATATTCCATGTATCGAAAGATTCATCAGAAGATGAGATGGCCATTGTTCTATAACAAACATACCGCTAAAAATAACAAAACATAGAGCGGTAGTATATTTGCTCTGAATAATACGCAACAACTTTGCATATTTCTTTACCAGTAAGCCAAAAGCGAAAAAAGGATAGAAAGTTGTTGCATGTTCCATTCTTAAATTATCTCCTAATGCCCCCCCCATATCTCCAGAGAATAGTAAAAAGTATATATGTAGATCCTATCATTAACAAGTCTATTCCAAATCTTTTAGATAAAAAAAGAGGAATAGAAATGAAAGAAAATATAATTAATACTTTAAGATACCAATACCAATTACCTAAAAAACCACTTTGTAAAACAGGCATTAATAGCTTTTTATTGACTCCAGGAATCTCCAGTAAGAAAAACATCAATCCCCAACTTACAACCAACATAGGTACGAGATATTTAATACTTCTCGCAACTATTTTATTTAATATTTCTTTAAACGGACGTTTAGATACAAGGCATAAATAACCAGAAATAAACATAAAAATGGGCATATTTGTAAAACCCAAGAACTTATTGACAGCATTATTGTCAGAAGTACCAGAAAAATAGTACAAATGCCCAAGAACAACTAAAAGTATCGATAATCCTTTTAATTCATCAACAAACTTCAATCTTACTTTTTCCATCACACATTATTTTTTACTTTTTTACCCAACATTATAGGGCAATATCTTTCTATTAAACAAGTCAACCAATATGACAATGCTACTATAACAAAATAGATAGGCAAGAAACTAAGAATCCACATCAAAGAACCTTTTTCAAACATTCTATTCAGTATAACGGCAGCAGTATGACACATTGGAGAATGAAGAAGCATAATGCCTAAAGACCGCTTACCCAAACTAGAGAAGATCTTAAATTTTTCCAATTTTTGAGATATCCATAAATAAGGGAAGAAAACCAGTAATATAACAACAAATGAGACAAAATAACCAGGTTCAAAATGGCTTCTTTCTGGAACAATCACAAAAGAACACCAATGTAACAAATAGACTACAAAAGCAAAAATACCAGCTAAGAGCATCCATTTATTAACAAAAAAAACTTTAACCCTTGGGAAAATATATTTTCCTGCAGCATAAAGGGGTAACGCTAAGAATCCCTCATCTATGAACAACGGAAGATTGACATACATACCGATATAGCCTATACAGAGAATCGCCCCACAATATATCATTTTTGGAAGTTTGAGATGCTCTATACTGCCAAGTACCATTTTGGCATAAAAAAGAGCAAATAAAAACCAAGCGGGACCATTTCCGCAAGATATGTGATACCAAGAAAAAGGATTGCCCCCCCAATTTCGATCTTTCAAGTAACCTAAAAATTTTAGATAAACAGTTCCTATAAAAATCCATATAATCGCTGGTATAATCAATGTTCTAAAAGTCTTAGGAAGCCATTGTCCAAACGCTCTTTCTGAATGATCATAAAATCCACTCATAAAGAAAAAAACTGGTACAGCTATAAATACTAAAGGCATTCCTATTACATCAAAGACTTCTGTATGAATACATACTATTAATAGTATTCCTAGTCCTTTAGCTATATCAACAAACTTATCCCTTTCTTTCATTTCTCTATATACAACTAATTATTTTACTAAAAACTCGATGCAACAACATACGATGAAACTCCTTAAACTCCGTTGCAACTATCCACAAACCTTTAAATGGGACGGCATTGATTTGAAGCCCCTCTTTATATTTCTCAAAAAAAAGTAAAAGTCAACAAACCACTCGGACGAAATAATTCTGCTATAATCTTGCTAACAGAAGGACATCGGCTATCCCAACTCTAAATTAAAAGGGAATCAGAATTTCATGCAATTTCTCACAATCCGAATGAGCCAGATGGGAAGTCTTGATTTTACAGGTAAGCCGATAAACTTATTGATTCTTTCCTTTGCTGTCATGCCCATACCTAAAACATCATAGTAATCCTTGTCGTGCTCCATCGCACGATTCAAAAATGTAAGATGCTCGTTCAGTAACGTTTCAAACATCAACTCATCCTCCTGCAAATCATAAACTCTCATCTCAGGCCTAAAGCCATCAAGGAAGAATGCCTTTAGATAGTCGTAAACAGAGGAACAACCTGAGCACTGCGTATGAAGGAATCTGTCTTTGGCATCTATTCTAAAACCATTAGGAAGATTGGAATATACATTCATCGAGATGGTAGGAACATTAGCCTTAACCGCCACAGATACACTACCTGCAGAGCCAAAACACAAGTCACACTTCCCTATGGCCTTTTTTGGTATAGGGAAAAGAAAACCTGATATGTAAAGCTGTATATTAGGATGGCTTGACAGCTTTTCTTTCAAACGGTCAGAAGCCCCTTGATTGTCATAATCGCCAAAGCAATTCAAGGCGATGGTCTTAGTGGGATATTGAGCGGCAAACACCTCCACCCCATCGACCAAAGCCCTGAAAGCATCCTTCTCCAGCCTACCAATATACCCAATAGTACAATCCGCTTTCTTCGCATCTGCAATGATGGGCGAAGGTATGTCTTCCAGAGAATTGGTGCAATAACACGGCAAAATGTAAGCCCACCTTTCATCATATTGCCAAAATGGAGAAAAGATGTCCTTGTATGCCTCGGCACTTATGCAAGCCAACTCTTCTCGCTCATATTTGAAACGAAAGAACGAAGACTGCTGATTATATATCCCCTCATTATGCTCATCTAGATAAACGATCGTATGCCTTGCGCCTAATTCTCTAGCCAATAGTTCGCCCCAGTAAGCTGTACAAAATGTTCCAGTTTCTATGACCGTTTCATGGTCGGTGTCTGGAATACAAGATATAATCGCATGTATTATCTTCTGTTGACGTTTCCTTGACAAGAGATAAGGCTTCTGCACAATCTCGGGGAAGATGCCAACGACAAATTGCTCCAGACCATCAACATAGACCTTGCCACCTCGACAAGACACACAATACACATTCCAGCCCTTAGACCTCATGTAAAGAGCCTTATTCCTATAATAAATTGGAGCACCAGAGATGTAACCACCTAAAGCCCCTATTATAATATAGTTTTTCTTCTCCATAAAGCATAAACTCTTATGATTATTTTCTTTTTAATTTAGCAGGAACCATGCTCATCGCATCTTCCCATTCTGTTCTTAAGAACAATTTTGCCAGCACCAAATACACGATGACACCAACCGAACTACCTATGATTAGCTGGACATACATATTGGAAGACATCATCATCGAACCATGAACGATAATCCATACGGCAAACGACACACCGAATATCGGCAGCAAGTCGCCCATCTGTTTCAGATACCCTACATTGATTAATTTTCCTGTATAATAGGTATTGATAATCAATGAAATCATAGAACTAACGATACCACCACTTACCATCCAGATAATGCCGTGCGGAATGGTAACAACCATGATGCTGACACCCATGATTTTCTTGATGACTTCCAATCTGAAGAACAGATCAGAACGTCCTTTCACGGTCAACAAGTTCAAGTTGATAGCATGAATAGGATACCACATCAACGAGAAGCAAAGTATCTGCAAAAGGATAATGCAGCCTTCCCATTTATCCGTCAACAACACCCGAATAAGAGGATCGGCAACAGCCGAAAGTATCAGCATCAAGGGGAATATCAAGAATGCCGACAATTTCAAAATCTTGCGATAATTTCTAGCCAGTCGCTCATCCTCATTCTGAATGCTGCTCAACACAGGGAAAGTTACACGTTGGAGCACTCCCGTAACATTGCTCGATGGAAGATTGGAGAACTGCTGTGCTCTCGTATAATTACCTAAGTCATTGGCACTGAAGTATTTTCCTATCACTATCGGATAAATGTTACTATAAAAGGCTTCCAACAAGCCAGAAGCCAGCATCTTGCTTCCAAATCCCCACAGATAATGGAAAGATTCCCAAGACCATCTTCTTTTCGGCTTCCATTTGCACAATATCCATAGTAGTATTGTTCGGATGACATATCCCCCCACTTGCTGGAATACCAAAGCCCAGACTCCAAAGCCTGTATATGCCATAACCAATCCGACAAGTCCACTTACCAAAGCGCCAGCAAGCGAGACTATCGCCTGTGTCTTGAAATCAATCTTCTTGGTAAGTATAGCTTGTTGTACGGCACAAAGCGGATTGAACAGGGTAGCCAAAGCCGTAACCTTCAGGAGGTCTGCCAGAATCGGAGTATTATAGAAATCGGCTATTAGCGGCGAGGTGAAGAATAATATCAAATAGCATATCACTCCTACACCTATATTAAAATAGAAAGCTGTGGATAGGTCATCCTCCGTCAAATTGGGTTTTCGTATCAATGCTCCAGAGAAGCCACTGTCTATAAAGCATTGAGCGATAGCGAGGAACACCAACGGCATAGCGATGATACCATAGTCATCTGGCGATAGCAGGCGAGCCAATATGATGCCGAAGAGGAATTGCACGCCTTGCGTGGCGAATCGCTCTATCATACTCCACGCCACCCCCTTTCGAGTTTTGTTTTTTAATGATTCAGACATATAATCAATCTATTTCCCTCTTGCTATATCATATTCATATTGACCTTGATCATCATTCATTTGATCTGGATTAGGTGCTTTATATTCACTCCATTCCAATTGAGTCACTTCTGTTCCTCCCTTGCTACGTAATACATCTTGATAATTCATTCCTGCTTCCAGTAACAAAGCCCCAAGATTGGACAATGTATAACTATTCTCTTGTTCGGAATCTAGAGTAGCTAATTTCAATGCTCCTGTAGCATACAGCAACTCAGAATCACCAGATTCATCGTAATACGGGTTTTGATACTTACTCAACTCATTTAAATCTATATAAGGTATTCTCTCCAACATAGAAGACAATCGAAAGAAATCATATATCGAAATTCGATTTTCTGTTTTTGCTCTCACTAAATTTGCCAAGATATCAGCCTTATTGACATTGTCTATGCGATTAATCATATTTGTTATCACATTCCCGGCATAGTCTTGGGCTTTATCTGATACTTCATCAAGGAAAGAAGCAATATTTTTGGGTTGAATATCTTGAATCCCATAAATTAAAGCAAGAAACTTTCTGTAAAAATCCATTTCCAGATAAGATTCCCTAGCATTTTTTGTTTGTTGCAACTCAGAAGCTAAACCTCCTCCAACTATAGGAATATAGTTTAATGCACCAATAAGCGCTTCTGAGGTTTCTTTAATTCCATCAACTCGTTTAATATTCTTGAGATCCTCAGACTCAAGAACTTCTTTGACGACAATTGGCAAATCTTTCATAAGTATAACTTTTATATTTTTCCTTGAATCATTACCTGCAGGTATGCCAGCCTTTGGTTACTGCAAGCGTATTATCTGCACAATATTGCAGAAATACATTATCTAATTTGACGATAGCACAGTATCGGTACCGCTAGTATCGTTGCAAACCGGTACCAAGATTTCAGTTCTGCTGTCGAGTAAGTGGAGGGAGTTTCACCCTCCCTTCTCTCGGAACCGTGCTTGACAGTCTCCCATCACACGGCTCTTCGTACTTAACTCTTTTGTTTATTAGCACTAGTGTCTCTACTCTTAATTATTCTTGCAGGATTTCCAACAACAACAACATAAGGAGGAAGTTCTTTTGTCACAACTGCACCAGCTCCAACAATTGTATGACTACCAATTTCTTTTACTTTAGTAGAAATCAATGTCGCATTCTGACCGACAAAAACAAAATCACGAATATTTAATCGAGCCCCAATTAAAGCATGAGGAGCTACAAATACGTAAGACTCAAGATGAGTTTGATGACAAATCATCGAATGAGAACAAATATAAACTCCTTCATCAATTTCACAATCAGCCTGAACAACGGTCTGACTATCTACAATAACTCCTATAGGGGAAATCAAAGCAAACTGAGATATTTCTGCAGAAGGGTGAACCAATGTTGGAACAAGACCACCCTTTAGAATTATTTTATCAGACAAAGACTTACGAATACTCATATCACCCATCGTAAGAAGGAAATTTTTATCTTGAATATCCTGTTCAAATAGATCGTCAAAACTACCCAATATACGATAACCATGATCAATTTGACCAGTTCTTTCATTATTGTAGTGATATAATCCAACAACTTCATATCCGCAAGCATTGGCCAAATCTATCATTTTAAAACTAGAACCTCCTATACCTAGGACATATATTTCTTTTTTTCTATTATCCATTTTAATCTTTTTAAAGAGATCTTTTATAAAACTATCATTAAAAAATACAATCTAAGGTTCTTTGAATATCCTCTTCGCTCAATGCATGATGCATAGGCAAGCAGATTACACTATCTGCCATCTTATGAGCATTAGGCAAGTTTGTTGGATCAGCACTTTCCAAACCACGGTAAGTAGAGAACTCACTAATCAATGGATAGAAGTAACGGCGTCCCAACACGTTCCGTGACTTCATCTTTGCATAAAGTTCATCACGGGTCATACCATACTTCTGTGCATCAATGAAGATTGGGAAGTAACTATAGTTATGACGAACACCAGGCATGTCATCGAAGAAGGTAATGCCTTCAACATTGCGCAAAGCCTCACGATACTTGATAGCAACCTGATGACGAGCCTCAATAGCAGCATCCACCTGCTTCAAGTTCAACAATCCATACGCACTACGCATCTCATCCATCTTACTATTGATACCAGGACCTACAACCTCGGTTTCTCCTGCAAAGCCGAAGTTCTTCAAGTAATCAATACGCTTCTTGGTCTTCTCATCGTGCATAATCATTGCACCACCTTCGATAGTGTTATATACCTTAGTTGCATGGAAACTCAAAGTACTCATATCACCAGCATTCAAGATGCTCTCTCCATTTACTTCTACTCCGAAAGCATGAGCTGCATCATAAATAACCTTCAAGCCATACTTATCTGCAATATCCTGGATTGCCTTGGTATCGCAAGGTTTTCCATACACATGTACAGGCATAATGGCGGTAGTCTTAGGAGTAATGGCAGCCTCAATCTTGTTTGGATCAAGGTTACCCGTTGCAAGGTCTATATCTACGAACACTGGCTTGCATCCATTCCACCAAATACTATGAGTAGTAGCTACGAAGCTATATGGGGTTGTGATGACCTCACCTGTTACACGAAGTGCCTGCAATGCTGTAAGCAATGGCAAGGTACCATTGGTAAAGAGACTCACGTATGGAACTTTGAGGTACTCGGCAAGAGCAGCCTCTAGTTTCTTATGATAATCACCATTATTTGTTATCCACTTGCTGTCCCAGATTTTCTGGAGTTCAGCATGAAAATCATCCAAGTTTGGCAGTAACGGAGAGGTTACTGTTATCAATTTCTTATCCATAAGATATATGATTAAATTATTTTTTCAATTTTCGAGAATCAATAGTTCGTTAATAATTCAATAATGTGCTAAGCAGCTATACGCTGTAAGCACG
>ERZ506883.38-NODE-38-length-88938-cov-29.9975_pt1 | contig 88938 bp, 79 predicted proteins | sample MGYA00513177_ERZ506883 | MGnify/ENA metagenome assembly ERZ506883 | reverse complement strand
TGGGTGGAAGGTGGGACTCGAACCCACGACATTCAGAACCACAATCTGACGCTCTAACCAACTGAACTACGTCCACCATTTTCTTGTAAGCGGGTGCAAAGGTACGAAAAAAAAATGATTCCACCAAATTTTTTCGTACCTTTTTTCTATTTTTTTATTTAGCAGGGCCATTTGGCACTACTGGAGCTGCCTTTTGAGCATCTGCACCTGCTGCAGGAGCCGCTTTCTGAGCACCTGCTGCTGCATCCTTGCTAGCACCTGGCATGGCAGGAAGAGCAGTCTGCTCCTGAGTTGCACCCTCCATGACGCTATTTTCGCCTGTTGCCTGCGGAGCAACGTATGCGCAAGCAACGCTGATTACTACCATAAGAGCTGCGAGACCCCATGTAATCTTTTCTACGATGTCGGTAGTCTTGCGTACACCCATGATGGAATTGGTTGAAGAGAAGTTAGATGCCAATCCACCTCCCTTTGACTCCTGGATCAGCACGATGAGAACCATCAGGATTGAAACCAGGACGATTAATACTACAAATAATGTGTAAGCCATTTTTTAATTTTAAAACTAGTTTTATTATTATTATTTTATTTATTTTTTATCCCTTTGCAGAGCATATTATTTCTTAGCATTCAGTATCAGCTTCTCCAGGAACCTGAGTTGATCTACATAATAGGCACTCTTTTGTGGGTGCTGCTTATGCAGGCGATCGATAATCTGATAGGCTCTCTCATACTTTCCCTGCTTGATGTAGATTCTAGCAAGGGTTTCTGTAAAGATTCCGCCATTATCGCTAGACTCATTATGAGGTGTTGCTTCTGCAGGCTCTGTGTCTGCTGATGATTTTGGTTCAGATTCCTCTGTGCCGTTGATTTTCTCCAGATTAAAGCCGCCTTCCTCAATGAAGTCATCGATGAGACTGATTGTACGGGATGGTTGTTCCATCTTCTGTTCTGTCTCAGTCTCCATCAGATATGATACGTAATCTACTGCTGCATCTGCTGGTGTAGGTTTGCGTTTCTCTTTCTTCTTCTCGTTTTCCTCAGCATCGGTAGGGATGGAGTCGAGGAAGTGGTCGATGAGGCTGCTGGTGCGATCTTCTTTCTTCTTGGCATCAAGAATGCCCATACCTTGTGGCTTATTCTGGGTACGCTTGAGCTGATAGTGAGCTGCCTCTATCATCTGGAAGATGACTTTGCGGTCGGAGATATAGATGGCTGCTCGGCGAAGTTCTTCATCGAAGCTGGGGTCGTGGAGCAGGTATAGGTTTTTCAACATCAGCAGGCGAGCCGTCTGATAGTACGGATAAAGAGCCAAGAGCGCACGTAGGTCGTAGAGCGTCTCTCGGTCCATTTCCTCAGGATGTTGTATTAATCTATTTAATTCCACGATGTTTTGCTTTTTTCTTTGAACATTGAATTTTTTACCAGTTAGCTACAGTTGCATTGAATATCTGATCAACCAAATCCTTTACCATCTGGGTAACCAGCTCTTCCTGCACTGATGCCAGGCTCTGAGTGGTATCGTAGGTCTTGGCGGAGGTAAACTGTCGCTCGAAGTCCTCGTTGTGGTTTTTGGTATTGGTGAAGCGGACGTTCACTGTAATGCTCAATTCGGTCTGTGCAGAATATCCCTCTGCACTCACCGACTTGTTACGCTGTGAGTATTGGGTGATTTCTCCCTCAATCTTCAAATCTCCGTTTCGGGAAACCTGGCGCAGCTGAGTGTTGCTGGCAAACTTGTCTTTCAGCTCATTGTTGAACATCGGACCCATTGGTCCCCAGACATACGAGCTTCGGATAGGGAAGTCGGCCAACTGGATGGTCTTGGTCTTGGTATAGTCAATGCTGGCTCCGTTAAACTTGTAGCTTACGGAGCAGGCAGCAGTAGTTCCCATTACCAATATGATGCCTATTATATATAGGTACGCGCGTAAGTGCTTCATTTTTTTATTCTTTATTATTGTCTTTCCCAGCAATGAGTCATTAATCATTTCCGAGCCCGTATTTCTTGATTCTTCGATAGAGGGTGCGGTCGGAGATTCCCAATTCGTCGGCTGCTTTTTTTCTGTTGCCATTGTTTCTCTCCAATGCTTTTTCTATCATCTGCCTGCCGAGTTTGCTGAGGTTAAGCGATTCGTTCTCACTCATCTCTTCGTTGTCGAAATCCTTGATTTCCTCTGCCTCTACTTCCTGAGCTTCTGGTCGGGAATGTATCAGGTCTGGATGAGAGTTCAGCATCTCCGAGTGAGACTGTATGATATCCGACGTACGAGATGGTGTCACATCTATTGGATAGTTTGCGGGTATGATACTGTTGTCTATCGGTTGTGATTGAGAGAACCCTTGGGCACCGTTCAGTCCGCGTGCTTCATCAAGTTGTTTTCTCAACGAGTTCATTTCGCGTCTCAAGTCGCTTACGTTTCCTCTCAATTCGTACAGAATCTTATAGAGAATTTCTCGTTCGCTTTCATAACTGTGCTGCCCTACGCTCTGTTGAGGAATTGGGGCCAGCTGTGTACTCTCCTCATCTTTTGGGATGAATTGGAGAAGTGCATCCAGTCCGATTTCTCTTTCTTTTGAGAGTACCGACATCTGCTCTGTGATATTCTTGAGCTGTCGTACGTTTCCTGGCCACTTGTATTTCAACATCAGTTGCTTGGCATCTTCCGAAAGCGAGATTTTCGGTAAGTGGTATTTCTCAGCCATTTGCATGGCAAAGAGACGGAAGAGCAAGAGTATGTCACCGCCACGTTCGCGCAAAGGAGGCATCTGGATAGGAATCGTATTGAGACGATAGTAGAGATCCTCGCGGAATCTTCCTTCGCTCACAGCCTTGCGCATATTCACATTGGTGGCAGCTACGATACGAACATTGGTCTTTCGGATTTCTGTACCTCCTACTCGGATATATTCACCAGTTTCCAGCACACGAAGCAGTCGGGCTTGGGTCTGGATAGGGAGTTCTCCTACCTCATCGAGGAAGATGGTTCCCTTGTTGGCTATTCCGAAGTAACCTTCGCTTTCACCGATGGCTCCAGTGAAGGAACCCTTTTCGTGTCCGAAGAGTTCGCTGTCAATGGTTCCCTCTGGGATGCTGCCGCAGTTGATGGCGAAGTATTTCTCTCTTCTTCGTGGAGAATTGTCGTGGATGACTCTTGGAATGATTTCCTTACCCACTCCGCTTTCTCCGATGATGAGCACGGAAAGGTCTGTCGGTGCCACCTGTAAGGCAACATCGAGAGCATGATTCAATCCGTCGCTATTTCCGACGATATTGTATCGTTGTTTTATCTTTTGAAGTTCGGAATTATCCATTTAGCTGCCAAAATTACATATTTTTTTTGAATTATCTGCTTTTTTCGTCCAAAAATAGGTTATGTAGAGCAGAAAATAGGTGATTTTTAACTTTTTCGCCTATCTTTCTGCTCTTTTTCCTTAATTTCTAGTCACGTATCAGGCTGATATTGCTGCCGGAAACATACAAGTTCCAGCAGCTAATTTCGCCTCGTTTTTTACTCTTTAGAAGCTGGCTTCTGACCAGCCTGAACTGCAGAGAGAACAGCTGAGAGAGCTGCAGCAGCCTGTGCAGCCTTCTGCTTGTTAGGCTGTTGAGCTTTCTGATTATTGTTCTTCTGCTCATTGTTCTGTGCCTCCTTCTGCTCGTTGTTTCTTGGAGCATTGTTCTGTGCCTCCTTCTGCTCATTGTTTCTTGGAGCATTGTTCTGCGCCTCCTTCTGCTCGTTACCCTTTGGTGCTCCCTGTTTTCCGTTCTTTGAAGGGAATGGAGATGGAGCGTGCTTCTTAGGGATAGAGAAGCGAACCTTTTCACTTTCGTCTCGCTTCTCGTGATAGAGCTTTGGCAGCGGGTTTGTACCCACCTCGTCGCTTGTTTCGCGATGGCGGAAAGCATCGAGAGCCGTGAAGATAGCATGGCGGAATGATGTTGGGTCTGCCTCGTTGCAGCCTGCCATGAAGTAGCAAGGAGTTGTGTTGGCTGCGGTATGGATAAGTGGCAAGCCTGCAGTGTAGAGCACGCCATCCTCGTTGTAGAGAGCATGGAATGGCACGGTAGCCTGATCGTAGTACATTGCCATGATTCCATCGAATTCGCTGAAGTAACCGCTGCCGAAGAATTCGTCTGCAGGGTAAGGACCAAACGCCTGGATTCCCTTGTCAGCAAGGTGGTCGATAGCCGGGATGATGATTTCGCGTTCCTCTTTGCCGCAACTCTGTTCCTCGTTGATGCTAGGATTCAGGGCGAGTACGGCGATACGTGGATTGGTGATGAGGAAGTCGCGCTTCAATGTCTGCCAGAGCAATGTTGTCTTGCTCACGATACTTTCCTGACTGATTGCACCAGCTACTTGAGCCAAAGGTGTCTTTTCTGTGATAGCTGCGATACGGAGGTCGCCTCCGATGAGGATGCTCAGGGAACTGTTGCGGTCGCCGATGCATGTTTCGATGTACTCCTTGTGTCCCTTGAAGGTATATCCTTCTATTTTGACGTTCTGACTGCTTACTGGTGCTGTAATCAAGACATCATAGAGATTGTTGCGATAGTCGGTCATAGCACGGTCGAGTGCTTTGATGGCTGCAGCTCCTGATTCATCAGTAGGAAGTCCCATATCTACCTTAACCTCTTCATCTACGGCAGCGAGGAGGTTGATACGTCCATCTTCTGCATCTTCTGCTTTCTGGATGATAGAGAACTGGGCTGGCAGATTCATCGCCTTGCGATAATAAGCTGCCACTTTAGGTGAACCATAGATGATTGGGGTGCAAAACTCCAACATCTCTGGCTCACTGAATGCCTTAAAAATGAGTTCATATCCGATACCATTGGTATCTCCGTGGGTGATAGCCACCCTGATTTTCTTGTTGTCCATTAATACTTATTTTATAGTAGAAATCGCAGCTTCGAGCTGCTTGATTAATATTTTCTTTTTCATTTCGGGAGCATAGACGAAGCCGATGATGTAGAGGTCGTAGCCTTGCTGAATTTCTGCTTGGCTTGTTGACTTATGAATGCGATGCATGACATAAGGTCCTCCCATGGCATCCCCCTTCATCTCCCAGAGCCCTCTTTTTGAAAGAACTGGAATCTCCATATACATGCTGTCGGTTTCGCCGAGCATGTTGGTTCGAAGAATGCTGTCTATCTGAGCTTTATCATCTGCAGGAACTGCATTTGAATTCTTCATTCTTCGTTCTTCACTCTTCACTTTAAACACGAGCAGGTTTTGCATTCCCGTACTTGCATTATTCGAGATCCAGATGAAGTCTTTTGCTTTTTTGCTGGCGTTCATCGAGACCGGAATCTTCATGTCAATTCCAAACATCTTCTTGATTTCGTCCTGCATCTCCTTGTTTTGTTTGCTGGGGTTGCAGGAGATGATATCTGCCAGATGTTTCAACTCTACCTCATTCACGATTTGGCGGAGTTTTTCGCCATTGAGCTTTTCCTGCAACTGCTGTGTCGAGCGGGCTGTAATGCGGATGATATTCTGCGGTGCAGCATTTTCGTCGTGGCTCAGCCTGACGGAGAAATCCCGCTCTCCAATATTCACGATGATGCGGGTTCTGACGAGCAGATAGCTGCCTTGTGTCTTGCCCTTTTTCACCTGAATCAGTCGGCAGAGTGGTTCGGGTTGAGGTAGTCCTGTCACATCCTCCGTCAGCATCTTGGTTACGATGCTGTCGGTATCACCCTCGAGTACCACCTCGTAAGGTTGTCCCGTGCTGGCTGGCTTTTTCCTGTTCTTACCTGTTATATCGCAACTTGTCAGGAGAACGAATATAAGATAGAACGAGAAAAGGAACGTTATCGTTTTTCTCACCATTATATTATTCTCTCTACATCTCCTCTTTCTGTTTCTCATCCTCATGATGTCGGATTTCTCCGATCTTTTTCGAGGTGCTGAGCAGACCGCAGGCTGCATAGATGTCCTGGCCGCGGCTGGCACGGATAGTGGTGAAAACACCGTGGGAAGTGAGGTAATCACGGAACTGCTCCATCTTCTCATCGTTCACCCCCTGCAGCGGGATGTCGGGAATCTGATGGAAGCGGATGAGATTGAAACGGCAATCAAGCCCCTTCACCAGTTTGATGATGGCCTTGGCATGCTGCATACTGTCGTTCACTCCCTTGAATACGATGTACTCGAAACTCAGGCGGCGCTGATGAGAGAAATCGTAGTTCTTCAGAAGCTCTACCACCTGTTCTATACTCATTCCGCGTTCAGCAGGCATCAGTTCTGCACGTTCTGATGGTATCGGGTCGTGCATTGAAATTGCCACATGGCATTCGCTCTCTTCCAGGAATCGCTTCAGCTTATTCTTCACGCCCACTGAACTTACGGTGATTCGTTTCGGACTCCACGCCCAACCATAATCGGCGGTGAGAATCTCGGTGGCACGAAGCACATTGTCGAGATTGTCCATCGGCTCGCCCTGTCCCATGAATACGATGTTGGTGAGCTTGTCCACCTCGGGCAGCGAGTAAATCTGGTTCAGGATGTCGCCGGCAGGTAAGCTACCCTCGAATCCCTGCTTTCCTGTCTGGCAGAAGAGGCAGTTCATTTTGCAGCCCACCTGTGATGAAACGCAGAGGGTGGCACGGTCTTTATCCGGGATATAGACCGTTTCTACGAATTTGCCGCTTCGGGTAGGGAAGAGGTACTTGATGGTACCATCCACAGAGTATTGTGCGTCAGAGAATTCTGCGCATCCTATTTCGTATTCGGCAGCGAGCTTGGCACGGTTGGCTTTCGAGATGTTGGTCATCTCATCAATGCTCTTTACGTGCTGCTCATAGAGCCACTTCGCCATCTGTCCGCCGGTGAAGGCAGGCATGCCGAGATCCTTAGCCACCTGCTTCAATTCAGCAAGTGTAAGACCTAAAAGATATTTTTTTTCATTATTCATACTGCAAAGATACGCTTTTTTGCTGAAAAATTCGTATCTTTGCCACATATTTTAATATAATAAGCTAAAATAAGGTGAAAATGAGAGAAAAAATAGATCTTTTCTTGCCTTGTGACGACCTACAGGAAGCTAGATTTACGACCATAGATCTTCACGAAGACAAAACAGTACAGCATATCAACCTCCTGGTGAACGCTGACTTCGCAGCCCAGCATCCGGTGCCGGAAGGTTGCACCTTCATTGCCGTTGACCGCCTTGAGAGTTCTAACACTGTAGAGAGCATCGCTGAGAACACCGATGCCGACTATGTGTTGATCTGTACCAAAAATACAGATATCCAATGGGGCAATCTCGCATTGGAGCGTTTTCTCCGTGTGGCTGATGACACGGGAGCTGTGATGGTTTACTCCGACCATTATACGAAGGTGTTGGATGAGGAGGAAACTGCCAAGTTCCAGGCTTCATTGGGTGAAGATGCTTCTGAGCTGGAGAAATCACTGAGAGTTTCTAAGTTGGAAAAGCATCCGGTAATCGATTATCAGCAGGGTTCACTCCGTGATGATTTCGATTTTGGAAGCCTCTGGCTCATCAAGGCACAGGCTCTCCGTGATTATGTAGCTCTGCGCGATCGTCAGGAATACCTTTATGCAGGTCTCTACGACCTGAGACTTTATCTGAGTCGAGTAGGAGAAATCTTCCATATCAATGAGTATCTCTATACCGAGACTGAGAGAGACAATCGCAAGAGTGGTGAGAAGCAGTTCGACTATGTGAATCCTCGTAACAGGGAGGTGCAGATAGAAATGGAAAAGGCTTGTACCCAGCATCTTGGCAAAGTGGGTGCCCTGATTGATACCTGTTACTATCGTCAGCCGAATTTTGATGAGCAGGACTTTGAATATGAGGCATCTGTCATCATCCCAGTTTTCAATAGAGAGAAGACCATCGCAGACGCTGTGCTTAGTGCAATGAGCCAGAAGACCAATTTCAAGTTCAATGTCATCGTCGTAGATAATCATTCTACCGATCGTACCGATGAAATCGTGCAGAAAATAGCTGATAGTCCACGTCTCTTCCTGCTCCAACCTACAAGCAAAGACCTTGGAATAGGTGGATGCTGGAATCTGGCCATCTCTAGCGAGTTTTGCGGAAAGTTTGCCGTTCAGCTCGATAGCGATGACCTCTATTCTTCTACCGATACACTGCAGAAGATAGTAGATGCTTTCCATCAGCAGAAGGCTGCGATGATTGTGGGTTCTTATCGTATGTGCAACTTCGATCTGCAGACCCTTCCTCCTGGACTTATCGACCATAAGGAGTGGACCGAGGAGAATGGCTGCAACAATGCCTTGCGCATCAACGGATTAGGCGCTCCTCGTGCTTTCTTTACCCCGTTGGCTAGACAGATACCGTTTCCTAATACCAGCTATGGCGAGGACTATGCGATGGGCTTGGCTTTCTCTCGCCGCTACCGCATCGGCAGAATCTATGAGGAACTCTACCTCTGTCGTCGCTGGGGAGGAAACTCTGATGCTGCCCTCAGTATAGAAAAGGTGAACGCCAATAATCTTTATAAAGACCGTTTGCGCACCATGGAGTTGAAGGCACGTCAGCAGATGCTGTTGGGAAAGGCTGATATCATGGAAGATAGCAGTATTTCCCGATTCTTCAATCGACAGTTGGAGCAATGGGAGGAGGCTCGACATCGTTATCGCGACCTCAAACACGTAGAGACCAAGACGCTCTCTGAGTTTGTGAAGTTGCAGTGGAATCCGGCTCGTATGGTAAGCACGGGAGCCAAAATCGACAAGAAGGCATTGAGCGAGCGCCCTTGCTTCCTCTGTGCTGCCAATCGTCCGGAAGAACAGATGGTGCAGCAGATAGACGACAAGTTCCAGCTGTTGGTGAATCCGTTCCCTATCTTGCCAATCCATTTCACGATTCCGGCACGCAAACACCAGTATCAGCTCATTTATAAGAACTATGGTGAGATGCACAGATTCCTGAGTCTGCACAGCGACTTGATGGTATTCTATAATGGTCCGAAGTGTGGAGCTTCTGCTCCAGACCACCTGCATTTCCAGGCTGGTTCTAGCGGACTTCTTCCTTTGCAGGCAAACTGGCAGCGTCTTTCCCGCAATCTTACCGATATCATCTCGCTGAATGATGATGAGAAGATTGCATTGGTTCGCGATTTCATCGTGCCAGCCTTTGTTATCATCTCGAAGAGCGAAGAGAGTGATGAAACCCTCTTCCGCCGACTTTACAAGGCTTTGCCTCATCGTGGCGACGAGAAAGAGCCAATGATGAACATCGTTGCCTGGCGTAAGGGTGAAGAATTCATCACTGTGGTTATCCCAAGAGAGAAACATCGACCTGATGCATACTTTGCTGAAGGGGATGCACAGGTGATGGTTTCGCCGGGAGCACTCGATATGAGCGGACTCATCATTACTCCTCGTGAGGAAGATTTCCGTAAACTCACCGATGAAAAGGCTACTGCTATCTTGCAGGAATGCGGTATCAGTCCAGAGAAGGTAGAGACTATCGTTAACAAGCTGAAGGCGGCAAAGGAGGCTAAGGCTGCTGTCGGAGCTTCTGCCTTATATAATAATGGTAAGGAGCCGGAAGTAACTGTTGGAATCGTGAGTGCGCAGAAGGTTCATTTCATACTCAACAAACCTTATCTTGCCAAGGGAGAAATCGTGATTGGTGAGCAGGAGGTGGAATTCTCCGAAGGTGGTGTGCTTTGGAATGGAAATCAGTATAGTTCACTGACTTTCCATCCGCAGAGCTCGAATGCCTCTTTCTCCTTGAGTGATGTAACCATCGGTGTAAACTTCCATTGGGAACGCAAGGAAACCCAGACTTTCCTGGGTACGCTGAGATTCCTGGTAGAATCTGATAAGATTTTAGCCATTAATGAGCTGCCTGTAGAGAAATATCTGGAGAGTGTCATCAGTAGTGAGATGAGTGCCACATCCAGTCTCGAACTCCTGAAGGCGCACGCCGTGATTTCCCGTTCTTGGCTTTTGGCTCAGATGCAGCATCGCAGAGAGGTGGCGGAGAGTGGCAACAATTTCTTCTCTTTCGTGAAGAAGGAGGATATGCTCATCCGTTGGTACGATCGCGAAGATCATACTCTTTTCGATGTTTGTGCCGATGACCACTGTCAGCGTTATCAGGGAATTACGAAGGAAACCTCACCACATGTGGCAGAGGCGGTAAGACTCACCAGAGGACAGGTTCTGCTGGATGGTGATGAGATTTGTGATGCCAGATTCTCGAAGTGTTGTGGCGGTATTACCGAAGAGTTCCAGTATTGCTGGGAGAATACGCCGAAGAATTATCTCACAGCCGTAAGGGATATTGCCTTGGGTGTAGAGGATGCAAAGGTTATGCCTGATCTTACCAGCGAGGAAGAGGTTGAGAAGTGGATTCGCTCGAACCCACCTGCTTTCTGCAATACGACAGACAAGAAGATTCTTTCGCAGGTATTGAATGACTATGATCAGGAGACTGCCGATTTCTATCGCTGGAAGGTAACGCTCACTCAGGAGAAACTCCAGCAGCTTATCGCTGACAAACTGAAGATGGACTTTGGTGCCATCCTCGACCTGAAGGCCGTGGAGCGAGGTAAGAGTGGAAGAATCAGCAAACTCCAAATTATCGGTACCGAGAAGACCTTCACCATCGGTAAGGAACTCGAAATCCGACGTGCACTCAGCGATTCTCATCTTTTAAGTTCAGCTTTTGTGGTAGATAAACAGGATGAAGATGAGCAGGGAGTACCTCAGCGTTTCGAACTCATCGGTGCAGGATGGGGCCATGGAGTAGGTCTCTGTCAGATTGGTGCTGCTGTGATGGGAGAGGAAGGTTATCTGTATGATGCCATCCTCCTGCACTATTATCAGGGTGCTGAAATCAAGAAACTCTATAAATAAAGCTGTAGAATGGGAACATTGAAAAATAGTCGGAATCCATGGGCTTGGATTCCGACACTCTACTTTGCGGAAGGACTGCCTAACGTCATCGTGACAGCCCTCTCTGTGGTTATGTATATGCAGTTGGGCTTGACCGATGCTGAGGTGGGTCTCTATACCGGATGGCTCGCCCTGCCTTGGGTTATCAAACCCTTGTGGAGTCCATTCATCGACCTGCTGAAGACCAAGCGCTGGTGGGTATTGACGATGCAGGCGCTCATCGGAGCAGCTCTTGCCGGAATCGCCTTTTCGCTGCCTACTGCCTTCTGGTTCCAGGCAACGATGTGTTTCTTCTTTCTCATCGCCTTCTGTAGTGCCACCCACGATATTTCGGCGGATGGTTTCTATATGATAGAGTTGGATGAGCATACGCAGACCAAGTTTGTGGGACTACGAAACACCTTCTATCGCCTTGCCATCATCTTCGTGAATGGATTCCTGGTGATGTTGGCTGGTGTTCTCCAGGTGCTGTTCCGTAACCAGATTCGCTTCTCATGGGCGCTTATCTTCTACGGATTGGCAGGTATCTTCATCGGATTGTGGCTCTATCATAGCCGGTTCATGCCGCGTCCGAAGGAGGATGTGCAGACCGATAGAACGGTGGGCGAAGTGGCGCACGAACTGAAGAATATGTTCCGCACCTTCTTTGTGAAATTCGGATTGGGAGAAACCATCTGTGTGATGCTCTTTCTCCTGCTCTATCGTTTCCCGGAAGCACTCTTGAATACGATGACCAAAACCTTCGTTCTTCGTCCTAATTCGCAGGGCGGACTGGGATTGTCTCCGCAGGAATATGGCTTTGCCAATGGCACTGTTGGACTAATCGGTTTGCTGCTGGGTGGAATCATCGGTGGTATTCTGGTGAGTAGGGATGGTATGAAGAAATGGCTTTGGCCGATGGTTTGTGCCATTACCCTGCCTGATGTGGTTTACATCTATTTGAGTTATTCACTCAATAGCGACATCATCGTGGTTTCGAGCTGCCTCTTTATCGAGCAGTTCGGTTATGGTTTGGGCTTCACGGTTCTTACCCTTTATATGCTGTTCTATAGCCAGGGCAAGTTCAAGACATCCCATTATTCCATCTGTACAGGTATCTCTTATTTAGGTTTGATGTTGCCAGGTATGGTTTCGGGATATCTGAAAGATATGGTAGGCTATCGCTTGTTCTTCATTATCGTGATGGCATGCTGCGCCATCACCTTCCTGGTTACCGCTTTCCTGAAGATAGATCCTGAGTTCGGAAAGAAAGAGAAGGAAATCAAGGAGGAAATAGAAGAGGAAGAAATGGAAGTGATAGAATAATATTTCTATAGAAGACAGAATCTATCTCTATATGAAGATAGAAACTGTTTTCTATATATAAATAGGTGAAAATCTGAGAAAAGGTCGTTGGGTATCATCCCAACGACCTTTTTACGTTAAAGTATTTGAAATCTTTATCTTCTGCCCTTGTGATATCATTTTAATATCGTATATTTGCGATATCAAAATGATATCAACATCAATAACGTAATAAATAAAGTAAAATTATGGAGAATAAGGAATTTACGTATCAGGGAAAGACCTTGAATGGCATCCTGATGTTAGTATTAAACATCATCGGCTTTCTGGCTGGAGTTGGCTTGTTTATATTTGCCTGCGTTTCGCAAGAAGGCTGGCTGGCAAATGTCTGTGGCGTTTGCGGCGTGTTGCTTCTCATCCTGAGCATCATCTGCGTCTGCGGTTTCATTCTGGTAGAGCCGGGTCAGGCTCGCGTGTTGCTTTTCTTCGGTAAATATCGTGGCACTTTTACAGAGCCGGGTTACTATTGGCTGAATCCGTTTATCAGTCAGAAGAAGCTTTCGCTTCGTGTGCGCAACCTCGATGCCGAACCTATCAAGGTGAATGACAAGACGGGTAATCCGATTATGATTGGTATGGTGCTGGTATGGAAACTGAAGGATACCTACAAGGCTATCTTCGAGATTGATACCCAGACCATGGCTGAGGGTTCTACGGGTCAGGCTGGCATCGGTGCTTCTGCTGCACAGATCATGAATATGCTGGGCCGCTTTGTCCAGATTCAGGCAGATGCCGCTCTCCGACAGGTAGCTGGACAGTATGCCTACGATGATGACGAGGGTGGAAAGTCGAATCAGATTACGCTTCGAGATGGAAGTGATGAAATCAATAAGGAGTTGGAGGCTCGTATCGATGAGCGTTTGGCGATGGCTGGTATCGAGGTAGTAGAGGCTCGCATCAACTATCTGGCTTATGCACCGGAGATTGCAGCCGTGATGCTTCGTCGCCAGCAGGCTTCAGCCATCATTTCTGCTAGAGAGAAGATAGTAGAGGGTGCCGTGTCGATGGTGAAGATGGCATTGCAGAAGTTGAGCGATGAAGATGTGGTAGAGCTTGATGACGACAAGAAGGCAGCCATGGTCAGCAATCTGCTCGTAGTGCTCTGTGGTGATGATACCGCCCAGCCTGTAGTAAATACGGGAACATTGAATCATTAAAAAAGTATGGCTAAAAAGGAAACAAATACGAAGAGTTTTATATTGCGCATTGATTCGGAAACGATGAGTGCCATTGAAGCGTGGGCGGAGGATGAGTTCCGCTCAACCAACGGCCAGCTGCAATGGATCATCGCTGAAGCGCTGCGCAAGGCTGGCAGACTGCCTAAGAAAAAGAAGGCTGCATCAAAGAAAACGAAGGAAGAAGTCGATTCAAATCAAATAGGAGGGGAAAAGAAAGATGAAGAATAAAATATTTAATTTTGTGCTCGGTTTATTCAAAAATGGCGATAAGGAAGAGCAGGCTGGCATCTTTGCGCAAGTCAGGATCTATCGTTCTACAAGTGCCAGGGTCTTTGAATTTATTGTAGGAATCCTGGTTCTTGCCATGTGGCTGCTCACCATCAGAAACATCATTCATGCCACATCTGATGATTTGCCTTATCTTCTTCTGTTGGCTGGAATGGGTACTTTTTTCCCTATTGCTTGTTTGCTTCACAGCTATCATCCAAAGGCCAATGATTTTCCTTTCGTCAAGATAGTCAATGCCCGACAGGTATATTACCTGTCCCTGTTGGATCGCTATGCAGCTTTATGGTCAGCCCTCTTCTGGTTATGGATTAGTTGTATGGATTTTATCGGAAGTGAGCCTGTATTTGTGGGTGGAGTGATCGTTTGCTGTGTTCTTTTATGTCTGAACGGTGTATTCTTTTTTTATAAGATATACCAGTTGAGAAACCTGGTAGAAGTAGAGGATCCTGAGCCAGCTATCAAAAACGAGAAGCTCCTGACCATCGGTGTATTGGTATTGACGGCGGTTTTAGGTTTTGCGTTGCATCTCCTGCCGATTTGGGATTGTATGCCAAAGATATTAAGTGGATTTTTAAGAGGAATCCTCGTCATAGCAATGGTAGTAGGTATCGTCTGGGTATGCAAGAGATACTTCGGCCTTTTCCGTGAAATAGATAAAGACGCCTCCGATTCATCCAGGAAATAGAGGCGTCTCCGATTCGTCGCAACGGTTATTTATTCCCCGATAATCGTTGCGATGAGGTGTCGGCTTCCGCCTCCCTCTCTGAATTCACAAAGGTAGATTCCCTGCCATGTACCTAGGTTCAATCTGCCATTGGTAATAGGAATGGTGAGCGATACACCCACCATGCTTGATTTGGCATGCGCCGACATATCCGTAGGTCCTTCATCCTGGTGCAGGTATCTTGGGTCGCCATCCGGAACCAGTCTTTCGAAGATACCCTTTAAATCATGTCTCACATCAGGGCCGAAGTTCTCGTTCAGCGACAATCCGCAACTGGTATGTCTTACGAAGAGATTCAGTATTCCCGTCTTAGGCAGCGCCGGCAAATTCCTCATCACCTCGTTGGTTACGAGGTGAAAGCCGCGAGGAAGCGGGCGCAATGAAAATTCTACTTGCTGTATCATATCATTCTTTGTTTTTATATTTCAATTGTTTGTATCTTTCTGATTGTCAATTTACAAAGGTAATTATAATTTTATTATTATAATACTATTATAATGCAAATATAGGAAAGTTTAACCATTAAAGGATATCTCTTTCAATCAAGTTGAGTATATCTCTTCTAATCAAGTCGGGCATTTCCTTGCTATCTGCTACCCCGAAAAATCTTCTTCTTAGAAGAAGGAAAAAAAGAAGAAAAATAGTTTCGAAAAAATTTGGTGGTTTCAAAATAATGATGTACTTTTGCATCCGAAATCAAGCATTAAGAGTTGCCCAGTTGCGGCACACCAACCGAGTTTCGCATAGAGATAACCACGGTGGTAAAAGAATGCGTAAGTGTTTAACAACTTAAAATAATTATCTTTATGAATCCAAATTCAGATTTAAAGAACAATGAGAGTGTAATGGCAGCTAATGCCGAGTCAAGAATTTCAGAGTATGCAGCCCGTTTTGCCGCATACAGCGATGAGCGTTTGAAACAGACCGTGGATCACGAGCGCAAGGTTCGTGGTTGGGGCAGCGAGCGCAGTTACTTCCTCGCCGCCTTGCGAGGTGAGTGCGAGAAGCGAGGCATTGTATATTGCTGGTAAATGTATCAGGGGATTGCGAAAAATGCGATTTTTTTTGCAATCTCCCATTTTTATATGCTAATTATGTAGCATTCTCGATATTTCTTTGTAATTTTGCAACCCTTAAGAGAGAAAGGTAAGATGAAGAGAATATGTGATTTTATTTCCCGATATATGGGAGTGATTGTTTTGCTGACAGCCGTAGTTTCGCTATTGTTGCCTGCAAGTTTTGTATGGGTAGATACGGTTTATATCAATCCTTTGCTGGGATTGGTGATGTTTGGTATGGGCCTGACACTCAATCCCAATGACTTCAAGATTGTGTTCAGTCGTCCTAAGGATGTCATCATAGGATGTTTGGCACAGTTTATCATTATGCCGGTGATGGCTTGGGTATTGGCGAAAGTATTCCATCTGTCGCCAGAACTGGCTTTGGGGGTCATCTTGGTAGGATGCTGCCCTGGCGGTACTGCTTCCAATGTCATTACTTATTTGGCAAAGGGTGACTTGGCTTTGTCTGTCGGAATGACGATGACTTCCACGGTGCTGGCTCCTGTTCTTACACCATTGATTACTTGGATGATGGCAGGAACTTTTGTACATGTCGATGCTCTGAGTATGTTTTTCTCCATCGTTCAGGTTGTGATACTTCCGATAGTGGTAGGTTTTGTCATTCAGAAGTATTGTCCTCGTTTTACAAGTCGTGCGGTAGGTTATCTTCCTGCCTTCTCATCAGTGGCAATCACCTTTATTGTTGGCATCATCGTATCGCATAATGCAGAGAAACTCTTGACTAGTGGCTTACTCATCATCTTGGTAGTGATGCTTCATAACATTTGTGGCTTGCTCCTTGGTTTTAGCATCGGAAAGCTCTTGAAGTTAGAGTACAAGAAGTGTGTAGCAATCAGTATTGAGGTTGGTATGCAAAATTCGGGTCTTGCCAGTTCCTTGGCCACTCTTCATTTTGCAGCCTATCCGATGGCTACCATTCCTGGTGCTATCTTCAGTGTATGGCATAATATCAGTGGAGCATTGATGGCCCGGCTCTATAGTAGCAGGGGAGGAAAATAATTTTTTCGAGTTCATTTCCATGTTTCCTGATATAATGTGTCTGAGTTTGACCAGAAGCATCGGGCTGCAAAGGTACGGCAAAAATCTCATACCGAGCTATATTTTTTGTTCAAATATCACTCTTTTTCTGCTTTTTTTTGTAATTTTGCAGCCGCAAATAAAATAGGTATATATAAATAAAGGTATTAATAGGGATGACTGTAAGTTTGAATCACTTGGGAGATTTGGCCCGCAAGCGAGTGGCTGTTGCGGCTTATTATTTTGTGCCGGGAGTGGTGTTTGCCAGTTGGGCAAGCCGTATTCCGGATGTAAAACAGATGTTGCACTTGAGCAACGGACAGCTGGGAACGGTGCTTTTCGCCATTCCCATCGGTCAGCTTCTGATGATGGCTTTTTCGGGCGTTTTGGTGAGTAAGTTTGGCAGCAGGAAGATGATTCTGCTTGCTGAGGTGCTCTATGCTTTCGTATTGTTCTGTATGGGAAGCAGCAGTACGGTATTCCAGCTGATTCTTTCTCTGATGGCTTTCGGAATGATGGCGAATCTGATGAACATCGCTACCAATACGCAGGCTTGTCTGGTGGAGAAAATGTATGGGCGCAACATCATGTCGTCGTTTCATGGCTTGTGGAGTTTGGGTGGATTCTCGGGTGGTATCATTGGAGCCATCTTTGCCAATACCCTGCTTCCGATAGAGGTTCACTTTGGAGCTGTCCTGGTGATGAGTCTTCTCATTATCGCCATCGGATTCAGATATCTGGTAGATGATGCTACGGCAAAGGCTGAAGAGGAGGATGTTCCGAAGTTCTCTTTCAAGACCATTGACCCGATTCTGTTTCTCCTGGGATTGATGGGATTTGCCGGCATGTTCTGTGAAGGAACTGTTTATGATTGGAGTGGTGTGTATTTCTCATCAGTAGTAAAACCCGATGAGGCTTTTATCCGTGCGGGCTATGTGGCTGGCATGGGAGCGATGACTCTGGGTAGATTCCTAGCCGATGGCTTTGTTACAAAATATGGACCAGCCAGGGTATTGAAGGTATGTGGTGGTTTGATATTGGGCGGTTTGTGGCTGGCTGCCGCCTTGCCTTATCTGGTTCCTGCCACTTTGGGCTTCCTGCTGGTAGGTTTCGGCATCTCTTCGTCGGTGCCTATCTGTTATAGTATTGCGGGAAAACTCGGAACCATCAAGGCGAGCATTGCCATCACCATCGTTTCGAGCATCAGCTTCTTCGGTTTCCTGGTAGGACCACCGGTTATCGGATGGCTTGCTGAGGCTACCGGTCTCCGCATCGCCATCAGCATTGCCGCCTGTCTGGGCTTGATGATTGCTTTTGTTGCCGCAAAGGTTGGAAAGAGAATATCTTGACTGCTGGTGAATATGATTCATAGTGATGTTATTCACCACGATATTTCTTTTTATCCTTAATGGTAATTGTTTCTGCCCTTAATGATAATTGTTTCTTTTCTTAATGGATTTCTATGTTCAACACTGCTGAACGTAAGTTCAACACTGCGGAACATAAGTTCAACACTGCTGAACATAGGTTCAACACTGCTGAACATAGATTTCTATTAGGGACAGAAACATTTTTCTTATGGCTTACCAAGAACTTTCCTGCTTCTCCTGCTTTTTCCGGCAGGTAAGAACGGCCTTCATTCTTATGAGCAACAAACAAAAAAGGTGTGACTAATCGACTAGTCACACCCTTTTTGTTTGAATTCACGTTGTTATATTAGATAAACAAGCTTCCTATCTGGAAGACCAGGGCTGATACTACCCATGCCAGGAGCGTGGTGTAGCCGGCGGCGAAGCCTGCCCATTTCCAACTGCCCGTCTCGCCCTTGATGGCGGCGATGGTGGCGATGCAAGGGAAATAGAGCAATACGAAGAGGAGGAAGCAATAGGCGGTGAGCGTTGCCTTGGATGCTGCCTCGGCATCGCTGTAACCGTAGGTCTTCTTCAAATCAGAAGTCATCTGCTTCTTCAAAACCTCGTATTTTCCGTCTTCATCGTTGTAATCCTGATCGTCAGAGAAACTGTCGTTGTTGCTGTAGAGCACACCCATCGTTGAGGCTACAATCTCCTTGGCACCTACACCGGATACCAAGCCCACATCCAGTTTCCAGTCGAAACCCTGTGGGGTAAAGATAGGCTCGATGGTCTTACCGATTCTGCCGATATAGCTCTGCTCCTGCTGAGCCTGGTTGTCAAGTTCCTCATTGTGAGGGAAGTAGCCCAAAGCCCAGACGATGATACTTGCCACGAGGATGATGCCACCCATTTTCTTCAAGTACTGCTTACCCTTTTCCCAGGTATGGCGGCCTATCGCCTTCCAGGTAGGGAAGCGGTAAGGAGGCAGCTCCATCACGAATGGGGTATCTTCGCCCTTCACCACGAAACTGGCAAAGATGCGGCTCAATATAACGGCTAGGAAGATGCCGATGAGATAAAGCGATACCATGATGAGCGAACGGTATTGGATGGCAAAGAATGTTCCGATGACCATGATGTAGATTGGCAGGCGAGCCGAACAGCTCATCAATGGCAATATCAGCATCGTTATCAGACGGGAACGGTGACTCTCGATGGTTCTTGTTGCCATCACGGCTGGTACGTTACAGCCGAATCCCATAATCAGCGGGATGAATGACTTGCCATGTAGGCCCATCTTGTGCATCAGCTTATCCATGATGAAGGCGGCACGAGCCATATATCCCGAATCCTCCATATAAGAAATGAAGAAATACAGAATCAGAATCTGTGGCAGGAATACGATGACCGCACCAACACCACCAATCACACCATCTACCAGCATATCCTTCACTGGTCCATCCGGCATTGTATTGCTGATGAACTCGCCCAGCCATGCCACGCCGTCCTCAATCCATCCCTTAGGAATCTCGCCCAGAACGAAGGTGGCTGAGAACATGATGAACAGCAGGAGGACGAAGATTGGGAAGCCTACATATTTATTGGTCAGGATGCTGTCGATGAGGTGGGTTACCTGATAGGTATCCTTTGCCTTGCCCGGTTCATAGCCCGCTTCCTGCAATGCGCCATGGATAAAACCGTATTTGGCATCCATGATGGCGGTTTCGCTATCTTCCAGAGTCTCTTCCTTCACACGCTTGGCTGCCTCATTGCGGGCTGCGAAGATTTCCTTGGCCGATTTCAGATGACTAACGTATTCCTCAGCGTGCTTATCATTCTCCAACAACTTGATGGAGAGGTAACGTGTAGAGTAGCGCTGGCGGATGGAGTCATCTGCCTTCAGATATTTCTGGATATGCTCGATGCCGTGCTCTATCTCATGTCCGTGGTTGATGTGGATATGGCGATAGTGAGCGTTGGAATCTTCCTTGCCTTCGTAGAGTTCGATGATGGTCTCGAAGAGCTTATCCACGCCTCGACCATTGGTGAAGACGGTAGGAATCATCGAGATACCGAAGAGTTCGCCCAGCTTGTCGTAGTCGATGTTATCTCCACGCTTTTCGGTTTCATCAAACATGTTGAGGGCGCAGACCATGCGGATGTGCATGTCTATCAACTGGGTGGTGAGATAGAGGTTGCGTTCCAGGTTGCTGGTGTCGATGACGTTGATGACGATATCCGGCGTATGCTCGATGAGCTGCTTGCGCACATAAAGCTCTTCCGGAGAATAGGCTGAAAGCGAATAGGTGCCCGGTAAATCTACCAGGTTGAAGTGATAGCCGTTGTATTCGGCTTCGCCCACCTTGGCATCCACGGTTACTCCGCTGTAGTTGCCCACACGTTCGTGAGCACCCGATGCAAAGTTGAAGAGGGAAGTCTTTCCGCAGTTTGGATTTCCCACCAGTGCCACGTTGATGACGCGGTGGAGTCTTTCTGCTTCCTGTTCTGCCAAGGCTTCGTTGCTGGCAGAGTCTTTTCTTTCAGCCACGAGCATCTTGTCGCCGAGCGCCTGCTCGTCGCTATCGTTGGAATCTACTACTTTTGAGTCAATTACCTGCTGGCGGTCTTCTTCTTCCGCCTTGCAGAGTTTTGCATCATGCTTGGCTTCCTCGATGGAAACCACCTCGATATGGTCAGCTTCGCTGTGTCGGAGTGACACCTCGTAACCCATAATCTTGTATTTCACAGGGTCCTGGAGTGGGGCGTTCAGGAGCACATCTACCTTCTTGCCCTTGATGAATCCCATCTCGATGACTCTCTTTCTGAAGCCACCGTGTCCTGAAACCTTGACGATAACGGCGCTTTCACCTGTTTTAAGTTCTGATAATTTCATATATCTTTCCTTGAATTAACCTTATTTTCTCTAGAAACTGGCTTTATTGCCAGCTCTTTTTTCTTTTCGACTGCAAAAATACTAATAATTATTTGCAACTCGGTAGCAATGAAGTTATTTATAACAAAAATACCTAGAAATGATGAGAGTATCATCAAATCTAGGTATTCTTATCATTATTTCTTGTGATGGCAAGATTTCGCTGTCATCACTTATCATCCTTTCTGGTGATTAGATGTTTCTGCCGTGGCAGTTCTTGAACTTCTTTCCGCTGCCGCATGGACATGGATCGTTAGGACGAGGCATGTGCTCGGCACGGTATGGAGTGCGGTTCACCTGGTCAGCTCCCTCGCGGGTATCCTGGTTGGCTGCTGCCTCCTGTGCTGCACGCTCAGCATCGATATCCACCTTGCTCTCTACGTAGTTCTGCTGGGTGTGCTGCTCTGGTACTGCCTCCTGAACTGGCTGCTCCTGCTCCATGACAGGAATCTGACCACGCATCAGGATGCTGGCGATGCGGTCGTTCATATCATTGATCATAGCGTCCCATACCTTTGCACTCTCCAACTTGAAGATGAGCAATGGGTCCTTCTGCTCGTAGCTGGCATTCTGTACAGAGTGCTTCAACTCATCGAGCTTGCGGAGGTTCTCCTTCCAGTCATCATCGATGATGTGGAGTACTACGCTCTTCTCGAACTCCTTCACTACGTTCTTTGCCTCAGTCTCGTAAGCTTCCTTCAGGTTGCATGCGATGTTGTACATACGCTTGCCGTCGGTGATAGGCACCATGATGCGCTCGTACATCGCACCCTGGTTTTCATACACCTGCTTGATGATAGGCATTGCTGTAGCCTGGATGCGGTCGGTCTTGCGCTTGAAGGCAGCCATAGCCTCCTGGAAGGCACGCTCAGCCATCTCGTCGCGTCTGCCGTTCTCGTATTCCTCCTCTGTGAAAGGAATCTCCATGGCGAGAACCTTCAGAAACTCTTCCTTGGCACCGGTGAAGTCGTTGTTGTTCACGATGTTCAGTACGCGGTCCCAGATTACGTTGGCGATATCCATACCGATACGCTCACCCATCAGGGCGTGGCGACGCTTCTCGTAGATAACGGTACGCTGACGGTTCATCACGTCATCATACTCCAGGAGGTGCTTACGGATACCGAAGTTGTTCTCCTCAACCTTGCGCTGTGCACGCTCGATGCTCTTGCTGATCATTGGGCTTTCGATACGTTCGCCATCCTCGAAACCGAGACGGTCCATTACCTTGGCAATGCGCTCAGAAGCGAAGAGACGCATCAGCTTATCCTCCAATGATACATAGAATACAGAAGAACCTGGGTCACCCTGACGTCCGGCACGACCACGGAGCTGGCGGTCAACACGACGGCTCTCATGACGCTCTGTACCGATGATGGCGAGACCACCTGCAGCCTTCACCTCTGGGGTCAGCTTGATATCGGTACCACGACCTGCCATGTTGGTAGCGATGGTTACGGCACCCTTGCCATTTACTGAGCGACCAGCCTCGGCTACGATCTGAGCCTCCTGCTGGTGCAGCTTGGCGTTCAATACATTATGAGGAATGTTGCGCATCTTCAACATCTTGCTCAACAACTCAGAGATTTCTACAGATGTGGTACCAACCAATACTGGGCGACCAGCATTGCGTGTCTCCTCAATCTCATCAATGACGGCACGATACTTCTCGCGGGCAGTCTTATATACACGGTCATCCAAGTCCTTACGCAGGATAGGGCGGTTGGTAGGAATTTCAACTACATCGAGCTTATAGATATCCCAGAACTCACCAGACTCTGTGCTTGCCGTACCGGTCATACCTGCGAGCTTGTGGTACATACGGAAGTAGTTCTGGAGTGTGATGGTAGCGAAGGTCTGTGTTGCAGCCTCTACCTTTACATGCTCCTTAGCCTCTACAGCCTGGTGCAAGCCATCGCTCCAGCGGCGACCCTCCATGATACGACCTGTCTGCTCATCCACGATCTTCACCTGACCGTCCATGACAACATACTCGTCGTCCTTATTAAACATGGTGTAAGCCTTCAAGAGCTGCTGCAAGGTGTGAACACGCTCGCTCTGTACGCCGTAGTGAGCCAGCAACTCGTCCTTGATATCCAGACGCTCCTGGTCTGAGATGTCTGTGCGAGCTTCCAGGTCACTCATCTGTGTAGTAATATCAGGCAATACGAAGAGCTCTCTATCGTTCACCTGCTTAGCCAACCACTCTGTACCCTTATCGGTCAGGTCGGCAGAGTTCAGCTTCTCATCAACCACGAAGTACAAAGGCTCAACAGCCTTAGGCATCTCACGGTTGTTGTTTGCCATATAGAATTCCTCGGTCTTGAGCAATCCTGCCTTGATACCCTCCTCAGAGAGGTACTTGATCAATGGCTTGTTCTTAGGCAGCGCCTTGTAAGAACGGTAGAGTGAGAGGAAACCTTCCTCGAGCATCTGCTGGTTCTTGGTCTTGCCGCCCTCTGTAATCTTCTGCTTAGCCTCGGCGAGCAACTCGGTAGCCTGCTTGCGCTGTACCTCGTAGAGCTTCTCTACCAGTGGCTGGTACTGCTCGAACATCTGGTCGTCGCCCTTTGGAATAGGACCAGAGATGATCAATGGAGTACGGGCATCATCGATCAGCACGGAGTCAACCTCATCGACGATGGCGTAGTTGTGCTGGCGCTGTACCAGGTCGCTAGGGTTGGTAGCCATATTATCACGCAGGTAGTCGAAACCAAACTCATTGTTGGTACCGAAGGTGATGTCTGCCATATATGCCTTGCGGCGCTCGTCGGAGTTAGGACGATGCTTGTCGATACAATCTACAGAGAGGCCGTGGAACATATAGAGAGGTCCCATCCACTCAGAGTCACGCTTAGCCAGGTAGTCGTTCACGGTTACTACGTGTACACCATTACCTGTCAACGCGTTGAGGAAGATAGGGGTAGTACCTACGAGGGTCTTACCCTCACCGGTAGCCATCTCTGCAATCTTACCCTGGTGGAGAACAACACCACCGAAGAGCTGAACGTCGTAGTGGATCATTTCCCACTTCATATCGTTGCCGCCGGCAGTCCAGTGGTTGTGATAGATAGCCTTGTCACCGTCGATGGTCACGAAGTCGTTGGCTGGGTTTGAAGCCAGCTCGCGGTCGAAGTCTGTAGCAGTAACTACGGTCTCCTCGTTCTCAGCGAAGCGGCGTGCTGTATCCTTTACGATAGCGAAAACCTGAGGCAAAACCTCGTTGAGTGCAACCTCATACTTGTCGAGTGCTTCCTGCTCCAACTTGTCGATCTGGTTGAAGATACCTTCACGCTCGTCGATTGGAGTGTCCTCGATCTTAGCTTTGAGTTCGGCAATCTTAGCCTTCTCGTCCTTAGCGTACTCCTGTACGTACTTCTGGAGTTCCTTTGTTTTTGCACGAAGTTCGTCATTGCTCAAGGCATTCATCTTAGGGTATTCTGCCTTGACTTTCTCTACGATTGGCTGGATCAACTTCATATCGCGAGTTGACTTGTTGCCAAACAATGACTGAAGAATTTTGTTAAAGTTCATTGTATATTTATTTTTTATTATTATTCGATGTATGATATAGGAGTTAAAGAAGTTAAGAAGTTAAAGGAGTTAAGACAAATGTGGTCTGTCAGTCCTTTTTCCTCTTCTGCTTTTTCCTGTTGTTTGTTTACTAGCTTGCAAAAATACAAAAAATATCTGTAAATCTGCAATATTTTACCAATTATTGCCCTTTCTGGCTGCATTTCTTGCTAGTTTTGCTGTCAGAAAGCACATAATCAGCAGTTTGGACCTCGAATAACAATGCTTCCGAAGGGTGCTTTGTACTTATGCGCCACAACGGGATTAAAACAAATATTTGAATGTAAATCTGTCAGAATGTCAGTCTTGACAGCTGCAGGCACAGCTGCCTGATGGTAATGATGCTCTGACATGTTTTCCTCTTCGGAAGCCTGCTTGATGGCTTTGATGACATAGAGGATGTCCTCCTCCAATGCCTTCGCCTCCGGTTGCTGGATGAATTCATCGTAGGATATATCCGTGAGCGCAAACTTCAGCGCCTGCTGATAAGTCTGCGCCTCCATGCCGGTTGCCGCCAGGACAACCAAAAGGGCTGTGATATATCTGTTTACCATCATTTTTATTTTCTTTATTTATGTAACTTTTAAAAGTCTTTTTGGAGTATCTTCTCTCCGTTTCGGTCTGGAGAAGTGTCTCTACTTGTCTTTTCTGAGTTTATTCATTAATTGTTTCTGTATAGCCAGCTTGCTGCTGTTGAGGTCGAGCAGGGTTGACTTGATTGCATATCTCATCAGCAAAGAGAATGCCAAAGTGCTCATTCCTTCGGCATAGCTCTGCCAGATTTGCAGGAGCAATGCTACGAGCAGGCACCATCCCCATACCTCGTAATACCAGTAGAGCTTGCCTTTTCTCATCTTCGAGATGGTTTTCCAGGCGAAGATGAGGTTCACTGGGTTCAGCAGCAGAAGCTGGAAGTTGATCTGCACGGTAGGGTGCTGCGAGAAGATCATCGCAAAGAGGATAATGCCCGGCAGACCCGTCAGGATGAGCAGGAAGGCATCAAACCCCCAGAAGTTCTTCTTCTTGCGCCATTCGATGATGCTCACGCCTATGATGATGATGGCGATGAATGTTGCCACCATGATTGGGGTGATGGCTTCCGATTCTGCCACCTGTGCCTGCTTCGGTATCAGGTAGCTGGTGCTATCTACCATCGTGATATAGCCCTCCTTGCCGTTGTAGTATCGGGTGCTTGCCAGATCCTGGGTCGCATTCATATTGTCTTTTCTGCCTTCTGTGGCAAAGTCACGACTCAGATTGTCCGGCAGGAACTCCCATTCACGCTTGCTAATAGGCTGGTCGGAAAGATAGCCCAGGAGCAGGTCGTTGCCGAAACGGCTCCATCGGTGGTCTCCGTTCAGCTTGTGGATTTCCTGGCGATAGGTGGATTGGGTTTCCTTATCATCAAAGTTGGTGTTGCAGTAACCAATGTTGGTGAGGATCATCTCCCTTGCACGGGTGGTGCAGTTGTCGAAGAAGAAGTTGTACCGATAGGTACGGTTCTCCGGCTTGGCATTTTCCTCGATGGCATGCAGGATGTTGATCTTCTCGTCCCTGGAGAGATTGATGCGCTGCTGGCGTACCCATCTTCCTTCTGCTGCATATTCGGCGAGGAAGTCGGTCATTGGGTAGATGCCGATCTGGTAGTCGGTGAGTCCGAATACGAAGCGCAGGATGAAGAAGTTCTGCCTGAAACTGAACATGCCCCAGTTGACTGCCACGTCGCTTCCGTGCATCTTGTCCTGGATGCGCAGGGCTGAATGACCGTAGTACGACCATACCTCGTTGCCTGGTCCGCAGGTGAGGAGCGAAATATCTACCGAGTCGAGCCAGGATGTAGCATCCTCATTGACACGACTGTTCTGCACAGAAATGTCAGGAGTCTGATAGCCTGAAAAATCCTGTGCTGTCACATTAGTAGTTAAATTGGTTAAAATAACCGCTAAAATGACGCTAAAAATATGCTTAAATCGTTTCACGATGCAAAAATAACTTATTATTTTGGAATATCCTTCTTTTTTCTAGATTTTTTTTAATACTTTTGCACTCTGAATATAATTTTGACTGATTTATATATAAATGAGAAAGTTTATTTTAGCAGCCCTCTTGTTGGGTTCTACTCTTATGGTTAATGCCCAAAGCGGTACTAATTCTCCATACAGCCAGTATGGTTTAGGCGTTTTGTCTGAACAGACTTCTGGCTTCAACCGTGGTATGAATGGTGTTGGACTTGGTTTTCATGAGCATAATCAGATTAACTATCTGAACCCTGCTTCCTATGCTGCCATCGACTCCATGACTTTCATCCTGGATGCAGGTATCTCGGGTCAGGTAACCAACTTCAACGAGAACGGGGTGAAGAAGAATGCCAATAACTCCAATCTCGAATATGTGGTAGCAGGCTTCCGCCTCTTCCGCCATCTGGGTATGAGTTTCGGTATTATCCCTTTCACCAACGTGGGATACAACTATTCTACCAGCGGATGGGTGAACAAGAACGACAAGGATGTTACCTACACCAACTCTTACGAGGGTGAAGGCGGTTTGCATCAGGTATATGTGGGTGCCGGCTGGTCTCCACTCAAGGGCTTGTCTGTCGGTGCCAATATTGGCTATATCTGGGGTTCCATCGACAGAACCGTGCAGAACTACTATAGCAACAGCTATTATAAGTCTCTTTACCGCACCTATGGTACTCGTGTGAACAACTACAAGATCGACCTGGGTGTGCAATATACCCAGAAGTTGTCGAAGAAGGATGAGGTAACCCTGGGTGTCACTTATTCGCCAGGTCATAACCTGCATGCCGATGCCGATATGAGCATCATTTCTTCCAATGCGCAGACCAGTACATCTGATACACTTGCCTTCAGCATCAAGAATGCCTACGAGTTGCCTACGATGTATGGCGCCGGTTTGATGTGGAATCACAACAACCAGTGGAAGATTGGTGTAGATTACAGTCTGCAGAAATGGGGTAGCCTGGGCTATCCTACCTACGAGGCTAACAGCAGCGAGCCTTGGGCATTGCGCGATGGGGTGTATAAGGATCGCAGCAAGGTGAATGTCGGATTCCAGTACTGCTATGGTGAGCGCAGCCGTGCTTTCCTCAAGCGTGTGGCTTACCGTGCCGGTGTAAGCTTTGCTACACCATATTATAAGGTGAACGGCGTGGATGGCCCTAAGGAGCTTTCGGTAAGTGCCGGTTTCGGTATTCCTATCATGAACTCCTACAACAACCGTTCGCAGTTGAATATCAGCGGCCAGTGGGTGAAGAATTCGGCTACCGGACTTATCAAGGAGAATATCTTCCGCCTGAACATCGGATTCACTTTCAACGAGGATTGGTTCAAGAAGTGGAAGATGCAGTAATCTGCCCATATTGTGGTGTTTTCTTCGGGAGATGCCACATCTTCTATATATATAATAATGTATAAGATTAAATATTTCATAGTAATAGGTGTCATAGTTTCCTGGGTTTTGGCTGCCTGCCAGAATCCGGTAGAACATACTGCGCCTGCTATCCACGACAGAGACTCTGTGGCGATGATGACTTCGTATGGCGTCAATACCCTCATCAGTGATTCGGGTGTCATCAAGTACCGCATCGTTACCGAGCGATGGGAGGTGAATACCAACCGTGTGCCTTCCCGCTGGATTTTTGATAAGGGTATGCTGCTCGAACAGTTTGACGAGAAGTTCCACATCAACAGTTATATCCAGTGTGATACGGCTTATTACTTTGATCAGGAACGTGTTTGGAAGCTTTATGGCCGTGTGCGCATCCTCACCAAGGATGGTCTTCGCTTTACCAGCGAGCAGCTCACCTGGGATGAGAACAAGCACGAACTCTCCAGCCATGTGTTCAGTAAGCTCGTTACTCCGGAGCGTACACTTCAGGGTTCCTATTTCTGGAGCGATGAGCGTATGACTCGCTATTTTGTGAGCAATTCTAAGGGTAGCTTCGAGAAGGACGACTTCGGTGGTGGAGGCAGTTCATCTTCTGCTTCATCATCCGATTCTACCAGTGCGCCTATGCGCCAGCCTGCAACACCGCAGCGAGCCACCACCATTCCTGTCATGCATTGATAGGGTAGGAGGAAATATGTTTTTTAACGATATAATGTATCATGGAAGAAGTTGATATAAGTCTGATAGTGAGTATCCTCATCACGATGGTGTTTTCTGCATTCTTTAGTGGAATGGAAATAGCCTTCGTCTCCTCCAACCGTATGTTGGCGGAAATGGACAAGGAGAAAAACGGACTTACGCAGCGACTCTTGTCGCTCTTTTATAATCATCCCAACGGATTCGTCAGCACCATGCTGGTGGGCAACAATATAGCCCTCGTAGTATATGGTATCCTGATAGCCCGTCTGTTTGATAATACCATCTTTGCTGGTCTGGATGATGGTGTCAAGGTTACATGCGATACCATTCTCTCCACACTCATCGTGTTGTTTACCGGTGAGTTCCTGCCGAAGACTCTTTTCAAGTCGAATCCAAACCGACTGCTGTCTATCTTCAGTCCGTTTGCGTATCTGTGCTACGTCATTCTCTGGCCTATCAGCAAGTTCAGTACCTTCCTCAGCAAGGGATTGCTGCGCATGGTGGGTATGAAGATGGAGTCTGAAGAGGGGGATGAAGGCTTTTCTAAGGTAGATCTTGACTATCTGGTGCAGTCGAGCATCGACAATGCTACCAATGAGGACGAGATCAACGACGAGGTGAAGATTTTCCAGAATGCCCTGGATTTCTCAGATACCAAGGTGCGCGACTGTATGGTGCCACGTACTGAGATTCAGGCGGTAGAGATAGATACCTCGCTGGAGGAACTCCGCCAGAAGTTCATCGAAAGCGGAAACTCCAAGATCATCGTCTATGAGGATGATATCGACCATATCGTGGGCTACATCCACAGTTCTGAACTCTTCCACAATCCGAAGAGATGGCAGGATCATATCCGCACGATGCCTTTCGTGCCGGAGACCATGCAGGCGCAGAAGCTGATGCAGACCTTCCTGCAGCAGAAGAAGTCGCTGGGCGTTGTGGTAGATGAGTTTGGCGGAACCAGCGGACTGGTGAGTCTGGAGGATATCGTGGAAGAGATCTTCGGCGATATCGAGGATGAGCACGATTCTGCGAAGTATGTAGCCAAGAAGACCGATGACGGCGACTATCTGCTGTCGGCTCGTCTGGAAATAGACAAGGTGAACGATCTGTTCGACCTGGATCTTCCGGAGAGTGATGAGTATATGACTCTGGGTGGACTCATTCTTCACGAATATCAGAGCTTCCCGAAGCTGAATGAAGTAATTAAATTCGACAAGTTTGAGTTTAAGATTATCAAGTCCACATCCCGCAAGATAGAACTTGTGAAACTCCACGTCATCAAATAGTTGGATGAGAAGAGGGAATTTTTCGACTTTTTTGCGTTTTCAGCCAAAAAAGATACCGAAAAATTCCCTTTTCTCGTATTATTTTTGTATTTTTGCAACCAATTGGCTACTTGCATCAAAAGCAGTACAATCCTAATAAGGAAAAAATAAAATAATAATAATAATTAAAACGTAATGGCAGCATTAGGAACAATTAGAAAAAGAGGCGTGATACTGGTATGTATTATCAGTTTCGGTCTTTTCGCCTTCATTGCTGAGGAAGCTTTCCGCTCTTGCGATTCTGCAAAGAACAATGAGCGTCAGCAAATCGGTGAGGTGAATGGCGAGAAAATCAGCGTGCAGGATTTCCAGAAGCTCGTTGATGAGTACACAGAGGTTATTAAAATGCAACAAGGTCAGGAAAACCTTCCTGAGGAGCAGATGAATCAGGTGAAGGACATGGTATGGAATACATACGTACAGAACCAGATCATTGCCAAGGAGGCTAGCAAGTTGGGTCTTACCGTAACAGACGCAGAGCTTCAGGACATCCTGAAGACAGGTACAAACCCAATGCTTCAGCAGACTCCATTCGTAAATCAGCAGACAGGTCGTTTCGACGCATCTTCTCTCCAGAAGTTCCTGGCTGATTACAAGGCTCAGAAGGCTAACCCATCTGCTAATCCTCAGATGATGGAACAGTACACCAAGATTTTCAACTACTGGTCATTCATCGAGAAGACACTCCGTCAGCAGACTTTGGCTCAGAAGTATCAGGCACTCCTGGCACACTGCTTCCTTTCAAACCCTGTAGAGGCTAAGATGGCTTTCAAGGAGGAGAACGAGGAGAGCCAGATCCAGTTGGCTGCCTTCCCTTATTCTGATGTTCAGGACGACAAGGTGAAGGTAGAGGAGAGCGACCTGAAGGCTAAGTATGACGAGATGAAGGCTCGTTTCAAGCAGCCTGTAGAGAGCAGAGATATCAAGTTCATCGATGTTCAGGTTGAGGCTTCCAAGACCGACCGTGCAGCACTCAACAAGGAGTTTGCTGAGTATCATACACAGCTCGCTGCTGCAGCTGATCCTGCAGAGCTTGTTCGCAAGTCAGCTTCTACCGTAGCTTACCTGGGTATCCCAGTGAGCAAGGAGGCTTGGCCATCAGACATTGCTTCTGCTATTGATTCTATGGCTGTAGGTGCTACTTCTGCAGTAAAGGTTAATGCTTCTGATAACACATTGAACATCGTGAAGCTGATGAGCAAGCAGCAGTTGCCAGACTCTATCCAGTATCGTGTCATCCAGGTGGCAGCAGCTTCTCAGGCTGAGGCTAAGACCAAGGCAGACTCAATCCACAGCGCTCTTGCAGCTGGTGCAGACTTCGAGGCACTCGCTAAGAAGTATGGTCAGACTGGTGAGAAGGCTTGGATGACTACCAAGCAGTATGAGTATGCTCAGACTATGGATAAGGACAACAAGGCATTCATCAACACATTGAATACAGCTTCTGTCAATGCATACAATGAGCTTCAGCTCGGTCAGGGTTATGTCATCCTCCAGGTTTGCGACCGCAAGGCAATGGTAACCAAGTATGTGGCAGCAGTCATCAAGAAGGAGATTCAGTTCTCTAACGATACTTACCGTACAGCATTCAACAAGTTCTCTAGCTATGTAAGTGCTAATCCTAAGTCAGAGGATCTCTTGAAGAATGCAACCAAGAGCGGTTATCGCGTACAGAACCTGAATGATATGACAACAGCTACTCACTATGTAGCCAACATCCATTCTACCCGTGATGCCTTGAAGTGGATCTTCGAGAGCAAGGAGGGTGAGGTTTCTCCTATGTATGAGTGTGGCGACAACAACCACTTGCTCGTAGTAGTATTGGATAAGATTCATCGCATCGGTTACCGCGACTTGAGCGATCCTCAGGTTAAGGAGATGGTAAAGGCTGAGGTCATCAAGGACAAGAAGGCTGAGCTGATTATGGCTAAGGTAGCTGGTGTGAAGAGCATCGCTGCTGCTAAGGCTAAGGGTGCCAAGATTGCTACCGTTAATCAGATTACTTTCGCAGCTCCTACCTTCATCTCTGCTACAGGTGCCAGCGAGCCAGCTGTTTCTGGTGCAGTTTCTGCTACTAAGAAGGGTGCTTTCGTAGCTAACGCAGTAAAGGGTAATGCAGGTGTTTATCTCTTCCAGGTTACTGGCAAGACCAACCGTCCTGTTAAGTTCGATGAGAAGGCTTACGAGCAGAAGTGCCGCCAGAAGGCTATGCAGTATGCCGGCAACTTCATGAACGAGCTTTATATGAAGGCTCACGTAGTGGATAACCGCTACTTGTTCTTCTAATTATAGTATTATCATTTTCTATTATTTGGGCGTGTCACGATTCGATGCGCCCTATTTTTTTGATGCATAAAAAAAACGTGCAGCACTTTGATTCAAGTGCTGCACGTCGTTTTTTTATCGTGATTCAAGATCTAGATCTTGATGCTGTCATCATTGGTGTTGTTGCTGAACAAACCGTAGGAACCGAAAGAACGGTTGCCGTTTTTGCTGTATTTGCCAAATCCGTAACTGTATGCGAACTTCTTCTTGGAGAGGTCGATATCGTTGATTACGATTGAGATATTTGGCAGTTTCTTCTGCTCATCGAGCTTGTTGATGTAAGTGAAGCTAGACTTGGTTGAGAAGTCTGCACGGCAAACGAACAGCGTTCTGTCTGCCAGCTTGCTGAGCTGCAGGGTATCTGCTACCAGACCTACAGGCGCTGTATCAATGATCACATAGTCGTAGTGCTCTTTCAGCAGAGCGATGGTCTGCTTCAGGCTCTTTCTTACCATCAGTTCACCAGGGTTGGCTGCTGTTGGACCTGCCATCAGCAAGTCGAAGTTGTGGTTCACGCCAGATGCTACGATCTGATCTTTTACTTCCTCCCAGTTGCATTCCTCTTTGGCAAGGATGTTGGTGATGCCGTGCTGACGGTCGCCGATGCCGAAGAGTTCTGCCATTCTAGGCTTTCTGATATCGAGTCCCACCATGATAGTCTTCTTCTCCAGCAGAGCGAGGCTCATGGCAAGGTTTGAAGCGATGAAGGTCTTGCCTTCTCCGGTTGTGGTAGAGGTCACGATGAATACCTTTTCCTTGTCGTCACCTGCCAGTTGCAGGTTGGTACGCAATCCTCTGAATATTTCCGACATCAGGTTACTCTTGTTTTCCTGTATCACGATGTTACCCTTGCTTCCGTTGGCGCTGGCAGTAGGGATGTCTCCGATGATAGGGAGCTGAGTCAGTTTCTCTACATCGTCGTGGCCCAGAATCTTGTTGCGCAGCAGTTCGCGCAGGTAGATGATACCGGCAGGGATGGCAACACCCAGGATGAATGCGATGAGCAATGCGATGATTCCCTTAGGGCTTACCTTATCTACGAAGGCTGCAGGCTCGATGATCTTTGCCTTGTCGGCGGTAGATGCCAGCGACATGGAAGTTTCCTCACGCTTCTGCAGCAGCATCAGGTAAAGACCTGAGGTAACCGACTGCTGACGGCCGATCTGTGTCAATGCCTTCTCCTGTTCTGGAGTCACACCGATGGTCTTCTCGTATTTGCTTGCCATGTCAGCGATGCTGTTACGCTGGATCTTCATATTGATTCTTGCCTGGAACATAGCTCGCTTGATGGCAGTCATCAGGTCTTCCAGCTGTGCCGTGATAGGGGTTACCACTGGCGAATCCTCGCTCGCACTGTGTAGCAGCTGCTTGCGGGTCAGGGCAAGGCTGTTGTATTGTCCGATCAATGCCGTAGCACTCTCATCCTCCAGACCTACGTTGGTAGGGATAGGCTGATACTTGTTGGCTGGCTGATCCATATACTTACCGATCTCGTTGAGCAGTTCCACCTGCGTGTTGGCCTTGTTCAACTCTTGGTCAAACTGGTCGAAACTCAATACAGCCTGCTTGGCGTTCAGTCCGATATCCACCATACGGTTCTTCTGCTTGTACTTCTCCAGGTTGGTATCGTTGCCGGTCAACTCTGTAGAAATCTTTGCCAGTCGGCTGTTGATGAAGTCTTCTGTGCGCTTCTGTATCTCGTTCTTGTCGATGTTTGCCTGATAGTTGTAGGCATCAATCAGACCATTGAGGAAGTCAACGCCTCTTTCTCTGCTCTCATCGTTGAAGGTCAGCTCCACGGTGTTAGCCGTCTTCTTGGTCTGGTTCATGGTCAGACGCTTGAAGTATTCCTTAGAAGCCTTGAAAGGAGAAATCATCTCCACCTTCAGCTCAGTACCTTCCTTCAGCTCATAGCCAGGGTTCTGTGTCAGGGTCAGTGTACCCGCCTTGGTTCTGATCTGTGCCGGGAGTTTGGCGAGGGTTTTGTTGATTTCGTAAGGAGCCTTTTCGAAGGTTTCTGCATCGATAGGTTTGAAATACTTACCCTTTACGTGGTAGATGCCTCCCTCACGAGTGATGGTGAGCTTCATCGGAGCATTCAGCTGCTTCAGGCTGGTGGTGTCCATGTCCACGTTTACTTCCTGCTTGGCATAGATCAGTGTATCTACCAGCATGCCGCCGTGCTTATACTCAGCATAGAGCTTCAGATTCTTGATGGTCTGCTGTACCAGGTAGCGTGAGTTCAGAATTTCCGTCTCGTTGTCGATACCGTTTGAGCTGGACATGAATCCCAGACTCAGGTTCGACATCGCCGCTGCCGCTGCACCGGCAGCACCGCCGCTCTTCTTGGATTCATCATCCTTGATCAAAATCTTCGTAGAACTCTGGAATACCTTTGGTGCCAGCTTCACGTAAGCCACTGCAAGGGCACAGCAGAGAACAATCGAGAGAAGGAACCATTTCCAGTTCAGGATCAGAGTGGAATAGATGGTCTGAAAGTCGAGCGCCGACTGTTCTTCCTGCTCCTGCAAGTCCTCAAGTTCGTAATTCTTGTTTTCTTCCATTTTACTATTAATGATATTCTTATTTTATTCTGTTGAAATCTCAGTCTTGAGTCAGAGCTTATCTGTTGTCAGTAGCAATAGCCATCAGATACTGTCCGTATCCGTTCTTGAGCATCGGTTCTGCCAGTTTCTTCAGCTGTTCCTTGCCGATCCATCCCTGGTTGTAGGCTATCTCTTCCAGGCAGGCTACCTTCAGTCCCTGGCGCTTTTCTATCACCTCGATGAAGGTGCTGGCTTCCGAAAGACTGTCGTGGGTACCGGTATCCAGCCAGGCAAAACCGCGCTGCAGGGTTCTTACCTTCAGGGTCTTCTCTGCCAGATAGTGTTGGTTCACTGTGGTAATCTCCAGCTCTCCACGCGCACTAGGCTTGATGTGCTTCGCCACTTCCACCACGCTGTTCGGATAGAAGTAGAGTCCCACCACGGCATAGTTGCTCTTAGGCTGTGCCGGCTTCTCCTCGATGCTCAGGCAGTTGCCGTCCTTGTCAAACTCCGCCACGCCGTATCTTTCCGGATCGTTCACGTAGTAGCCGAATACGCTTGCCTGTCCCTCTTCGGTAGCCTTCACGCTCTCCTTCAGCAGTCCGGTAAAGCCGGCTCCGTAGAAGATGTTGTCGCCCAGCACGAGGCAGACGTCATCCTTCCCTATGAATTTCTCTCCGATGATGAACGCCTGCGCCAGTCCGTCAGGCGAAGGCTGTTCTGCATACTCGAAGTGAACCCCCAGTTCGCTTCCGTCGCCCAGCAGTCTCTTGAATCCAGGCAGATCGAAAGGCGTAGAGATAATCAGAATTTCCTTGATACCAGCCAGCATCAGTACCGATACGGGATAATATATCATAGGTTTGTCAAAGATAGGAATCAGCTGCTTGCTGATGCCCTTTGTGATAGGGTACAGTCTGGTACCCGAACCACCTGCTAATACGATTCCTTTCATATCTTCTTCTTGTTTCTTTCCTTTATTAATGGGAAAAGTTCTTATTATACCTTATATTTATATGTTGCACATTCCACAGTCAATGCTGACTTTGTGCGGAACTGAAAAAACGTCTTTAAAAACGTGGCAAAGTTACTAAAAAATATTGAGCGGTGAAAATAATCAGCCTAAAATCTTCATATAATATAGGAAAAATATACTTTAAGGGAAAAAAACTACTTCTTAATTTGGGTATTTTGCGATTTTATTGTATTTTTGCAGAACATTTAAGAACATTAATGAATAAATAAGATTAAGAATGGGAATATTTTCTAAACTATTCAGTCGTAAAGACGAAGATAAGAAAGTAGGTGGAATGGAAGACTACATGACCCTGGTTCGTGTATATTTCCAGGCAGCCTTGGCTTCACAATTAGGTATCACCAATCTGGCTATGCTTCCAGACCTCCGTGTCTTCAAGACCAGCCTCCATGTTCCTACCGTCAACAACCGTCTGGGCATCGGCGAGAAGGCTCAGGTCAAGAAGATGATGAAGAACCTCTATGATACCGACGATAACTTTTTCAAGGAGATTGATGCCAGCATCCGCAAGAACTGCCAGAAACTCCAGGATGTCAATACCTATCTCATCCAGTTCCAGAATTTCACCCAGGATCTGATGATGCTCATGGGCAACCTGATGAAGTTCAAGCTTCGTCTGCCAAGCTTCATGAAGAAGACCCTCTATAAGCTCACTGCACAGACTGTGGACGATATCTTCAACAAGAACGATTTCTCGGATGCCAGCGTGCTCAAGACCGTGGTAGGCTTGCGCCACTTCAACACCCGTCTGAAGTTCAGCCAGCAATGGGTTACCGATTTCACCTTCCAGGTACTGATGTTGGCAAAGAAGGAGCCTCGTCCATCCGATGAAGAGGTGGAAAAGGCAAAGCAAAAGATGGGAAAGTAGCCAATATTCTCCCAAAAAGATAAAAAAAACAGGAGAATATTTGTTTTTTTCAAATTATTCTCTTAAATTTGTAGCCAAAAAATAAAAAGGCATGAGTGCTAGTGAGAAAACAATCAATACGTTTGCCACAAGAGTAAGGCAGATGATTCTCAAGTTTGAAGATATCAAGCATGAGAATGCAGAGCTGTATGCAATGGTGGATGAGCGCGATGCCAAGATCAAGGAATTGCAGGAGAAGTTGACTCAGGCAAAGCATGATTACGACAGTCTGAAGATGGCGAAGATGATGACGATTTCTGACTCCGACATGGAGACCACCCAGAAGCGCATCGCCAAGCTCATCAGAGATGTCAACAAGTGTATAACGCTACTGAGCGACAAGTAATAACTATTGGAGCGGAGGCAGATCAGATGGAAGATAAATTACAGATCAGATTACATGTATATGATACCGACCTCACGGTAAGAATACCGAGAGAGGATGAGGAGTATTATCGTAAGTCGTCTAAGTTGATCGATGAGATCGTCAATTCGTATGCGAAAATCTTCAAGGGGCGCAAGAGCGACAAGGAGATTTTGTATATGGCTCTCATCGACGTGGCTTTGAGATTCGAGAAGGAATCAGATAAAAATGATACCCAACCATATAATGATATTCTGGACAAGCTGACTGCGGAGATAGAAGATACCTTGGCTAAGTAAGAATATTAATAATTATAATATATATATGGTAACAATAATAGCGGCCCTGATAGCTCTCGTGTTGGGAGGTATCGTGGGGTATGTCATTTTCCGTTATGTCATTAAGGGAAAATATAATGAAATGATAGATGCTGCCAGCAAAGAGGCAGAAGTAGTAAAGGAGAAAAAGCTTCTCGAAGTGAAGGAGAAGTTCCTCAATAAGAAAGCCGAGTTGGAGAAGGAGGTGCAGCAGCGCAACTCCCGCATTCAGCAGAGTGAAAACAAGCTCAAGCAGCGTGAAATCTCGCTCAACCAGCGACAGGAAGACCTCGGTCGCCGCAAGCAGGAGGTAGAGCAGTATCAGCAGCGCATCGACAATGAGAAGAAACTCCTCGCAGTGAAGCAGCAGGAACTCGAGAAGATGCAGAAGCAGGAGCAGGCTAAGCTCGAAGAGCTTTCCGGTCTCAGTGCCGAGGAGGCGAAGAGCCGCTTGGTAGAAAGCTTGAAGGATCAGGCTCGTCTTGATGCAGCCAGCTACATCAATGAGATCATGGATGATGCCAAGCTCAATGCCAATCAGCAGGCTAAGAAGATCGTAATCCAGACCATCCAGCGTGTGGCTACCGAGACAGCTATCGAGAACTCTGTCTCTGTATTCCATATCGATAATGATGAGGTTAAGGGACGCATCATCGGTCGTGAAGGCCGCAACATCCGTGCCCTTGAGGCAGCCACCGGTGTGGAAATCGTGGTAGATGATACTCCTGAGGCTATCGTTATCTCAGCCTTTGACCCTGTGCGCCGTGAGGTTTGCCGTCTGGCTCTCCATCAGTTGGTAGCCGATGGCCGTATCCATCCAGCCCGTATCGAGGAGGTGGTAGCCAAGGTGAAGAAGCAGTTGGATAATGAAATCATCGAGACCGGTAAGCGTACTGCCATCGACCTCGGTATCCATGGTCTGCATCCAGAGCTCATCCGTATCATCGGTAAGATGAAGTACCGTTCATCTTATGGTCAGAACCTCTTGCAGCATGCGCGCGAAACCGCCAATCTCTGTGCGGTGATGGCTTCTGAGCTGGGCTTGAACCCAAAGAAGGCAAAGCGTGCCGGTCTGTTGCACGATATCGGTAAGGTGCCAGACGAGGAGAGCGAGTTGCCACACGCACTCTATGGTGCCAAGATTGCCGAGAAGTACAAGGAGAAGGCAGATATCTGCAATGCCATCGGTGCTCACCACGACGAGATGGAGATGAACACCCTTCTGGCTCCTATCGTACAGGTATGTGATGCCATCTCAGGTGCCCGTCCAGGTGCCCGCCGTGAGATTGTAGAGGCATATATTAAGCGATTGAACGATCTTGAGGCTATCGCCATGAGCTATCCTGGCGTAACAAAGACCTATGCCATCCAGGCTGGTCGTGAGCTTCGTGTCATCGTGGGTGCCGACAAGATGAGCGATGAGCAGAGCATCAAGCTCTCTGACGAGATTGCAACCAAGATTCAGAACGAGATGACCTATCCTGGTCAGGTGAAGATCACCGTGATTCGTGAGACTCGCAGTGTAGCTTACGCTAAGTAAGAAGGAATCAAGCGATAAAACGCGTTTTCATATATTCGAAGTTTAAATTGTCGTTTCTCTCCTTCATAGGATGAGGAATGTATTTGATAAAGTCGCTGTTCTCTAGGGGACAGCGGCTTTTTTCTTTCATATCATGTACGGCTACATTTATATAATATAATGTGATGAAAGCAGAACAGAAGATTTTAAAGCGATTCAATAAAGGATGCGTGGATTATCACCTTTTGGAGGATGGTGACCGGATTCTCATTGCCTTGAGCGGCGGAAAGGATTCTCTGGAACTGTTGCGCCTCTTGGCTCAGCGTGCCCGCATCTATAAGCCGCATATCGAGGTAGAGGCGGCGCATATCATCATGGATAACATTCCTTACGAGACCGACCGTTCTTATCTGCAGGCATTTTGTGCAGAGAATGGCATCAAACTCCATATCCTGCATAGTTCTTTCGATGAATCCACCGATCCCCGCAAGACCCGTTGTTTCCTCTGTGCATGGAACCGCCGCAAGACGCTCTTCGAGTTTGCTGTAAATAATGGTTTCAATAAGATAGCCCTGGGCCATCACATGGATGATATCCTCGTAACTTTCCTGATGAATATCACCTTCGAGGGTTCTGCCTCCACGATGCTTCCTAGTCTGCGGTTGAAGCATTATCCGCTCACTATCATCCGTCCCCTCTGCCTGGTTCATGAGAAGGATATCCGGGAGGTGGCAGAGGAGTTGCATTTCACGAAGCAGAAGGCGTTGTGCCCGTATGAGGAAACCACGCGCCGCAGTGATATGCAGCAGATATTCCAGCAGCTGGAAGAGATGAATCCTGAGGCAAGATACAGCCTCTGGCGGGCGATGATGAATAGGGGATAAGGTCTGGCAGGTTTTAGCAGGTATCTCTGATAGTACTTACGATGCGTAAAGCGGCTTGTATCGCTTATTGCCTCACTATGGCACAACATTGCCCCTTACCAGGGCATTAATCTGCCATTGCCAGGCACAAAACGATACGTCGGGAGTTTTTTATAAAAGCACCACTCTTCTTTTTACTCTTCACCCGCACAAATTCCTTAGATACAAACACTTATGCTATTTTTGTGAAGAGTGAAGAGTATTTTTGAAAGAGGCTTACTATTATCCTGCTTTTGAGTGCCATATATGATGATTGCTTACGTCATATATGATGCAAGCTCATGCCGTATATGGCGTAGGCTGATGCTATATTGAGTGTAGGCTGATGCTCAATATGCCTCCTGCAAGCACCCTATATGCCGATATCCGAAACCATCTTTCCTGGTGTTGGTACACTCTCGGGGAGTGGGTGATTTTTATGCTACCATCTCGGCGAGAAACAGCTTATTTCATTTCATCCGAGTTGAGTATGGTGATGGTCTTGCCCTCAATCCTGATGGCACCCTTCTCCTCGAATTCGGAGAGGCAGCGGAGGAGCGAGAACTTCTGGATACCGAAGATATCCGCCATTTCCTGTCGGCTGACATCCAGATGGATGGTTCTACTCTGCTGTTCGATGGCCATCTTGATGAGGTATTGCGCCACCTTCTCCTTGACGGAGAAAAGGGAGAGCATGCGCATTTTCTGCGAAAGGAAGATATCTATCCTTGACAGGTGCTGGATGAAGTTCCAGCGTATGCGTTCGTCGGTATCTATCAGCAGTTTCAGTTCCGAAGGCCTCATGCGCAGGAGGGTAGTCTTCCTGCTTGTCTCCACGCTTACGGGCATCTCGTTATTATGTGCGAATATATAGGCAGGGGCAATCAGCATCGATTCTCCCAGCCTATCTATCTGGGCCTGCTTGCCCGACAATCCCGACATGCGGGCTATCATCTCCCCCTCGACAATGATGTCGGCATATCTGCAGGGCATTCCTGCCAGCACATAGGTTTCCCTGGCAGCAAGCTCCACCATCCGGTAGCTTACCATCGACAGTGCCTCTCTGATTTCCTCTGGAGTAAACCCCTCAAACACCGTGCATTTCTGCAAGGTAACGAATATTGATTCTTTCATACATTTAAGTTTTATATTCAATAACGCATTTTCCCCCGATTTATTGTTTGCTTCCTTTAGAATCTTGAAGGCAGAATCTCCGCACGCCCTATAAGAGTAGAATCTTACTAGCTAAAGCTCTGGTAATAAGCAAGAAAAATACGAAAAAACTTTGGTGTCTTAAAATAAAGTCGTAACTTTGCAGCTGAATATTAATAAATGGAGGAAGAATATGGCAAATTATATCAGATTTGACTGGGCGATGAAGCGCCTGCTTCGCAACAAGGCAAACTATGCCGTGCTGGAAGGCTTTATGTGTTCGCTGCTGAATGAGAAATTCAAGATCAACCGATTCCTGGATAGTGAGAGCAATCAGCAGACCGAGAATGATAAATTCAACAGAGTGGATATCCTGGCAGAAAATGAGAAGGGAGAATTCATCATCTTCGAGATACAGAATACCCGGGAACATACCTATTTCCACCGTATGCTCTATGGAGTTTCCAAGGTAATCACAGATAATATCAGTCTGGGCGATGATTACGACAAGGTGCGCAAGGTATATTCCATCAATATCGTGTATTTCACATTGGGACAGGCCAAGGATTATGTATATCATGGCAAGACGATGTTCCAAGGACTGCATCAGCCGAATGATATCCTGAAACTCTCCAACCGACAGAGTGAACTCTTCTTCGGTGATGAAATCCCTCAAGGTCGCAAGACTAATCGCGAAGCCGGAGACATATTCCCGGAGTATTATCTGCTCTGCGTGAACAACTTTGATAAGCTGGCGGTGAACAATCTGGATGAATGGATCGAGTTTCTCAAGACCGGTGAGATCAGCGAGGCAGCCCAGGCCCCAGGTTTGGCAGATGCCCGCAAATGCCTGGATATAGATAAGTTGACCGTAGCGGAAAAGAATGATTATGTCCGTCACATGGAGAATCTGCGCTATCAGCGCAGCGTTATCAAGACGGGTTATGATGATGGCTGGCAGAAAGGTCTTGCCGATGGTCGAGAAGAAGGACGCGAAGAAGGTCGTGCCGAAGGAGCCAAAGATGAGAAGAAGGCCACAGCCCGTCGTCTTCTTGCAATGGGCTTGTCTGCCGAGCAAGTGACAGCAGCAACCCAGTTGTCATTAGATGAAATCAAGAAATTATAGCTGCTTTTTGCAATAGATAAAGGGAGATTTCGCCAAGAAATCTCCCTTTATTGTTGTATGCTCGACATGGACGTTGTCTAACGGCTGCAAATTCTCCCTTAACTCAGTAGCTGCTGTTCCAGCAGCTGACTGCGAGGGAAGATGATCTCATTCTCTATATAGACATGCTCGTTCAGATCTTCTGCGAAATTCTTCAGCAGACTCAGTAGCAACTTATAATCTCCGCTGGCATCAGCTGCCGGGGTGTAGTTGTTTGTGAGCTTTCTGAGGCGCTGCTGGCGCTTGGTCTCATTATCATGTTCCAGTATCATCACGTGAATAGGCATGGCTACAGAGCCGCAATGTATCGGCGCTGCAGGCTGACCCGTAAGCTGCGATTCCATCAGTTGATAGGTGAACGGAAAGAGAACCTGCTCTTCCTTCTGCAGATGGTTCTCCAGGTCAAGCATGCACTCGCTGAAGAGACTCTCTATTTCTGCCATTAACTGATTCTCACCCATCATCGAGTGGATGAGACTGAGGATTTCCGGACCCTTCTCACGGATTCCACGGTGATGAATCTTGAGGGCATAATCGATCAGCAGATCGGTTGGCCACTCCTCGAATTGATATTTTGATGCTCTCATATCCTGTTGTAATATAAAATTATTAAATTCCTTTTATCCTATATATTTTTTGATGTCCTCTTCTACCGTTCCGTTTCCGGCAATGCCAAAGGTATCTACCAGAACCTTCAGTACGGCTGGTGAACAGAAGGCTGGGAGCGTAGGACCCAGATGGATGTTCTTTACGCCCAGATGCAGCAGGGCAAGAAGTACGATGACTGCCTTCTGCTCGTACCAGGCAATATTGAAGAAGATAGGAAGTTCGTTGATGTCGCTGGCTCCAAAGATCTCCTTCAGCTTCAATGCCACAACCGCCCAGGAATAGGAGTCGTTGCACTGACCAGCATCCAGCACACGAGGAATGCCGTTGATGTCGCCCAGATTGAGCTTGTTGTACTTGAACTTGGCACAGCCGCTGGTGAGTATCACTACATCCTGAGGCAGCGCCTTGGCAAACTCCTCGTAGTAGTTGCGGCTCTTCATTCTGCCATCGCAGCCACTCATCACCACAAACTTGCGGATGGCTCCGCTCTTCACAGCCTCTACTATCTTGTCTGCCAGGGCAAAGACCTGGGCATGCGCAAAACCGCCGATGATCTCGCCTGTCTCTATCTCCCTAGGTGGCTGGCAGGTCTTGGCAAGCGCAATCACCTCGGAGAAGTCCTTGTGGCCGTCGGCACCCGCCTGGATATGCTTCCAGCCAGGGAAACCGGTAGAGTTGGTGGTGAAGACGCGGTTTCTGTAGCCTGCCGATGGCGATGGCGGTACGATGCAGTTGGTGGTGAAGATTACAGGACCGTTGAAGCTCTCGAATTCCTCCTTCTGTTTCCACCACGCATTGCCGTAGTTGCCCACCAGATGCTTGTACTTCTTGAGCTGCGGATAGTAGTGGGCAGGAAGCATCTCGCCATGGGTATAGACGTCGATGCCCGTGCCTTCGGTCTGGATGAGGAGATCTTCGATATCCTTCAGGTCGTGACCGGAGATGAGGATGCCCGGATTGCTGCCTGTGCCGATGTTCACTCTGGTGAGTTCCGGATTACCGTATGCCTGGGTGTTGGCCTTGTCGAGGAGTGCCATCACATCCACGCCGTACTTTCCTGTTTCGAGCACCATGCCCAGCAGCGTGTTCATATCAGCATCAGGGTTGCTGATGGTGGCGAGAGCACGGCAGATGAAGCTGATGATTTCGCTGTTCTCTTCTCCCAGATGGGCTGCATGCTCGTAGTATGCTGCCATGCCCTTCAGACCGAGCATGGTGAGTTCCTTGAGCGAGCGGATATCTTGATTCTCGTGGCGGAGCACGGATTCACGGGTGCCCTCTGCCTCATAGTCTGTCTTCTCGCCACCCCAGGTTACCTCCTGATAAGCAGGGAGGTGGATATTCATGCTTGCCGCCTTTTGCAGCAGCTGTTTCTTCAGTACGATGCCCTTATCTACCTTTTGCAGGATATCCTGGTCGTTGAAGTTGGCGTTGGTGATGGTGGTGAAGAGTGCATCCGTGAGGAAATGGGTTACCTCTGGTGTCGGCTCTTCGCCTATGCTATGCTGTATGGTTCCTATGCCACGAACCACGCTGAGCAGCAGATCCTGCCACTTGGAAGTTGTTGCCTCCTTACCGCAAACACCCTTGATGGTACAGCCTGTACCCTTAGCTGTTTCCTGACACTGGAAACAGAACATCTTGTTTTCTGTCATATTGCTATAAATTAATGAGTTATTTTAATGTTTTCTTCCAGGCGGCAATCTGCCATTCCTGGTTTCCGGCTGCAAAATTACGGCTTAAAAAATAATCCTACGGTAACAATTGTGACCGTAGGATATTAAAAAAACATAAAAAGAGTGTGGGGGAACGGATTTCGTTTTCAGCAGGGCTATTATTGTAGCTGCGAAATTTTCTGCATCAAATCATTCAGGCTCATGGCTCCGCTCTGTCGCCAGACCATTTCTCCCTTTTTGAAGAGCATGAGGGTAGGGACCGACTGAATGCGGTACTGCATGGACAGTGCCTCGTTCTTGTCTACATCTACTTTCAGGATTCTGATGTCATCGCCCATCTTCTCCTTCAGCTGTTCCAGGATAGGGTGCATCATCTTGCAAGGTCCGCACCAGGTAGCGAAGAAATCTACCAATGTCAGCTGTTCGCCGTTAATCATTTCATTGAATTTTTCCATCATTATTGATATTTAAAAGTTATTACTTGTTTTTATCGGTGCGAAGATAAGAAGAATCCGGCATTCCACCAAATCACTCAGTCAATGCGGCGATAGATGGAGTCTATTCATTTTAAGGTTACAACCTGATGCCGTATTTCCTGATGCCTTCTCCCATCATCTCCTCCGGAATGAATATCTTGAGGGTATCGACTAGGGTGTTCAGCATCCGCTCACGGATGTAATCCTCCCTGATATAGAGCGATATGCGCCGCTGAGACAGATAATCTCCCTCTATCTTTCTTACATTCCTCTTCTGTTCTTCACTCAGGAAAGGGAGGTGCATCTCTGGAATGATGGTGAAGCCACCATTCTCATCCACTATCCTTATCAGGGTCTCGATGCTGCCTGCCTCATAGATATGATGACCCTTGCTGCGCGCCTTGCAGAACGAAAAGGCACTGTTGCGCAGACACTGTGCCTCCTTCATAATCCACATGTTCTCATACTCCAGATTCTCAGGCTTGAAAACAGGAAGCTTGCGCCAGCAGCCCTCGGCAAGATACACATAGAACTTCTCCGTGTAGAGCGGTATCTCCAGAATGCCTTCACGGATATTGTCGGAGATGGCTATGCCGGCATCCGTCTCACCACGAAGCAGGGAATCGAGCATGAAATCAGCCTTCAGTTCCTGGATGTTGAGATCCACCGATGGATAGTTTTCCCGATAGTGTCTGATGAACTTGGGCAGAATGTAGGGGGCAATGGTTGGTCCCACGGCGAGTGACAGCTTTCCGCCTATCTCTCCCTTATCTTCCATCACGATTTCCGAGATGCGTTCTATCTCCTGCAATGCCGTTTCTGCCTGACGGATAATCTTCTTGCCTGATGCAGTGGGAGATACAGACTTATTGCTTCGTTCGAAGATACGGGTATCCAGTTCTTCCTCCAGTTTCACAAGCATAGCACTGAGCGTGGGCTGCGAAACCTGGCAAGCCTCTGCCGCTCTCGCAAAATTGCGAAAGCGGTTGAGTGCCACAATATATTTCAGTTGCTGTACATTCATATCGTTATTCTATTTATATCAGCCAAGTACAGGGCTTATCTTGCCTTGAGCTTGCAGATGAGTTGAGTCATGTTGCCCATCGGACAGAAAACACACCAGGTTCTCGGACGGTAGAAGATGGTGAGAAGCACACCCACTATCAGGGAAGTGAGCATGATGCCATAGAGACCGAAGGCAAATTGAGCCTTCCAGGGTTCTATCTCTACAGGATATGCCCAGTGCCAGGGAACATCAAAGGTCCAGAGCAGATGAATGGTCTGATGGAGATTCTCTGCTCCCTTTGCCACCATCACTGTGAGGATGATCATCTGGATGAAGAAGAACATGAAGAACAGCAGGAATCCATGACGGAACCATTTGGATGATAACCATCTTGGCGCTACCTTCCTGCGCGACCATCCCAGGGTATTTCCTATCTGCAGGAAAAGCTGACCTCGTCCACAATAGTTGTTGCAATATCCCTTGCCGCCTCCGAAAACTGCCATAAACAGCGGAATCATAAAACAGATGACTCCCAGCCACGCAAACACGATGTTGAAGAATCCAAGGGTGAAATAGGTGGCGGATACCAGCCACAAATAATCACTCCACTTCTTGCTTTTTTGTCTTGCCATAAAAATGCTTTTTATCTGTTATCTCAATACCTTGTGCATGACTCCTGCCGGACAATTCCTTTCACAGATGCCGCAACCTATGCACAGATCCTCATTCACTACTGCATAACATCCCCGGTAGATGCTGATGGCATCCTTGGGACACACCTTTACGCAAACACCACATGCCACGCAGCGGTCGTGCTCGCTTTGAGCCTTGTATTTTGCCATCGTTTTCTACTGATCGGTTAGTTTATCCAACTGCTCTTCCAGAAATTCTGCCGCATCGGCTACGCAGAGCGGGCATTCTCTGAGGACCTTTCCCGTACCTACGCCCTTGAGAAGCCTGCACTGGGTAGCTCCGTTGCGCTGCTGGAATTGGGTCATAATCTGTCGCATCGCCTTGATAGCCTTTGCCTTATCCTTGGTGGCAAGACCCAATATCACACCTGCTCCTACGAGGGCACCGCAGGTTCCTTCCATATTTCCCATTCCTGCTGCAAAGGCATTGCCCACATTCTTGAGGGTATCTTCGTCGATACCTGTATAATCATAATAGGTACAAACCACTGCCTGGGTACAGTTATGAGATCCACAACGCTTCTTTTCTGCTGCAACTTCTTTTCTTGTTTCCATTTTAATCTTGTTTATTTGAAATTTGCTGCAAAGATACGGCTTTTATGATAGATAAACGAAAGATTATGGCTGTTATTTCATAGATTCTATCTATGCATAAGAGTGCATGCCCGTGAGGAAATAGTTCACACCGAAGTAGGTCATGGCGATACTCAGGAAGGCTAGGGTGATGTAGATGTGATACACCAGCGGCTTGCGGAAAACAGGCAGGCTCTGCGTATGCACTACTACGGCATATATCATAAAGGTGATGAGCGCCCACGTCTCCTTGCTATCCCAACTCCAGTAATTACCCCAGCTCACGTTAGCCCAGATGGCTCCGATGAAGATGCCGAACCCCATCGTGGTGAGGGCAGGGTAGAGGAAGAGACGGCTTAAATCCCGCAGTTCGTCGCCATGAGAGCGCATGCAGATACCCATGATGCCACAGATGAAAGTCAAGGATAGCAGTGCGTAGCTCATCATGATGATGCTGACATGGATGCTGAGTAACGGACTGTTCAATACCGGCATCATCTGTCCGATAGCAGGATCCATCTGGTTGATATGGCTTACCAGAAGGAAGAATCCTGAAATCAGGAAGCCGAATACCATCACGATGCGGATGCGCAACTGCATCAGAATACTGATAAGCATCACGAACCAGGCTGCAGTTAGCATACTTTCATATCCGTTAGACATAGGTATGTTGCCGCTGATAATCCATCTCAATGCCAATCCGAAGGTTAAGGCAAGGAAGGATACGCCAAGCAGGATAGGCAAAGCGATGTTCAATACCTTGATTTCTCTCTTCTTCGTCATGCGATAGATGGTGTAGAAGAGGGCAATGAAGCCCAGTGTGAGGTTTGCCATGAAGAGAATAGTTGCAAAAGGAAAGGCATTATTGATGCGTTCTGCCTTATACTGTGTAGCTGTTGGCAGCGAATTACCGCTACTAACCTCCTGATATTTCTTCATCTTGACGAAGAACTCGTTTACACGGCTCGTATTGCCTGCCTTTACATCACCATTCAGCAGAGAGAATACATTCCTGATATAGAGCGCATGCTGGTGCTCCACGGCCTGTGGCAACTTATCTACAGGTGAAAACCACGTGGTAGTGCCAGCCTTGATGAATGAATGATCCTTGGTAGCCTTCACATTCTTGGTGAAGGTGTAAGGAAGAACTTTCAATGAGATACCTTCTCGCAATTCCATGATGATTTGTATCTTGCCATCGATATCAGCGGCTTGCTGATGGAACTTGTCCTGCTGACCATTATAGTATTCCTGAACATACTGTCCGATGGTATAGCCACCCATCTCACGATTGAAGAAAGTATTGAGCGAAGCATAGTCAGGCAGATTCATCGCTGTTTTCATTTCTCCGCTCTTGATCTTAATGAAAGGCTCGTTTGCCCAAGTATTTCCATAGAATACCCAACCGGAGAGTACCTGTTCTGCAGTCAATCCCTGATAGCTCCTGGCTCCATATATCTTCTTGCAGAAATCGAGGGCAAAGGTCTGTACCGGACAGATGCGGTCGTTGTAGAGAATATGAAGCTCGCCAAACTTCTCTGCAGTTTCCTTTGGCAATACAGCATTTTGGAGATTGCCTGTTGCAGATTCTGCATGCAGTGTCTGTATATTGCCCATGCTGAGGATGAGTGCTGTTATCAAGGCTCCCTTCTTGAGCAAAGGACTCTTCAGTAGTTTGCGATAACCGCCCTTAGGGTCGAAGAGCATCCATACGAGGGAGATGAAGAGCAGCGCATAGCCAGTATAGGTGACTGGTATGCCGTATGGATCGGCATTGATAGCGAGCACGCTTCCCTTGCCGTCTTCATCGTAAGATGACTGATAAAGACGGTAAGACCGGTGGGAATATATGTTGTTCATCGAAACTTCGCCTTCGCTCTTACCATCTCCGTCTATTACGGTGAATTTTGAAGAATAGTCAGCCACGGCGTTGGTACCATCATGCATCTTCGCTTCAAACTTCTGCAGGCAGAGCGAGAAAGGGAGTTTCTCTTCCTTCATACCCTGCTCTTCATCCTGAGCCATATAAGTATCCGTAGGCTGACCGATGCGCAGATGAATCATACCCCGTTTAGCCGATATATGTGTGAGCAATGCCCCGGCAAGGATGATGATGAAGGAGAGATGGAGTGACAGCGTAGAAGCGCACTTCACTTTTCTTTTTATGATGTAGAAAGCACCGAGGGCAGCAAGTACTGCCCAGATAAGAATGAACCACCATGCCCCATAGTAGTGGGCATGGGCATAATCCGTGCCCTGGCTTTTCTCCACGATGGTGGCGGCTGCCATGCATACGAGCACAAGGATGTAAAGAATGAATATAATCTTTTTAACCATACTTAGTTGGAATCTTGATAGAATTTCCGTTGCAAAAATACGATATTATTCGGAGACGAGCAAGAGATAATCCGTATATTTGTAGATTCTGATAAAAAAAGCTGCCAAATGCTTTTGATAGCCTGGCAGCTTTTCTTATTTTTGTTTCTTCTTGTAAAGGCTTAGATAGCATTGATGAATGCCACTACAGCATCACGCTCTTCCTTGGTTGCATTGTAGAAGTTGAGTGCTGATTTGTATGCATCGCTGCGCTGATCATAGCAGTGCCACATGATAGCCTCTACTACGTTGCGGGCACGGCAGTCGTGCAAACGGTCGCTGCGACCAGTCAACATGCTTGACAAACCACGTCCCCAGAGTGGAGTAGTGCGGCACCATCCTGTGCGGATGTCGTTAGCCATGAACAGACGGTGCTGTACCAAGTCGGTGTATGGATAAATAGTCTGGTTTGGATACTTTGGCAACATGGTGTTAGGATCCTGACCTATGCTCTTGGCGTAAGCCTTGATAGCATTATCTACCCAATAGTTGTCAGAACCAGTCTTCCATGATGGCTTGTGGCAAGTAGCGCAACCCCACTGGGTGAAGAGCTTCTTACCTTCCTGAACCTGTGCGTTGTCGAGGTTACGGGCTGCAGGAACAGCTAGACCACGGTGCCAAACCATGAAGTCATAGTAATCCTTGTCGCTCATCTCTTCCTCACTATTGTAAGGAGCACCCTTGAGGAGGTACTTCTCAAAAGTAGCTGACTTGGCTGCATTGTTACAGCTCAGAATCTCGTTTACTCTCTCCTTGATACCTTCGTCAGTTCCATCTGCATAGTATGGGTGGAGTACAGAAGATTCGTCAGCACCATGCTTCTTGATATAGCTAATTACTTCTGGGTCTTCGCTCTGATACTTTGCCCAGGCTGGAGTGGTATAGAGGTAATGACGATCGGAACGTGTTACGTTGGTAATGTTCCAGATGGCGTTAGCACCTGGACCATCCTGCAGGGAAGCACGGGTCATGGCATAGGTAAACTTCTTCACCATCTTGGTTCCATCTGCCAACTTGTACCAGGCAGTTGAAGCCCAATCGTTAGCAGTCTTGTCCCACATGGCAGGGTTCAACTCTACGTGTTTCGCCTCATCCTGATAAACCTTCTTCATATCATCCTGGTCGATGGCATCAAGCAAGCCTGTACCATAGATACCGATGGTTGATTCCAAACGTACTTCATAGTTGTCTGGCTTAGGATTGGTATTGAATGCAGACTGAGGGATAGTAACCTCTGGATACTGCAAAGCAAAAGTCTCGCCATCCTTAGGGAACTTCATAGCCAAACCGCTAGGCATGGCTGTAACCTCATTCCACTGAATGGTCATTTGCTTCTCGTCGACAGGAGCAGAGAATGGAGTCATTGCCTTGGTCTGTGGCATACCTGTAACCTCAGATATGTAGCTGTTTGCTGCGTAAGGCTTTCCGTCAGCGGTAGTACCTGCTGTAGGGTGATAAATTACGAGCAGATAGCCGTTGCCAAACTGGTCTGCCTGATACTGGTTCTGGAACTTACCATGACCATAGTTAGGATGGCAGTGGATACAGCTGCTGCGAACCCAAGCTGGGCCAAGACCCTTACGTGGAGCCTCTGTGATAGTGTAAAGGTGCTCGAAGAAATCCTCACCTTTGTTGAAACTGTTTGACAATCCCTGGTTGGTGGTAGCTGGTGTTTCTGCCGAATAACTCATACCTTCGTCAGTTCCAAGTTCGCCACCTGGATACCATTCTGATGCCTCAAAAACATCGTTTGCCTTACCAAACTGAGAGTCACCATTTAACTTGTCATTGTTTACCACATTGTTATCATCGGAGCATGATGCCAAAGGCAAAACAAGCAAGCCGAGCAATAACATTTTGCTAATTCTTTGATAAATCATAATGTTATTCTGTTTTATAATGTTTTATTTTCTCGTTTAGCGCAGAATAGCATCTCACCAAAAAGAGTATGGTGAGATGCTTCCTGTATGTTAGTTTACCACAAGATTACTCTGGGTTTACTTCATCAAATTTCTTACCCCAAACAGTACTTACGTACTTAACGAATGGGTAAGGCATACCGCCGATCTTGCTGATAGCGTTAGCGATGGCAGTCTCAACACGCTGACCTTCTGCAGATGCATTATCCTTGAAGAACTGATGGAAGCTATACTTAGCATTAGAGCTTGTACCATTAGTGCCACCATACCACAAGTTCTCGATAGAACGGATGTTGTTCTGGAAGTCGGTGATAGAGTTGTAGCTATATGGAGACTCTACGTAGCTGATATCACCTGCCTGGAATGGGTTGGCAATCTTGGCTGTACCTACCTCGTTAGAGATACCCCAGGCTGAACCTTCCTCCAAAGAGAGAAGCTGCTGGATGGCTGCCTTCAGTGTTGCAAACTTACTGATAGAAGTGTTGCCTGCATTCTTCAGATTGGCTGCATAAGACTGGTTTTTGTCTGTCAGGTACTCAAGACCTGCTGCCTTTACTGCTGCGAGGCGAGATGCGTTAGGAGTCTCAGACCATGCTACCTCCAGCTCATATACGTGGTTTACCAAGTCCTCGATAACAGCCTCGGCATACTTCAATTCCTCAGAACCCTTTACGTCTGTGAAGCCTTTGTAGGTATCGTTTCCCTTGAACTCTGCAACCTTACGTGGCTGTCCATCACGGAAGAGGATAAACTCAAGTGCATGGAAACCAAGGATAGAAGCATCCTCAAGCGCAGCATCACTATACTTACCTGTAGCAAAGTAGCTGTGGAGGAGTGTACGGTTCAATGGCCATGAGTCGATGTGTGGGTCAATATCAAAGTCTGATGCTGCACCACCGAGGAAAGCCTCGCTCTTCTCCCACAAGGCACGTGCTTCCTTGAAAGCTTCGCAGGCATTGTTGATGTTCTCCTGAGTCAGGTTGTTGGTATCTACACTCTTAGGAAGAGCTGTATGCAACTTCTCTACTGCATCAGCCAATGACTTGTATGTTGGCTGGATGGTATTGTCTACAGCATTAGCACATACATTCTTCAGGTATGTTTCCTGATCTGCACTCAAATTTGCGTTGTTTACTTTGCTGTAAGCTGCACGGAGCGCATTGCAAAGTTCATCGCAGGCATCCATAGCATCCTGGCCATATGCCTTGTTTGTAAAGTCGTTGTTCTCTACAGGATCATCATCGCTGCTGCATGATGTGAAACCTAATGGCAACATAAAGGCTGCCATGAGCATTACTGCACTTTTAAAAACCTTTTTCATTTTTAATATAAGTATTTTGTTATTGATATGTTTGTTTCAATCACTTTATATTAAGTTCTTCTGTGAGAATCTTTAGAGAAACCATCCTTCATAAGCCACACCGATGTTGATGGCTGGCTCATTGTTATACTGGCTCTTCAGGAAGCGATGTGAATATTCTGCCTTTACTACAATCTGTTTCACAGGATAGTAATTGATACCAACTGCCATACGCTGTACATTGGTGTAGTCGTATGATGTATTCTTGGTCTTGGAAGCATATGGATTATAGTGCTCATAACGGCCAAAGAGATACAGTTTCTGGTTGTCCTGACGGAGTTTCTCAATTTGTGAGAAGATATTATATCCTGCCTCGATACCATAGGCAAAAGCATTCTTGCTGACAAATGCAGAGTGATGGAATGGAGAGAGACCATTTAGACGATTAGTAAAGTACTTCAACTGTTTTGCATCACTCAGGTAGCCGTAGTCTGCCTGGCCACGAACTATCCAGTTGTAGTTGTTGTATGTGAAGTCGATGGCTCCGATAGCAACAACGCCCTTATATTTAGACTCAGCACCATCCTTGTTGTTTGGATAAGAATTGCCGATGGCATGACCATAGTATCCACTCAAACCGATGCGCAAGCCCTTGATACAATAGTTGTCAATACGGAGTGCTGTACCATATTTGGTTGCAATCTCTCCCTCTGTAGGAGTACCAGGACCCTTGTTGATCCAACCTGTATTAGTAAAGTTATCTGAGTTCAAACCTGCCAGAAATTGCAATTCATATCTCCAGCCCTTTGTCTTACCCCAGAAACTGATACCTGTCTGATGCCAGGTGCTTGGAAGAACCGTATTCTCACCTTCAGGACGATAAACAGTGAAGAAATTCAATGGCTCATGGTAAGCGTTGTTCAAACCTACAGGCACTACAATGTGACCAGCCTTGATGTTAGCCCAACGACCGAATGACTTCTGAATCCAGAACTGTTCGAGTTCAACTTCACCGCCTTTCTCTACTTCCTGTTCCCATTCGCCACCTTCTTCGTCTTCTTTCTCATAGGCCATTCCTACGCCACCATGCTCAAACTCAATCTCGGTACCCATAGTCCAACCCTTTCCGAAGTCGTAACCCAGGTAAATTACTGCATGAGGAATATCGAAACGACCATGGCTAGGGTCATTCTTGTGCTCGTCAGCCAAACTGTAACGGCTTACGTGGTCGCTATAGAAGTTGCGGCTCATGGCAACCTCGCCATAACCACCCACGCTGAGGCGCTTGCCGTTTACATGCTGCATCACACTATCGGCAGCCACAGTTTGTGCACTTGCCGTTGCCAAACCGGCAACGAGGGCAGCGGACATCAATCCAATTCTTAAACTGTTCATCTTTGATATTTTGAAATTATTGTTATCGTATAATTTAATATAAGGAAAAGAGCGCGGATATCTGCTTGCTTTCTCGACACTTTAGAGACCTAGTATCTCCTTAAAGCCCTGTGGCTTGATAAGGAATTACGCAGCTCTGCCGCTCGGGAGTGGCAATCATCACCGCGCTCTTTCTCGATTTCGGGTGCAAAGGTACGGAGTTTTAAAAAATCTTGCAATACCTAAATTTCGGTAAACATCGGCATCCCCATTTCTAGGTATTGCGGGTTTCGAAACTTTTTTGTATATTTGCAACCGAAATAAAAACATGATGAATGTTCTTGATACAAGGATGTTTGCATTTAAGGATAGAACAAGATGAAAAATCAGAAGATGTATGAAGCTGACGACAAGATGATCAGCATCATTAGAGACAATTACAATATCTTGCAGAGCTTGGGTAGCTTCGGCATCAACCTGGGATTCGGCGACAAGACGGTAAGGGAAGTCTGCGATGAGCAGAATGTGGATACCTACACCTTCCTTGCCGTGGTGAACTTTACGATAAATGGTTACAAGGAGTACGACAATGCAGACCGGTTGTCGTTGCCGACCTTGTTGCATTATCTCAAGGCATCGCATGCCTACTACATAGATTTCCAGTTACCTTTTATCCGTAAGGAGCTTGTGGATGCCCTTGATGAAACGGATAATCTGGCACGACTGATCCTGAAACTCTATGATGATTATGCCCACAGCATCACCAACCACATGAAGTATGAGGAGAAGATGGTTTTTCCTTATGTTCAGTCACTTATAGATGGTAATGCCAATACCAACTTTGATATCGAAACCTTCTCGAAGCATCATATGCAGGTGGATATGAAACTGAAAGAGCTGAAGAGCATCATCATCAAGTATCTGCCTTCGGATGGACTGCACAACAACCAGCTCAGTGCCACTCTCTATGATATCTACAACAACGAGGAGTGGCTTATGCATCACTCTGAGGTGGAGGAAGAAATCTTTATTCCTGCCGTGAGAAATGCCGAGCGGAAACTGAAGCAGAATGATGTGAGTGCCAAGATTTCGAGCATGATCAATCAGACTCCGAACAGCGATGAGCAGTTGAGCGATCGAGAGAAGGATGTAATCATTGCGCTGGTTCAGGGTATGTCGAACAAGGAGATAGCTGACCATCTCTTTATCTCCGTGAACACGGTGATTACCCACCGCCGAAACATCGCCCGTAAGCTCCAGATTCATTCTCCTGCGGGCCTGACGATTTATGCCATCGTTAACGATCTGGTTGATATTTCCACGGTGAAACTCTAGTTTTGCTTAGGAAAAATGACCTTCGAAATGTTATTTTTTATAAAATGATAGTGCCTTCCCTGCTGCTTGCGGGGAAGGCACTATCATTATATATAGGTATGTGAGTAAGAGGCATCATCATTTTGGGGGATGCCTCTCCGGCTGCTAGATTTTGTTGATATCCACATAACCGTGCATCACGGCATAGATGGTGAGCGAAGAAACGCTCTTGATACCCAGTTTTTCCTGGATATTCTTGCGGTGGGTAATCACGGTGGTGGTACTGATGAAGAGCTTTTCAGCTATCTCCTTGTTGATTTTGCCTTGTGCCACCAGCGAGAGTACCTCGATTTCCCTGTCTGAAAGGGCTTTCTCCCTGGACTCTGAGGAATCCATCGGCGGGATATATTCGCCGTGGGGATGTCCCGAACGTTGCAGGCGGATCAACTGTCGGATGAGCTTTGATTCCGGTACGTTGACGCAGATGCAGTGGAATCCCTGCAGCTGCGAGTTGAGGTCGTTGCAGGGGGTAAGCACGATGGTATGGGGGCGATGCGCCTCTTCGATGAAGAAGTTGCGGTGAGCCAGAAGAATCTGCATCGACACAAAATAGTGCATAAAACGTTCGGGCGCATTCGACTCAAATTCACCGAATGTACCGAAGATGCTGATCTTTACCATCGGAACGACACTCTCCAGCAGTCCCTTGAGACCCAAGGCTGCCAGCGTATTGTTATCTACAATGGCGAGTTCGGGCATCGCCTTGCCTGCCATTGCTTTCTTCATTTCTTCGTTCATCATATTGCTGATATATCTGTTATCTGTTTACAGGAATGGGGTGAGGAACTTTGCTGCAAACCATCCCTTGAATCTTTGCCATCCGGTGCGCCACTCTCGCCAGTTCTGCTCGTTGAGCAGGAAACTGTCTTTCTTCTCCCTGTCGAAGAGACGGTCGAGCTGGTGAGTAGTGCATGAATCCACAATCACGGCATTCTCTTCGTAATCCCATCGCAGGCTTCGGGCATTGAGGTTGGCGCTGCCTACGGTACAGAACTTGCCATCTACCATGATAATCTTGGTATGATGGAAGCCCGGCGTGTACATCCATACATGGCAGCCAGCCTTCATCAGCTTGTGGGCATTATAGAATCCGCAATCGGGGGTGAGCGGGATATCGCTCCTGGTGGAGAGCATGATCTCTACCTTGACGCCTCTTTTCACCGCCCGCTTCAATGCCTTCTTGAGCTTGGGACTCAGAGTGAAGTAGGGACTGATGAGCTTGATGCTGTCCTGGGCATCGTTGATGGCATTCACATAGAAGTAGCGGATGATATCCTTCGTGATATGCGGCTCACGATTGATGATGCCCACCGTCTTGTGATAAGCCGTGGCGGTGGTATCGGGCTTGAGATTCTCTACCAGGTAGTCTTGCTTCTCCTTGCGGTAATACTCCTCGCCGTCGATATGCTGTCCGCTTACCTTGTTCCACATCTTGAGGAAGATATTCTGCAGGGTATTCACTTCGCTGCCGTCGATGCGGCAGTGCATATCGTGCCATTCTCCTATCACCTTTGTACCTTTTATATAATAGTCGGCAACGTTCATGCCGCCGGTATAGGCTATCTGTCCGTCGATGACTACAATCTTGCGGTGGTCGCGGTTGAAAACGGCATGCACCCATGGGAACTTCAAGGGCTTGTATTCGAAGATTTCGATACCGTTGGCACGGATTTTCTTGAGATGCCGTTTTCGCAGCGGCTTGTTGTTGGATGAGTTTCCGAAGCCATCGTAGAGGGCTCTTACCTTGACTCCCTGCTTCACCTTCTCGGCAAGGAGGTCGAAGAGAAGGGAGGCAATGCTGTCGTTGCGGAAGTTGAAGTATTCCAGATGCACGCTGTGCTTAGCCTGACGGATTGCCTGAAACATATCATCGAATTTCTCCTGTCCGCTCATCAGGAGCGTGACGGAGTTGTCGTGGGAAAAGCTGACACCCTTCCCGCGAAGCTGGTTGACTATCAATGAATCGCTGGTCTGTGCGCTGCACAGCGAACTAGCCAGCCATAAAGTCGCTATTAATAAATAATATCTCATCTTAATCTATAATCGTGTAATCTATAACCGTGTAATCTATAAATCCGTGTCATCCGTGCCTGAATCTTAAACCATGCATGCATAGTGATCTACGATGCCTTTCAAATGATTATCCTTATCTACTACGAGTACCGTATGTACCTTGTACTTGTGCATGATGCGCTGAATCTCCGAAATCTTGGTCTTCGGAGTCACCATCTTCGGAGTGGTGGTCATGATGTCGCTCACGGTCTTGTTGAAGAATTCAGCCTGCCACTTCTCCATGGCACGGCGGATATCTCCATCTGTAATCAGACCGATGACACGCTGGTCTTCATCAAGCGAGATTCCCAGTCCGAGCTTACCCTTGCTCACATGGATGATGGCCTCGCCCAGATGCATCTCCTTAGGGATGATAGGCATGTCTTCGCTGCGCATCACGTCTTCGGCGGTGGTGAGGAGACGCTTGCCCAATTCGCCGCCCGGATGGAACTGGGCAAAGTCGCGTGGCTTGAAGTGGCGCACCTGCATCAGGGCTATTGCCAGAGCATCGCCCATGGCGAGGGCTGCAGTGGTACTGCTGGTAGGAGCAAGGTTGAGCGGACAAGCCTCCTTTTTCACCTTGACGGTGATGTGATGGTTGGAGTATTTTGCCAGCAGTGAATTCGGATTGCCCGTTATGGAGATGATAGGCACGTTCATGTGGAGCACCATCGGGATGAAGCGGAGCAGTTCGTCGGTCTGACCACTGTTGCTCAGTGCCAGCACCACGTCCTTGTCGGTCATCACACCGAGGTCGCCGTGATATACGTCCAGCGGGTTGATATAGAATGCCGGTGTACCTGTAGAGGCGAGGGTTGCTGCAATCTTGGCACCCACGTGTCCGCTCTTGCCCACACCCGTAACGATGATCTTGCCCTGGCAATGATACATCATATCTACTGCCTTTTCAAAATTGTCGTCCAAATAAGGTATTTGGTCGAGGATGGCTTGCGCCTCGTCGCGGAGAGCCTGCTCGCCATAATTTCTTATAGTTTTATCATCCATTATTTCATCAATTCTTCTATAAGTGATTCAAGTTTATTTAACTCTAGCATGTTGGCTGCATCACTCTTGCCATGATCAGGGTCTGGATGCACCTCGAAGAAGTAGCCTGTGGCACCGAATGCCTTGGCAGCCTTTGCCATAGCTGGCACAAACTTGCGGTCGCCCACGGTCTTGCCATCGCCTGCGCTTGGCCGCTGTACGCTGTGGGTGCAGTCCATGATGACATTAGGTACAATCTCCTTCATATCCGGAATGTTGCGGAAATCTACCACGAGATTGTTGTAGCCGAAGCAGTTGCCACGCTCGGTGAGCCATACTTCGCTGGCTCCGCTATCCAAAGCTTTCTCAACTGGATACTTCATATCTCTTCCGCTGAGGAACTGAGCCTTCTTGATGTTGACAATCTTGCCGGTCTTGGCAGCCGATACGAGCAGGTCGGTCTGGCGGCAGAGGAAGGCTGGTATCTGGAGGATATCGCATACCTTGCCCGCAGCTTCAGCCTGATAGCTCTCGTGGATATCGGTGGTGATGCGAAGTCCATATTTCGACTTGATGTCGCTGAGCATCTGCAGACCTTTCTCCAGACCAGGACCACGGAAAGAGTGGATGCTGGTACGGTTGGCCTTATCGAAGGATGCCTTGAATATGATGTCGGTTCCTAAGTTCTGGTTGATGCGAACGAGTTCCTGAGCTACTGTATCCAGTAGTTCCATCGACTCGATGACGCATGGTCCTGCTATGAATGTTGCCATAATTATAGTATTTATTGTTATTTCTTCCTTAATTATATCTCTATTTGTGTGCAAAGTTATTAATAATTCACGAAAAACCCAAGAATAATGTGCGTTTTTTAAGATTATCAGCTTGATGAAGTATCTTTTTTTTCTTTTCTTTGCGATATTTCACCGAAAATCATTACATTTGCAGTGCATTTAAAAAATACGACAATGAACATACTCATAGCAGACAGTGGCAGCACCAAGACCGACTGGTCGTTGATAGACGGACAAGGTCAAGTAGTGATGACTTGCAAGACGCAGGGCATCAATCCGATTCACATGCAGGATGCCGAAGTACTTCAGATACTGAAGTCGGAACTCATCTTACCGGAATCACCACAGGAAGTATATTTCTATGGCAGCGGTGTAACCGAGGCGATGAAGCCCCGGATGAACTCTCTCTTGCAGCAGGCTTTTCCTGGAGCCAAGGTTGAGGCTGAGGGGGATATGATAGGAGCGGCAAGAGCGCTTTTCGGCAACAAGCCTGGCATCGCCTGCATCCTGGGCACGGGAGCCAACAGTTGCCTCTATGATGGCACGAAGATTGTGATGAATACGCCGCCTTTGGGGTATATTCTGGGTGACGAAGGTAGCGGTGCCGTCTTGGGCAAGCTTTTCCTGAATGGTATCTTCAAGGGCAGTCTGCCTTCGGCTATCAAAAAGAGGTTTCTGAAGTGGTCGGGACTGGATTATCCCGGTATCATCAACAAGGTGTATCGTGAACCGTTGGCAAACCGTTTTCTGGCTTCCATCTGTCCTTTTATTTCTGAGCAGATAGCAGAGGGAGAGAAATATGAGAACGGCAGTGATAAACTGAATGAGGCGATGGCACTGTATCGGGTGGTATTGAGCAACTTCCATGCTTTTTACGAGAACAATCTCATACCTTATATCCAGTATGTAAAAGCCAGTCAGGAGGATATCTCGCAGTTGGTACCTGGCGTGAAAGCCTGGGATTCTTCTTTGGGAGAGGGGATTCCGATGATAGGATTCGTGGGAAGCATCGCTCATTATTTTGAAGCTCCCCTGAGAAATGTGATGGAGGATGAGCATCATCTTCATATTGTCAAGATTATGCGGGCTCCGATGGAAGGTCTGATAGCCTTTCATGCGAAATAAATGATGAAGTACCGAGCCTCTTTTTTAAGAGACTCGGTATTTGTTTTACTTGTTGTTGAATTCGCGATGTCATATACTTATTGCCTTATATTAAATATTGATTTTTTTCAGTTTTTCCGTGATAGTACGTTTATTGAGCAAAAAAGTACAAGGGTTATTCAGAAAATAGTGCTAACTTTGCAACCGTAAAACTTAATAATCCTATTGAGAGGATTTTGGGTGAACGATAACAGTTACGAATAAGCAATAACTAACATTTATAAACGATAAAAACAATTAAAACGAAATGCAGAAGGTTTATAGGTTAATAATTATAGGTGTTCTGATGAGTGCGCTCGGTTCTCTCGGGCTGAGCGCGCAAATCAAAGGCTACAATATCGTAGTGAGTGTAACTCCTGATCATCAGGACTGGAACTACAAGGTAGGCGAGAAAGCCAACTTTACGGTAAATGTCAGGAAGAGTGGTACTCTCTTGAACAATGTGAAGGTAAATTATGAGGCTGGTCCTGCTATGTTTCCGGATGTGAAGAAAAGTACCACCCTCAAGGATGGTGTGATGAAATGGAGCGGAAGCTTGAATAAGCCGGGCTTCTACCGATTCAAGGTCATTGCTCATGTGGATGGAAAGGATTACGAAGGACTCTGCACCGCAGGTTTCTCTCCCGAAAAGATTCAGCCTTATGCCCAGGAACCGAAGGATTTTGATGCATTTTGGAAGAAAGCGTTGGATGAGGCTCGCCAGACAGATCTGAATATCACCAAGGTCTTGCTTCCAGAGCGCTGCACTCAAGATAAGAATGTATATGAGATCAGTTATAATAACAACCGGTGGGGCTCTAAGATGTATGGTATCCTGAGTGTTCCGGTAAAGGAAGGCAAATATCCAGCCTTGCTCCGAGTGCCGGGTGCGGGTGTACGTCCTTATGCTGGTGATACCTATACCGCACCATCCAAGTGTATCGTATTGGAAATCGGTATTCATGGCATACCTGTTACGATGGAGCAGAAAGTGTATGATGATCTCCTGAACGGTGAACTGAACGGCTATTGGGATACCAATCTCGAAAATCCTGATCGTAACTCTTATAAGAGAGTCATCACCGGAGCTGTGCGTGGAGTGGATTTCATTGCAGCGCTTCCAGAATGGGATGGAAAAACCATCGGCGTGACGGGTTCTTCACAGGGCGGATTCCTCTCTATTGCTGTGGCTGCACTCGATAAGCGTATCACATTCCTGGCTCCTGTGCATGATGCCATGTGTGATTATGAAGCTGAAATTCATGGAGTTGCAGGCGGTTGGCCTCACTACTTCTATAAGGAGAACAAAGCTCAGGGCGCTGCCTGGAAGGAGACTAAGATCACCGAACTGGAAAAGGCTAGATTGGAAGGTGCCCGCTATTACGATGGTGTCAACTTTGCCCGTCGCATCACCGTTCCTGGATGGTATAGTTTCGGATATAATGATGAGGTGGTTCCACCAACTTCTTCTTATGGATTATATAATAGTGTGAAAGCGCCAAAGACTCTGAGCCTCTATCAGATGACCGGTCATTACTGGTATCAGGAGCAGTGGGATGAATGGCAGGCTTGGATTATTCAACAATTAACTAAATAAATTTATGTTAGGAAAAAGAATATTGATCAGTGCTGTTTGTCTGCTGGCTATGCAGGGAGCTATGGCACAGGTGGATGGTGTCACTGGTGCTTCTGTTCAGACTGCAGGTACATCTTGCAGCAAAGACAAAAAGGTTTGCTGCAAAACACCAGCTGAACAACTGAAAATTCGACTGCAGAAAATATTAAACAAGGGTATTATGCTGGGTCATCAGGATGACCCTGTGTATGGTACCACCTGGAAATGGGATGAAGGAAAGAGCGATGTACTTCTTACTACAGGTGATTATCCCGCAGTAATGGGATTCGATCTGGGTAAGATAGAACTCGACAGCAAGGAGAACCTGGATGGTGTTCCGTTCGACAGAATGCGCCAGGAAATCATTGCACAGTATAAAAGAGGTGGAATCGTTACCTTGAGTTGGCATCCTTGGAATCCGGCAACAGGCGAGAATGCCTGGGATCCAAAGGGAGATGCTGTGGCTGCCGTCCTGGATGGAGGTGCACAGCAGCAGAAATTTGACAGCTGGCTCAAAAAAGTATCAGACTTCATCCTTTCTCTCAAGACTAATGACGGCAAACTCATTCCTGTAATCTTCCGACCATGGCATGAAATGAATGGTGGATGGTTCTGGTGGGGCGCCAACAGTTGCACACCTGCACAATACAACCAACTTTATGCAAATACCTATCACAGACTTACTAAAGCAGGGTGCAGCAACATCGTTTGGGCGTGGTCGCCAAATCTCGGAAGTGAGAAGACCGTCGAAGCTTTCTTGGAGCGTTTCCCAGGAGAACAGTATGTGGATATGGTGGGCATCGATATCTATGAGTTTGATAACGATGATGCTGCCTATCAGCAGAATCTCTCTGCCAGCCTGGATGTCATGCTGGCAGCGGCAAAGAGGGTGGGTAAGATTCCTGCCCTCACCGAAACCGGTTGTCGGGGAATCTCTCAGAAGAAAGACTGGTTTACGAAGACCCTTTGGCCTGTACTCCAGAAGTATCAGGTAAGCTATGTGCTCTTCTGGCGCAATGCCTGGGACAAACCTCAGGAGGAGGCTTATCTCCCTGGAGTAGGAGATGGAGACATCGTGAACGACTTCAAGGCTTTCAAGAAGGAGAAGAAGGTGCTCTTTGTTAAAGATATTGTAAAGGTAAAAAAGTAAAAAAGATATATTATGACTACATTTCAAGAAAAAGTGAAGGCTCTCCGTGCTCATCACGAGGAATTGTTGAGCCGCAAGAATGAACCGGTAGAGTGGGGTAACGGTATCTACGAGAAATATAAGAACCCAATCCTCACCGCAGAACATACTCCACTGGCGTGGCGCTATGACTTCGATGAGAAGAGCAACCCATATTTGATGCAGCGCATCATGATGAATGCTACGCTGAACTCAGGTGCCATCAAGTGGAACGGCAAGTATCTCCTCGTTGTACGTGTGGAGGGTGCCGACCGCAAGAGCTTCTTCGCTGTAGCCGAGAGTCCTAACGGTATCGATAACTTCCGTTTCTGGGATGAACCTATCACCATGCCGGAGGATGTGATTCCTGCTACCAATATCTATGATATGCGACTCACCGCCCATGAGGATGGTTATATCTATGGCGTGTTCTGTGCAGAACGCCACGATGATGACCAGCCAGGCGACCTGAGTGCTGCTACTGCTACTGCAGCTATTGCACGTACCAAGGACCTGGTAAACTGGGAGCGTCTTCCAGACCTGAAGACCAAGAGTCAGCAGCGCAATGTGGTTCTCCATCCAGAGTTTGTAGATGGCAAATATGCTTTCTATACCCGTCCACAGGATGGTTTCATCGATACAGGTTCTGGCGGTGGTATCGGCTGGGCACTGGTAGATGACATCACCCATGCGGAGATCAAGGAAGAGAAGATCATCAATGCCCGTCATTATCACACCATCCAGGAGGTGAAGAATGGTGAGGGACCTCACCCAATCAAGACCGATAAGGGTTGGTTGCACCTGGCTCACGGTGTTCGTGGCTGTGCCAGTGGTCTCCGTTATGTGCTCTATATGTATATGACCTCTCTTGAGGATCCTACAGAAGTAATAGCAGAACCAGGTGGATACCTCCTCGTACCAGAAGGTCCTGAGTATATTGGTGATGTGATGAACGTAGTGTTTGCCAACGGTTGGATTGCAGATGAGGATGGCAAGGTATTTATCTACTATGCTTCTTCTGATACACGTATGCACGTAGCGACCTCAACCATCGACCGTTTGGTAGATTACTGCATGAATACTCCAAAGGATGACTATCGCACCCAGTTCTCTGTGGAGAAGATCAAGGACTTGGTGGCTAAGAATAAAAAGACATTAGGTAAATTAATATAAAGGTATTAAGATTGTAGGGATTCTCAACCTTCGTCCGTATTCTTTGTATGGACGAGGGAAGAATCCCTTTTTCGTAAAGTTCAAAGTAAAAATGGTTAGTTTAAAGGAAAAAGTTGCTTATGCTTTGGGCGATGCCGCTGCCGGTGGTATCGTTTGGAAGGTGATGTCTATCGCTTTCCCTCTGTTTTTTACCAATGTCTTCGGACTCTCTTTTGCCGATGCTGCCGTGCTGATGTTGGTGGCTCGTATGTTTGATGTGGTGACCGACCCTCTGATGGGTAGTCTTGCCGACCGTACACAGAGCCGCTTCGGTACCTATCGTCCCTGGTTGATTTATGGAGCCGTTCCTTTCGGATTGGTTTTCGCGCTCCTGCTTTATACGCCAGATTTCGGTCCGGTGGGCAAGCGTATCTATGCCTATGCCCTCTATCTTCTGATGATGGCGATATATACGATGGTGAATGTACCTTATGGTTCCCTGCTCGGTGTGATGACCGAGGATGATGACGAGAAGAACCAGTTCTCATCCTTCCGTATGGTGGGTGCCTATGCGATGGGATTCGCCACCTTGCTCTCTTTCCCATATCTTCAGGAGATGGTGGGCGGTACTGCTACCCATCAGTATGCTGTTATCGGTGCCATCCTGGGTGTCGTTGCAGCCGTGATGACCCTGGCTTGCGGTCTTCTTACTAAGGAGCGGCTGAAGCCGAAGAGAGCAGAGAAGTTCTCCTTCCACCAGTTTGCCGACCTGGTACACAACAAGGCTTGGCTCTACATGACCGCCATAGCCGTATGTACCAACTTCTTCAATGGCTTCCGTTATGCAGTAGCGGGTTATATGTTCGATTACTGCCTGCATGGCAATGTCACCATCGAGGGATTGATCATCAACTACACGGTGTTCATGGCGTTCGGTGAGGTAACCTGTATGATTTTCGGAGGCGTTTCACCGTGGTTCACCCGTATGGTAGGCAGCAAGCGAATGGCATTCTTCTGGGCAGCAACCCTCTGTCTGATACTTTCATTGGCATTCTTCTTTATCCCGATGGATCCTGCATATATCTGGGTGATGATAGCCCTCGTGGTGTTGACCTCTGTAGGTATCGGTATCTATTCACCACTGTTGTGGTCTATGTATGCCGATGTAGCCGATTATCATACCGATCATTTCGGAACCTCAGCTACTGGTCTCATCTTCTCTTCAGGTACTATGAGTCAAAAGTTTGGTACAGCTATTTCCGGTTCGCTCATCGCCCTTTTCCTGGGTTGGGCGGGTGCCAATATGATTACCGACAAGATGGGTAATACCATGATAGATCCAGCCAGTGTCACCGATTCTGTGCTTACCATGGTATGGTCTTTGTTCAGTCTTTTCCCAGCATTCATCGCATTCCTGCTGATGGTTCTTGCTTGGAAGTTCCCTATAAAAAAGTAATGATATGGAAAATCTGAAAAAAGCAATGAAGGATGTGTTGGAAAACAACATCCTCAACTATTGGATTCACAAGGTAAAGGATGAAGAGAATGGCGGTTTCTATGGACGTGTCGATGGCAACGACCAGGTACACCCTGAAGCCGAGAAAGGTGCAGTAATGAATGCCCGTATCCTGTGGGCCTTTTCTGCAGCCTACCGGGTATTGAAGAAGCCAGAGTATCTGGAGGCTGCAACCCGTGCCAAGGAGTATGTGCGTGATCATTTCCTGGATAAGGAATATGGAGGCATCTACTGGAGCGTGGATTACAAGGGCAATCCGCTTGATACCAAGAAGCAGACCTATGCCATCGGCTTTGCCATTTACGGATTTTCCGAGTATGCGCGTGCTACAGGTGACAAGGAAGCGCTGGATATTGCCATCTCCCTTTATCACGACATCGAAAAGCATGCCTTCGATGCCAAGAACAATGGATATATTGAGGCACTGACCCGTGAATGGCAGCCTATCGCAGACATGCGACTCTCTGATAAGGATGAGAATGGTTCCCGTACCATGAATACCCATCTGCATATCATTGAGCCTTATACCAATCTATATCGTGTGTGGAAGACCGAAGAGCTGGAAAAGAGCATCCGCAATCTCCTGGATATCTTTACCGAAAAGTTGCTCAATCAGGAGACTTGTCATCTCGACCTCTTCTTCAATGATGAGTGGAATGGTAAGAGAAACATTGAGAGTTACGGTCATGATATCGAGGCATCCTGGCTGCTCCACGAAACAGCGCTCGTCTTGGGCGATAAGGAAGTGCTCCATAAGATAGAGCGCATCATCCGCCGCATTGCCGATGCTGCTGATGAGGGCTTGCGCCCTGATGGCAGTATGGTATATGAACACTGGAAGGATAGTGATAAGTATGATCTCCAGCGCCAGTGGTGGGTACAGTGTGAGAATATCATCGGTCATATCGATCTCTATCAGTATTTCCGTACGGATGAGAATCTCGAAGTAGCCATTCGTTGCTGGAACTATGTGGCAAAGCATCTTCTGGATCTGCAGAACGGAGAGTGGCACTGGGCTATCCTCGAAGATGGTACGGTGAATAAGGAAGATGATAAGGCGGGCTTCTGGAAGTGCCCTTATCACAACTCTAGAATGTGTCTCGAACTGATAGAGCGTGAATATTAGAATATTCATAGGTATAGTTAATTGTTAGATGGAGTCTTGCAGCTTTCACTGCTTACGCGGTTTTTCTTCTTTCCGGAGAATAATTAGCGTAATTTGTGAAAACTGTGAGACTTTTTTTGTTTATTCCGAATAAATATTGTATATTTGCAGTCTGTAGAATTGGGACTTGCCTGGAGCCAGCCTCATTCTATATTCAAGATTCAATACTCAATATAAGAAAAAATGTACATAGCAGTAGCAGGAAATATCGGTAGTGGAAAGACCACGCTTACCAAGATGCTCTCCAAGCATTACGGCTGGAAACAGTACTTGGAGCCAGTGGCAGAGAATCCCTACATCGATGACTATTACAAGGACATCCCCCGATGGGCTCTCAATATGGAGGTCTTCTATCTGAAGCAGCGATTCAAGAATCTGCTTGAGATTCAGCATTGTAAGGAGACTGTCATTCAGGATCGTACCATTTTTGAGGGCGTGTATGTCTTTGCAGCCAATAATAGAAAGATGGGTAATATGGACCAGCGCGACTTCGATACCTATATGGAACTCTTCGAGTCGATGATGGAAGTGGTGGAGATGCCGGAACTGATGATTTATCTCCGTTCTTCTGTACCACATCTTGTGAAGAATATTCAGAAACGAGGCCGTGACTACGAGCAGAAGATGCCTATCGATTATCTTGAGGGAATCAATCTTCTCTACGATGATTTCATTATGAACAAGTATAAGGGTAGGGTGCTGGTAGTAGAGGTGGATAACCTCGACTTCGAGCATAATCCCAAGCAGTTTGGAGATATCATCGACAAGATTGATGCCAAGCTCTTCGGCTTCTTCTCTTAAAAGTAAAAACGTAAAAAAGTAATAAAATGCATATAGCAATAGCTGGAAATATAGGAAGCGGCAAGACTACCTTGACCAAGATGCTTGCCAAGAGATATGGCTGGAAGGCAAACTTCGAGCCGGTAGATAACAATCCATACCTTGCCGATTATTACAAGGATATGGAGCGATGGTCGTTCAATCTTCAGATTTACTTTCTGAACAAGCGATTCCACGATGTGGTGGAGATTTCCCGTTCGGAGCAGACCATCGTGCAGGATAGAACCATCTTCGAGGATGCGCGCATCTTTGCCCCAAATCTTCACGATATCGGCATGATGAGCGACAGGGATTTCAAGAACTATACCGATCTCTTCGATTTGATGATCAGTCTGGTGAAGCTTCCAGACCTGATGATTTACATCAAGAGCAGTATCCCGACCCTCGTGAAGCACATCGAGAAGCGAGGCAGAGATTTCGAGAAGAGCATCCGCATCGACTATCTCCAGGGCTTGAACAACCGTTACGAGGAATGGATCAAGGATTACAAGGGCCGACTCATCATCATCGATGGCGATACCTTGGAGTTTGCTGATAATCCTGAGGATTTCCGCAAGGTTACCGATCTCATCGACGCCGAACTGTTTGGCTTATTCAAATAATAGTTTGGCTTATTCTATAACAGAAACAACGTATGTTCGCCAGTGTCGGATGCCTGTCCGCCACTGGCGAATGTGTATCCATATACAGTCGGATACATGCCCGATACAACCTATTTTAGCATCTAATAACCTTTTTTTTGCCCGATATTTAACATTTAACATTAAAAATTATATTCTTTCAGAAATATTTGCTACCTTTGCAGCCGCTTAGAAGCAATTAGACAAAAATAACGTTATAAAAATTTTTATGAACTTTACACTATTTATCACCGTTTTGCTGACGGCTGTAACCTTGGTGGTGGCTGCTTATGTCATCGCGAAGTTGATCGGTCCTCGTTCATACAATCCGGTTAAGGGTGAACCTTTTGAGTGCGGTATTCCGACACGTGGCAGCTCCTGGTTGCCATCACACATCGGCTACTATCTCTTCGCCATCCTTTTCCTGATGTTTGATATCGAGACAGTAATGCTTTACCCATGGGCAGTTGTAGTTAAGCAGTTTGGACCAATGGCTCTCGTGAGCATCGGGTTCTTCCTGTTGGTATTGGTATTTGGCCTTGCATACGCTTGGCGGAAAGGAGCATTGGAATGGAAGTAAACAAAAGAGCCTCTATCAAGAGTATTCCTTACGACGAGTTTAAGGACAATGACACCCTCGAAAAGATTGCGCAGGAGCTCAATGAGGGGGGTGCTAACGTGGTAGTCGGTTCCCTTGATGCTGCCATCAACTGGGGACGTAGTAACTCACTCTGGTCACTGACCTTCGGTACTTCTTGCTGTGGTATCGAGTTCATGGCTGTAGGTTGTGCCCGTTACGACTTCTCCCGTTTCGGTTTCGAGGTAACCCGTAACTCTCCACGCCAGGCTGACTTGATCATGTGTGCCGGTACTATCACCAATAAGATGGCACCAGTGTTCAAGCGTTTGTATGATGAAATGGCTGAGCCTAAGTATGTGGTAGCTGTGGGTGGATGCGCCATCTCTGGTGGTCCGTTCAAGAAGAGCTACAATGTGGTTCGTGGTATCAGCGAGTTGGTTCCTGTGGATGTTTATATCCCTGGATGTCCTCCACGCCCTGAGGCAATCCTTTACGGTATGATGCAGTTGCAGCGTAAGGTAAAGGTTGAGAAATTCTTCGGTGGTGCTAACCACAAGATGACTCAGGATGAGAAGGAACTCTCTATGAGCAAGGGTGGTCTTCGCGGCTTGAGCAACGAGAACCTCTCTGACAGCGAGAAGCTCGGACACAAGGAGCCTATCATCGTAACTGAAGTACCTGAGGATTTCGACCCTCAGAAAGGTCTAACTGATTAATATAATAAGGTATAAGAACATGAAACTGAATAATATTGAATTGAGTTTTGATAATTTCGCCTCAGAAATGGCGAAGTTGAAGAACGAGAAGCATTTCGACTACCTTGTTACCATCATCGGTGAAGACTTCGGTGAGGAAGGTCTCGGATGTATCTATATTCTCGAGAATACTCAGACCAGCGAGCGCTGCTCGGTAAAGACCATCGCCAAGAAGGTGGATGGCAGTGATGTGATTCCTACAGTTATTAACCTTTGGAAGGTGGCTGACCTCCTGGAGCGTGAAGTCTTCGATTTCGTGGGCATCAAGTTCTTGGGTCACCCAGACATGCGCCGTCTTTTCCTCCGCACAGATTTCCAGGGCTATCCATTGCGCAAGGACTTCGATATGAGTCCTGAGGCAAACAAGTTTCCTTGTACTGATGAGCCAGAGGATGACTTCACTATGGAGTATTCCTTGAGCGAAGATGGACATCTCGTTGCTACAGAGAAGCGTCGCTTTGATGAGGATGACTATGTAGTCAACATCGGTCCTAACCACCCATCTACCCACGGTGTGCTCCGCTTGCAGACTGTTATTGATGGTGAGACTGTGAAGCGCATCTATCCACACCTCGGTTATATCCACCGTGGTATCGAGAAGATGTGGGAGAGCATGACCTATCCTCAGACATTGGCATTGACCGACCGTCTGAACTATCTCTCTGCGATGATGCACCGCCACGCTTTGGTAGGCGTTATCGAGGAGGCTATGGGTATCGAACTCTCAGACCGTATCCACTACATCCGTACCATCATGGATGAGTTGCAGCGTATCGACTCACACTTGTTGTTCCTCGGCTGTACCGCACAGGACTTGGGTGCCTTGACCGCATTCCTCTACTGCATGCGCGACCGTGAGCACGTATTGAACGTCATGGAGGAGACCACTGGTGGCCGTCTGATCCAGAACTACTACCGTATCGGTGGCCTTCAGGCAGATATCGACCCTAACTTCGTTCAGAACGTGAAGACCCTCTGCAAGTATCTCCGTCCGATGATTCAGGAGTACCTCGACGTATTCGGCGACAACGTGATTACTCACAACCGTCTCGAAGGCGTAGGACCAATGAACCTTGAGGATTGTATCAACTATGCCGTAACCGGTCCTGCCGGCAGAGCATCAGGTTGGAAGAACGATACCCGCAAGCGTCATCCATACGATATGTACGACAAGGTAGAGTGGAAGGAAATCACCCTTACCGGTTGCGATTCAATGGATCGTTACTATGTACACATCCAGGAGTTGTATCAGAGCTTGGACATCATCGAGCAGTTGATCGACAACATTCCAGAGGGTGAGTACTACATCAAGCAGAAGCCAATCATCAAGGTTCCAGAGGGACAGTGGTACTTCTCTGTAGAGGGTGCCAGCGGCGAGTTTGGTGTATATCTCGACTCAAAGGGTGACAAGAGTCCATACCGTATGAAGATGCGTCCGATGGGTCTCTCACTCACAGGAGCCTTGGATCCAATGCTCCGTGGTCAGAAGATCGCCGACCTCATCACTACAGGTGCAGCAATCGATTTCGTAATCCCTGATATTGATAGATAATTATGTTTGATTTTAGTATAGTAACAACATTCATCGACAATCTGCTTCGCCAGACCTTGGGTCTGGGCGACTTCCTGTCGATTCTGATTGAGTGCGTGCTCGTGGGTGTCTGCATTTTGACAGCATACGCCCTCATCGCTATCGTACTTATCTTCATGGAGCGTAAGGTGTGTGCCTACTTCCAGTGCCGTCTCGGCCCTATGCGTGTAGGTCCTTGGGGTATCTTCCAGGTATTCGCCGACGTGCTCAAGATGTTGATCAAGGAGATCTTCGCCGTGGATAGAGCCGACAAGCTGCTCTACTACATGGCACCATTCCTCGTGATCATTGCCTCTGTAGGTACTTTCTCATTCCTTCCATGGAACAAGGGAGCTCATATTCTTGACTTCAACGTAGGTGTATTCCTCATCACAGCCGTAAGTTCTATCGGTGTGCTGGGTGTGTTCCTTGCTGGTTGGGCATCTAACAACAAGTACTCTGTGGTTTCTGCCATGCGTGGTGCCGTACAGATGATTTCTTACGAGATGTCACTCTGCCTCTGTTTGATTTCTGCAGTAGTTCTCACCGGAACCATGCAGGTAAGCGGTATCGTTGAGGCTCAGACTGGTGCTTGGAACTGGTTGATTATCAAGGGTCATGTGCCAGCAATCCTGGCTTTCCTCGTATTCCTCGTAGCAGGTAACGCAGAGGCTAACCGTGGTCCTTTCGACTTGGCTGAGGCTGAGAGTGAGTTGACCGCCGGTTACCACACAGAGTATTCAGGTATGGGCTTCGGTTTCTACTACCTGGCAGAGTACCTCAACCTCTTCGTGATTTCTGGTATTGCTTCTACCGTATTCCTCGGTGGTTGGGCGCCATTGAACATCGGTATCGAGGGCTTCGACAATCTGATGAACCTCATCCCAGGTTTCATCTGGTTCTTCGGTAAGACCTTCGCGGTGGTATGGCTCCTGATGTGGGTACGCTGGACCTTCCCACGTCTGCGTATCGACCAGATCCTGAAGTTGGAGTGGAAGTATCTGATGCCATTGTCACTCATCATTCTGATCTTGATGACCGTGTGCGTAGCATTCGGAATCCACGGATAATCTTTAATACACATTATTATAATAATAAGAAAGTATGTCTAACAATTCATATTTCGGCGGTATTGCAGCGGGTTTGAAGACCCTCGCTACTGGTATGAAGGTCACCATGAAGGAGTACTTCACACCAAAGAGCACAGAGCAGTATCCTGAGAACCGCAAGACTACACTCCACATCTCTCCACGTTTCCGTGGACGCTTGGTCTTTGTTCGTGATGAGAACGAGGCTTACAAGTGTGTGGGTTGTACATTGTGTGAGAAGTCATGCCCTAACGACACCATCAAGATCGTAACCGAGATGGTGGAGGACCCAGAGACAGGCAAGAAGAAGCGCAAGTTGGTGGATTACCAGTACGACTTGGGCGACTGCATGTTCTGCGAGCTCTGTGTCAACGCATGTAACTTCGGTGCAATCAAGTTTGTCAACGATTTCGAGAATGCAGTCTTCGACCGCAACAAGTTGGTGATGCACCTTGACAAGGAGGTATATAAGGGCGGTAGCCTTCCAAACCTCATTGATGGTGGTGCGCCATTGGAAATCGGTAAGTTTAACACCAAGACTAAGTAAGGAGGACATTAGACAATGATAACAGCTAATTTATTCATGTTCGTCATCTTGGCAGTAGTCATCCTTGGCTCAGCCATCATGTGCGTAGCTACCAAGCGTATCATGCGTGCGGCAACCTTCCTGTTGTTCGTGCTCTTCGGTATTGCAGGTATGTTCTTCCTGCTCGACTATACCTATCTGGGTGCTGCTCAGATTTCAGTATATGCCGGCGGTATCACCATCCTCTACGTCTTCGCTATCCAGTTGGTATCCAAGCGTACCCTTCAGGGTCTGCTGGAGCATGTCAAGGGTAGCAAGATCTTGGGCCGCGCACTTGTCTGCCTCGTAGGTTTCGTAACCCTGGCAGTCATCGTGTTGAAGAATCACTTTATTGATATGGCTGCATCTGTAGCCGACACCGAGGTGCCAATGGAGCAGGTAGGTTCTGCCCTTGTAGGTGCTGACAAGTATGGCTATGTATTGCCATTCGAGTTCATCTCCGTATTCCTGTTGGCATGTATCATCGGTGGTATCTTAATCGCAAGAAAGGAGGATAAGAAATGATTCCAGTACAATATTTCTTCGTGCTCTCAGCACTCTTGTTCTTCATCGGAGTCTATGGCTTCTGTACACGCCGTAACCTCGTTGCCATGCTCATCTCCATCGAGCTTGTATTGAATGCAGCCGATTTGAACTTCGCTGTGTTCAACCGCATCCTCTTCCCAGGACAGTTGGAAGGTTTCTTCTTCACATTGTTCTCTATCGGAGTAGCAGCAGCCGAGACAGCCGTAGCACTCGCTATTATTATCAACGTTTACCGCAACTATCACAGTGACCAGGTGAACAGTATTGAAAACATGAAATTCTAAAAGACAATGGAATACAATTATGCATTTTTGATACTTCTTCTGCCATTCCTGAGCTTCCTGGTTCTGGGACTTGTGGGTATGAAGATGAAAAGACCGGTAGCAGCACTCATCGGTACCGTATTGATGGGCTGTGTATTCGCCATGTCTGTCTATACAGCATACGAGTACTTCTTTGCAGTGGGTCGTGATGCCTCTACAGGTATGTACCCAACTGTTACCGTATTTAATTTCACATGGTTGAAGTTTACTGAGTTGCTCACCTTCAACATCGGTTTCCGCCTGAGCCCAATCTCCGTATTGATGCTCATCGTGATTACCACCGTCAGCTTCATGGTTCACATCTACAGCTTCGGCTACATGGCAGAGCGTGATGAGAACTACAAGGTTGAGGAATATGAGAAGGGTATGCAGCGTTTCTACGCTTACCTGAGCCTCTTCACCATGTCTATGTTGGGCTTGGTAGTAGCTACCAACATCTTCCAGATGTATCTGTTCTGGGAGTTGGTGGGTGTGTGCTCATACCTGCTCATCGGTTTCTACTATCCAAAGCATGCTGCAGTTCATGCCAGCAAGAAGGCGTTCATCGTAACCCGTTTCGCTGACCTCTTCTTCCTCATCGGTATCCTGTTCTACAGCTTCTATGTAGGAACCTTCAACTACGACTTGAATGCTCAGCCAGAGTTGAATTCAGCTTTGGCAGGTGCAGCTTGGGTAATGCCAACAGCGTTGTTCCTCATGTTCATCGGTGGTGCCGGTAAGAGTGCGATGTTCCCATTGCACATCTGGTTGCCAGATGCGATGGAGGGTCCAACACCTGTTTCTGCGTTGATCCACGCCGCTACCATGGTTGTAGCCGGTGTATATCAGGTAGCCAGCCTCTTCCCAATCTGGGTACAGTATGCTCCTGAAACTCTTCACTATGTAGCTTACATTGCAGCCTTCACCGCATTCTATGCAGCAGCTGTAGCTTGCTGCCAGCGTGATATCAAGCGTGGTCTGGCTTTCTCTACTATCTCTCAGATTGCCTACATGCTCGTAGCGCTCGGTGTCTGCTTCGCAGTAGATAACCACCACGGTGGTTTGGGTTACATGGCTGGTATCTTCCACCTCTTTACCCACGCTATGTTCAAGGCATTGCTCTTCCTCTGCTCTGGTGCCATCATCGTCATCATCGGCAGCAACTTCAAGGAGTACATGGGTGGTCTGCACAAGTACATGCCTATTACCAACATCTGCTTCCTCATCGGTTGCTTGGCGATTGCAGGTATTCCTCCATTCGCAGGTTTCTGGTCAAAGGATGAGATCATCTCAGCATGCTTCCAGTTCTCTCCATTCATGGGCTGGTTCATGACCGTGGTAGCCGGTATGACAGCATTCTACATGTTCCGTCTCTACTACGTCATCTTCTGGGGACAGAGCTACTATGAGCTGGATCCAGAGAACCGTCGCAAGCCACAGGAGGTTCCATTCGTGATGTGGGGTCCATTGGTATTCCTCGCCATCATCTCTTGCCTCTGCGGTCTGATTCCATTCGGTCACTTCGTATCTGCTACAGGTCAGAGCTACGATATCCATATCGACATGAGCGTGGCAACTACATCTGTGATTGTTGCTATCATCGGTATCGGTCTGGCTACTTATATGTATGCTCCTAAGAAGACTCCATTGGCAGATGCTTTGGCTAAGAAGATGCCTAAGTTGCACAAGGCAGCCTTGAACCGTTTCTATATCGACGATGCTTGGCAGTTCTTCACTCACAAGATTGTCTTCGGTCTGTTCTCAAAGCCAATCGCATGGTTCGACCGTCGTGTCATCGATGGTACCTTCAACTTCATGGCTTGGGGTGCACAGGAGGCAGGCGAGACTATCCGTCCATGGCAGAGTGGTGATGTTCGCAGCTATGCTATCTGGTTCCTCACCGGTACAGTGGCATTGACCCTGTGTCTGCTCGCTCTTCTTTAATGAATGTCTCACAATTAAGTAAATAGAAAAGAAATGAATTTAAGTATATTCGTCATAGTACCACTCCTGATGTTGCTCGGCCTCTGGTTGGCACGCAACGACAAGCAGGTTCGTGGTGTGATGGTAGCCGGTGCCAGCGTATTGCTCGCACTCTCCATCTATTTGGTGTTTGCATTTCTCGAAGCTCGTGAGACAATGCCAGCCGACCAAGCTCCGATGCTCTTCACCTACTGTGTGCCTTGGTTTGAACCATTGCACATCAACTATTCACTCGGTGTGGATGGTATCTCAGTGGTGATGATTCTCTTGACATCCATCATCGTGTTCACCGGTACATTTGCCTCTTGGCAGATGGAGCCAATGAAGAAGGAATACTTCCTCTGGTTCACACTCCTGAGCATCGGTGTATATGGCTTCTTCATCTCTATCGACATGTTCACCATGTTCATGTTCTATGAGGTAGCGCTGATTCCTATGTACCTCTTGATTGGTGTATGGGGTAGTGGTGCGAAGGAGTATTCTGCCATGAAGTTGACCTTGATGTTGATGGGTGGTTCTGCACTCCTCATCATCGGTATCCTGGGTATCTACTTCTACAGTGGTGCTCAGACCTTCGAAATCCTGGATATCGCTCACCATACCAATGGTGCTCACGCTATCCCTGAGAGTGTACAGAACGTATTCTTCCCATTGCTCTTCATCGGTTTCGGTATCCTCGGTGCGCTGTTCCCATTCCATACATGGTCTCCTGACGGTCACGCAAGTGCGCCAACAGCTGTATCTATGTTGCATGCCGGTGTATTGATGAAGCTTGGTGGTTACGGTTGCTTCCGTATCGCCATGTTCCTCTTGCCAGCTGCTACTCACGGATTCTGGATCAAGGTATTCCTCGTGCTGACTACCATCTCTATCGTATATGGTGCTTTGTCAGCTTGTGTACAGACCGACTTGAAGTACATCAACGCTTACTCATCAGTATCTCACTGTGGTATGGTGCTCTTCGCTCTCTGTATGATGACAGAGACAGCTGCTACTGGTGCAATCCTCCAGATGTTGTCTCACGGTTTGATGACCGCCCTCTTCTTCGCCGTTATCGGTATGATTTACCATCAGGCTGGTACACGTGACGTACGTTACCTGGGTGGTTTGATGAAGATTATTCCATTCCTCTCTGTAGGTTATGCAGTAGCTGGTTTGGCTAACCTCGGTTTGCCAGGTTTCTCAGGTTTCGTAGCCGAGATGACCATCTTCGTAGGTTCATTCCAGAATGCAGATACATTCCATCGTGTATGTACCATCATCGCATGTACATCAATCGTAGTAACAGCGGTTTACATCCTGCGTTGTGTTGGTAAGATCCTTTATCAGAAGGTTCCTAATCCAAAGTTGGAGAAGCTCCACGATGCTACCTGGGACGAGCGTATCGCTGTAGCAGGTCTGATTGCCTGCGTTGCAGGTCTCGGTATGTTCCCACTCTGGGCAGAGAAGATTATCATGGACGCTGTAGGTCCTATCTTTAGTGTAATCATGTAATAAATATCAGAAGAAATGAATTACAGTCAATTTTTAAATATGTTTCCAGAAGCTTCCTTGATGGTAGTTCTGTTGATCACTTTTATTGCTGACTTCTGCAGTTCCAAGAACTCAGACCGTCAGTGGTTCAATCCTCTGGTATGTCTCTTGATGTTGGCTCACATCTGCTTCAACATCTATCCTACAGAAGCCGCAGAGGCATTTGGCGGCATGTACACCACGGGTCCTGCTGCCGGTGTCTTGAAGACTATCCTGGCTCTGGGTACCCTCATCGTGTTGGTACAGGCTAAGGAGTGGTTGAGCCGTAAGGACACAGCCTTCAAGGAGGGTGAGTTCTATATGTTGATTATCTCTACCTTGCTCGGTATGAACATGATGGTAAGTGCCAACCACTTCCTCCTGTTCTTCCTCGGCCTCGAAATGGCATCTGTGCCAATGGCTTGCTTGGTAGCATTCGATAAGTATCGTCACCATTCTGCTGAGGCAGGTGCCAAGTTCGTTTTGACCGCTACTTTCTCTAGCGGTGTGATGATCTACGGTATCTCTCTGCTCTATGCAGCTTGCGGTACTTTGTACTTCGAGGATATGGCTAATGTCATCACTGCGTCTCCATTGACCATCGCTGGTATGGTATTCTTCTTCAGTGGTCTCGGCTTCAAGATTTCCTTGGTTCCTTTCCACTTCTGGACAGCCGATTCATACCAGGGTGCACCAACTACTGTTACTGGTTATCTGTCAGTAGTATCTAAGGGTGCTGCTGCGTTCACACTCTGCGCCATCCTCATGAAGGTGTTCCAGCCAATGGTAGAGTACTGGACCGTATTGCTCTACATCGTGATTGTACTTTCTATCACTATCGCCAACCTGTTTGCCATCCGTCAGAGCGACCTGAAGCGTTTCATGGCATTCTCTTCTATCTCTCAGGCAGGTTACATCATGTTGGCAGTGGTAGGCAACTCAGCGATGAGCGTTACAGCCCTGACTTACTATGTATTGATTTACGTAGTAGCCAACCTGAGTGTCTTCGCCATCATCTCATCTATTGAGGAGCACAACAACGGTACAGTTCAGATGGACAGCTACAATGGTTTGTACAAAACCAATCCACGTCTGGCATTCCTGATGACTTTGGCATTGTTCTCATTGGGTGGTATTCCTCCATTTGCAGGTATGTTCTCTAAGTTCTTCGTGTTCATGGCAGCGGTACAGGGAGCTGATATCCATACCACCCTCGGTGGTTGGGCATACGGCGTCGTATTCATTGCCTTGGTTAACACCGTATTGAGCTTGTACTACTATCTGCTCATCGTGAAGGCGATGTTCATCAAGCATAGCGATAATCCGCTTCCTACTTTCCAGAGCGCATTCTCAACCAAGTTGGCGCTTGCTATCTGCACGGTAGGTATCGTAGCATTCGGTGTTTGTTCATTCGTATTCGACTGGATTTCAGTGGCAGCGAATGCGTAAATCATCAATAATTTATAAAATCCCGGCAATCGGTAAAGATTGCCGGGATTTTTTTTTGTTTTGTCTAAAAATAGCTGTACCTTTGCACCCGATTAGAGGCATGGTGCCTCCATTATACATTATAAATTATTAATTATCAATTGAAAAATGGATAAGTTACCGATGAATGATGTTCCGATGCTCGTAAGTGCCATCAACTTCCTGCTTCGTGACCACGAGTTTGAAACACTCGATGAAATTTGTAATCACTTCAATGTGAACCGTGCAGCATTAGAAACCAAAATGGCTACCCAAGGCTTTGAGTGGTCAGAGCAGCAGAAGAAATTCTGGTAAACCCCACACGCCCAGAAAAGTATAGTCAGCACGCCCTGTAAGGGCAGAAGCTCCTAGCCCAGGGCAACACCCTGGGTAAAATAATTGCATTTAAAAACGCCCTGTAAGGGCAAAAGCTTTAAAAAAAATATATAAATTGTAAATTATTAATTAACTATGACTCCTCCTCGACCCTTGTGGAAGTCTGTACAAGACTATGTAATGATTGCGATAGGTATGATATCCTACGCCATTGGATGGAACGTATTCCTCTTGCCAACCAATGTGACGGCAAGCGGATTGCCTGGTATTTCCAGTATCATCTATTGGGCAACCGGTTGCCCTGTGCAAATTCCGTATTTCATCGCCAACGCCACCTTATTAATATGTGCGTTCAAGATTTTGGGAGCTAAGTTCTGCGTCAAGACCGTTTATGCCGTCATCGTGGTAACCGCCTTGACCTCCTTCTTCTCCAGTCGTTTAGGCGATATTCATCTCTTGGAAAACCAACCTTTATGGGCTGCTTTCCTGGGTGCCGTTTTCTGCGGCTGCGGAATCGGACTCGGTTTCTCTGTTGGTGGAAGTACGGGTGGTACGGATATCATTGCCGCCATTGTCAACAAGTATCGCGACATTTCCTTAGGTAGAGTGATTATGATATGCGACATTTTCATCATCAGTTCCAGCTATCTGGTGGTTCACGATTGGGAAAAAGTGTTATATGGTTATGTGGTTCTTTGCGTTCAGGCATTCTGCATCGACCAGGTGGTGAACAGTCGCCGTAGAAGTGTACAGTTCTTCATCATTTCGCAGAAGTATGAGGAGATAGGCAAGCGCATCAATACTGATGCCGATAGGGGAGTAACGGTGGTGAATGCCAGCGGTTTCTATTCCGGTCAGGATGTGAAGATGCTTTTCGTGCTTGCCAAGCAGCGCCAGGCTCCAGCCATTTTCCGCCTTATCAGCGAGATAGACCCGAATGCCTTTGTCAGTCAGAGTGCCGTTATCGGTGTTTATGGTGAAGGTTTTGACAAGATTAAATATAAAAGCAAAAAAGAGCACGGAGTTTAATATTCCGTGCTTTTTTTGTGCATCAGGAAAAGTCAAGAGGGTGAATCATAAACTTATGACACACCCTCACTTTACCAAAAGAGCAAGTACGGGTTAAGTAAGTCCAGTGGAAGGGTAGCAACTCAAGTAGTTCAGTCGAGCAACTCAAGTAGTTCAGTAAGACAATTCAAGTATTTCAGTAAGCGAGTTCAGACGTCTCAGTTAGCTGATGCAGACGTCTCGATAAGCTTACAGATACGTCTCCGTTAGCTTACGCAGTAATATCTGTAACCCGATGCAGCCATATTCTTAATCCGATGCAGTCATATCCGTAAATGCTATACCGATCAAAATCGGCTGCAAGGGTACGAATTTCAGCGAATATTTGCAATACCTTGAAGTAGGTAAAGTTTATACGTGGATACGACGATATAGGGAATAGGTCTCTGTTGTATAGATATTATGGGTAGAAAAAAGGCAATGAAGATGTGCCAAGCTTGGAAGCTCTTGGCACATCTTTGTTTTATGACGTTTAATATAACTTGAAATTAATGTCAAGTTTTATAGTCTGATTGAGTTCGGAACTATTGGTGAACGTCCCATAGAGTCTGCCATCAATGCCAGACCAAACACGACTTGAATAATCCCACGTCACGCCATTATGTTTCTCGGTTATAGGGTCTGGTGTAACCGTAAAATAATTCCATTCGGTAGAAATCTGAGAATGCTCCGTAGGAGTGTAAGTAACAGTATTTTCTGTTCTTGGATTCTCTACGGTAATATAGCATTTGTCCTTTGTTTGAACAGATGTAGGGTCATTGTTAGGTGACGCTATCATACAATTAGTCCTTGAAATATTATCAAGATGAAGGCAAAGGGTAACAACAGAATCTGGTGTATCTACAAGTTTTACCTTCCAGTCAAACATAGAGACCTTCTCTTCATTTTCTCTGACAATAAAATTATAATCTGATTTTGTAGAAGAAACCAAGGCGTTAATATCATTCATTGAGATTTCTGTGTCGTTCAACTTTCCCTTAACATAACTCTGATGATATATAACTTCTTCTGGCTCGTCATCTTTTGAGCAAGATGCCAATACTATTAGCATAAAGAATACCCATACAAGCATCTTGTAGTTTTTACTCTTCAACACTTTCTTTACCACAATTAAATTCATTTAAATACAATTTTTAATAAAACATTAAATTTTTCGGATGCAAAATTATAACGTTACTTCGGTTCGTGCAAGTCCAATCACCATGAGTCGGAGAAATTGGGATATGAGTCCCTATAAATTGCAGATGAATCTTGTCCTACTACCCAATAACATGGTTTGTAGGCGAAAATAACGGATTCATGGGCGATTTTTCGTCTTTCATAGCTCTAACTATTGGTAATTTCGTAAAAAAGCACTAAATTTGCACACAAAAATGAGTAATATGAGCAAATATAATAGTTTTATAAAGAATTGGTGCATCATATCCATCGCCACCTGTATTTTTTCCTACATAATGTGGGGATTGATGGACTTTGAAACATTCGTAGGCACAGGTCTCACCATTGAAGACTTGTGCTTTGACATTGCATATTGTTCCTTTTACACATTGTTTTCTTTGTGGGTTTCATTTTTCTTGGGTAACATCTTTGTAAGAGACAAGATAAGCTATCCTCGCTTTGCCACCCATATCCTATTGTTGCTGCTAGCCAATTCTGTTTGGGCTGTTGCATTTGAAAACATATTTGATAATCTTTGGCATGCTGGGAACGATGTGTATTGGGACAGATTATATGTTTTTGGATTAATCGCCACATTGCTGACCATGGTGAATGCGTGCATGTATTATTGTTCCATCCTCATCAGAAAAGAGAAGGAAAACGTAGTGCTTACCAATAATCTCTTGCGTCAGCAGATGAATCCGCATTTCATATTCAACAGCATTAACACGTTGGCAGACTTGATTGAGGAGAATCCTGTACAGGCAGAAAGTTTCACTCTGAAATTCTCTGAAATCTACAGATATGTAGTCACACATTTGGATGATGAGACGGTGCCTGTACATGAAGAGATTCATTTCGTGAAGAACTATTGTGAGCTTCAAGAGATAAGTTCTCCTCATACCATACATGTGGAAATTGCCGAAGAACTGGAAAGATGCAAGAATAAGACTTTACCATTGGCGATACAAATGATGGTAGAGAATGCGATAAAGCATAACTGTCATACTAAGGAAAGTCCGCTTTCTATCTCAGTGTATTGTCATGGCGAATATATTATCGTTAGAAATGTAGTGAATCCGATAAAGAGCACTTTACCTACAACACAAAAGGGATTGTCAAACTTGCGTCTGCGCTATAGTCAATTAGGAAAGGAACTGGTCGTTAGTAACGATAATAAATATTTTGAAGTCAAACTTCCAATCTTATCAAAATCATGAAAGTTTTAATCATAGAAGATGAAGAGCGTGGATTCTCAAGACTAAAGCGCCTCTTGCAAAACATAGACAACTCTCTGGAGATACAAGGACCACTGACCACGATGAAAGCAGTCATAAACTATCTGCAAAATCCGCATGATGAGGATATTATCTTTGCGGACATTAGATTGGGTGACGGTGATGTGTTCGAGGCTTTCTTGGAGATAGCCCCAACTTCACCTGTTATTTTCACCACGGCTTACAGCGAGTATGCTTTAGAAGCATTCAAAAGCAACGGTATCGCTTATCTTCAGAAACCGATATTGCATGAAGAATTAGAAAAGGCTCTTGCGAAAGCTAAAGCCATGTGTAATCAAAGCATAGACTACTCAGCCCTAATGGAGAAAATGGGGATGCCTGTTGGTAAGAAATGGAGAAAACATTTCCTTGTGCATATATTTGATGGCTTCAAACTTATCAAGACAACGGACATAAGCTATTTCTTCTCAGAGAATGGTGTTGTTAGAGCATTCCTTTGTTCTGGTAATTCCGTAACCATCAATCAATCTTTGAATGATTTGGAGCAGCAACTGAATCCCGATTTGTTCTTCCGAGTCAACCGACAATATATGGTGAATATTGATAGCATAGATAAACTCGCCAATTTCTTCAAATATAAAATGACCATTAGTCTTCATGGCTTCCCTGATTTGCGAATCGTGGTCAGCAAAGACAGATTTACACAATTGAAGAATTGGTTAGATAGATGAATTATGATATATCTTGGCTTAGGAGAGGTTGCATATCCATTAGCAAACTCCCTAATCCAAAAAAGAAAACTGTTGATAACAAAGAATAAAACATAATGAAGAATAGATTTTTAAGCATTGTATGTATTACTATTTCGATGATAGCATTTTGCTCTAACAAAGTTTACGCACAAAGCAAGTTTCATTTTGACATAGACTATCACTATAATCTCGGACTTTCAACTTCAAACACAAATGGAAGTGGACATTGGGGACGTGGTGATTATAAAATGGGTGGAAATTCCATCCATTTTACAGGTCGCTATGATGTAAGTGATAAGTTTTCAACTGGTCTCGGCTTTGGATGGGATAGATATACAGAGTTTGACTATAACACTCTGCCCATCTTTGCCACATTGAGATACAAGCCTATCAAGACTTTGAAGAATGCCTATTGCTTCACAGATTTAGGATATGGCATCAAGCCAGAAGACACCTACAATTCTGGCTTCTTGATGAATTTGGGTATCGGCTATACCAAGATGTTTTCCGCTCATTTCGGACTAAACTTTCAGATAGCGTATAACTATAAAATATTTGATGATGGAATCATGAGCTTGCAGTCTGACGAAAAGGGGAATTATCTTGACTGTGAATACGATGACACTATAAGACATTCTATCTCTTTCGGTGTGGGTGTTACTTTCTAAGTTCGTTTACTGTCATTGCCTTTGATGATAGTCATGTGCAACTGAGTACCATCCGTGAGGCGTTTGCATCAAACGGCATCGTATGTGACACTGCTGAATGCAGGAGAAGTTGAACGACAAAATGCGAAAGGATGATGAATTGGAAAGAATGAGACGATAAAATGGCATGAAGTAGGTATTTGGAATTTTTTCGTAGAAATTCAACAGAAAGTTAACAAAAAATTTGGTAAAGTGAAAATAAAAGCATATTTTTGCAGATTAAATAAGTACATAACATTAAAAACAAGAAGATTATGGCAATAGAAATTAAAACAATACCTGTCCTTCATGGTGAGGCAGCAGCTCGTTTCGTTGAAGCAGCTGATGAGGCATTGGAAAAGCGTGGCTCCATTGACTTCTCCAAGCAAGTAGCCAAGGCACGTGCTATATTAAAACGTTCAAAACTGTACATTTAAAATGTTAGAGCAATGTGATTTTATGTATGCCTATCAGTTGCTTGGAAAATCATATTGTTTTGTTAAACCAGATACATCTGAAATAGTCTGCGCATTTACAGTAGCTAATTCGAGTGTAAAAGTAGATTCACTTCCTTCAAACCTTCGGAATAAGCTTAATAGAAAGATTCCGAATGCCAAGCGAAGACCGCAGTATCCAGCAGTGTTGGTTGGACAGTTGGCAGTAAGCGATTTATTCAGTGGACATCATGTGGGAGACGAATTGTTGGATTTCATCAAATCATGGTTTATAGACCCATTGAATAAAACAGGATGCCGATATGTCATTGTTGATGCCGTCAACCATCCGAAAGTGTTTGAATATTATCAACGAAATGGTTTCAAGTTCTTGTTTTCGTCAGATGAGGAAGAATGGACCTTTTTGCATAACAAAGGTCTAGAGCCAACAACTCCGATAGAGCCGATGAAGACACGACTGATGTACTTTGATTTGATTTATCTTCGCACAAAATAACAAATAAAAGATTTGCAATCCGCCTCAAGCGAGAACGCAGCATCATGAATTTGGAGATATGAAAAGCCTACGGCTGCGGATTGCAAATCCGCTTTAAAGTGGTCGAGCCTTTTTTGTCTGCGGATTACAAATCCGCAGGAACGCCTAACGGACCCTAACGCCTAACGGACCCTAACGCCTAACGGACCCTAACGCCTAACGGACTTGCGAGCTGTTGATTTATGACACACCCTCTTGTGGACCTTCAGCCCGTACTTGAACCACATGCGAAAGTTCAGTATATTTATAAACAAGCAAGTTGATATTTATTCACTTGCGAAACTTGAATAAATTATAAATTATAAATTAATTATGACTCCTCTTCGACCCTTGTGGAAGTCTGTACAAGACTATGTAATTTCCGCCTTATCAGCGAGATAGACCCGAATGCCTTTGTCAGTCAGAGTGCCGTTATCGGTGTTTATGGCGAGGATTTTGATAAGATTAAGTACAAAGCCAAGAAAGAACACGGAGTTTAATTATAACTAAAATATCCCCCATCCTGCTTGCAAAAATAGGATAGGGGGATTTCTTATCTGTTACCTCTAAGATAATATCTTATTTCAATTTTTCTATCTGTTCCTGGGTAAGACCGGAATACTTCATGATCAGATTGATGTCAACGCCATCAGCAAGCATATTCCTGGCAATATCCAGGGCTTTCTGGTTCATACCTTTCTCCATACCTAATTCCATACCCTCTGCAAGACCTTCTTGCTTCGCCGTATCAATGGAGTTCTTGATATCCCGGTATGCCATCTTACTTGCTTCATACTCCCTCATTTCCTGAGGTGTGAACTTGGCAATCTCGGCTTCCTCAAAGAGACGGTCGAATACCTTGTCGCACAGCTCCTTCGGACGCTGGGTAAGCTTATAGAGGTTCTTCAGCGCATAGAGCCATTTTTCGTAGAGCGTTTCCAGTTCTCCTAGTGTCTTATTGAATTTCGCAATCTCTACATAGATAAACTCCAGCTTGTCGTAGAAAATCTTGTGGGTAGCGGTATCGCACAACTGTACATAATGGCGAATTTTCTCCTTGTCGAAGGCATCCTCGTTCATGTTGAAGTTGAGCAGCGCAACAGTATAGACATGATTGAGCTTGAAATCCCAGTCATTCCCCTTGGGTGCCTGCTCGCGAATCGGGAAAGTGGAGTAGAAGAGGGAGCGGTCCTTGAAATAAGCCTGGTAGGCATTCTGCATTTCAACGATGAACTTCTCGCCGTTTTCTCCTTCGCAATACACGTCGAAGATGGCCTTGCGGTCGGTATAGACATCTCCCACATGCTCCGGATTCAGATACGACACATCCTTCACAACCTGTCTGCCATTAAACAAGCTGTTGAGGAAGCAAATGAGCAAATCCTTGTTCATTGCCGTTCCGAATATTCGCTTGAAGCCGAAATCGGTCAGCAAGCTGATGTATCTTTCTTCTACCTGTTTCATACGCAATTCATTTAATTCAACATCTAGTTTCGCCGCAAAATTACGCTTTTTTCCTGAAACGACCAAATAAAAAGCGGGAAAACTGGCTGATAGACATTCATAACTCTTTCTATCACATAATGCAAATCCCCCAGCCCGCAGTTTGCAGGTTGGGGGATGATTCTTCCTGTTCCCATTCCTATACCAACCGATAAGAATGGTACCTTCAAGAAGACACCATCTGGCGGGAGGAGTCAGCATTCGTCCGGCTCCCCCAGATATTCAAAGATTACAGCTACCTGTCGGGGCGAAAAATATTGGCAGCCAACCAGGTATCCCTGCTTCTTCAACTCATCCCATAAAGGAATGCAACGCTTGATCCAATCCATCAGATGGCGGCGAGCTGTCGCCTTGCTGGTGGCTTCCGGAAAAAAGAGCAAGCCCAATTCCGTCTTGCTATACATACGATTCGATATCTCCATAAGCAAACTTCATCTACGCATGATGATCCTTGAAAAAGCCATCCAAGGCCTTGGCTATATAGGCACCGGTTCTGATCTTTTTATGCTCCACTTCACATTTGTGCAGGTAATAATCCTTGCGGATAAACCAGTCGTTCAGCTCGCCTAGCATGTCGAGAGAAAGTCGGTTGCTCAACTTGACAGCACAGCTTTCTTCTACTTTGTAGCTGAGTATCAGTCTTATTTTCAGTTTGATGCGGGCTACTACCAACTCATCCGGAATCTTGCCGCCACCCGTTGTGTCTCCAGTATTTCTGCGGTCGTGAAGCGTAAAGGTGATGTGATCCGGCATGTGGTGATGCTTCTTTTCTCCCTCTTCACGGAAGAAGGCTTGGTAGGTGAGATAGAAGTCGATGATGTGGTGATTGTAGAGGCGCTTCAGGTCTTTGCAGGCAAAGCGGATCGTCTTACGTTCCAGTTCCGACCACGAAGCATAGTAGTCTTTTCTGCCATGCATCAGCGCCATCAGGTTTTCAGGCTTGATCATAGTGTAGCCTTTCATCGCCCAGCAGTTGGAAAGGAGATAGAGCTTGATGCTCGATGCACTTTTGCACTTCTGAACTACATTCAGATCAATCTTGCTGGCACCCTTGCTGAAGCTGTAGAAGAATCGGAGCTGATTGTTGCCGAAGATGAACTTCGCCATCCATCTGCCCTGACGGTTCTTATATACCTCGCTCTCAAACAGGCAGTCGAAGAGGCGATAACCCGTCTGATTGCCCACCTTGAAAGGCAGTTCGATAGGTTTTCTCGGCATCTGGGTAATCACCTGTCGCAACTGGGCGCAGTGCTTGCCTCCGGTGATGTCCAGCTCGGAGAGCTTCATCTCCACAATGGTGTGACCTGCAGCCAGTTGCTCAGAAGTGAAATAGAATCCGTTGTGGCTCACACGCTGTGGGATGACGTAGTTGACAATCACCTTCTGTGCATGCTTGATGAGCTGCAACATAACTTTTAGTTCCACAATGGAATAATCATTGTGGGAAAGCCCTTGCACTCCTAAGAGTGTGATGATGTTCTTTTCTGCTGGTGCAGAAGGGAAAGGTTCGGCCGATAGGGTCGAGTCTGGTTTGAACTTAATACTCATTACTATCTTTATTTTAAGATTGTTAGCGACCTGTCCAGAACTGTGGGCGAATCGTAGTTGTTATTATTAAAGACGGCATGGAGTCAAAGTGGGCAAATAATACTGACTGAAGAAAACATTGACCTTAATAATAAGGTAATTGGCGCGCTTCCTCAACTTTATCCAAATTTGCCTACTTCTCTTCCACGCCGTTGTTTCTGAATTGAAACAACAGGCATAGAATGCCCGGTAAGCATTTCAATTTGGATTCTCTAAAAAGGGGGCCAACCCTTTGTACTTAGAGTGTATTCTTGAAGTTACTTACAAAAAGCTTTTCCAATACATTGTATCGGGATGAGAAACACGTTCTCTGAGCTTTACGAATGCAAAATTACATCTTTTTTCTGAAACGAACAAATTTTTTCTCAAAAAAAAAGCAGAAAAATAAAAAAAATAATCCTCCTCACGCATTACGTATGATGTAGATAGATATAAAACGTATTCATTTCCCCTATATATGTATAATGTATAAGGAGAAAATTTTGCGTAACTTTTTGAACTGCAGAATGTTGTAATGCTAGATGTTGCTTTGGTAGTGGCTGGAATTCTTCCGTTATTCTGTAATTAGCCCTGAGGGTATTCCAAACTTGCTCTGATAGTGGTATTATTTTGCGGATTTGCCCTGATTGTGATATGCTCTCTTTTCAGATGTCCATCGTTTTTATCAGTGATGACTGTCGCTCCTATCTGCGATAGCCCTCGTTCCTGTCAGCGGTGGCTGCCGCTCCTATCAGCGATACCCATCATTCCTATCAGCGTGGTCTGTCGCTCCTATGAG
>ERZ506883.18-NODE-18-length-136881-cov-23.9308_pt1 | contig 136881 bp, 118 predicted proteins | sample MGYA00513177_ERZ506883 | MGnify/ENA metagenome assembly ERZ506883 | reverse complement strand
TTAAAAGATAAAAGCTTAACTATCAGCAACATCCACATGTTGCATCGGAAAGTAATAGAAACGAAAATAGGGAACGCATTGCGTTCCCTATCTGTTAGCCAAATTCCTCCTTCACATCAAAGCAAGGGCAATCCTTGGCGGCAAACTCATTATGCCCATGAACCGTTGCCTCGGGATATTCCTCCTTCAGCTGCTCTATCAGCGCTTTCAGCGCCGCCTTCTGCTGTGGTGTTCGGGTATCCTTCGGCTTGCCATCCTGGGATAGGCCGCCGATGTAGCATACTCCGATGCTCACGGTGTTGTGACCCTTGCAGTGGGCGCCCACCTCTTCTACTGATCTGCCCACGTGGATGCTTCCGTCACGGTAAATCACGAAATGATAACCGATGCAGAAAAAGCCACGCTCACGATGCCAACGGTCGATGTCGGCTACGGTGTAGTCGCAACCTTCTCGGGTCGCACTACAATGAATGATGATTTCCTTGATCTTGCGCATAGTAAAATGAATTATATACAACATTACTGAAAAATAAATAAGAATCTGGAAGGGATTTCATCTGCGCCCCAATCTCTGATGTAAAGATTGATGGTGCGTAAACGCTTGGGATTCTCAACCATTAGCTTGAAAAATTTATTGTATAGTTTTTCTGACTGAGTTACCACTCCCGTGTAATGAGACCTTCCAAGGATGATGCTGCCATTCTTCAAGCGGAGCGGACCATTGCCCGGCTTGAAGCAGGGTCTTCTCCCCACAGAATCAGGTACCTGCACCACTCTTCTCTGGATAATAGGCTTTAACAAAAGGCCGCATCTTCTTGCCTCCTTATTCATGAGTCTCTTAGCCCACAACTTCTTCTTTCTCACAGGTACAAGAGAAATCTTATAGCGTCCGGCAGGCAGATAGTGCTCAGGATGCTCTAAGGTATCGCAAAAAATACTGCCACCTACAACCATGGTGCCATCCACACTCCATGGAGTGAAGCGACGGCGAAATATATTGATATTCATAATGATAATAGTATTTATATTAAAAGTGATTTCTATGGTTGGTCATCAAGGTTTAAGGTATTTGAAAAACCTTAATGACCTTAATGACCTTGACCTTAATGACCTTAATGACCGGATTTATACCGTGGCGGCCACCTTCTGATAACGTGCATCGGGCAGGATGTTGATTAATCCCTGGCGCTTCCAGTTCTTCAGCATCTGTCTTACCGACTCGTGCGTAACTCCAGCGCCCTTGATGGCAACACTCTGCTGCTGAGCCTGTTCGAAAGAGAAGGTAACATCCAGGCGCTCGAAGATGGTATCGTTTCGCCCACGACGGATACGATCAGGAGGAGCTTGCTGTCCGCAATAATCCTTGGAAGAGAATGCCGCCTCGATACGGCTGCGGAAGAAGTCGAGTGCATTCTCCAACTGATAGTCGGCAAGCACATCGAAGGCAGAAAGCATGCTCGGAGTCTGCATCTTCACAATCATTTCCTTCCATAGAAGGGGATTCTGCTTCAACTGCGATTCGGCTTTCTCGGCTCCGTACTTCTGGATCAGCGATTCAGCCACCTTACAGAGCATGATGCACGCCATCATTCTCATCGTGGTAGGACAGATACGGAAGCGCTGACGGGCTTTCACCTTGTCATCATTCTTCATAGTCTCCAGGCGAATCTGTTCCAGCCAATCCCTACCCTTGGCTTCCAGCTTAGGAAGCACCACGTCGCCTTCCATCAGAGGCAGCAGATGGGCAACCTGGATGATGCGGTCGCGCTGGCGATCAGTGAGCACATACAGATTATCCGTAAGCGGAGTAAACGTATTGTCCGGGGTTCTTGCCACGGTAATACGGCTCTGAAAACCATCCGTATAATTGTTCACCACACGATAAAGTGCATCAGGAGTTCCGCACATCACAACATTCCATAACAGTCTGTCTATATGTACGTTTACAGCTTCTGCACTTCTTGCCTCACGCTCGTAGCTCGTACCGTCGTAAGCCTGACGGAGCATTACAGAGAAGTCGCTCATTGCAGATTTCCACTTCTGCGCCACGGTGTCAGCTTCCGGGGTAAACGAGAAGGCGTGCTTGCCTTCGGTGTTAGCCAAACGCTCGGCAAGATTCGCCACAGTGTTGTTCAGCGTCAGACATCTTACGGGAAGTTTCGGCTCTTCCGGCTGCTCCTTCTTGTTTTTGGCTGCGCGCTTCTTGGCTCTCCATTCATCCTCCTTCTGCTGGTACATTTTGTCCATTGCTTTCACTTCAGAAGTCCATGCATCAATCACCGGGTCGATGCTACCCTTACCCGAAGCGAAATCACCGGCGATATAGGAGATGAGGTTGAGCGAGTTCATCTTGCCGTGAATAGAGATTTTCACGCCCGTGGCGAGCATTCCGATGGCTGGACAGATGGCTGTAATCACGGGCAGAGCCAGCGCAGGACCCACCGCATTCACCGAATCGCGAACGCCTAGCGGCATTTTCGGCAAAGCGTTGAAATAGAACAGTTCATCTCGGGCATTTGCCTCGTCGAGCGCATTGATCAACGCCTCGTTCTCCTTGGCAGACACGCCGTTCAGGGTAGCCTGCTTCAGCTTTTCCAGTCTCAATGCAGCCAGCACATCTTTCAGTCGCTTAGGCATTTGCGTAGGTCTTTCGCTGAGTGCAGAATTGATGCAAGCCATCTTTTCCTGCTCAGAAAACCCGTCGTAACAGGGGATAATCTGAGCCATCAGATTGCGGTCGAAACCACAGATGTGGCGCAGGTTTACGGCAAGCTCGAAGGTCAGCGTATTGCGGTTGGAGCGAACAGGCTCGTGCCCGTCATTATACATCTGCCACCACTTCTGGATGATTTCAGAATACGGGATTCCGAGGTAATCCGTAGAAGTGGCTGATGAAGGAGATGAAGTGGAGGTCGATGTGGATGGCGAAGTCGAAGCAGGCTGAGGATTCTGGCTCTTCTCTTCTACATTCTCCAACCAAGGCTTGTAATGCTTGTTCGCCTTGTGCGCACCCGGCGGAAGCTCTTCTTGTCCATACTTTTCTCGCTCCTCTAATACCTTGCCTTCAGCTGCCACGACAGCCTCCTCATAACTATCCTTGAAGAGATCGGGCGACAGATAAAGCAAATCGCCAGCATCAGCCGAAGTCGTGAAATATACTCGGTTAATATCGTGAGCCGAAGTATCCATCTCGCACTCCAGCATCTTGGCGATTCTAACCTGATTTTCGAGAATCGTCTTGCCCATTTCTCGCTTGCAAACCGCATGACCACCTTGTCGTGCGCTGCGTTCCAGCATCAGCAGACCATATTTCTCAGGCTCCTGCAGCATCAGCTTGGCCGCCTTCTCGAAATCCTGCTTATCATCCAAATCGAAGCCGAAAGCCCGGCTTGGCAGCTTCGTTCCCTTCACTACCCCCTGCGGATAATGTCCGGAATAATTAAACTGCACCAGTCTTCGCTTCGCCCCATCGTTTCCTTCGCGAGCCAGTCGCAGATTTGCCTTCTGCTCATAGCTTCCACGAATCAGTTTATATTCCTCTTGCGAGGTGATGGAGCGGGCCACCTTGTGCCCGTTCTCCACCTTAATTAAATAACAACTCATCTATGTGTTTCTAATCTAACTGTCATTTTAGTTAAACATCTATTTTCTAGTTGAACAACCAGTTTCTATCGCTTCAACTGATATTCTACCAAAGCATCCGCAGCCTCTTCTGCCTCCTTTACCAGCGTGCTGCCGATATTGATTCCTTCATCACAGAACACCTTCAAGGTGAGCTGGATAGCTCCATCCTTGGTCTTACTCAATCGTCCGTGAGCCAGCTTTCTGATCAGTTCAGACTGAGAACGTACTCGTGGCTTACTCACGAAATCAAAAGTACCATCCGTCAATTGCTGGGCAACGCCCTGCGAACGGAATCCCAGCACCTTCTCTCCCCCTCCATGCTCATTAGGCGCAAAGAGGAAACACTTGCTTTCATCATAGAAAGCCATACCACCCAGCTGCACGTGCTGGCTACCATTATTCACCTGCTGGCCGTTAACCTGCTGGTTATTCACCTGCTGATTGTTTACTTTTTTCTTCATAAAATCTTAAATTAAAATAAGGATGAACGAAAGAAGTGTCGTAAGTTTTAGTTTGCGCAATTATCTCCGGAGACATTTCTTACTCCACCTATTTCAATTCAAGATTAAATACTTGCCTTGCTTATCAAGCCTCAGCTTTACTTACCAAGCTTTTCAATATCCGTAACGAGGATATCCTGATAAACCTGCCCATTATACTCACGAGCCGTGAATCGGAGCGTAACCGCTACCAGTGCTCCTGGAGCAAACTTGCACTGCGCCATATTGCCCAGCATGGCGGCAGCGTATTGGTTCTCGTACTTGCCGCCCATCTCCTGCAACACGATGTTGCACTTCATCATCTGGCCGTTCTCGCTCTTCTGGCTCTGCACGGCGAAAGCCTCGCCCTGCTGCACCACTCTCATAATCTTACTGTTCATAATAAAACAACTGCAAGACCTAGCCTTCCTTTCAAGGCTGATTAGTTCCAACTCCGATCTTGCTGAAAGCTGGTGCAAAGATAGCAAGTCTTTCCATGCACCGGAATACTTGGTGAAAGGATGCCCCTTCATCTTTTCACCACTTTTCTTTTCGAGCCTATTTCCTGGCTGTTTTCTGCCTGCTTCAGCCTTTCATTCAAGCCTATTTCAACTCAGCTTCAAGGATATTTTTCATCACGATGAGCAGGCTGCCGGCTCCTTCGCCGCCACTAGTCCTTCGCTGCTCATATTCCTTATTCAACAAATCGAAGAAAAGTTTCAGATAGAAACGTTCCGTAACTTTCTTCAGTTCCTTCCCGTCTCTGATACTTCTCAGAGTAGGAAAGTTTACGCCCTCATTGAGCTTCACCAGCTGGCTATGCGTATAGCCCAGTTCCACTACAGCAGCATAGGCAATGCCCAGCGCCGTTTTCTCATGCTTCTTATTATCTGCCATGATTCCTGATCGGTTTGCGAGAGAAGCCGTGGATTACCGATGGCCATCTTCAATCACATTGTGAGGTTCCTCGCCTCCGCTCAGGTTGATACTATAAAAAAACAGGGGGATTGACATCTAAAATGAAAAAGCCCCCGAAACCAGCTTGCCAACTGATTTCGGGGGCAAATTTACTTATTATATCTTAAACTGATGTTTTAGTAAAACATCGAATATGCTTTACTAAATAATATTATTTCTCGGTATCAAGCAATTCTTGTATCAAATCACGCACTTTGGGGTCCATATCCTGACCATCGAACAGCTTTCGCATAAGAGACTCGAATCTATCAGAATATGAAGTAGTACAATTAGACGGGTTAAGGGTCTGACTGATGGCAGTTTCCTTTTCTAGTCCAAAACCATTCCTGAGAATCTGATTCAATGCCTCATCTCGATTTTTCAGCGTATTACCATTTACGTCCGTAAGCCATCCTGCCTTATACATAGAATTAAAGATCATCAGAACTGATGTTTTCTTTCCTTTAGCGATACGTATAGGGCTGGTTACTCCTGATGGATGATGCTCCACGACCGAATTACTTTCCATAAAGTCAAGCACTTTATCTATTTCTTCGGAGAGGAGACGGTCACTTTGCAGATAATCATTCACAATCAGAGCAAACTGATTTTCATCGATGCTGCGGAATCCACGACGGAATTCTCCATCCATTTTTTCAGAAAAATTTCCACCTATCTTATGAACCATCAGATTTTTCAAAGCTGTTACGATCTGGATCTTACTCGTATCATGACTTCTCAGCAACCACTCTGCACATGTCTGCAAAATCAATCCTAGAGCAGCGTTTCGTTCTATGTCCGAATCTTCTCCATAAACTTTAATAAAGTATTCCTGACCTTCATACCAGACTTCATCCAGAACATAGGCCACAGCTTCATTAGCAGTTAAACCTTTCATACGGTCAATTACGCAGAGAGACAGGTAAAACAATTCTACAGGATGCAATTTAATCTCTTTTGCATCGTTCATAACCCGCATGCATGTACTGCGAATAGAACAGTACATCTTATCGTCTGCAAACAGTTTTACCAAAGCCTGCCTTTCTTCCTCTTTTAATAGTTCCTGTCTTAGCATAATCTTTTAATATTTCGTTCATTTTATCTATCCAAACAACCAATTCAAATGTGGGGTTCTTGCCATCAAACGTACTGATGTACTCATGCCCGAACGATTCTATAATTTCGTCATCCACACCAAACTGAGCCATAATGTCTGCTCCATAACGATAACAACCAAAATGGGCAAAATGAACCGTCAGATCAAAAATACCCTCTTCAAGACAAATGGCAGCAATATTACTTATATCCTCTTCCAAATCTATCAAATTAATCTCACGTTGTCCATCCTTAGCTTTCAGTTCAAACAGAGCGTCACAATCTCCCTTCTTTGTCAGTTCGGAAATCATAGCCATAAGAGTATTGGCACTTCTGGCATTATGACCTTCACGGAAGTCAAGTTTAATAAAACGCACATAGTCATTAAATTTTTTACGAATATCCCACACTACAGGCCAGAAATCAGTACTCTTTTTCTTAAGCGGCTGAATGACAATCTCTCGTCCATAGTCTAAAAGTTTCTGATTCAGCCCATTCTGCAATACAAGTGCAGCCTTGTCTGTATCTCCGGAAAAAGCAGTGTTTTTTTCTATTGCTATGATTTGGTGATCCTGTCTATTGTCAATTATAATACGACAGAATGGGTGGTTAGGATGTCTAACTTTTTGCTTATTCTCAATCGTAGTCTTTATACCATTACTCTCCAACTCCAGCAATATAATTCCCTGCAGCTCGGGCACAACAACATCGCAATTGTATAGCTCATAATGCTTCTCTTCCCCATTTCCATGGGATTTTAGCACATTCAACTGAAGATGCTGCTTGGTGGCAAAAAAACTCCCGAAACATTCTTCTGGAGTTTTATATTTTTCTTGACTAACTCGAGTCTGTGCAGCTTCTTCTGCAGCAAACAGACTAGGGCCATTATCTCCCTGCTTATTATCAAAGCGATAAAAATTGAATATCGGCATTGTTAATTGTTATTTTTATTATACATTTCTATTATTATTTCATAATGAAACCAAGAGTTACTGAAAGTAATATCCGTAAATGTTGCCAATTCTTCAATTTCCACAAGATAACGGTTGGTTATTAATTGCCGCCAAAGGTACACAAAAAATGTGAAAAAATGCAATAATTCAAAAAGATTAACACAACTGTCTTCTATCCGGTCATTAAGGTCAAGGTCATTAAGGTCATTAAGGATTTCGGGGGAATGCAATTCAGTATATAGTATAATATTAAAATAATTTTAATATTATACTATAAGGGAAAAAGGCGTGTGTGAAAGAGCTTAATGACCTTAATGACCTTGACCTTAATGACCGCCTCCACTACTGCATGGTCTGCTGGAGCGGTGAATATGGCTGTCATTTGTTATTTCGCTATAACCAACTACACAACAGCTACTTACAGAGATAATTTTATCAAAGTAAAGGCAAAACCTTGATTTCGCCTTTGAAATTTTGTATCTTTGCACCGGCAATCGAAGGAACAGCCTATTGTGCCGAAAGCCGGTCATCTATGAAGACCGGGGCTGGGCTTAAATGATGGCAGGCGCCGGTCATCTATTAAGACCCCAAAATCGGGCAGAAACGAGGGCTTCCGGGTAGTTGTGATTCAGTGAACTCTTAAACACAGAACAGAGTATGATTAACTACAGCATCGTAATGCGCAGCGTGAACGCAAACCTCCTTGAGATCAACCAGGCAAAGTCACGTATCAACCAGGCTAAGAAGGACGGCAAGGAGCCGGACAAGAAGGACACCGACCTGGTGAAGACCGAGAAGCAGAATGCGTTCGCCATCTCGCAGTACACCGATGTGATGACCATCGAGAAGTTTGCCAAGCACATCACTTCTCACGGCAGCGTGTATTCAAGAGCTGACATCAGCGCCATCCTCTACATGGCAGTGGACTGCATGAGAGAGATGCTGCTCGAAGGCAAGAAGATCCGTCTGGGCGACCTGGGCGACTTCTCTATCCTGCTCGCCTCCAAGGGTGCAGAAACTGCCGACAAGTTTACGGCGCAGAACATCACCAACGTGAAGGTTCAGTGGGAGCCAGGTCAGCAGTTCAAGAACCTGCTCGACGACGCAGAATTCAACCTCGTGGCTAGCCGCAGCGCTCAGGCAGCCGTGATCAAGGCAATCAGGGAGGGCAAGACCAACGTGGACCTCAATATTCCTGAAACTCCTGATGGAGGCGGCGACGGAGACGGAACCACTGGCGGCGGAACGCAGGGCGGCGGCAGCGGAACTACCGGAACTGAAGGCAGTGGAAGCACCGGTGACCAGGGAACCAGCGGCGGCAATACCGGCGGTGAAGACGGCGGCGGCGACAACGTAAGTTTGTAAATCTTGTTTGATGCGGATTGCAAATCCGCAAAGCTAAAAGAGGTTAGGACGTTTTTTAACGGCGGATTGCAAATCCGCCGGAACGCCTAACGGAATCAAACATTAAAACGCCTAACGGAATTAAACATTAAAAACTAAACATTAAAACAATGAAGAAGGATACTTGGAAAATGGTGATTCAGATTGCGATTAGCATTCTCACCGCAATAGCCACTTCGCTTGGTGTTTCAAGCTGCGTGTAAGCTGCAAGAAAGCAGAACGAAATCTGCATGTGATTAGTTTTTGAGAAGATTTTATCTATTACAGAGGGTGTGTCATAAGTCCATGACGCACCCTCTTTAATGGCATTATTTCAGGCAAAAAAAATAGGATCTGTTTCACAACAGATCCTACCACATACTTACTAAAACTAAATTAACCACTAAAAAAACTAATATCTTTATCCCCTATCACTTTAGGGAGATTTTCCATTATCTATGTATTTACTTAAATCCTTCTTTTTTATATCTGCAAAGATAGAACTTTTCTGCGAAACGACCAAATTTTCTAGCCTTTTTTTACTAAAAAAAACGAAGAAAGCTCTGTTTTTTGCATTCTTTAAACCTTCGGTCTAATTAAAACTTGTAACCTACCGTAAGCAGGAGCTGATGACGATTGTTATCTACCTTACAAGAAGTAGGGAGATTGTCCAATGTTGCATCATCCTTATTCACATAGCTCATAAACGGATAGAAATCACCCTTCTGGGTAGCATACTGATAAGCTACATCAATATTCAAGTTCTCGTAGTTGAAACCCACACCGCAGGTAAAGCGATTCATCGCCTTCCAGTTGGTATAATCGGTAGAAGTAGCGATATCTACACCATTGCTGCCAATCGACTGATCACGATAGGCATTCTCTCTGAACATCGGCGATACATAGTTGTAACCGAAACGGAGAGAAAGCATAGAGGTTGGCTTGATTTCAGCTCCCACCTTCAACGTACTTACGCCCTTCAGGTTGGCACGGGTATCTGCATTCATCGCATCATCGCTGCTGCTTGACTCGTAATAATCACCCCAGTAGTAATCGTAGTAACCGCCATCCTTCACGCGGTTGTCCATGTGGTCGTACCAGGCATACTCGTAGGTTGCACCCAGGGCAAGATAGTTGCCCACGGTATGACCCATGCTGACACCCACCTTCCAAGGAGTGTTCAAGCGGAAGTCGTAATCCACAGTCTGTCCCTTGTCACCCAATGTGTAGCAAGGTACATTGACGATATTGCCAGCTGCATCCTTATCCTGGAAAGTAGCTGGTGCATTTTTGCCATACATACTCAGATCGTCGGCTGCGCTGAGAGAAAGATCATAGAACACCGGAGAATTGACGTAGGCACCGATGCGAAAAGGAGACTCCTCTACCGGACGGAAGATGATACCAGCCTTCACGTCATATCCAGTACCCGTAATCTTGATCTGCTCGTAGGAATCGCTAAAGTTGCCATCCACCAGATTCTCTGCATAGAGGGAATGACTGTTGTAATGAACATCGTGCAAGCCGACGGTAAGACCGAGCCATACTCTATTGCCGATAGAACCGCTGATGTTGAAATCGTAGCTGCCGATGTAGCCATGCTGATATTGTCCGAAGAGATAAGACTGGGCTTCGGCGTAAGACAAATAGCCATTAGAGGTGAGGCTAAGCAGACCATTCTGATACTTGCCACTATTGTCCTTGTAACCGCCAAAGTTTGCATCCACAGAGCTCCATCCATCCACACCCTCTGCATTCTTGGCTGCAGTCAACTTGTTCTGCGAAGCCTTCGTGAGCGAATTGGCAGCGGTAAGGATCTGTCCGAAGTCGGTACTCTTATGATAATTGAAAGCAAGATTGAGTGCACTGGAGTTTCTCATCTTCGTTGACCAAACGATGCCTACCTGGTCGAAGGTTGGATGACTCTTCTTGCCGTCGAAATCGATGGCATATTCGCCAAAGGAAACGCTGTTATCAGCACCGCTCTGGGCGATGACGCCGGCAGTGAGGCTGATCTGATTCTTGCGGAAAAGACCCACACCGGCTGGGTTGGTGCTGATGGTAGAGATGTCGGCTCCCAAGGCCTCCATCGCACCACCCATACCTACATAGCGGGCGGTACCCGTGAGTTGGCTGGCAGCCAACTTGGTATCCTGATAGGTTTCCTGCGCAGCGGCACTCATGGAAGCCACGAGCGCACTGGCAAAAAGTATATGTTTTAAATGATTCATATTATTTCTAATTTTAATTGTTTATAAAGCTTTTGCCCTTTCAGGGCGTATTCATAAAAACCACTATAACCCAGGGCGATGCCCTGGGCTAGGAGCTTTTGGGCCTTCAGCCCGTACTTGAACCACATACGAAACTTCAGTAACTGAGTATTTCAGGGCGTGCTGGCAAATGGCAAATCCTTTCAGGGCGTTTATCGGCGACCTCCGAAGCTGCCGCCGCCTGAGCGACCGCCACCTCCAAAGCTGCCACCACCGGAATGGCCACCACCGAAGCTGCCACCTCCGCCTACGCTGCCGCCACTGAAGCTGCCGCTATTGCCGAAGCTGGAATTATTGCGCGTTCCGAAGTTGGAGTTGTTGTTGAAACCATTGTTCTCACGGCGCTGACCGAAACTGCGGTTAGAACCGCTTCTGCGGGTATAGGTATTGTTATTGCCCTGCGACCCACCATACACATATCCATGAGATGCATCGATGCGTCCCGGATTGTTATATCGCTTGCCGCCGGCAAAACCGCCATAGCTTACATGCCCAATCATCGGGCCACCCCAGTACCAAGGGCCATACCAGCCACCCCAGCCATAATACCATGGGTCGTACCAGCCGCCATACCAGCCGGCATAGCCATAATACCATGGATCATACCAAGGATCAAACCATGGGTCGTACCAGCCCGTATAGTAGCCGTATCGCCAAGGATTGTGCCAGCCCCACATGCGGGAGCGCCAATAGTATGGACCATAGCCATAGTAGCCATAGAACCAAGGATCGTAGTAGCCATCCCAGCGGCTCATTCTGCGGGTATTGCCGAAATCCTCCTCCTCGTTGATATACTTCTGTGCGAAGTAAGCATCATCGTAGATGCTGTCGGGTGCCACCCCCTTGCCTACATGAAACTGGATGATATCGTTACCAAGTGAATCAGTACCCACTTTCTCGTAATGGCTCAGGAATCTGCCACCACGGTTGTACTCATCCACATTCCGGTTGCTGCCGCTCCAGAAGAGGGCATAGATACTGTCGCGGCGTGCCTGCTGAGCCTTGTACTCACGCAGTAACGCAGCTTTTCTCTCAGCCTTCTCCTTCGCCTCCTTCTTCGGATTGAAGTAGAGGTCGTCGTCCTGTGCCATCGAAGTGAATGGCATTGCGGCTGCCATCAGGACTGCAAGAAGATACATTTTCTTCATTGTATATTTCTCCTATCTTTTTCTGTTCTTTATGCAAAAATACCACTTATTTTGATGCAAAATTACAGAATTTCCCTAAATAATAGTAGGTTTTCCCCTATTTTTTTATAATTTTGCAGAAGATTTAAAGGATTTCAAACTTTTTAGAACATCCGTAAGCATTTTTAGGACAAAATCAATAGAAAAAAATATGAAATATTTAGTAGCGACATTCAATATCGAGACATCGGCCGACTTGATGCAAGCCTGCCAGGACTTGCTCGCCGACGGTGCTGCCGAGGCTGGATTCGAATCGTTTGAAGAAACCGAAACGGGTATGGAGGCATACGTGCAGAAAGACCTCTTCGACAAGGAGGCGCTGGATGCCTACATCGCCGACTTCCCTATCATGGACACCCAGATAACCTACGACATCCAGGATGCCGAAGACAAGGACTGGAACCAGGAATGGGAGGAGCAGGGCTTCGACCCTATCTTCGTGGGCGACCAGGTAGTGATCTACGATGCCAAGCATCCGGAACTCTATCCGGATACAAGCGACCGTCCCGACATCATCGAGATCGGCATCGAGGCAAAGCTAGCCTTCGGAACCGGCAACCACGAAACTACCCGTATGATTATCGCACAGCTGCTGAAAATGCCAGTCAAGACCAAGCGCATACTAGACTGCGGAACGGGTACGGGCATCCTGGGACTCACCGCATCGAAGCTCGGCGCCAAGGATGTAGTGGGCTACGACATCGACGAATGGAGCGTGGAGAATGCCAAGCACAATGCCGTACTGAATGGTGTAGATAACATGGAGGTACTCTTCGGAAACAGCAGTGTACTGAACCACGTGAGCGGTGTCTTCGACGTGGTGATGGCCAACATCAACCGCAACATTCTGCTGGAAGACATGAAACTCTTCCGCAGCGTGATGAATATGGGCGGCACACTGATTCTGAGCGGTTTCTACGAGGAAGATGTGCCTGTATTGCTGGAGAAGGCAGATGAGCTGGGACTGCACGAGATAACAAGACAGGTAGATAACAACTGGACCTGCCTGGTACTGGGAGCGTAAAACCAACAATAAAGAATAAAAACAGCATAAAAAAATAAAGCTTGATCTTTCCCCCTTGGAAAAATCAAGCTTTATTCTTCTTCATCATTATCCCACAATTTCTTATCCTTGTCATTGCTGCCGATGCAAAGCTGGCGCAGATCGTAGTAGCTGCCGTTGTAGATATCGAAATCCACATAGCCCTTGATGCCCGGAAGCTTTCCTGCATCCGTATGCTGCCAGAACTTCCACTTGCCCTTGTACTGCACCTTATCTACATAATAATGCGCTATCCAGTAAGGATAGTCATCGAAAACGGGTGCACTGAGATACTGCTCCTTAAACTTGTAATAGGTGTAGATGATCGGTTTCACATGATACCTATCCTCTACGATATGCAGCCACGTGAGCACATCGCGCTGAAAATCCTCTACACTCTTGTCATCGGGCTTATGCTCGATGTCGAGTACGGGCGGAAGATCGCCATCCGTAAGATGCACCTGCTCCAGAAAGTAATACGCCTGTTCGCGAGCCGTAGATTTATTGCTCCAGAAATGATACACGCCACGGATGAATCCATAGTCGCGAGCCTGATTGAAGTTCTCGCGGAAATTCTCATCCAGGCTGCTGGAACCCTCGGTACTCTTGATGATGACAAAGCGCACAGGACAGCCCTTGATCATCGCATTGTTGAGCTGCTCCCAGTCTATCTTGCCCTGATAATGAGAGATATCAATGCCATGAATCTCGTAGCCTTCAGGATACACCTCATCGCCATAGAGGGCACGCCATCTGAAACCGGTAGGACCTACGAAGAAATGATAGAACAGAAAAACATACAGCACTACTACCGCCGTTCCACCAATCCACCATGCCAATCGGGGATAACGCAGAAAAACAGAAGACGAACGCCTTCTGCCACGAGAGCCCCCACGCCGAGAAGAAGTCTTCCTTCTCGCCACAGTACTCTTTTTTTGTGAAGAAGCCGTTCGTCTTGTTGACATATAATAATATGATTTATTTCTTATTACTTAGCCTGCTCCAACTGGAGAGTCTTTGTGGTCTGATCGCAAACCTCAGATGGACCCCAGTACTGGATAGGACCTGGATATACATAAGCTGTCTCCTTAGCCCACTGCTCACGCTTAGAAGCGAAGAACTTGAATGGAGCACCGTCGAGCTCTACGAGAGCCTTGCGGATAACAGGCTTGTTGGCACCGTTACGACGCTCGATGTTCATCATCATTGTGATAGGCACACCACCGGCGATCCACTCAGCTGCAGGAGCTGTTGTGTTCTTGATAACTGACATGTAACCAGTCTTGCCGTTAGCGATGAGGCGAGATGCGTTGAAACCGAGTGAGTAGCAGTAGTCAGCATCGTAGTTAGAAGGAGCTGCGCAACGTCCCTCGTAACCGAAGAAGTGGTGCTGAGCAGAGAACTTACCAACATACTTACCCTCCTTCTTCCAGGCAGCCAACTTCTCAGCTACCATGCGAGAGAGCAACTTCTCAGTCTCGATGAGAGAAACCTGTACGTTTCCGTGAGGGTCACGGTCGAGGCAGAGCTGGCGAGCTACGTCAGCTGGCAAAGACTCCAATACAGCGAGGTTGTCCTTAGCGATAGCGCCCTTAACGAAAGCAATCTGCTCCTCAGCGCTGGCAAACTCACGGCTCTCGCCTGTTGCAGGGTCTGTAAGAACCTCGTTCAACTCTGCGATGAGCTTCTTGATAGCTGGGATGAACTCGATCAAGCCCTCTGGGATGAGAACAGTACCGAAGTTGTTGCCCTCAGCAGCACGGTTAGCCACAGCTGTAGCGATGTATGTAACAACATCATCCAATGACATCTCCTTAGCCTCGACTTCCTCTGAAATCAAGCAGATGTTTGGCTGAGTCTGGAGTGCGCACTCAAGAGCGATGTGAGAAGCTGAACGACCCATCAACTTGATGAAGTGCCAGTACTTGCGTGCAGAGTTACAGTCGCGCTCGATGTTACCGATGAGCTCAGAGTATGTCTTGCAGGCTGTATCGAAACCGAAAGAAGTCTCGATCTGCTCGTTCTTCAAGTCGCCGTCGATAGTCTTAGGGCAACCGATTACCTGAACGCCATACTTCTTGGCAGCATAGTACTCAGCGAGAACGCAAGCGTTGGTGTTAGAGTCGTCACCACCGATGATAACGAGTGCCTTGATACCGAGCTCACGGAGAATCTCGATACCCTTCTCAAACTGGTCTTCCTTCTCCAGCTTGGTACGGCCAGAACCGATGATATCGAAACCACCAGTGTTACGGTACTCGTCCATGAGCTCAGGAGTAATCTCCATATAGTTGTGATCAACGAGACCGCCAGGACCGAGGATGAAGCCATAGAGCTTGTTAGCTGGGTTGAGAGACTTCACACCGTCGAAGAGACCAGAAATCACGTTGTGACCGCCAGGAGCCTGACCGCCAGAAAGGATAACACCTACGTTGAAAGCAGGGAGTTCCTGAGCCTCGCCAGCCTCGAAAGTAATGACAGGCATACCGTATGTGTTAGGGAAGAGAGCCTTGATTTCTTCCTGGTTACCTACTGACTGAGTTGCTGCACCCTCAACTGCCTTTACAGGACCCTGAAGCGCCTTTGGCAACTTTGGCTGATAAGCAGCTCTTGCAATCTGCAATGCACTTTTTTCCATAATTCTTTTATTAATATTTAATTAGTTGAAACTTCAAAAACACTGCAAATTTAAGGTTTTTCTACGAGATACGGAAAGAAAAATGCTAAAAATGAGTTAATATCGATATTTTTTTTGATTTTCTATTGCTTTTCCAAAGAAAATGATTATCTTTGAGCCAATGTTTTTAACCAATTATTAATTTAGAAATAAGAATTATGGCTAGCAAAAGAGATTTAAAACGCACTATCAACTACATTACCAGCGAGCTTTTCGCTGAGACTGTAGCTGCGTCTTTGTACAATGGAAACCCTTCTCAGGAGGACGTAGATGGCATCCTTTCATCTATCGTAATGGTCAATAGCGACTTCATCAAGCGCGTTTCTCACCCAGAGCCAGGCATGAAGCCAGGTACATACTATCAGAACCTGATTCGTGACTTCAACAAGCAGGTGAGCGAGATTATCGACCAGATCTCCAACATGGGATAAGCCCCGGAAAACGGAGAAGGACATCCATTATACCTATATAATATATAGATAACAGATAAAAAAAGCAATGATCAAGGACATCTGTCAGTGGATATTATACAAGCGAATGGGATGGAAGAAGGAAATAACCATCGACTTTCCCAAGAAGTACATCATCTGTCTTGCACCACACACCAGCAACTGGGACTTCCTGATAGGACAGCTCTACTCCAGAGCTGAGAACATCAAGAGCAACTTCCTGATGAAGAAGGAATGGTTCTTCTGGCCGCTGGGTCCTATCTTCAGAAAGATGGGAGGCGTACCGGTGTGGAGAAGCAAGCATACCAGCATGACCGACAACCTGGCCGAAGAGGCTAAGAAGCGCGAGAGTTTCGGTCTCTGCATCACCCCGGAAGGTACCCGCTCGCTCAACCCGGAATGGAAGAAGGGATTCTATTTCATCGCCCTCAAGGCAGGCATCCCTATCCTACTCTACGGCGTGGATTACGAGAAGAAGGTGATACAGTGTACCAAGATGATCATCCCTTCGGGTGATGTGGAGAAGGACATGCGCGAAATCAAGCTGTACTTCAAGGATTTCAAGGGAAAGAAACCTGAGAAGTTCTCCATTGGAAATATCGACTGACAAGCAAAAAGACAAGAAGGATGTGTCATAAGTCCAGATAATGGCAACTTATGACACACCCTCATCATAGAAGAACGTGAAAAAAACGAGATTTACAAAATATGGGCTGATAAGCAGTCTGCTTATCTCTTCCGGATTCATGCTGCAGGCATTCGATGAGGGAAACAGTCATGCATGGGGAAACATCGAATATGATGAAGATCCGTGGGTGTTCAACGCCTCGCGCCCCTACTTCGTGACTGCCGGACTGCAGAACCGGCATCTCTCACTATGGGCATCGCACGGAAGATACTGGGATGCTGAAAGAGGATGGAAATGGCAACGTCCTAACCTCTTCTGTACTACGGAAGACCTCTTTACCCAGACCATTGTGGTGCCTTACCTCATCCCGATGCTGGAAAATGCCGGCGCCATTGTCTTCACTCCCCGTGAACGCGACTGGCAGCAGCAGGAGATTGTTGTGGATAACGACGACAGGCACTCCATCGCCTATCAGGAATTCGTGAACGGCAAGAAATGGAAGAACTGCGACTCCCTGGGATTCGCCAACATCCAGGCTTCCTATCAGGATGGAGAAAATCCGTTCCAGATGGGTACCGTGAGACAGGCGAAGGCTACCAAGCGAAAGAAGAACAGCCTGGTAAGCTATCAGCCTAACTTCCAGAAAGAGGGAAAATATGCCGTTTATGTAAGCTACCAGACACTGCCCAAGAGTGTACCCGATGCCAAATACATCGTCTATCACAAGGGACAGGCTACGGAATTTACCGTCAACCAGCGTATGGGTGGCGGCACATGGGTATATCTCGGCACCTTCGAGTTCGACAAGGGATGCAATGAGTTCAACCGTGTGGTCTGCACCAATCACGCTTCACGCAGAGGTGTCGTAACCACCGATGCCGTACGATTCGGAGGCGGTATGGGCAACATAGAACGTGGCGGATTCGTAAGCGGACTGCCTCGCTGCCTGGAAGGAGCAAGATACTACGCCCAGTGGGCTGGAGCACCCTATAGCGTGTATGGCGGAAGAAAGGGAAAGAACGACTATGCCGACGACATCAACACCCGTTCGATGATGACCAACTGGCTGGGAGGCGGCAGCGTATATATGCCGGCAATGGACGGCAAGCGCGTGCCGATAGAGCTTTCTCTCGCCCTGCACAGCGACGCAGGATACAACCCTGACGGACAATCCACCTGGGGTACACTCGCTATCTGCACCACCGACTTCAACGATGGCATGCTGAATAGCGGCATTTCAAGATTTGCTTCAAAGGATTTCGCCAAGGCCTTGAGAGATAATCTCGTAGAAGATATGACCAACACCTTTGGTTCATTCGGAAAACGCTATCTCTGGGATAGGAACTATTCGGAGACCCGACTGCCGGAAGTACCATCGGCAATCATCGAAATGCTCTCTCACCAGAGCTTCCCGGACATGCGCATCGCACAGGATCCGATGGGCAAGTTTACCATCGCCCGCTCCATCTACAAGACCATTCTCAGATTCGTGAGCAGCAACCATGACGAACCGTATGTGGTGCAGCCTCTGGCACCCAACCACTTCAGTGTGGAGGTGGATGAACTGGGCTATGCCAGCCTCACCTGGAATGCGCAGCTTGACAAGACGGAACCAACCGCCAAGCCAACCAGCTACATCGTTTATCAAGCAGAAGGCAAAGGCGGATTCGACAATGGTACGATGGTTCGCTCCAACATCTACAACGTGAAGCTGGAGCCAGGCAAGCTCTACAACTTCCGGGTAGCAGCCGTAAACCAGGGCGGCGAGAGCTTCCCATCAGAAACCCTCTCGGCACTCTATAACCCTACTGCCACCAACAAGATTCTGATCGTGAACAATTTCCATCGCCTTGCCTCACCGCAGGTGGTAGATAACGACAGTATCCAGGGCTTCGACTTCGACCAGGACCCAGGCGTAAGCTATGGTCTGACGGCGGGCTGGAGCGGCAAGCAGCGGGTATTTGACATCCATAGAATGGGTATCGAATCTTCCAGCGGACTGGGATACAGCGGCAATGAGATGATAGGACAGTTTGTAGCTGGCAATGACTTCAACCATACCGTGGAGCATGCCCAGGCCATCGCTTCCGGCAACAAGTACAGCATCGCCAGCTGTTCGAGCGAAGCCATCCTTTCGGGAAGAGTGAAGATGACCGATTATCAGGCAGTGGACCTCATCAATGGTCTGGAGCGTTACGACGGTTATACCCACCAGTACTACAAGACCTTCACCCCAGCCATGCAGAAGCGCATCAAGTACTATGCCCTCAACGGCGGAAAACTGCTTGTGAGCGGCTCCTACAACGGCAGCGACATGCAGGATGAAGAGGAGAAATCATTCATGGGCGCTATCCTGAAAGTAAACTATGAGCCTACCGGCACCAAGTTTATCGTGCAGGATGTCAATCCGGAAGATTCCACCATTACCGAGCGAGACAGTATCGTTACCACATCGCCTATGGTAAGCGGACTGGGCAAGGAGTTCAGCTACTATCATTCGCTGAATGCCAAGCATTATGCAGCCACCCATCCGGAGATACTCAAGCCTATAGGCAGCACAGCCTTCTGCGCTATGCGTTATCTTACGGGAACCAGTGCAGCAGTTGCCTACAGGAGTACCAGCTACCGCACCTTCACCATGGGATTCCCACTGGAGTGCATCAGCGATGAGAAAACCCGCTACAGCATCATGCAGGGTATTCTGAAGTTCTTAACAGAATAAATTTAAAATCAATAAAATATGTATAAGATTCAAGCAAACCAGTCTGGCACACGCTCTATCGAAGTGAGCGACCAGCATTTAGAGACTATTGACAAGTATCAGTTGCTCCGCAACCTCGTAGATAGCAATGGCATCATCGACGAGGAAGTGCTCGACAAGTTAAGATTCAACGTCCGTTCTCTTCTGGAGAGCAGCGACATCAAGGACAAGGAGTTGCTCGACCTCTGCCTCGACGTAATCTACAACCAGAATATGAAGGCACTCGGCCTCCACAACCTCGTATTGCTCTACGTAGATTGGAAGGACAAGAAGGATGCACAGGAAGCAGCTGAGGCTGAGCCAGATGCAGTGAATGACTAAAGTATATTGAATGGATTATAAGTTAACAGATTTTCTCCCAACAACCAAGAAGGAGTGCGAACTCAGAGGATGGGACGAACTGGACGTCATCCTCTTCTCGGGTGATGCCTACGTAGATCATCCATCCTTCGGACCGGCTATCCTCGGCAGAATCCTGGAGGCTAACGGCTATCGCGTAGCCATCGTGCCTCAGCCCGACTGGCATGGCGACTTCCGTGACTTCAAGAAGCTCGGTCGCCCTCGCCTCTTCTTCGGCGTTTCGCCAGGAGCCATGGACTCGATGGTAAACCGCTACACGGCCAACCGCCGTATGCGCAGCGAGGATGCCTTCAGTCCTGACTCCCGCCACGACATGCGTCCCGACTATCCGTCTATCGTCTATACCCAGATACTGAAGAAGCTCTATCCCGACGTACCTGTGGCACTGGGCGGTATCGAGGCATCACTGCGCCGCATCAGTCACTACGACTACTGGAAGGATGAACTCCGCAAGTGCATCCTCTGCGATTCGGGTGCCGACCTCATCCTCTATGGCATGGGCGAACGCTCCATCGTGGAACTTGCCAATGCATTAGCCGAAGGCAAGACCATGGACCAGATTCACGAGATGCCGCAGGTGGCTTTCTACTGCAAGGAGAAGGACATCCCTGGCGGATTCAAGGAGGATGACATCATCCTGCACAGCCACGAGGAGTGCCTGCATAACAAGAAGGGACAGGCGGAGAACGTGCGCCATCTGGAGGAAGAAGCCAACAAGATGCATGCCCAGCGCATGATTCAGGAGACCGACGGCAAGTATGTAGTGGTGAATCCACCATTCCCGCTGATGACCACCGAAGAGCTGGATGCCGCCTTCGACCTGCCTTACACCCGTCTGCCTCACCCTAAGTACAAGGGCAAGACCATTCCGGCATACGAGATGATCAAGTTCTCTGTGAACCTGCATCGTGGCTGCTTCGGCGGCTGCTCGTTCTGTACCATTTCGGCACATCAGGGTAAGTTCGTGGTTTGCCGAAGTAAGGAGAGCATTCTGAAAGAGGTGAAGAAAATCATCGAGATGCCTGATTTCAAGGGCTATCTGAGCGATCTGGGCGGTCCTTCGGCAAACATGTATGGCATGCACGGCAAGAACCAGAAGGCGTGCGAGGTGTGCAAGCGCCCATCGTGCGTGAACCCTCAGATTTGTCCGAACCTGAACACCGACCACAGCAAGCTGCTGGAGATCTATCATGCCGTAGATGCCCTGCCGGGTATCAAGAAGAGCTTCATCGGTAGTGGTGTGCGCTACGACCTGCTCCTACACAAGAGCAAGGACGAGAAGGTGAACCAGGCGGCAAGGGAATATACCCGCGAGCTGATCACCAAGCACGTGAGCGGCCGACTGAAGGTAGCACCGGAACATACCAGTCCAGAGGTATTGAAGTTCATGCGCAAGCCGTCGTTCGATCTCTTCTACGAATTCAAACGCATCTTCGACAAGATCAACAAGGAAGAGGGTCTCAACCAGCAGATCATTCCATACTTCATCAGTTCGCATCCGGGCTGTCATGAAGAGGATATGGCTGAACTGGCAGTAATTACCAAGGGACTCGACTTCCATCTGGAGCAGGTACAGGACTTCACCCCTACCCCAATGACGATTTCTACGGAAACCTGGTACACGGGATACGACCCATACACCTTGGAACCAGTATTCAGTGCCAAGACGCAGAAGGAGAAGCTGGCCCAGCGCATGTTCTTCTTCTGGTACAAGCCGGAGGAGCGCCGCGCCATTGAGAGCGAGCTTCGCCGTATCGGCAGAACGGATTTGATAGATAAGCTATACGACAAGAAGAGCTTCGGCGGAAATCATGGCGGAGGTTTCAAGGGCAAGAAGACCAACTTCGACGACAAGGCGATTGGTTCTACCTATGACAATCCGGGCGTGGGCAGAGGAGCCAAGGGCAAGCGTGGTGCCGGCAGAAATGCAGCAGAGCCAAATGGCGGAAGAGGCCGTGGCAGAAATGCAACAGACCGCTTTGCGCCAAAGGGATATGGCAATGTAGGTTGCTATGATGAGGAGAAATACCTCAATGAAGGCCGTCCTTTGAATGGTAAATCTTCAAGAAACGGTCATGCTCAGCAAGGCAGAGGAAATAATGCTCCGCAGGGCAGAAGCAACAACGCCAATGCTAATATCCGCGATGCAGTAGCCGCAGCCAGAGCCGAGCTCCGCAATCAGAAAGAGCAAGGTGCCGGCTTCTTCAAGGACAAGAAGAAAAAGAGTTTCAATCCTAATTTCGACACCGACAACCACAATCGCAAGAACCGCTATAACAGCGGAGACAAGAACGAGCGTGGCAGCGGACGTGGAAACCAGGGAAGAAACGAAGGAAGAGGCAGGAGAAAATAATATGAAATGAATTTAAAAAAGAGGGTGTGTCATAAACCACATCCCATACGCCCTGAAAGGGCAGAAGCTCCTAGCCCAGGGCAACGCCCTGGGTCTATATATCAACAACAAAGTCGCCCTGTAAGGGCAAAAGCTTTAAATATGAGAAGCTTTTGCCCTTACAGGGCGACTTTGTAAAAATCCAATTATACCCAGGGTGTTACCCTGGGCTAGGAGCTTCTGCCCTTTCAGGGCGTGCTTCACAAATGCTAGTATTGTCTCAGTGCCCAGGGCGTACTTCACAAATGCTAGTATTGTCTCAGTGCCCAGGGCGTACTTCACAAATGCTAGTATTGTCTCAGTGCCCAGGGCGTACTTCACAAATGCTAGTATTGTCTCAGCGCCCCGAGTAACTCGGCATTCTCTGTCTTGTTTCCGATGGTGATTCTCAGACAGTTGCCGCAAAGCTGAACCTTATTGCGGTTTCTTACGATGATGCCCTGTGCCACCAGATAATCGTAGATGGCCTGCGCATCAGTTACCTTTACCAGAAAGAAGTTGGCATCCGTAGGATAAACCTTCACGGTGATAGGCAGATCCAGGAAGGCAGCCATCACCTTCGAACGCTCCTGAAGGATGTTCTTCACCCACTCATCCACCTTCAATGGATTCTTCAAAACCTCAAGTGCCTGCTGCTGGGTAAGCAGATTCACATTATAAGGATACTTCACCTTATTGAATATGTCAATAATCTCCTTGCTGGCAAACGCCATACCCAGACGAAGCGCCGCACAACCCCATGCCTTACTCATCGTATTGAGCACGATGAGATTAGGGAAATGCTTCAGCACACCACGGAAGGTGCGCTCGGAAGAGAAATCGCTATAAGCCTCATCCACAATGACTATCCCATCAAAGAGACGAAGCACCTCTACGATAGCCTCGCGATTGATGTGATTGCCCGTCGGGTTGTTAGGGCTGCAGAACCATACCACCTTGGTATTCTCATCGCAGGCATCAATGATTTTCTCTGCAGAAATCTGATAGTTCTCATCGAGCAACACAGATCGATACTCCACATCGTTGACATCAGCACAAACCTCATACATACCGTATGTAGGAGCGATGGCTACCACATTATCCTTGCCAGGGCGGCAGAACACACGGTAAACCAAGTCGATGGCCTCATCCGAACCATTGCCCAGGAAAATCTGGTCTTCAGCTACCCCCTTGATCTTACTCACCTGTTTTTTCAGTTCCACCTGCAGTGGGTCAGGGTATCGGTTATAAGGGTCGTTATAGGGATTCTCGTTGGCATCGAGGAAGACGCGGGCATTTCTGCCAGCGAATTCCGTGCGTGCGCAACTGTAAGGTGCCAAGTTCCAGATGTTTTCTCGGCACAAGTCTTTTAAATCTTTCATACCTTACTTTTATTTTAGACTTTTTACTCTCAATCTCATGGCGTTGGCATGTGCCTCCAACTGCTCGTTCTCCGCCATCGTCACCACAGCATCACCTATGTTACGAATACCTTCTTCCGTGAGATGCTGGAAGGTGATCTTGCGGTTGTAACTGTCGAGGTTCACGCCATTGTAAGCCAGTGCATAGCCATGGGTTGGCAGGGTATGATTGGTACCGCTGGCATAGTCGCCGGCACTCTCACATGCATAGTTGCCCAGGAATACGCTGCCCGCATTTACCACTTTCTCGGCAAGCTGCTCATAATCAGCAGTTGCAATGATGAGATGCTCAGGGGCATAGGTATTGCAGAGATCGATGGCTTCCTCTTCGTCCTTCACGAGGATGAACTTGGAGTTGTCCAATGAGGTCTGCGCCATCTCCTTACGTGGCAACTGTTCCAACTGCACTTCCACTTCCTTCTTCACATCTTCCAAAACCTTCTCGGAGGTAGTGATGAAGAAAACCTGAGAGTCGAAGCCGTGCTCAGCCTGCGATAAGAGGTCGGCAGCCGCAAAGACAGGGTTGGCAGTTTCATCAGCGATGAGACAAACCTCCGAAGGTCCTGCCGGCATATCAATAGCCACATCGTGGAGAGAAACCTGCTGCTTGGCAGCCATCACAAACTGGTTGCCCGGACCGAAGATCTTATATACCTTAGGCACGCTTTCTGTTCCGTATGCCATCGCACCGATGGCCTGCACGCCGCCAGCCTTGAAAATCTTGCTTACGCCAGCAATTTTTGCCGCCATCAGGATAGCAGGATTCACCTTACCCTCCTTGTTAGGAGGCGTGCAGAGAACAATCTCCTTGCAACCGGCAATCTTGGCAGGAGTGGCGAGCATCAATACGGTGCTAAACAAAGGTGCAGTACCACCAGGGATATATAATCCCACCTTCTCTATCGCCACGCTCTTCTGCCAGCAGGTGACACCAGCACAGGTTTCCACCTTCTTACCCTCAAACTTCTGGCTCTGATGGAATGCGGCAATGTTATGATGGGCGAGGTGCAAAGCGTCTTTCAGTTCTTGAGAAACCTGTTGCTCAGCCTCTTCGATTTCAGCCTCAGTCACAGCCAAAGAATCGAGATGGGCATGATCAAACTTCTCCTCGTAACGCTTCACGGCTTCATCGCCATGGTTCTTCACATCGTCGAGTACACCTTGTACGGTCGCATTCAACTGCGATACATCCAGGTGTGGGCGTTCTACAATCTCGCTCCATTCCTCCTTTGCAGGATACTTTATTACCTTCATTCCTTATTATACTTTGAAATTTATTAATACATTGAACTTTGCAAACAGTTCAATGTTACAATATCATCTTCTCGATTGGTGTCACCAGGATGCCCTGTGCACCGAGTTCCTTCAACTTACCGATGATTTCCCAGAAGCGCTTCTCATCGAGAACGGTGTGGATAGAGCACCACTCTTCGTCTGCCAATGGGATGATGGTAGGACTCTTGATACCTGGCAATACCTGGGTAATCTCCTCGACCTTCGCCTTAGGGGCATTCATCATCACGTACTTCTTGTCCTGGGCAGAGCGTACAGCCTCGAAGCGGAACAGCATCTCGTTGAGAATCTGATGCTTCTCTTCATCCATTTTCCAGTTGCCGATGAGCAGAGCCTCGCTCTTCATCACTACCTCAACCTCGGCGAGATTGTTGCTTACCAGTGTAGAACCAGAGCTGACAATATCAAAGATACCATCTGCCAGACCGATACCCGGGCTAATCTCCACAGAACCTGTGATGACGTGAATGTCGGCATTGATATTGTTCTTCTTCATGAAGTTGCGCAGGATGTTAGGATAAGAAGTAGCAATCTTCTTGCCATTAAACCACTGCAATCCTGGATAATCAATCTTCTTAGGGATGGCAAGACTCAAGCGGCACTTGCTGAAACCCAATCGGTCGATAATCTGTGCGTTTTCACCACGCTCTACAAACTCATTCTCACCCACGATACCGATGTCGGCAACGCCAGAGGCTACGCTCTGGGGAATATCGTCATCGCGGAGATAGAGCACCTCCAGAGGGAAATTACTTGCCTGCACCAGAAGTGTGCGCTTTGAGGCGCTTACCTTGATGTCCGCCTCTGCTAAAAGATTCATTGTGTCGTCGAACAGACGACCTTTACTTTGTACTGCTATTCGTAACATATTTCTGTATTTTGTTTGAAAAACATTGCAAAAGTACATAAAATTGTTAGAATATGCAAATAATTTCGCACTTATATGCTTTTTTTTTGTACTTTTGCAGTCGCAATGAGAAAAAAGTTATATTTATACGCATTATATTCGCTGGTTTTGCTTGCCAGTTGCGCTGACAAGAAACCGCAACAGGAACTCACTCCCTGGGGAACACCCGTGGGCGAAGTGGAGTCTATGGACGGTTCTGACGAAGAGGAATCTGACGAAAACGCAGCAGATGGCGATGCTGGCGCTCAGGCTCAGCAACGGGGTTTGTCGCTGTCGGATATCCAGGACAATGGCGAGCTGATCATGCTTACTGTGAATGGTCCTACCACCTATTATGATTACCACAACCACGGAATGGGTCTGCAGTACCTGCTCTGCGAGAAGTTTGCCCAGCAGATTGGTGTATCATTGAGAGTGGAGGAATGCAAGGATACTACCGAGATGATTCAGAAACTCCAGAAGGGAGAAGGCGACATCATCGCCGTTCCCCTGCCCCGTCATATATTAAAAGGTGAAAAGTCATCGGCAGGAAAGAACAATACGGCTGCAAAATCGGTTTCCGGAGATAGCAAGACTATCAATCTACTTTTCTGCGGCGTAACACCTGATAAAGGCAAGACGCAGTGGGCGGTAGTTGGCGGCAACAAGAGTCTCGCCGACACCCTGAACGGATGGTTCAAGCCAAAACTGATAGCCGAGGTAAAGAAGGAAGAGTCCTTCCTGCTCTCTACGGCAAGCATCCGCCGACATGTCTATTCTCCTTTCCTCAACCGTTCCAAGGGAGTCATCTCCCGCTACGACCATCTCTTTATGAGATACAGCGGAACGGCACGTATGGACTGGCGCCTGATGGCTGCACAGTGTTACCAGGAGAGTTGCTTCGACCCGAACGCCAAATCATGGGCTGGTGCCTGCGGACTGATGCAGATTATGCCATCTACCGCAGCCCACCTGGGATTACCGATGAGTGCTATCCACGATGCAGAGGCGAATGTGGCAGCAGCAGCCAGATACATGGCAGAACTCCAGGGACATTTTTCGGATGTAGGCGATCCGGCACAGCGTGCGCTCTTCGCTCTGGCAGCCTATAATGGTGGTTTCCACCATATCCGTGATGCAATGGCACTGACCAGGAAACATGGTGGCAACCCACAGAACTGGGGACATGTAAGAGAATACGTGCTGCGCCTTACCCAACCCGCCTATTATGGCGACCCAGTGGTGAAATATGGTTATATGCGAGGTACAGAGACGGCAGATTATGTAGATAGAATCCGTGCCCGCTGGAGCGAGTACTGCGGTGGAGCCAGCTTCCACGAGAGCTATCGGGGCGGCAACCGTGGTCCGCACATCGGAAGAGGTGCCGACTCCTTCAATGGAGCACCGGTAAAATCAAAGAGAAACTATCAAAGGAAATACCATATATAAAATATGATATAGATTGACCCCACACGGGCTGAAAGCCCAGAAGCACCTAGCCCAGGGCAACACCCTGGGTAAACATAGAGTATAACAGAAGCGCCCTGAAAGGGCAAAAGCATTAAATCTACTATGCTTTTGCTCTTTCAGGGCGCTTTGCTAATTGAAATTACTTACCCAAAACCTCATCCAACAAGGTGTAGAATGCAGGATCCTCACCCACGATGGTCTTCACAATCTTGCCGTCAGGACCGATGACAATCTTAGTTGGGAAGCCCTGAACAGCATACTTGTCGAGTACATCGCTACCCTTTGGATTATAGACGTGAATCCATGGCAACTGATGCTTCTCAACGGCAGCCTTCCACTTAGCCTCGGTATCGTTGCAGTCAACACCCAGGATTTCGAACTTACCCTTATACTTCTCGTAGTACTCCTTCATCTTAGGCATACCCTTGATACACCAGATACACCAGGAACCCCAGAAGTCGATGACAACATACTTGCCACGGAGGCTGGAAAGAGAGAATGGCTTGCCATTGATGTCATTCAGAGTGAAATCAGGAGCCTCTACACCGGAAGCCTGAACCACTTTAGCCTTCTCCTCCATCTCTGCGCGCTTCTTGGCACGTTCGAAGATTGGCTCATAGTATGCCTTCATTCTACCATTCTTGACGTTATCTGCCATCAGACTGATCAAAGTCTCCTTATCCTTGACATCGTCCAGCTCGTCGATGAGAAGAGCGATACATTCCTGATCGGAATGCTGCTTGGCATAAGCAAGAAGGTCGGCAGCATACTTCTTCTGCAAAGGTTCCATACGCTCATCTACAACTTTTTCGATAGAATCGCGGTTGCTGTCATTCACATTGTCAGAATACCATTTCCAGAGCGCTTTGATATCCTTGTAAGCCTGACCCTTATACTCATCCATCAAATCCTGCTCCTGATAGAATTTACTTCCCTTGATATCGACACCCCCAGTGAAGTTACCCTTCATCTCAATAGTCTCACTCGGAATGGCAAAGACAGGGATGGCACTAAATGCTCCACTCTTGATGACCTTCTGGTCACAGAGATAAACCCATTGAGGCTTATCAAAGTTCTTGGAGAACTCAAACTTCTTTTTCTTAACCTCAATGTTTTCCGTCTTTCTTCCAATCATAGCTACCAGAGAATCCGGCAACCCCTCTACGTTACCCTTGATCTGAAAGGTTCCGCTCTGAGCCATCGCTGCTGCAGATGCCAGCATCATAGCAGCTGTAAAAATCATTTTCTTCATTTGCTTTATGTTTTATCTTTTATATTTCCACATTAACTTTTATCCATACCTTAATTATATAAGGCATTCTTTATTCCTCATACTCCGTAGTATCCTCGATACCCGCCTCAGCCAGGGCTTCCTTGCGCTCCACGCAGGTACCGCACTTTCCGCAGTGCTTCTCACCACCCTTGTAGCAGCTCCAGGTCTCGGCATAGTCAATACCGAGTTTCTTGCCGATGGCTGCAATCTCACCCTTGGTGATGTTGGTATAAGGAGCCACCACGCGAACATCTACGAAGGTGCCAGCCTCGGCAGCCTCATCGATTGCCTTGATAAATTCAGGGCGACAGTCCGGATAGATAGTGTGGTCGCCGCCGTGATTGGCGATGAGCACCTTCTTCAGATTGTTGCTCTCTGCGATACCAATGGCGATACTCAGCATGATACCATTACGGAAAGGCACCACGGTAGATTTCATATTGTCATCGGCATAATGTCCCTCAGGGATGGCATCGGCACCTTCCAGAAGAGAGCTCTTGAAATACTGATGCATGAATCCCAGATCAATGGTGATATGCTTGATACCCAGTCGCTCGCAGTGCATCTTGGCGAAAGGAATCTCCCGCTCGTTGTGATTGCTTCCATAGTTGAAACTGATACCCAGGGCTATCTCGTCCTTCTTGTCATAGAGCAGGGTAATACTGTCCATACCGCCGCTCACAATAATTACTGAATCCTTCATTTATTTTGAACTTTTTATTTTAAAGTCAGATTATACAATATTTATAAAGTCAGATTGTACACAAAAATCTGCGGAATCCGAGAAATCTGCGTGAGATCTTCACCCGAACAGGCAGCGGAACGCCTCTTCCACCTTCCTTACGGGATGAATCTCTATCTGATATTTCTTATGGTCGAAACCATGATAATTATACTTCGGAATGATGATATGCTGGAATCCGAGCTTCTCTGCCTCAGCGATGCGCTGCTCGATACGGCTCACCGGACGAACCTCGCCACTGAGTCCTACCTCGCCACACATACACCAGCCCTGCTCTATCGCTGTATCCACATTGCTGCTCAATACCGCTGCCAGTACACTCAGGTCCATCGCAGGGTCCGTCACTCGCAAGCCTCCCGCAATGTTCAGAAACACATCTTTCGCCATCAGCTTGAAGCCCACTCGCTTCTCCATCACTGCAAGGAGCATATTCAGTCTTCGCTGGTCGAAACCCGTTGCCGAGCGCTGGGGAGTTCCGTATGCCGCCGTGCTCACCAGAGCCTGCGTTTCCACCAAGAACGGGCGTACACCCTCAATGGCAGCACTGATGGCAACACCCGACAATCCGTCGTGGTCTTCCGTAAGTAGCAGTTCCGACGGATTGCTCACCTGTCTCAATCCTCCCTGCAGCATCTCGTAGATGCCGAGTTCCGAAGTGCTTCCGAATCGGTTCTTGATGCTTCGCAGGATGCGGTACATATAATGTTGATCACCCTCAAACTGGATGACGGTATCCACAATATGCTCCAGGATCTTCGGACCAGCCAGGGTTCCCTCCTTATTAATATGTCCGATCAGGATAACAGGGATACCGCTGGTCTTGGCAAATCTCAGGAGCGATGCTGCGCATTCACGCACCTGGGATACTGAACCAGGAGAACTATCCACACTCTCTGTAGCAATTGTTTGGATAGAATCGATAACTATCAGTTCTGGAGCCACTTGCTGAATATGGGAAAAGATTTTCTCTAACTGTGTTTCACAGAGAATCGTAATATGATCGAAGGCATTCTCCGGTGGGGTTCCTGCCAACGAAGCAACGTCTTCTGCCGAAGTTCCCTTCAGCATCGCCTGTCCCTTCGCCAGTCTGTCAGCTCTCAGCTTAATCTGATGGGCACTCTCCTCACCACTCACATACAGCACCCTTCTATGTTTCATATTCAGGATGGTTTGCAGCGTAAGGGTACTCTTTCCGATGCCCGGTTCACCGCCCAGCAGGGTGATGCTTCCCGGCACCATACCGCCACCCAGAACGCGGTTCAGCTCCTCGTCCATCATATCGATACGCGGCTCATCCACAGCCGAAATATCCTTCAGATTCATCGGCTTGGCATCCGCGTCGGAGTGTTGCCCACCAAACATGGTAGCAGCCCCGCCATGCCTCATGGTCATGCCAGCGCTTTTAGCCGCCTGCGATCCAGAATCAGCCGCAATGCGTATCTCCTTAAAAGTATTCCATTGTCCGCAGCTAGGGCATTTACCCATCCACTTGGCACTTTCCTGCCCGCAGCTGCTGCAAACGTATGCTATCTTATCTTTTGCCATAACGATTGAATTTGTCGGCAAAGGTACAGTTTTTTTTCTTTAAACACTAAAAAAGTAACCATTTTTACATTTTATAACCATCGTTTTGCAAAGTAGATATGGCAAAAAAGCTTATCTACCACAAAAAATCTTTAAATCGTAGCAGAAAGATTTGGTAGTACCGATTATTTTTGTTACTTTTGCCTACGGAAAGAGTTTGTTACGACCCGACACCACTCCTATTTTTATATAGTATGCACATAGGAGCCTGATAAGCTCACTAGTCGTAGGGCAAAGGTCGTTTCAGCAGTAAACAGGGTTAATAACATAATACTAATATAAAAATTTAGGTAAAATGAAAATTGAGAATTTTAACTTTGCTGGTCACAAGGCAATCGTACGCGTTGATTTCAACGTGCCATTGGATGAGAATGGTAATGTAACAGACGACACTCGTATCCGCGGTGCCCTCCCTACTTTGAAGAAGGTACTCGCAGACGGTGGTGCGCTCATCATGATGAGCCACATGGGTAAGCCAAAGGGCAAGGTTAAGCCAGAGCTTTCACTCTCTCAGATTGTTAAGAACGTATCAGACGCTCTCGGTGTAGAGGTTAAGTTTGCTAAGGACTGCGGTAACGCTGATGCTGAGGCTGCTGCCTTGAAGCCAGGTGAGGCTCTCCTGCTCGAGAACCTTCGTTTCTATCCTGAAGAGGAAGGCAAGCCAGTAGGTGTAGAGAAGGGTACTCCTGAGTTCGACGCTGCTAAGGCTGAGATGAAGGAGCGTCAGAAGAAGTTCGCTGCTAAGTTGGCTTCTTACGCTGACGTATATGTAATGGACGCATTCGGTACAGCTCACCGCAAGCACGCTTCTACAGCTGTCATCGCAGATTCTTTCGACAAGGATCACAAGATGCTCGGTTTCCTGATGGAGAAAGAGGTTAAGGCTGTTGACGCAGTTCTCGGCAACATCAAGCGCCCATTCACAGCTATCATGGGTGGTTCTAAGGTTTCTACCAAGATCGGTATCATCGAGAACTTGTTGACTAAGGTTGACAACCTGATTCTCTGCGGTGGTATGACTTATACATTCTCTAAGGCTCTCGGCGGCAAGATCGGTATGTCTATCTGCGAGGATGACAAGCTCGATGTAGCTCTCGACGTAATCAAGAAGGCTAAGGAGAACGGTGTAAACCTCGTACTCGGCACAGACTCTATCTGCGGTGACGACTTTAAGAACGACTGCAATACTCAGGTTTGCCCATCTAACAACATCCCTGACGGCTGGGAGGGTATGGACGCAGGTCCTGAGACTCGCAAGGCTTTCGCTGCAGCTATCAAGGGTGCTAAGACAATCCTCTGGAACGGTCCTGCAGGTGTATTCGAGTTTGATAACTTCGCTGGTGGTTCTAAGGCTATCGCTGACGCAATCGCTGAGGCTACTAAGGAAGGTGCATTCTCACTCATCGGTGGTGGCGACTCTGTAGCTTGTATCAACAAGTTCGGTTTGGCAGATCAGGTATCTTATATCTCTACAGGTGGTGGTGCTCTTCTCGAGGCTATCGAGGGTAAGGTATTGCCAGGTGTAGCAGCTATTGAGAAGTAATCAATAGGTTTCTATATAAATTGAGTTCGGGGGCATCCCATCCGTGGATGTCCTCGAATTTTTCAATATAAGATACCCTGCCTTAATAATCACGATACAGTATTCCCTTTATTCAATATATTATTAAAACCGAAAATTTAAAAGAAATTAATGGATTGGATTATTAATCTTTTCACCAACACAGAGTCGGTGGCTCACATCGCCCTACTCTACGCAATCGTGATTGCTGTTGGTGTGTATCTGGGAAAGATCAAGATCGGTGGCATCTCGCTGGGTGTTACCTTCGTGCTCTTCGCAGGTATCCTGGCCGGCCACGTGGGCTTCACGGGCCCTAAGGAAATTCTTACCTTCGTGCAAGACTTCGGATTGATACTCTTTGTCTTCATGATTGGTATGCAGGTGGGTCCTGGCTTCTTCGAGAGTTTCAAGAAAGGTGGTGTGACGCTGAACTTGCTTTCTGCCATAGCTATCCTGCTCAACATCCTCGTGATGTTCGGATGCTATTACCTCTTCTTCGACACCAGCAACCCACAGAACCTGCCTATGATGGTGGGTACCCTCTATGGTGCGGTTACCAACACCCCAGGTCTTGGTGCTGCCAACGAGGCATTGCTCAGTGTTTTCCCTAACGGTGCTCCTAGCATCGCCAACGGTTATGCCTGTGCCTATCCTCTGGGTGTGGTTGGAATCATCGGTGCTACCATCCTCATCAAGTACATCACCCGCGTAGATATGGCTGCAGAAGAAGAGCAGCTCAACGAGGAGGAGGCTGCCAACCCTCATGCAAAACCTCACAATATGCACCTGCGCGTGGAGAATGCCTACATCGCAGGCAGAACGCTGAGAGAGGTTTCTGAGTTCTTGAACCGAGACATCGTCTGCTCAAGACTCCTCCACGACGGAGAAGTGAGCATCCCTAACAGCAAGACAACATTTGAGGTAGGCGACGAGCTGCTCGTGGTTTGTGCTGAGGCTGATGCAGAGGCCATCAAGGCTTTCATCGGTCCTGAAATTGATGCAGAGTGGGACCGCGAGAAGGATGAGGTTCAGCATTTCGTATCCAGAAGAATCATCGTTACCCGTCCTGAGATGAACGGCAAGACCCTTGGTAAGATGCACTTCTCCAGTGTATATGGTGTGAACGTGACCCGTATTTCCCGTCAGGGTATGGATCTCTTCGCAGGCCGTAACCACCACTTCCATGTGGGCGACCGCGTGATGGTAGTAGGTCCTGAGGAGAATGTAAACCGTGTGGCTGAAATCATGGGTAACTCTATAAAGCGCCTCGATGCGCCTAACATCGCTACCATCTTCATCGGTATCATGGTGGGTATCATCTTCGGTTCTCTCCCATTCGCTATCCCTGGCATGCCAGTGCCATTGAAGCTGGGTATCGCAGGTGGTCCGCTCATCATCGCCATCCTCATCGGCCGTTTCGGTTATCGCATGAAACTGGTTACCTATACCACTACCTCAGCCAACATGATGCTGCGAGAGATAGGACTGGTACTCTTCCTGGCAAGTGTGGGAATCAAGGCTGGTGCCGGATTCTGGGACACAGTGGTTCAGGGAGACGGATTGAAATATGTGGGATGCGGTTTCCTCATCACCATCATTCCTATCCTCATCGTGGGTACCATCGCCAGATTGAAGTTCAAATTCAATTACTTCACCATCATGGGTATGCTTGCCGGTACTTATACCGACCCTCCTGCACTGGCTTATGCCAACGCATCATGCTCTAAGGAGGCTCCAGCCGTAGGTTACTCTACCGTATATCCATTGAGTATGTTCCTCCGTATCTTTACAGCCCAGATCGTGGTGCTGTTCTTCTGCGGAGCATAAACGCTTACAAAAGTTAACAAAACAACTAGTAATAGTTATAAATTATAAAAGAGGTGCACAAAGATAAAAATTTGTGCACCTTTTTTGTTGCCTTTTCACAAATTATTCGTAACTTTGACGCATTAAAACAACAGACAAGAAAACCTAATGTGATTTTCTTAAAAATGAAAACTTCTAAAACGTTGATATGCGTATGAAGAAATTGGGATTTTTGATAACCATGCTAGTCATCGCATCCTTGCCCGCTTGGAGCCAGGGAGCCAAGAGCATCCGTATTACGGAGGTGATGACCCACAACCGTACCAACCTCGTAGATGAGTACGGTCAGCACAAACCATGGGTGGAATTGAGCAATTCCTCCTTTACCACGTATAACGTACGTGGTATGTTCCTAACCACCGACCGACGGGTTCTCAACAAGAATCTTTCGCCCGAAGCACGCCGACAACTGATGTGCCCCTTGCCGAACAACGAACCCCGAACCACACTGGGCGGCAAGAAAAGCATCGTCATCTTCGACAGCAGTTCCTGGTACAAGGACGGCAGGAACGGACAGCTTTGGAAGGCAAAGGATTCTTCCAACACTGGTCCTTTCCACCTCAATCTGATTCTACAAGAGAAGAAGTCCAACTGGATAGCCCTCTATGACGGAAATGCCGTGGACTTGATAGACTCCGTAAGCGTGCCTGTATTGGCAGCCGACGAAAGCTATGAATTGAGCCAGGATTTCAAGACATGGGAGAAAGCCATAGCTGGAGCCATCACCCCGGGCTATCTGCCACAACACGTAGGTCTGAGCAAGGCACAGCTTCTGAAAAAGCAGGATCCATACGGCATCGGCATCTCCGTGCTTTCAATGGGCATCGTATTCTCATGTCTCGCCCTCCTCTTCGTCGTATTCTGGGCATTCGGAGCCTACATGAAACACAAGCAGCGCATCGCCCGTGCCACCGAGAAGCATGCCACCTTATTATATAAGACCGGCAAGAAGACCATTGAGGTAACGCAAGACCTGAGTCATAAGACCAATATCCTGCTGAAGGATGGTCTGAAGACCAAGGGTATCGACAAGGAAATCTACATGGCGGTCATCTCGCTCGCCCTCAAGGAATACCTGGAGGATGTGCATGATGTCGAATCCGGCATCATCACCATCAAGCCTAAACAGACAAGATGGAATGCTCCGAAATTCAATAATATCAATAATTCTAAATAACAGAAACTATGGCTAAGTATCAATATACAGTGAAAGGAGTCGATTACGAAGTCGAGATCCAGGATATAGAAGGCAACATCGCCAATGTAACCGTAAATGGCATCCCATTTGAGGTAGAAATGAAGCAGCCAGTAAAGGCTGGCAAGCAGAAAGTAAAGTTGGGAGGGATAGCTAACGAAGGAGCTAGCAGCTCATCATCAGCCCCTCAGAGCGCAAAGGCATCTGCGGATTTGCAATCCGCAGCAAGCAGCGGCCAAACAGGAAATGCAGGAGATGCAGGAAAAGCAGCTACCGGCAAGCCAGTGGTAGCCCCTCTGCCTGGCACCATCAACGAAATCAAGGTGAAGGTGGGCGACAAGGTGAATGCAGGCGATACCGTCGTGATTCTCGAAGCCATGAAGATGCAGAACAACATCGAGGCAGAGACTTCCGGAACCATCACCAGCATCAACGTCAATAAAGGCGATGCCGTGATGGAAGGAGATACGTTAGTAACCATTAAATAGATAGCTTATGGATTTCATCATACAAAACTTCAATGAGTTCCTGACCTATACGGGCTTTGCAAACGCCACGGCAGGAAACCTCGCCATGATCGTGATAGGAGTTATCTGCATCTGGCTTGCCATCAAGAAGGATTTCGAACCACTTCTCCTGGTGCCCATCGGACTGGGCATCATCCTGGGCAACATCCCCTTCCGTGCTGATGCCGGACTCGAAATAGGTCTATACGAAGATAATTCCGTTCTGAATATCTTCTATCAAGGAGTAAGACAGGGATGGTATCCCCCACTCGTTTTCCTGGGCATCGGAGCGATGACCGATTTTTCGGCCTTAATATCCAATCCGAAGCTGATATTAATCGGTGCAGCTGCCCAGTTTGGCATCTTCGGTGCCTACATGATAGCACTGGCTCTGGGGTTCGAACCGAACCAGGCAGCCGGTATTGCCATCATAGGTGGTGCCGACGGACCTACCGCCATCTTCCTGAGCAGTAAGTTAAGTCCTAACCTGATGGGAGCCATCGCCGTTTGTGCCTACTCCTATATGGCATTGGTGCCAGTAATCCAGCCCCCATTGATGCGTCTGCTCACCACCAAGGAAGAGCGCATCATCAAGATGAAGCCAGCACGTCAGGTATCACAGACAGAGAAGATTCTCTTCCCTATCGTCGGTTTGCTGCTCACCACCTTCATCGTACCATCAGGTCTGCCATTGCTCGGTATGCTTTTCTTCGGAAATCTCCTGAAGGAAAGTGGAAAGACAACTAGACTTGCCAAGACAGCAGGCAGCAGTCTGAATGACATCGTGGTGATGCTGCTCGGCTTGACAGTAGGCTGTTCTACCCAGGCATCTGAGTTTCTCACCCTGAACACCATCAAGATCTTTGCCCTCGGTGCACTGGCATTCATCATCGCTTCAGCCAGCGGTATCCTCTTTGTGAAACTGATGAACCTCTTCCTGCCAAAGGGCAAGAAGCTGAACCCACTGATCGGAAATGCCGGTGTGAGTGCCGTGCCTATGAGTGCCCGCATCAGCAACAACCTCGGTTTGGAGTACGACCGCCACAACTTCCTGCTCATGCACGCCATGGGTCCGAATGTTGCAGGTGTTATCGGTTCCGCCGTAGCCGCCGGCGCCCTGCTGGGATTCTTCAATTGATCAATACGAAAAATGGGAACTTGCTCAAATGCAAGTTCCCATTTTTCATATTTCCTATTTTCTAAAAGAGCACAATTTCTAAAAAAGCTAGCTCTTCTTGATCGTCATTTTTCCTTCGAGCGAGATGATGATTTCCACCTGATAGCTCATGCTGCTGTCCGGCATAGCCAAAACCACTCTATAATGAAGTCCATCGGTATCCACCTTTTTCAGTACGATATCACTCAAAATCGCCTGCTTGAGGAACTCATGAGGAACCTGTCCATCGAAATCCTCCTTGCGGAAGTCACGGCCGAAAATTCTGCTGGCTCCCCGGTAGATATTCACATTCACGATGTTGTCGTAATAGACATTATCCACCTCTACGCCATCATCATTGTATGAACTCTTGAAAACCTTATAGGTAGTAGGGTTCACCTGCACATAGAGATGCAACTTCTCATCGCCTGCATACACCACAGAATCTCTCTTGATGAGCGTATTCTGATTGAGAACCACCGGCTGCTGATGCAGGAACTGCTGCAGATAAGAAGCATCATCTGTCTTGACGAGTTTCATGATATCGCCATTCAGCACCTTAAACTGGAAGATATGGGCAGCCTGCTTGATAATCGGGTATTTAGTCGTATTGGCACCCTTCATCACCAGCGTATCGCCAGCTATATAGAAATATACCGGTTGGCTGGTAGAATCAGGATAGTAGATGGTGTCACCCTTCACGCGAAAGACAACATTATCTTCATCATCGCCATCCAACCAGATGCCCTGGAGCATTTTCTTGGCAGCAGTATCCTCCTTTACTCCGGCAGAATCCTTACCCGCAGACTTCTGTCCGCAGCTGACCATTGCCGCCAGGAGGCTTGCACACAACAATATGTTAATAACTTGTTTCATCTTTTCACGATATCTTACTCAAAATACTCAGCCTCCTCAAAAGACAGCGCCTTATTGAGGTCTTTTTCTGAGAGCAATACATTTTCGCCCTCAATAGGCCACTTGATACCAATGGTTTCATCATTCCAGCGGATACTTGCCTCAGCTTGAGGAGCATAAGAGTTATCTACTTTATAGGTAAAGATTGCCTCGTCGCTGAGCACGAGGAAACCATGCGCAAAGCCACGAGGAATGAAGAACTGCAACTTATTCTCCCCGCTCAGTTCCACCATTACATACTTGCCGAAGGTCTTGCTGTCTTTACGCAAATCTACCGCAACATCCAGGACCTTACCCTTGATGACACGCACCAGTTTAGCCTGCGAACTTTCGCCCTTCTGATAATGAAGGCCTCGAAGCACGCCTCTACTCGACATAGACTCATTGTCTTGCACAAACTCAACATGATAACCAATGTGGGCATCGAACTCAGCCTGTTTCCAAGCCTCGAAAAAGTAGCCTCTAGCATCATCAAACACTTTTGGCTGTATGACCCACACACCTTCTATTTCGGTCTCTGTATATTCCATTGCTATACTTGTTCTATTTTTTAGTGGCAAAGGTAATACTTTTTGGCGATATGACAAAACAAATTAAACTTTTTATCACTCCTTACGAAAATTTCCCTTAAAATAGTTGTCCAATTCCCAAAAAAGCCGTACCTTTGCAAAAGATATTCAGAAAAAGAAGATAAACATTTAGACGTGATAGAAATTAACCGACATATAGAAATTCTACTCTTGAGCAACGATTGTGTAATCGTACCAGGTTTTGGTGGATTCATGGCTCATCATGTAGATGCACGTTACGATGGCAGAGACAATATGTTTTTGCCACCGCTGAGAACTGTAGGATTCAATCCGCAGCTCACGATGAACGATTCCCTCCTCGCACTCTCGTACGTGGAGACTTACGATATTAGCTACCCTGAGGCATTGCGCCGTATTGAGGATGAGGTAGTTGAAATCAGACAATCATTGGAAAACGAAGGTAAATTCGAAATAGAAAATATCGGCATGCTCTTCCTCAACGAAGATGGCAACATCAGTTTCGAGCCATGCGAGGCAGGCATTCTTACTCCAGACTTCTATGGTTTGGGCGGTTTCGACATGCTTCCTATCGCACAGATTGACAATAGTGAACAGCAGAACGAGAATCAAAACGTGGCTATGACTGTAAATCTTGCCAAGGATGAACAGCCAGTTAAAAACGAGACAGAAGTTCCTGCAGCTCCAGCCAACAATTCGGTATTCATCGCAGAAGAAGAGGAAGAAGAGGAAAAGGCAGAATTCATCAGCATCAAGAAGAGCTGGCTGCGCAATATGACAGCAGCCTGCATCGCCCTCATCGCCTTCTTCACCATCTCTACTCCACTCGGAAGTCCTACTATCGAGAAGAGTCAGATTGATACAGGGATGCTCACCCGCATCATGCCTAAAGAGATGACTCCGGTAAAGAGCAATGAACTGCTGCTCCCTACTGACGAACCAAAGCTGATGGAGACCACTTCTACCGACAAGGCAGAAAAAACTCCGGCAATGGCACAGGATAGAGAGATTGCTACTCCAACAGCATCTTATTACAGCATCGTATTGGCAAGCCGCGTGACCAAACGCAATGCAGCCAGTTATGTGGAACACTTGCAGGGCAAGGGCTTCAAGGAGGCAAGAGTTCTGATTACCGACAACAACGTAAAGGTGATTTATGGAAACTACCGCTCTGAGAGCGAGGCATATAACACCCTCAACCGACTCCATACCAACGAGGCTTTCACTGATGGCTGGATTACAAAGGTAAAGGAATAGTATACATTATTATATATAGAAAGAAATCAAGGAAAAAAATAGATATGAAAAGAGTACGTTGCCCTAAATGCGATAATTTCATCACGTTCGACGAAACCAAATACGAGGCAGGCCAAAGTCTGGTCTTCGTTTGTCCTAATTGCAACAAGCAGTTTGGCATCCGTATGGGCGTTTCCAAACTCCGCGAAACCCGCAAGGAAGAACAGATTGATGAAAATGCCAATGAGAATGGCGTAGGCTCCATCGTTGTTATCGAAAACGTATTCGCCTACAAGCAGGTCATCCCTTTGCAGATGGGCGACAACGTCATCGGAAGATATATGAAGAACAGTGGCATCAACTGCCCTATCGAGACCGTAGATCCGAGTGTAGATATGAACCACTGCGTAATCAATGTAAGCCGCGACAAGAAAGGAAAATTGAAATATGTGCTGCGCGATGGTCCTAGCTACACCGGCACCTTCGTAGATAACGAAATCCTGGGCGACCGTGAGCGCCGTGTCATCGAAGACGGCACCCTCTTCACCATCGGAGCCACCAGCATCATCCTCCGCACGGCAGACAGCGAGGAGGAATAATGTGTAAAATAACAAGTTGAAATAAAACCAAGGGTTAGAGTAGGAAAAATCTTACTCTAACCCTTTTTTACTGATAAACACGTATAAATATACCAATAATTCTTACTTTCTGCAAGAAATCATAGCGATATAGTAATCTTTTTGCTAATATTTTCGTTAGATTGAAAGAAAATGTGTACCTTTGCAACAGAAATTAGCAATACGTGGGACCAATACTCCCGATACGTACAAAAAACAGAAGAATTACGTTAGGTTATGGATGTAGCAATCGTAAAATACAATGCCGGAAATATCTATTCCGTAGTCAACGCCATGAAGCGTTTGGGCATAGAACCAGTACTCACTGATGATGCCGAAATGCTCCAGAAGGCAGACCGCGTGCTGTTTCCAGGTCAGGGTCAGGCAAGGGAAGCCATGGAATATCTCAAGGCTCACCAGCTGGACCAGGTGATCAAGAATCTCAAGCAACCCGTATTGGGCATTTGCGTGGGACAGCAGCTCCTGTGCCGACATTCGGAAGAAGGCGATGTAGATTGCATCGGCATCTTCGATGTGGATGTGAAGCGATTCCAGCCGCAGAAGCACGAAGACAAGGTACCAGCTATGGGATGGAACGAGATATACGATCTGAAGACGGAGCTTTACAAGGGATTCGGAAACAGAGCCGATGCAGCAGATGCAGCTATGGGAGAAGCCCTGCAGCATCCCTACTCCTATTTCGTACACAGCTACTATGTGCCACTCTGCGAGGAGACCATCGCCAAGGCTGATTACATTCTGCCTTACAGCGCATCGCTCCACAAAGACAACTTCTATACCTGCCAGTTCCATCCTGAAAAGAGCGGAAAGGTAGGAGAACAGATTTTAAAGAACTTCCTGGAAATAAAATAGCAATAAAAGAAATATGATAGAATTAATTCCTGCCATCGACTTGATAAATGGTCAGTGCGTTCGCCTGACAAAAGGCGATTACGACCAGAAGAAGGTCTATAACGACAATCCGGCTGAAGTAGCCAAAGACTTCGAGAAGCTGGGATTCAAGCGACTCCACGTAGTGGATCTGGACGGAGCCAAGTCGAAGCATATCGTAAATGATGCTGTACTGAAGGCGATTACCACCGAAACGAATCTGACTGTAGATTTCGGAGGCGGAATCAAGACCGGGGAAGACATCGAGAAGGCATTCGCTGCAGGAGCCAGTATGGTAACCGTAGGCAGCATCGCCGTTACCAATCCCGACCTCTTTATGGAGTGGATAGATAAATATGGTGCCGACAAGCTTATCCTCGGAGCCGATGTAAGAAACGGCAAGATTTCTATCAATGGATGGAAAGAGGATTCTTCAGAAGACCTCCTCCCTTTCCTCAAGAAATACATCGACAAGGGTGTGCGCTATGTGCTCTGCACAGAAATCAGCAAGGATGGCACCCTGCAGGGTCCTGCCATCGAACTATATAAAGAGGTAATGGCAGCCTACCCTCAGCTTCACCTCATCGCCTCGGGCGGAGTGAGCTGCAATGAAGACATCGAGGCTTTGGAAGCCGCCGGCATCCCAGCAGTAGTCTTCGGCAAGGCATTCTACGAGGGTAAGATTGATGTAGAAAAGTTAGGAGTTAAGTAATCATAAAGTTCAAAGTTCAATGGTCAAAGTTCAAAGTAACAAAGGTTTGGCAAAGCGAATCGTCCCTTGTCTTGACGTGAAAAACGGAGAGACCGTGAAGGGAACGAACTTCGTGAACCTGAGAAGCGCAGGCGACCCGGTAGAACTGGGCAAGGCCTATAGCGATGCAGGTGCCGATGAACTCGTATTCCTTGACATCACAGCTAGCTTCGAAGAACGCAAGACCTTTACAGATATGGTAACTCGCGTAGCTGCCGAAATCAATATCCCGTTTACCGTGGGTGGCGGCATCAACGAGCTGAAGGATGTAGATCGACTTCTCAATGCAGGCGCCGACAAGGTCAGTATCAACAGTGCAGCCATCCGGCATCCGGAGCTCATCAACGAGATAGCCAACCATTACGGCTCACAGGTCTGCGTCTGCGCCATCGATGCCCGTCTCGATCCCGACGGCTGGCATTGCTACGTCAAGGGCGGAAGAGAGCGAGTAGAACTCGGTCTGTTTGATTGGGCTAGAGAAGTTGCCGACCGTGGTGCCGGCGAGATTCTCTTCACCAGTATGGATCACGATGGCGTGAAGCAAGGCTTTGCCAATGAAGCCCTCGCCCGCCTTGCAGAGGAAGTAAGCATTCCTATCATTGCATCGGGTGGAGCTGGCAAAATGGAGCATTTCCGCGATGCCTTCACCCTGGGAAAGGCAGATGCAGCACTGGCAGCCAGTGTCTTCCACTTCGGTGAAATCGCCATACCTGACCTGAAAAATTACCTCCGAAAAGAAGGCATCAACGTCAGGTTGTAAACCGGAGCCTTAAGGATAGATAAATCCCCTATGATAGGGCGGAATTGACAATGGAGTAAGCAAACAATTAAATTGTAAAGATAAAATGGAAATAGATTTTGAAAAAATGGGCGGACTTGTTCCTGCCATCATCCAGGACGCCGTAACCAAGAATGTCCTGATGCTGGGATTCATGAACAAGGAAGCATACGATAAAACCATCCAAACCAAGAAGGTTACTTTCTGGAGCCGTTCTCGCAACTGTCTTTGGACCAAGGGCGAGACCTCAGGAAACTTCCTCAATCTGGTAAGCATTCAGATAGACTGCGACAACGATACCTTCCTGGTAAAGGTTCATCCAGATGGTCCTACCTGCCACAAAGGCACCGATACCTGCTGGGCTGAGGAGAATACGCTGAACCCTATCCTCTTCCTCTCAGAGTTGCAGGACTTCATCGACAAGCGCCACGAGGAGATGCCTGAGGGCAGCTACACCACCAGTCTCTTCAAGAAAGGCGTGAACAAAATGGCACAAAAGGTTGGAGAAGAAGCCATTGAGACGGTTATCGAAGCTACAAACGGAACCGACGAAAAGCTCATCTACGAGAGTTCCGACCTGCTCTACCACCTCATCGTACTGCTCACCAGCAAGGGCTTGCGAATCGAGGATGTAGTAAAGGAGCTCCAGATGCGACACGACCCGGAATGGGATAAGAAGCGCCGCGTAGCAAAGAGCAAGGGCGAAATGAAATAGCCCCAAAAGCATTCAAGAACATTAAATAAAGGAGAAAAAATTAGGATGTTAATAGATTATCAAAACGTCAGCATATACCAAGCCGACAAGTGCGTGCTCAAGGGCATCAACTTCCACGTGGATGAAGGAGAGTTCGCTTATCTTATCGGAAAAGTGGGCTCGGGAAAGAGTTCACTCCTGAAGACCCTCTACTGCGAGCTTGACCTCGTGGAGGGTGAGACCGACAAGGCAGAAATCCTTGGCAGAGACCTCAAGACCATCCGACGCAAGGACATTCCAGCCCTGCGCAAGGAACTGGGCATCATCTTCCAGGACTTCCAGTTGCTCCACGACCGCAGCGTGCGCAAGAACTTCGAGTTCGTGCTCAAGGCTACCAAATGGAAAAACAAGAAGGACAGAGACAAGCGCATCGAAGAAGTGCTCAACGAAGTAGGCATGATAGAGAAAATCGACAAGATGCCTCACGAGCTCTCCGGTGGAGAACAGCAGCGTGTGGCCATCGCCCGTGCCCTGCTCAACAATCCGAAGATCATCATCGCCGATGAGCCTACGGGAAATCTCGACCCAGAGACCGCCAGCAACATCGTGGGACTGCTCAAGGATATCACCAAGCAGGGTACAGCTGTAGTGATGACAACCCATAACATCCCGATGCTCGACAAGTTCCCTGGCATCGTATATCGCTGCAAGGATGGTTTACTCCACGACGTGACCAACGAGTACAACCACATCGACCTGTCAGAAGATGGCGAGGAAAATTAAATAAAAGAACAATAAAAATTAAACATTAATATAATATTACGACTATGAAGGTAATGAAATTCGGAGGTACTTCTGTAGGCTCACCAGAGCGTATGAAGGGAGTAGCCTCTTTGGTTACAGAATCAGGTGAACCAACTTTCATCGTATTGTCTGCGATGAGCGGTACAACAAACTCTCTCGTTGAGATCTCTGACTATCTTTACAAGAAGAACCCAGAGGGCGCCAACGAGGTAATCAACAACTTGGAGAAGAAATACATGCAGCACGTGGAGGATCTCTACTCTACTGATGAGATGAAGAAGACTACACGCGAGTTCCTGCAGGGCGAGTTCAACTATCTCCGTTCATTTACCAAGGATCTCTTTACTTCTTTCGAGGAAAAGAGCATCGTGGCTCAGGGCGAGATTATGAGCACCAACATGGTTGTAAACTACTTGAAGGAACAGGGTGTAAAGGCTGTATTGCTCAGCGCATTAGACTTTATGCGCACCGACAAGAACGCAGAGCCAGACCCACAGTACATCAAGGAGAAGCTTGCTGCCATCATGGAAGATAACCAAGGCTATCAGATCTACATCACCCAGGGCTTCATCTGCCGCAACGCTTACGGCGAGGTAGATAACCTGCAGCGTGGTGGTAGTGACTACACCGCATCACTCATCGGTGCAGCTCTCCCAGCAGACGAGATTCAGATCTGGACAGATATCGACGGTATGCACAACAACGACCCTCGTGTGGTAGAGCACACAGAGGCTGTTCGCCAGTTGAACTTCGAGGAGGCTGCTGAGTTGGCTTACTTCGGTGCCAAGATTCTCCACCCTACCTGCGTTCAGCCAGCCAAGTATGCCGGCATCCCAGTTCGTCTGAAGAACACCATGGATCCTAAGGCTGATGGTACCATCATCGACAACGTAATCGTACGTGGCAAGATCAAGGCTGTAGCTGCCAAGGACAACATCACAGCCATCAAGATCAAGAGTAGCCGCATGTTGCTCGCTACAGGTTTCCTCCGCAAGGTATTCGAAATCTTCGAGAGCTACCAGACTCCTATCGACATGATTGCTACATCTGAGGTCGGTGTGAGCATGAGTATCGATAACGACGCTCACCTCAACGATATCGTCAACGAGTTGAAGAAGTATGGTACTGTAACCGTAGATTCAGACATGTGCATCATCTGCGTGGTAGGTGATCTGGACTGGAGCAACGTAGGCTTCGAGACCATCGCTACCGATGCCATGAAGAACATCCCGGTACGTATGATTTCTTACGGTGGCAGCAACTACAACATCTCATTCCTCATCAGAGAGAGAGACAAGAAGCAGGCTCTGCAGAACTTGAGCAACGTATTGTTCGAGAAGTAATTTAAAGTGAAGAACGAAGAGTGAAGAGTGAAGAATTCTAATGTGATGCTTCCTGTCCACTCTTCGTTGGATATTCTGACTTAACCATAAGTTGGATTTTCTAATTTGACTATAAGTAAGATATTAACAATAAGCATAAGCGAAATGAAAGGTACATTTCCAATAGATAAGTTTCAGGAGATACAGACTCCGTTCTACTATTACGACACCAACGTGTTGCGCCAAACCTTGAAGACCATCAACGCAGAGGCTGGCAAGCACGAGGGCTTTGAGGTACACTATGCCGTAAAGGCAAATGCCAACCCTAAAGTGCTCAACATCATCTGCCAGGCTGGTTTGGGTGCCGACTGTGTGAGCGGAGGAGAAATTCAGGCTGCCATCAATGCAGGTTTCCCTGCCAATAAGATTGTGTATGCCGGTGTAGGCAAGAGTGATTGGGAAATCAACCTTGGTTTGGACAAGGGCATCTTCTGCTTCAATGTAGAGAGCATCCCGGAATTGGAAATCATCAACGAACTTGCCGAGAAGAAGAATAAGATTGCACAAGTTTGCTTCCGCATCAACCCAGACGTTGGTGCTCATACCCATGCCAACATTACAACAGGTTTGGCTGAAAACAAGTTTGGTATCGCTATGCGCGATATGGAGAGTGTGATTGAGGAGGCTTCCAAAATGAAGAACATCAAGTTCCTGGGTCTGCACTTCCATATTGGTAGTCAGATACTTGACATGGGTGACTTCGAGGCTCTCTGCAACCGCATCAACGAGCTGCAAGACCAGTTGGAAGCTCATCACATCGTAGTGAAGAACATCAATGTTGGCGGTGGCTTGGGTATCGATTACAACCATCCAAACCGTGTGCCTATCCCAGATTTCAAGGATTACTTCGATACATACGCCAGAAAGTTGAAGTTGCGCGATGGACAGAAGTTACACTTCGAGTTGGGCCGTGCCGTAGTGGGTCAGATGGGTTCGCTCATCACCAAGACTCTCTATATCAAGCAGGGCACAGCCAAGCAGTTTGCCATCGTAGATGCAGGTATGACCGACCTGATCCGTCCTGCCCTCTATCAGGCATATCATAAGATAGAGAACATCTCTAGCGATGAACCTGCAGAGACATACGACGTAGTAGGTCCGATCTGCGAGTCGAGCGATGTATTCGCCAAGGCTGTAGATCTGAACAAGACCCATCGTGGCGACCTCATTGCCCTCCGTTCAGCCGGAGCCTATGGTGAGATCATGGCGAGCCAGTATAACTGCCGCCAGTTGCCAAAGGGATATATCACAGAAGATTTTTAAAGAAAAGCTGCCAACAAGGAAAGCATGCCCTGAAAGGCAAAGCACACTGAGCAGCACGCCCTGAAAGGGCAGAAGCACTTAGCCCAGGGCATCGCCCTGGGTTAATACAGTATTAGCAATGCGCCCAGAAAGGGCAAAAGCTTTAAAATACGAGAAAAAAGAAATGATGACAATTAGTTTAACAACTATCATAGCAGGCGCAGTAGTGGTATTATTGGCAATCCTCGGATCGCTGATAAATCCATTTCTGCGCTCGTTGCGTTTTCCTGACAATGCAGAAAATGAGGAAAATCCTGCTGAGGAGGAAACTGATCCTACAGCAGAAACAGCTAAGCAAGAGGAGGAATCCCTGGAATCTAGAGAACCTATCTCGGTGATTATCACCGCTCACGACAATCTCTATGAACTGGAGCATAATCTACAGATGTTCCTGCAGCAGAAATATCCTGCCGATTATCAGGTAATTGTGGTTTGTCAGAGCACCGATGGTGAAACCCAGGATTATCTGAAGCGCATGGCAGCCGAGAATTCTCACCTATATTATACATATATCCCTGAGAGCTCCCGCTATATGAGCAGAAAGAAGCTGCAGATTACACTGGGCGTGAAGGCTGCCAAGTATGAGTGGATCATCCTCACCGAACCTACCTGCACCCCATCCAACGACAAGTGGCTCTATACGATGACCCGCAACTGCCAGGAGCCTAACCATCTGGTTCTGGGCTATGTAGCTTTAGACGAAGCAACCAAGGGTGTTCGCCGATTCGACAGCATCCGCAAGGCATTCTATCTGCTCCGCCGTGCCCAGCATAGCTACGGCTACCGCACCCACATGCCAAACGTAGCCTTCCGCAAGAGCGATTTCATGCGCGAGCAGGGCTATCAGGGCAACCTGGAGTATGTGCGCGGAGAATATGACTTCCTGGTCAACAAGTATGCAGCCTACGGAGATACTGCCGTAGAACTCGACTGCGATGCATGGCTCATCCATGATGAACCAACCGACAAGGCATGGCACAACGCCCACCTTTATCTCCAGGCATCCCGCAAGAGTCTGACCAGAGCCAAGTCGATGATGTCGCTGATGGCAATGGATCATCTCTTCCCTCACCTCAGCCTCATCGCCTCGCTGGTCACCCTGGCATACGCCATCCTGATGCAAGACTGGATCCTGACAGGCATTGCAGGTTTCGCCCTGCTTCTACTCCTGATTCTCCGCACCGTCATCGCCCACAAGGCCATCAAGCATTTCGACGATGACATCTCAATCCTGAAGCTGCCATTCTATGAGTATGGCATCATCTGGAGAAATCTTGCCAACAAGATAAGATACTGGCGCGCAGACAAGAACGACTTCACCAGTCATAAACTGTAGGATTTTAGAATCAACAAGCAAACTTAAAATAACGATGAAAGTATATTTGTTCATTTCCAAACATAAGAAGACACTGAAGATGTATCTTCCTTACATCGAAGCGCTTCAGCAGAAGTTCGACATCACCAGTAACCTGGTAGATGCTGATATCGTGATGATACTGGGAGCATGGACAAGACAAGGTGCCCAGCTCGCCAGAATGTCTCGCAAGATGGGCATCCCCTACATCGTTTGCCCACTCGGCGACCTCTCAGAGCGCAACTGCCGGAATCCGCATTTCAAGCGCAGTCTGCAGACCCTGATGTACCAGAAGGCGATGTACAGGCACTCAGACCTCATCATCGCCACCACCCCATTGGAGAAAGCCTATCTGGAGAAACTCGGATGGAACAAGCACATCACCCTCATCCGATACTTCGGCTACAGTCATCTCATCACCGAAGATGGTACGATGGAAGACTGGCAGGAGACGAATGCCTCTACCCTCGCCGACTTCGAGCGCAGAAAGGCAGAAGCCATCGCCCAGCAGACCCAGCATGCCATCATCGCCCAGATTATGCAGATTCAGAGCAGAATGCCGCATAAGAACATCCCACAGAAATATCTCGACGACCTGCATACCTTATTATATGCAGACGATTATGATGAGGATGCTATCAACGAGGAACTGAAGAAGCTGAAACTCGACAGCTATGCCGCCTCCGTATTCCAGGCGATGACCGACAAAACGGGACTTACCGAGGGATTTATGCCACTTCCTGCCAAAAAAGGCAGAAAAAGCAAGGAGATTCTGAAGTATGTAAAGTAAGAGACTGACAGTAGTTGACCTGCATCAAGAGGCTGACTGCCAGTATTTGACTTGTATCAAAAAATCGCTTTCTTTCATCATTTTGTCACCCATTTGTTACCCGAATTCAAAAAAAAGGCATTACCTTTGCACTCGTAAAGATGAAACAAGAGATCTTGAGTATGCGAGATGAGAAGTCTTATATATATAAAAAAGATGAGAAATCTCAAGTACAGGAGATGGAAGGTTTCAGGTAAGAGAGATTATAAAAGGATAACATGTAGAACAGGAGACCGAAAATGCGACGGCTCCACAAAGATTGAGAAAGGAAACAAATTATGATGACAACAGTAATGGCACTCGCAGTAGTAGCAATTATGATTGCTAAGGCAATCAATGTAAACAACCACATCGAGATGGGTAAGTAATTACTCCATCCCCTTGTAGGAAAGAGAATGAAAGAAGAGCCCGGCGAGGCTCAAGTATTAACGAAAAAGAAAGAAAGGATAACGATTATGAAAACAATGTTGAAAGAAATCAAGAAGGTCATGAAGGCATTCATTGCAAACTATCAGAATGCAATGTCACTTTATGGCGAAGCTATTTGCAAAAGTAATGGTTATGCTTGCGCATAATCACTTGAAATATAAAGGAAGCGTGCTGGTATTTACTTACCGGCACGCTTTTTTCGTTGCCTCCAGCGTTAATATAGATTAAATAATCCGTCATTTCTACGATAATTCGGAAATTATCTATACTTTTGCATCTATAATTATCACGGGGGTGCTGAGCAATCGGCTGAGATTATACCCATTGAACCTGAAACAGGTAATGCTGGCGCAGGAAATATGATAGATCGTTTACACCCAGGCAGAGATAAATGCAACCTACTCTTGCTTCTCTACAACCCCTTTGCTTTCATCAGGCATACCCCCGTGTTGACAATTGTAAATTTATAAATGTAAACATAGGAACAGATTATGAAAGTTATCATCAACAGCAAAGAAACTGAGATTCAGGCAAAGACCGTCAAGGAACTTGCCCAGGAACTCGATCTTCCAGCTACAGGTTGCGCTGTAGCCATCAGTAACGAGATGGTGCCTCGTGACGAGTGGGAAAGCCACGTGATCCAGGAGGGTGCCGACATCGTGATTGTAAAGGCATTCTGCGGAGGATAGGATATAATGTTTAGTGTTTAATGTTTAGAGGACTATGGCTAAAATATCATTAGACAGATTTCAACTGCAGTTCATCTCTCATCAGAATGAGAAGATGAGTTATCTCGATGGCATTCACGAGGCGATAACGGGACTCTGCGGATGGGTTCAGCTCCGCATGAAGGATGCCTCTGATGATGAAGTGCGCCCCATCGCCTACAAGGTGAAGGAATGGTGCAAGATCATGGATGTTACCTTCATCATCGACGACCGTGTGGAACTGGTGAAAGAAGTGGGCGCCGATGGCGTGCATCTGGGCAAGAACGATATGCCGATTGCCGAGGCTCGCAAGATTCTGGGCGATGACTTCATCATCGGCGGTACAGCAAATACCTTCGAGGATGTGAAGGCTCACTATGAGGCCGGTGCCGATTACATCGGCTGCGGTCCGTTCCGCTTCACCACTACCAAGGAGAAGCTCTCCCCTATCCTCGGTCTTGAAGGATACCGAGAAATCATCCAGAAGATGAAGGCAGAAAATATCGATATCCCAATCGTTGCCATCGGTGGCATCACCAAGGAGGATATTCCCGAAATCATGAAGACGGGAGTTAACGGCATCGCCCTCAGCGGCTGCATCCTCAATGCCAAGGACCCGGCAGCAGAAACCCATGACATCATGGAAATGATGAGGGAATTCAGATAAGCAAACATTTAAAAATAAGAATAACAAAAAATGGAAAAATTAGTAATTGCAGGACGAGAGTTCAACTCCCGCCTCTTCCTCGGAACAGGAAAGTTCAACAACAACCAGCTCATGGCCGAAGCCATCAAGGCTTCTGAAACAGAAATGGTAACCGTTGCCATGAAGCGTATCGAACTCGAAGACAAGCAGGACGACCTGCTCTCTCATATCGTGCAGAACCCAAATATCCAGCTCCTTCCTAACACCAGTGGCGTGCGCAACGCTGAGGAGGCTGTATTCGCAGCACAGATGGCTCGCGAGGCTTTCGGAACCAACTGGCTCAAGCTCGAAATCCACCCAGACCCTCGCTATCTTCTTCCAGACTCTATCGAGACTCTGAAGGCTACCGAGAAACTGGTAAAACTCGGTTTCGTGGTATTGCCATATTGCCAGGCAGACCCAACCCTCTGCAAGCACCTCGAAGAGGCTGGTGCTGCTACCGTGATGCCACTCGCTGCACCTATCGGTACCAACAAGGGTTTGAGAATGAAGGACTTCCTGCAGATCATCATCGAGCAGGCTACTGTTCCTGTGGTAGTAGATGCAGGTATCGGTGCGCCTAGCCACGCTGCCGAGGCCATGGAGATGGGTGCCAGCGCTTGCTTGGTCAACACAGCCATCGCCGTAGCCGGAGACCCTGTAGAAATGGCTAAGGCATTCAAGGAAGCAGTGGTATGCGGTCGCCGTGCTTACGAGGCAGGTCTCGGAGCCATCAGCGATTGCGCCGAGGCAAGTTCTCCACTCACCGCATTCCTCAACGAATAATTATTATATGATAATCCTTTAAACATTATGCCAAACGATAAGAAAGCTTACGCCCAGAGAGAAAAGGCGTATATGCAGGGAAAACTTTTCCCACAGATCAAGGTTGGAATGACCAAGGTAAACCTCACTCCTACTGTTGTGAAGGATGAGCGCGGCATTCCACATACAGAGCCAAACGCTCCGGTTTACATCTACGATACCAGCGGTCCTTACAGCGACCCTAACTATCAGGTAGATTTGAAGAAGGGCTTGCCAAGAATGCGCGAGCAGTGGATTATCGACCGCAACGATACCGAGCAGCTCAAGGAGGTTACCAGCGAGTATGGCAAGCAGCGTCTGGCTGACCATAGCCTCGACCACCTCCGCTTCGAGCACATCCAGTTGCCTCGCCGTGCTCAGGCTGGCAAGCACATCACCCAGATGGCATACGCCAAGGCGGGCATCATCACTCCAGAGATGGAGTATGTGGCTATCCGCGAGAACATGAACTGCCAGGAGTTGGGCATCGATACCCATATCACCCCTGAGTATGTGCGTGATGAGATTGCACGCGGACGTGCCGTTCTTCCTGCCAACATCAACCACCCTGAAAGCGAACCGATGATCATCGGCCGCAACTTCCTCGTGAAGATCAATACCAACATCGGTAACTCTGCCACTACTTCCAGTATCGAGGAAGAGGTGGATAAGGCTGTATGGTCTTGCAAGTGGGGAGGCGATACCTTGATGGACCTCTCTACCGGCGACAACATCCACGAAACCCGTGAATGGATTGTGCGCAACTGCCCTGTACCAGTAGGAACCGTGCCTATCTACCAGGCTTTGGAGAAGGTAAACGGCAAGGTAGAGGATTTGAACTGGGAGGTATTCCGTGATACCCTCATCGAGCAGTGCGAGCAGGGTGTTGACTACTTCACCATCCATGCCGGCATCCGTCGCCACAACGTGCATCTCGCCGATAGCCGCCTCTGCGGTATCGTGAGCCGTGGCGGTAGTATCATGAGCAAGTGGTGTCTCTACCACGACCAGGAGAGCTTCCTCTATGAGCACTTCGACGATATCTGCGACATCGTGGCACAGTACGACGTTGCCCTTTCATTGGGTGATGGTCTGCGCCCAGGCTGTATTGCCGATGCCAACGATGCAGCCCAGTTTGCCGAGTTGGATACCATGGGCGAGCTTGTTACCCGTGCCTGGGACAAGAACGTGCAGGCATTCATCGAGGGTCCTGGTCACGTGCCATTGCAGAAGATCAAGGAGAACATGGAGCGCCAGCTCGACCACTGTCACGAGGCACCATTCTACACCCTCGGCCCATTGGTTACCGATATCGCTCCAGGTTACGACCACATCACATCAGCCATCGGTGGCGCCCAGATAGCATGGCTCGGCACTGCCATGCTCTGCTATGTAACACCAAAGGAGCACCTCGCCTTGCCTAACAAGGAAGATGTGCGCACAGGTGTGGTAACCTATAAGATAGCCGCTCATGCAGCCGACTTGGCTAAGGGTCATCCAGGTGCAACCATCCGCGACAACGCCCTCTCCAAGGCCCGCTTCGAGTTCCGCTGGAGAGACCAGTTCCACCTCTCTCTCGACCCAGAGCTTGCCTTGAAGTATTTCGAGGAGGCAGGTCACACAGACGGTGAATACTGCACCATGTGTGGTCCAAACTTCTGCGCAGCCAAGTTGACACACGATTTGAGAAAGTTTAAAAAGTAAGAAAATGTTTTCAGACGAATTAAAGAATATCAGTTGGGAGGAGACCACGGAGCGCATTGCTCGAATGACCGATAACGATGTGCGCCGTGCCCTTGCCAAGGACCATTGCGATGTGAACGACTTCATGGCGCTGATTTCACCGGCAGCCGAGCCATACCTGGAGGTAATGGCGCGTCTTTCCCGCAAATATACCGAGGAGCGCTTCGGCAAGACCATGTCGATGTTCATTCCTCTCTACATCACCAATTCATGCTCTAACTCCTGCGTATATTGCGGTTTCCATCGTGAGAATCCGATGGCTCGTACCATCCTCACCCCAGAGCAGATTGAGAACGAGTACAAGGCCATCAAGCAGTTGGCTCCATTCGAGAACATCCTTCTCGTAACGGGCGAGAACCCGGCAAAGGCTGGTACCCCTTATCTTGCCAAGGCAATCGACATTGCCAAGAAGTATTTCTCTAACGTGAAGATTGAGGTGATGCCGCTCTCTACTGAGGATTACAAGACCCTCGCCGACCATGGTATGAACGGTGTCATCTGTTTCCAGGAGACCTACAACCACGAGCACTACAAGCTCTACCACCCACGTGGCATGAAGAGCAAGTTTGAGTGGCGCTGCGATGGTTTCGACCGCATGGGTATGGCAGGCGTCCACTCCATCGGTATGGGTGTACTCATCGGTCTGGAGAAGGAGTGGCGCACGGATGTAGTGATGATGGCTCATCACCTGCGCTACCTTCAGAAGCATTACTGGAAGACCAAGTACAGCGTGAACTTCCCTCGTATGCGCCCTGCACAGAACGAAGGTTTCCAGCCAAACTGCTATATGACCGATAAGCAGTTGGCACAGGCTACTTTCGCCATGCGTATCTTCGACCACGATGTGGATATCTCCTACTCTACCCGTGAGCCTGCCTACATCCGTGACAATATGGCAACACTGGGTGTCACCACCATGTCGGCAGAATCAAAGGTAAATCCTGGTGGTTACCATACTTATCCTCAGGCGCTGGAGCAGTTCACCGTGAGCGATGAGCGTACCGCCAAGGTAATCAATGCGAGATTGAAGGAATTGGGCAGAGAGCCAGTATGGAAGGATTGGGATGCCTCATTCGATTTCTTCGGAAATATCGCAAACGGATAATTTTACAGAGCAGCACGCCCTGAAAGGGCAGAAGCTCCTAGCCCAGGGTAACACCCTGGGTTTAGAATGTGATATAACAAAGTCGCCCTGTAAGGGCAAAAGCTTTAAATATAAGAAGCTTTTGCCCTTACAGGGCGACTTTCTTGCTTATGCGTAACCCAGGGTGTTACCCTGGGCTAGGAGCTTCTGCCCTTTCAGGGCGTATGGATGTAATCCAAAGGCTTATTCCTTCAGCCATCCACCTATCAGGTCGATGATTTCCTGTCTGGTAGGCTCAGGGAACGACAGGATGCGGGTAAGATGTGAACCGCCATGACACATATAGACATGCAGGTTCTTCTTGTTCTTGGTGAAAGGCAGACCATAGATGCCCGATGCACCCCATGGGTCGATATCACCATAAATATACACCATCTTCGGATCATTCCTGGTCAGGAAATCCACGGTATAATTGTAAAGCTTTGGCGAGAACTCCACGTTCTCGGCACCCTTCGGCACCATCAGCTTCTTCAGATAACCCTTTGCCGACTTGATGCTCAGGTATCTCTTGAATGGCTTGGTGTAATATCCGTAATATCCCAACTCTTTGGCTGCCTGTACATCGAAAGATGCAGTGGCATTGTAGTTGGTGAAATACTTCGGCTCACACATGTTGATCCAGTATTTGAACACCTGGTCGTCGGTGGCATCATTCGTAGGAATCTTCTTGATGTCCTCCCCCCACTGCCAGAAGGCGAAGGCATACTCAAACACCGAATAATCGAAAATCTCGGCGATAGGAGCATTGAAGCGATACTGCTTCTCGCTGCAGTATTTCTCGAACATCGGCAGCAGCGCAGCCTTGCGTCTGAAGAGCAGTAGCTGGAAGTTGAGCACCTTCTGTCGGTTCTCCTTGGTAGAAACCTCCTCCTGCAGGAACTTCTCGTGTCTGCCATCCTCCACGCCCTTGTTCAGCGGTGCAACGTATGGCACGGAAATATCCACATCATTCGGGAAGTAAGCACGGTAGAACATCGTAGTCTGTCCGCCCTTGCTGATGCCCGTGGCAATCCACTTGCCCTTGTACATCGCATGCAGGGTCTGGTTGACGTGGTGCAGATCGTAGAGCGAGTTCTCCACGGTGAGGTAATCCCAGTTGCAAGGACTAGGCATCGACTTGTCGAAATAGCGGTACTCCACGGTGATGATGTTGGTATCGAAGAGCTTGGAAAGTTCCTCGATGTATCCCTCGCGCAATGCATACTTGGCGTTGTAGCCTTCTGTTACGAGCACGGTAGGACGGTCGAATCCTCTGTGGCAGAGTATCACTCGCTGCTCAAAACTGCCCTTGGAAGCATCCTTGGCATCCAGTTGCTGCTTGATGAAGAACACATACTTTTCAGGGAAATGCGTACTTTTCAGCGTTTCCACGTCACTCACTCCAGGCAGCGTCGCCAACAGCTTGCCCGCCTCTCCCAGTTCTGCCGCCAGCATCTGCAAAGGCAGAATGAAGAGCAGCAGCATCAATTTCAAAGATCTCAATTTCAAGAATCTCAATTTCAATTTCATTTTCGTCTCTCTTTTATATTTTCTCTTTTTAAACTTTCGTCGGTAATCTCCACATGCTTTAAATGCTATGCAAAGGTAAGGAAATATTCTTGTCCGGCAAAAAGATTCGCCACCTTTTTTATATTATCCCCATTTTTTCTTGCGAAATCAAAATATTCATCGTATCTTTGTAGAAAGAATTTGCAGAAAGGTGGATGGCGCACAAAAAGCTATCTTGAAAACATAGGAGATTAGATTATGACAGATACAGAAATGAACAATAGAAGATTGCCGGTAGGTATCCAGTCTTTTGAGAAAATCAGAAAGGATGGTTATCTTTATGTTGACAAGACTGATATGATATGGAGACTTGCCAACAGGGGGAAAAAGCACAATCTCCTTATTCGTCCACGCCGCTTCGGTAAGTCGATTCTCGTGGATACACTCCAGGCTTACTTCGAGGGGAAAAAGGAACTCTTCGAAGGATTGAAGGTGATGGAATTGGAAAAAGAATGGACCTGCTATCCCGTCATTCGACTCGACATGAGTTGCGGAGGAGCTACACCCGAAGAACTCAACTCCTATCTCGATGACGCCTTCTATAAACTTGAACAGAAGTATGAGGTAGCCGTGCGCCCAGAGGCTTCCCTTGCCGTCCGCTTCCAGAACATCATCGAAACGATGTTTCAAAAGACCGGAAAACAGGCGGTTATCCTCATCGATGAGTATGATTCTCCATTGCAGCATTCTTGGAAGACTCCTCAGCATGATGCCTGCACAGCCATCTACAAGTCCGTGTTTGCCGTCTTGAAAAAAGAGGACGAGCACGAGCGCTTCGTCTTCATCACGGGCATCACCAAGTTCACTCAGATTTCTCTCTTCTCTGTTCTCAATAATCTGAGCAACATCAGTTTTGATGCACCTTACACCACCATCTGCGGTATTTCAAAGCAGGAAGTTGCCGAAAACTTCATACCTGAGATTGAGGCGATGGGAGAAGAAAACGGATGGACTCCAGAGGAGACCCTGAAGCAGCTCACGGCCTATTACGACGGATATCATTTCTGCAGCGATAATATGGTAGATATCTTCAACCCGTTCAGCCTCATCAATGCCCTGTCGGATAGAAAATTGAGAAATTACTGGGCTTCATCAGGCGCCACTTCTCTATTGCCAAAGTTCGTGGAAAATATGGAGATGAAGATGGAATATTTTGACCATTGCTTCATCGAGGGCGATACCCTGGAGACATCGGATGTGGTGAATGGCGGAGCCGAACTCTTCCTCTATCAGTCGGGTTATCTCACCATCAAGGGTTACGACGATGGCGTTTACATCCTGGGCTTCCCTAACTTTGAAGTTCGCAAGGCATTATACCGCGTAGTGGTTCCAGCCTTGACCATGAAGTCGAATTCGGAAGTGGTTTCTGCACAGAGCTTCCTCAGAAAAATGATGCAGGACGGCAACACCGCTGAAGCCAAGAAGGCATTAAAGGCTCTTATCGCCGATGTTCCATACAGCAACAAGAAAATGGCTAGCATGGATATGGAGGAGCGTTACCGGCTGATAATGAGCACGATATTCAGAGCCTTGGGATTTAGGGTGGAAGTAGAAAGGATGCTGGCCACTGGCAGGATTGATATGATTGTGGAGGTTCCATCCTTCATCTACGTCCTGGAGCTGAAGCTATCGAACAATGGCGGCATTTCTGCTGCCGAGAGCCAGATAAAGGAAAAGAGTTATACCGAACCTTTCAAGGCCGATAAGCGCAAGGTCATCGCCCTGGCCGTGGAACTCGATGAAACAGGCAAGGGACTGATAGATTGGAAAGAAGTGGATGAGTCTTTATAAAATACAACTCCAAACAAACATCCCGCCAGGTGTCCTACCGGATTCAAAATCCGTTGGGACACCTGGCGGGTTCTTTTGTTTATCATAAAGACTAATGATAATCCTTTCTTTCTATCCTCCTGGCTCGCATGTTCAGCTTACGAGGATCTTGACGCAAATCCCAGAGATCCACCAGCCAGAGGATATCTTTCTCTTCATTGTAGAAATAGATAATCTTGAAGTTCTTCATGATGATGGCACCACGATACTTTCTCCATTTCTGCAGTTCAGGCACAAACGGATAACTCTCAGGCATCATTTTCAACCGATGCATGATACGAGATATCTGCTCTTGCCATCTCCCAACCGTCTTCTTTCCAAACTCTTCTAATGCAAAAACAAGACATTTCTGAAATTCCTGCATGAAGACCTCATCCTGTCTTACAACCATCCTGGAATCGTTTTACGTAAATGAGCATTAAATTCCTCCCACGACATTCCATAGTTCGGGTCATCCAAGTGCTTGTCTATTTCTGCGCAATGCTCCATCACCTGCTCCAGCGAGCGCCCCATAGGATAGGAATCAGTGTCGTAAGCCTCATCCCATAATTCGGATGATACTGATGATGCCATAGAACGACAGGCAGGCGATGGCTCGCAGACCTTATCCCCTGCTATCTTCGATTCCTCGATATGATATTTCTTTTCCTCCATATTTCTTTCGCTTTTAAAGTTCCACGTTACTTATTGGTGCAAAAATACGAAGAAAGATTGGAACTCGCAAGAAAATCTACAAGAAAATAGCTTTTTCTGCATCAAAAAAGAAGCATTTCTCAGGAATATTTTATATCTTTGCACACATAGAAGAAAATGTCGTTCTGATTAAAACCGATCGTTATGAAAGTATATTGGGATAAGACTGCTATAATAGGTTTGGTGGGGTTTACGATCTCACTCTTGCTGATACTGTGCTTTATGGACAGTCTCGGCCACCCATTGGTGGGGATATTCCTCTGCCTGTTTGGCATCTTACTTTGCGGAATATATGGTGCTCTGCCAAAAGCAGGAATCCCCGAAAGACAGAAGAAGAAGGAGAAAGAAAAAGAGAACGAGAAGGATAATGAGATAAGTAGTTTCTATGCCTTCAGCGTGCTTTTCTGCCTGGTGGTCAGCATTCTCAGTCTTGTCATCGGACTCATCCTAGCCTTTATTGGCAACGGAGAAGCCAGCTATATCTGTGCAGCCATCTTTGGGGTATCATTCGCAGCCTTCCTTCTCGGTTCGTGGTGGAAAACCACCAGCATAGCCTCCAAAGCCGATTGGAGCGACTGGGGGTGGCTATAAAATATAGAAGAACCATCAAACAGATTCAAAGCCAGCCTTCTCATGCGAAAAGGCTGGCTTTCTTTATCATCTAGATTCACTCACTATAAAGTTCTTCTCTGGAAATCGTGGTGCTCCACAAGCCCACTTTCTCATCCTCCTTATGACGGTTGATGCCCGTATAGGTAAGACTGCTGTCCTCATAGCGCTTGAACTTGAAGACGGCATCGTTCATCAACGCCTCATTAAATACACCCAGGTTCACCAGCAACTCAAAATCCTTCTTGGTCAAACCCGTAACCTTGGCAAAAAGACCAGGCTCCAACTGCATGATGACATCCCGAAGACTGCGCTCACGATAATCCGTAAGATACATGAAGATAGGTATGCGAGTGGCAAACTTGATGAGTTTCTCCTGTATCATCTTGCGCTTGCTCTTTATTTCCTTCTCCTCCTCGCTTAATTCCTTCTTCTCTTTTTTAGAGAGACCATCCTCCGATTCCGAAGCCACTTTCTTAGTCTTTTTGATGTGGTCGGTCTTGGTAATGATGGTCTGGATATCCTCGTTCAAGCTTCTGAATCCCTCGATGTTCATCAGGGCTTGCATCGCCTGCTCGTTATTCAGCAGCTTTTCCAACACACCATTGGTTACATTCACCAGCGTGGCACTCTCCCATCTCCTGGCCAGCAAGGTGGCAGAAGTATTGCTCGTTGCCATATCAAGCACTTCACCTGCGTTCAAAGCCTTCATCGCTCCATCCTGATAGCAGATTACGGGCAAGAAATGAATCAGATCATCCACCTTCTGCTCCGGAGTCTTGTCGGCATCCACATTCAGCTGACTGCTATATTCCGCCAACTTTCTCAAAGCCCTGTTTGGCGAGAAATCGAAAACATAACACTCCTGCTTCAAAATCTCCGTCTGGTTGGGATGCAATCCATCACGATTGGTAATGGTCCATGGCGACTGAACCCGGAAAGCGGCCTGGAAGTAGGTTTCCGGACTCGACGTATCACGAAGCATAAAGATGCCAGTCCATGGTTTCACGGTTACCCCCGTGGTCAGTTTGCCACAACTCAAAGTGATGGATTTGCAATGCAGAGGATCCGGATTCTCCATCGCCCGCTCTACAGGCGCAAGGGCATCAAGTCCGATTCCAGCCTTGGTTCCAGCACAAACAATCACCTGATATTCATGATAGAAAGTGTTCTGCGATTCTGCCAGCAGATTCCTCATAGCATAGCAGGATGCCACATTGGGAAGAAACCATAGCGTATGTGCCAGCACACCGTAAAGTCTTGAATCATAAAAAGGAAGAGGTGGTTTTCTGTTGTTTTGCTTCAAGTTATCGATAGATGCAGGCAGATAGTTGCCACGCAACAAGTCGAGCCATTTCTGCACATCATCATGAAAGCGGAAGCATGCCTCCTCGCCTTCACCATCAGCCAGGAAGAACGTGTTGAGGTCGAACTCGTCAAACTCTCCATCATTCGCCACAGCGGCAATGGAGGGCGGCAACTGATAGGTCATCAGCACCATTCTCGGGAGCGAGGCATAGGGATTCATCCTCTCAGGTTTTGATGTATCCTCCGCAGCATAACCTTGCAAGGATAATGCCTGCGGACGAGAAGATGGTTGATGAGAAGATTGCGGATGCGAAATCTTAGGATGCGCATTCTCCCACTCCTCCTTGGCACGCTGCTCGTCAGAATAAGTCCAGTTGTAGATTTCATCCTCGATGAAGTCGCCCGAAGCAAGTGCACGGAATGGCGTGCCCGAAAGATAGAGATAATGATGAGCCGTGATTGGCATCATGTCCTCATCGAAATAATCAGGATTTTCTATCTCCTGACTCAGTTCCTTCTCCGATTCAACCATGGCTTTCTTCTGCACCTTGATGTCTTCCCTGGAGCCAATCAGTTCCTGCGCTTCCTCTCGCCATGCACCAAAATGATATTCATCCAGCACCACGCAATCCCAGTTGAAGGCTCGCGTCCATTCGTGTTTCGCCTTCATGCCTCCGCTCTTGCTCTTGCCCAGGAAATCCTGGAAGGAACCGAAGCAGACGAATGGCTTGTTGATGTCGATGTCCTCATCGGTTTGAGTCTTGGCATTGATGAATTGCCAACCCTCGAAATCCTGATGGCGCATCAGGTCTTCCTCCCAAGCTTGTGCCACGGCAGGCTTGAAGGTAAGCACCAGCAGTCGGCGCCACTTCATGCGAAGCGCCAACTGATAGGTAGTAAAAGTCTTGCCGAATCGCATCTTGCAATTCCAGAGAAAATGAGGTGTATGCTCATGGTCATGCTGGAACCGATTGAAATATTCGGCAGTCTTGTTCACGGCTTCCTGCTGTTCAGGTCGCATCGGGAAATTTTCGGTGCGGTCGTAGATGGTCTCACTTCTGTCTTTCACGGCAAGCCATGCCTTCTTCACATCCTCCGGGGTGCAGCGGAACCATTCACCAGCCACTTTCCGGTAACCCATCCTGAGCAGCATGCGGTGCACCTCATGATCGGTGAAGACAGTTCCGTCCTGCCGCATCGCCGATTCTTCGAAGACGATGTTCACAGGGTCGCCGCTTGGCTTCACTATCTGATATTGTTGATGAATTCGGGTAATCGTATCCTGGGTGGTATAGCCTACCTTGAGCAATCCCTTCAAGTCGGGGTTATGCTTATCTCTGTAAGCATAGATTTTAGGCTGCGACTCCGATTTCTCGGGAAATAAATTCTGCGTCATAATCTATGATGTTATGTTGTTATATATAATAAGGTGGGAGCAGGAGAATGCTCTCCTGCTCCCTTACCCTATTCTGATCTTGTTTCAAGATTATTCCATCGGACGAATCATCGACTCGATGAAGGCAATTTCATCAGATGAGAGTTTGTACTTGCGATAGAGCATCTCGTCGGTCCAAGGATGAGAGAAGTCTTGGAGGGGGACGAAAGAATATACTCCTCTAGCAGCATTTTGGGTATTTTTCTTGAACAACACAAAGAAGCGGAAAAACTTGGTACGCATATAAGAGATTATATTCTCTGTTTCTGCCCCCGAAGCACATGGACCTATCATAAGATAGGTTTCTGTACAAAGAGAAAACTTTTCACCAATAAAAGGCTTACCTATTACCAAATACGGAAAATCTCCTCTTTCTCCATAAGCTTTAGCTATAAATACCTTATAAGATTCTATAGCTTTAACGTTTTGCTTGACTTGTTCTTGATTAATAAAACCATTTTCCGGATAAGCATAGACTTTTAGCAAAGAATTATTTGCATTAGTTTTATACGGCTTTATATCACCGAATGGTTTTCTAGGACTTACTAATTGCTCAAAACTCTTTTCTTTAAATTTTCGGACTTTACGCAAGATAGGTATAGCCTGATTAAAACGCACAAATGAAAAAGAATTCTTCTCTAGCAATGGTCGTTTCATTTCAACAGTCTGCTTATTTCGGATATTAGTAATCTTACAATCTCCTCTATAATCACGATTCCATTTAAAATAACATACACCTCCAGACAAATCAACTCCTGGGAAACAATCTGAAGAATTAAAATAATCCACCAGAACTTCGATTCTATTGTCCGTCAACATATCCTCTCTAAAAACATCCAGTCCCTTTCCACCACTAAACCATCTAGAAGGAATAATCATAATTAAATAATGAGGAGCAAGTTTCTTTGATTGATTAACAAAAAGTTGATATAAAGGTGTAGCACTACTTCCTTTACCTCCACCATCGCTAAGCTGATACGGCGGATTGCCGATAATTACATCGAATTTCATATTGTTGAATAGTTCTTTTGGATTATCTGTATGAATAAACTGATAAGCATGGCTTTCCTTATCCTCGCCACGCTCGTACACTTCTCGGCTTGCGCCGCAATAGATACACTTGCCTGTAGATTCATTCCAGGTATGCGGAATCTCGTGGAAGGCAATGTTGCCGGCAGCCTCATCAAAGCGGCTGATGCTATACTCGCTGCTGGCATCCTTGCTGCAATAGAGCGAACGGCGGCTCACCAGAGAAGTAAGCTCTGTTATCGCCATGCCATAAACCTGATGATGAAGGATATGGTCAAGGCGCTCCTGCATATCGGGAATCTCTTCAGAGAGACCATCCAGCAGACGCTTGGTTATCTCACGAAGAAACACACCGCTCTTACAAAAAGGGTCGAGAAACTTTACCTTACTATCGCTCCAAATCTCCTTTGGCAAAAGATCGAGCATACGGTTGGCTATCTCAGGAGGCGTGAATACCTCATCATTGCTCAGATTGGCCAGGCAACTGAGCACATCGGGATTATAATTGATCATGGTCAGGAAGATTAAGATAATGAGTCAACGGATATTCCTTGATAGGCTCATGCACGAAGGTTGGCTCGCCAGTATCGGCAAAAAGCAAACCCTCCTCCTCCGGTTTCGGCTTGTCATACTCCACGTTCTTGAGCAAATCATCAAGACGGAAGTCACGACGCTTCACTTTGCCACCGCCCACGAAGCCCCATTCCGAGAAGACGATAGGTTCCCCGGAAGACGTTTCCATGGTGAGGGCATCACCACAAAGAATGTTTTTGGCATAAAGAAACTGAATGCAACGCTCATAAGGGGCACTGCATTCCTGATGAAACACACGTTGATAGCGCTCCATGAAATCATCATAGAGCCTCTTCTGACAGGCAGCCACATTGTCGGGCAGCAGCTCCACGCCGTACATCGAACTGATGGCGAGGGCGGCATACAGTTCGTAGTCGTATCGGCTCTTACCATACTGACACTCCACCACCTCTAGTTTACGGCGCTGAATTTCGATGAGGAAATTGCCGTTGCCGCAAGCCGGTTCCAGGAATCGGGAGTCGATACGCTCCGTCTCTTCCTTCACCAGGTCGAGCATAGCATTCACCTCACGCTTGGCGGTATAAACTTCTCCATGCTCCGCCACTCGCTCACGCGAAACTACCTGTCTCTCATTATCAGAATCTTGATTATTTATCATGTTTTGGTCGGACATTTAAAAATCAATAATACATGAAAGACTTGTTTTTCAAAGACTTACCGAATAAAAGTCTTGTCTAAATATCGTGAAATGAAAAAGGCGCACCCACATTCCTTTTCATTCCTAAGTCCGGGCTGTCCGACCAAAGATTACCCAACAACAGAAACGAAAGGAAGGGGTACGCCTATAGCTAGGCGCATCCACATCCTCCAAAGTTCTGTTGTATCATTGTCTGGTCGGACTATTTGGACTTAGAACTTCATCGAACTAGATACGAAATCTATTTCATCCACAAAAACAGATATCATCGCCCTAAGGCGAATCCATCCAAATGCAAAGTAAATGCAAACGGGCGCAATGAAAGCTTGCTTTCAAATTGCCGAGTGCAGCTTTGCATTTGCAAAGATACTGCAAAAATCAGAGATAGCAAAAAGATTCGCCACCTTTTTTTATATTATCCCCCATTTTTTCTTGCGAAATCAAAATATTCATCGTATCTTTGCAGAAAGAATTTGCAGAAAGATGGATAGCGCACAAAAAGCCATCCTGAAAACATAGGAGATTAGATTATGACAGAAATGAACGATAGAAGATTGCCAGTAGGTATCCAGTCTTTTGAAAAAATCAGAAAGGGTGGATACCTATATGTTGACAAAACAGATATCATCTGGCAACTTGCCAACAGAAATAAAACGTATAATTACCTGAGCCGCCCACGCCGCTTTGGTAAATCAGTGCTGGTTGATACGCTCGAAGCCTACTTCATGGGTAAGAAGGAACTCTTCGAGGGTTTGAAGATTATGCAGATGGAGACGGAATGGGTGAAGCGACCTGTCATCAGACTGGATATGAGCCAGGCTGGCGCTGAACCGGAAAGTCTGAAAGGTTATCTGGACTATACCTTTAAAGAATATGAATCTTTATATGAGATAGAATCGAGGGGTAACTCTCTCTTAGCAACTCGTCTGATAGAAATTATAAAGACTGCTTATAACAAAACGGGACAGCAGGTTGCCATTCTCATCGACGAATACGACTCTCCATTGCAGCATTCCTGGAAGACTCCCCAGCACGAAGCATGTACCGCTATTTATAGAGAAGTATTTGCCGTATTAAAATCTCAGGATAAATACGAGAAGTTTGTCTTCATCACCGGCATTACCAAGTTTACGCAAATCTCTCTCTTCTCTGTGCTCAATAATCTGAGCAACATCAGCTTTGAGCCGGAATATGCAGCCATCTGTGGTATTACGAAAGAAGAGGTGCTGCGCGATTTCAAGCCTGAAATCAACAAATTGGCAGAATACGAAGACTGGACATTCGATGAAGCTGTAGCACAACTGACGGCATATTATGACGGCTATCATTTCAGTCGCCGCAATATGGTGGATGTATTCAATCCGTTCAGTCTCATCAATGCCTTGGCAGATTCAGATCTGAAGAACTACTGGGCTTCATCGGGTGCAACCTCTCTGTTGCCTAAGTTTGTGGATGACATGGAACTCAAATTGGGTAATTTTGATCCGTGCACCATTCTTCGCCAAACCATAGAGACATCGGATGTCACAGGCGGAGGAGCAGAACTGTTCCTCTATCAGTCTGGTTATCTTACCATTAAGGATTACCAGATGGGAGTTTATATTTTAGGATTTCCTAATTCTGAGGTAAGGCAAGCACTTTATGAAACAGTGTTACCGGCACTTACCTTGCGAAGTAATGGTGATATACAATCTACCCAATCTGGTCTGTTTCTTGCCCTTCAGCTTGGCAATCTTCCCGAAGCTATGAAATACCTGAAGGCGCTCATTGCGGATGTGCCCTACAGCAACAAGAAGCTTGCCAGCATGGACATGGAGGAGCGTTACCGTCTGATTCTGAGTACAATTTTCAATGCCATCGGCTGCCGTGTGGAAGTAGAAAAGATGATTGCTACGGGCAGAATTGATATGGTGGTAGAAACCACCAACTTCATCTATGTGCTGGAGCTGAAGCTATCTAACAATGGCGGCATTTCTGCAGCCGAGAACCAGATGAAGGAAAAGAGTTACACCGAGCCCTTCAAGGCCGACAAGCGCAAGGTCATCGCCCTGGCAGTGGAACTCGATGAAACAGGCAAGGGACTGATAGATTGGAAAGAAGTGGATGAGTCTTTGTAAAATACAAAGCCAGCCATCTTTCGTTCCGACGGATTTGCAATCCATCGTCTAAAAATGCCCCAACCTCTTTAAGACCTGCGGATTTGCAATCCGCAGCAAGCAAGATTGCAAATCCTTTTTTGTCATCCAGGTGAGGCGGATTGCAAATCCGCAATGCCCTAAATGGTCGAACATTTTTTATGCCGGATTGCAAATCCGGCAGGACGCTTGACGGTGGTCCAGAAAAGTGGTCCAGAAAACAAGAAGGTGGACCATAGAAAAGCAGTTGTTGCCTCTTACCGCAACAACTGCTTTTTCTTTTACAATATCACCAGCTATTCTACTACAATACTTACTGTATCATAACAAAAGCATCCTTCTCCAGCCTACATCTCCTTAATCTCCAGCGTCACTTCGTTGCCGCGCCACACCGCCTTCTTGATGCGCTCGTAGAGGGTGGTGAAAAGCGGGTGGCTCTTCAATACATAGCCGGGGGCATGGACCTCACCCACCAGGATGCTGCCACGGCTCATCGTAAACGGACCGTTGCCCGGCTGAATCATCGCAACCGACTTGGCGGAAGCATCATCCACCGGAACCAGATACGGCATCTTGCGGTTGAGACGCTTGCACTTGCCAATGCGCACACGATACTTACCTGCCGGAAGACAATCTGCCTCACGCTCTACGGTGCCACATACCTTCACCAGCTCAATCCCTTCGCCAGCAACTTCTTTCACAACTTTGAGTGTGCCCATGATGGTGCCACGCTCACGCAATAGACGATTCACATAAATTTCCATATCTACCTAAAATTAAATTAAAAAGCAAATTAATAAACATAATAACAAAAAGCATAATTATCAGACACTTACGCAGCCCTGAACCTTGGCTTTCGCCTCCTCCAGCGTCATCCCTTCACTACGACGGAGCTTGAGATAATACTCACTCAAATCCTTGCAACCTTCGGGCAGCTGATGGTAAACCAAACTGGGCAATGCTTTCTTCAGCTCAAAGTAAAGACTCAACCCAGCTTCGTCCTGATCTGGGAATACGTGAAGATTTCTTCCGGCAAGAAGCCCTTGAAAGCGGCGGTCGAAAAGCGTGGCACTGGGGATGGCTATGGCATGAATGCCCAGGGTCAATGCCGTCCAGCAATCAGAGGGTCCCTCGGTGATGAGCAGCGGTTCACCAGGAGGATAATCCTTCAATCGGTCGAGCCCATATATCATGCGATGACTGCCTGGTGCAAACTTGAATCGGGGAATCTCCTTCGGCTTTACTTCATCAAGAGATACCTTATTCATATCGAATGATGATTCTGGCCTCTTCTTTCCCAGATAGCGGCTCTGCACGGAAACCAGTCTTCCCTCCTGGTCGAAATAGGGAAAGATGAGCGATGGTCCGTCAAACACTCCACGCCCCACTCTCGCCATGCATACGCTTTGCTCCGTGCTCACTATCTGGCAGACCTTCAAAGCCTCCGAGCTAAGCAATCGCTCCTCGAAGAGGAATCTCTGCCCCGATTCAGATAGATGCATCTGCCGGAACATCTGCTGGTAAAACTCCACATCTACGGATGATGGGGCTACATAAGCCGAAGATTGGCATCTGCCATTCTTTTCTCCACTACTGGAAGATTCTGCCAGATGTCCATGCGAGACATGGGTTTCTGCAAAATGCACTCTCAGGGAAGCCATTCTTCTGTCTGATGCCGTAACCGCCTTTTTCACATCTTTGCGATGAGTATCTCTGTGCTCATCGGCGATATACACATCAAAATGATCTGCCAACCAATGGCATGCCTCGCTGAATCCCAGGTTCAGCCGCTCTCTCACCAGTCCGATGGTATCGGCAGAGAATCCGCAGCTATAGCAGTGGCAGGTGTTCTTCTTTACATTGAAGGCGAGACTCGGATGATGATCATCGTGGTGGATGCAGAGGGCTCGCTTGTTGCGGAGCCCCATACCCAGAAGATCAGCCACCTGCAAGATGTCGAGCTCGCGAAGTTTCTGAATGTCAAACTTATTAATCATATCTTAAACTAACTGATATTACTTTTTTTCTTAGAACTACTGATGGCGCGTGAAGCTTTCTTGCGCAAGTTACCGGTAGCAAGTTTCTCAATCCATCCTTTGCGTTTCCAATTACATATTACATTCTTCAATGGTGTGCGCACTCCTTTACGAGTTAAAAATTCTTCCAGGAATTTACGAGAAAACTCTTGCGGCAACTCGTCAAAGTAATTACAGGTCTTATAGGGGTGAGATTCAAAATCTGCATTAATCTCATCATAGATGGCTCCCCATTTACCTAACATATTGTGCAAGATACGATCGGCACAAGCCAAATATATCTGCTTCACCAGGCGTCGGATTTCCTTCTGTGTCTTTACACCCTCTACCTGATAAAGGTATTGCATAAGCGAAGCTATGCGAAAGGCACTTACACTGCTACGTTTATAAAAGACATCAAGAGCTTTTGACATCGACTTCATTACGTCACTTCTACGAGCTTCACACCATTTCTTCACCGTAGGATCCAACCAACTCGTATCAAGCAAGCTTTCCTTACGTAAAGATTTTCTGTCTTCGCTATAACAGAGCGACATGAGTTTTTGCAAAGTAGTATCTATACTTTGCTTCTGTTCCTCTGTCAAAGGCTTGAATATCAATGGATTTTCTCCCAGCTGAGAATTCACGTTGCAAAGGATAGTACGGGTAACGCTACCACCTTCTATGGCTGCTTTATCCATATATCGGTTTACGGCTGCAGGTGTTCCTGTATAGACATAGCACAACATCAAATCTACCACAGCCGAATAGCTGGCTTCACTCAAATAATCCTGACCGAATTCTGATCCCAGGTCATATCCAGTCTTGTTGATTTGCTTGATATCAGAAAACTGTCGCTTGCTGGCCTGCACGATAGCACCGATCTCATCGGCAAACTGGAAAAGCGTTTTCGGCGTACCAAACAGCTTCATTGGAGCATCGGCTCTCTTGATGAGCATAGAGAGCGAAAGATTCTCGTGGAGCAAGGTGATGTCTGTCTTTGGCTCCGGAGGCAATTTGCCATCTTTTTTACCTTGACGTCGCTTCAATTCGGCATACTTCTGCTCCTCTACCCTTTGCTCGGTATCACGCTTGATAAATGGATCCATCAGATAACGCATCAGATAACGGGCAAACGATTTTCCAGAGCTCTGATCACCACATACCAGCACATGAAGAAGAATGGCAGAAAGCGAATTATCGTAAACATAATTGAGGCGGATACGAGTGGCATATACGGCAAGCATAGAACTCGCCACCGCCAAGGTGGAAAACTTGAGCTCACTGGGTGCCGTCATCATCCACTCTCTTACTCCAGCAGGATAATCCTTGTCAGGAATGAGAGGTTGAAGGTCTATGGAGTCTGAATGAGACTTAGCAGTATCCTCTTTATTACACTCGCCCTCTGATTGATTACACTCGACCACTGATTGGTTTCCAGCCTGGGTCGAATCGTTTGGCTGGTGAGCAGGGCAAGTCCCCGACTTGTTCTGCTGCATGGTGTTATTTGAATCTTGCATCATCATCAACAATTTGATTTTGATGATGCAAAATTAGTAAAAAAGGGCATAAGCGAGGTGTTACGCAACACGACGCAACACCTCAAATTTTATAAGTAACTAACTGCTATACAATCTTTTATATGGCTTAAAAAGAAAAGAAACAAAACTATTGGCACAACAACAACACAACACACCAATAGAAGTTCAGTTATAGAGATCTTAGCAAAATGCGCAGTTCATCTGCTTCACTAGGCCACGAATTAGGACGGCTTTCTAACTTAAATTTTCCCGCCCCACTCTTAGCCTGACTAAGAACAGAGGAATTATTTAAATCCTTAAATAAATGCTTAAACGAATCCCATACAATATTTTTGGTAGAAGGATCTAAAACCTTCAACTCATGTGCCACCAGTTTTACCATATAGCCTAGTGACCGTTTAGATTTTTTCCAAACGAGCATCGAACCATCCTTCTCACACCATCCTTTTTCAATGAGTTTTCTCCAAATGAATTGAGCCTGTTCTGTATATAATTTATCATCATGCTCCGTAAGAGGAGGCGCAATTACGATTTCATCGTCTTGTAAGACAAGGCATCCTTCAGAATCAGTAAGCAAGGAGTCATCATTATTCATATAATCAAGAAGCCAGTCCTTTACATCCTGACTATATAGTCTATAAGATTCATGATGATAGATGTCTCTCATAAACTTCATCATCTTATTGGATTGCTCACAGGCAGAGGCAAACAGGTGATTTCCAAAACGCAGATAGTGGAGATTCCCTGGACAAGCTTCATCACTCAGCTTGCCCAGACAATTATGCAATAATCCCAGAATAAGACATACATACTCTTCCACTTCACTATCAGGACACTCGCAGTTAGCCAATTCAGCCATATCGCAAAAGGCTTCCCACTGCTTATCCCAAGCTTCTTTCATCTTTCTGCATACCGCCTCATTATCAGATTCGCACTTGATGCCGTCTATCCACCCCATCAGGATTTGAAAAATTTCCTCGGGGCGCAACTTCAATCTATAATCAGGCCGAATATACTTTCCGCCAATGCTTTGTATCATCAGATACAAGGGATTAGCAGCATAGCGCTTTCTGACTTTATCTCTTGACTGTATGTCTAGTCTGTTCATTCTGCTTATCATTATTGATTTGATTAAGTTCAGTGATTATATTGTCAAACCACATCTTCAAGGCATGTAACTGCCTCTTATTTTCATCTCTAACTTGCTCAACAGTACCTTCAGGCTTGATAAATGCACTGCTGGACAAGCGCATGGTAAAAGGAGCAGATGACTCTGAGGTAATCCAATCAGGATTATTATCCACCTGGGCCTTGACAACAAACCCACGCTGACAAGCTAAAGCTACCACCATACCAAGATTGTATTCAGCCCGCTCTAAATTAAGACCAGTTCCAGGAAGTGCATTAAAGAAGAAGCCACCATTACCTGCACCAATGTCATTCAACATTTTCAGGAACGAAGTGAACAAGACGGCTTTCTCTCTGGTTGCTCATCAATACCAGTATCCGCCAACACTTTATCCAAATCAAGATGAAGTCCTGTCAGCTTACTGCCTTGCTTGATTTTTTTCTCTAAAGTGTGCCAAAACTTGTTGGAAGACGTAATCTGTCGCAAGTCAACTCTGTAACCACCATTTTTCCCAACTAGCTCATCCCAATAGTTTTCGAGTCCTTTTCTTACAGTCTCTAAATTGGCAAAACACTTTCTTTGGTGCTGGATTCCTATAAGAATACCCTCTTTTTGAGGGTCTCTTGCATCTAAAACGAGTGAAAAGTCAGGATAGGTTGGGACTATTTCTTTGTCTCTGCAATCCTTCTTGTCTCTTGTCATGTTTTTTTTTTTTCAATGGTTACATAAGCGAAGTCATCAAGAACAGCTGCTCCATAAGTAGTTGTTTTTTCTCCATTACCATCCAAAAAAGTAATATCCATCAGATGTTTCAGGATAAACCCTGCAATCATCTTAGAATCTGATTCAGAAGCAGGAACCCCTACCATGAACGATTCTATTCTCAATCTATAAATAGTAAATTTCGGTTCATTCATTGTTAATTGCTTTTGATTGTTTGTATGAAACAGCTTTGTGCTCTTTCACCCTACAAAGGTACACAAAAAATCACAAACAACAAAATATATTTGAAAAAAAGTGAAAAAGTGAAAGTGAAAAAGTGAATTTTCAATGAGAACAAAAAAACACACCTTTAAAGGATTATGTATTATTAAGAGATAAAAGAAGAAATATAGTGAAGAAAAAAGGAGTAGTACTTACGCGCGTACATTATTATATACGTGTACCTTAATTTATCGTATTTCTTTTCTCTTTTACATCGTACACGGAATCTCAGAAACTGGCATTTTTCTCATCTGTTCCTTGATACCTCTGTGAATTTCACCTTTTCACTTTCACTTTTTCACCTTTTCCTTTGATCCCTCTCCCCCTCCTCGCCCCTTTTCCTGCGTCGCCACGTAGCAATTCCTGCGTCGCCACGTAATATTTCCTACGTCGGGACGCAGGAAACGGCAGCTCTATCGAAGGGGATTTCATGCCTCACATCACAACTGCCGGGACAAGCCGATTCAAATGCCGGGACAACTATTGCATTTCGCCCAAAAATGTTGTATCTTTGCATCGTCAATGAAACTCATTGATGGGGCTCTCTGCCAGACAGGATGCCGCGGAACTGCATGGAGGGAGATGCCCGATACAGAAACTGGATTATTCACTAAAAAAGAAAGGAATGAAGAAAATGAAAAAGGAAACTTGGAAGACGATTCTGCAAGTCATCGTCACTGTACTCACTGCACTCTGCACATCACTCGGAGTTACGAGCTGCATGTAGTGCTCGAATCTTTCACGATATCGAGCTAGACTGAAACTGAATTAGCCACTAAAATCGAATTTATTGAAATTTAAATTATTCACTTTAAAAACTGTTTGAATTATGGGTATCAAAGTAAAAGCTATCGAGCGCAACGTCGCTTTTGAGAAGGGTAAGCAGAAGTGGGCATACGTTATGCAGGCAGACCTCTACGGTCAGCTTACCCAGAGTAAGGTTATCGAGGAAGCTGCCGTGCGCAGCGGACTCGCCAAGCAGGTGATCAACGCCGCCTGGGGTGCCATCGGAGCAGTCATCACCGCATGGGCCACCGAGGGTCACTCCGTGGCTGTGCCGGGTCTCGGCTCCCTCCGATTCGGTCTGAATTCTACCGCCGTGGAGGATGTCAACAAGGTGAGCAGCTCGCTCATCAACCGCCGCTACATCATCTTCGTGCCTAACGCCGACATCAAGGAGGAGCTCGCCAAGACCAGCGTCAACATCACCTGCTACGACCGCAACGGCAAGATCGTGAAGCAGGTTACCTCTGCCGACAAGAACGACACCGAGGAAGGTGACAACAAGGATAACACCAACCAGGGAGGAGGTACTTCGCAGGGCGGTGGAACTTCGCAGGAAGGTGGCGGAACCAGCCAGGGAGGCAACACCAGCCAGGGTGGCGGCACTACCGAAGGCGGAGGAGGCGACGACAACGTAAGTCTCTAAAAACAATGTAGAGCTCTAAAAACAACGCAGATCTCTAAAATCATCAAGGTGTGCCAGATCACAAGGAAGTGAATCTGGCGCACCTTCTTTTTTTTATCTTTTTCTCCTTAAAAATGGTCTTTTTGGAAAAACCTCATTCGTTATTCAAGTTTTTTTCGTAACTTTGCACGCGAAATCAATAGCCTGGAATATCAAACAGGCTAGAATATCAGATAGACTAGAATATGAATATGTATTTTAAATAAGGTATAAGATATGAAATCTCACATTAAAATGTATCTACTTGTCTGTATCGCCGCCCTGCTCCTTACGGGCTGCGATACCGTATTCGATGTTCACCCTTACGATGTTCGCGTAAAGGGCGAAACCAATCTGAATGCCAAGAACATACAGAAGATAGAGCAGACGGTGAAGAGCAAGGATACCATCCGGTTTGCCGTGATCAGCGACAGTCATCAGTGGCTCGACGACCTCGTGGATGCCGTAAATGACATCAACAGACGCAAGGACAGCATCGACTTCGTGATCCACTGCGGCGACATCTCCGACTTCGGCGCTACCCGCGAAATGAAGTGGACACGAGAAAGAATGCTGAAACTCAAGATGCCTTCGGTGGTGCTGCTGGGCAACCACGACTGTCTGGGCACGGGCAACCAGACCTATGAGGCCATCTACGGCAATCCCGACTTCAGCTTCATCGCCGGAAAGGTAAAGTTCGTTTGCCTCAACACCAATGCCATCGAGTACGACTACTCCCGTCCGGTGCCCAACTTCGACTTCATGGAGGCGGAACGCTCTGCCGATTCGCTCGACTTCGACCGCACCGTGGTATGCATGCATGCACCTCCCTACTCCGAGCAGTTTAACAACAACGTAGCGAAGGTATTCAATTATTACATCCACGAGTTCCCTCGCCTGCTGTTCTGCCTGGACGGTCACGGTCATCATACCAAGAAGGAAGACCTCTACAACAACGGCACCTTGTTCTATATGGCAAGCAGCGTACACTTCCGTCAATATTACATTTTCACCATCACACCAAAGGATTATCATGTTGAAGTCATCGATTTTTAAGTTCAGTATATGGGCGCTCCTCCTGCTATCGACAAGCACAACGGCAAGCGCCGGCGAGGAGGGGTTAGAAAAGGAGAATTTAGGAAAGGAGAGTTCAGAAGAAGATTCACTCACCCGATACGACAGGCGCATCCTCCGCTATCGCAAACACTGGGATGTGCTGATGCCTACGCAGAGCGTGATACAGACCTGCGGCAACATGGGTATCATCTCGCTGGGTATCGGATGGGACTACGGCAAGCGAAGCCAGTGGGAGACGCATCTGCTCTTCGGCATCGTTCCGAAATATGATTCGGATGAAGTAAAAATGACAATCACGCTGAAGGAGAACTTCATTCCCTGGCGAAAGGACTGGGGAAAGGGATGGCAGTTTGAACCCCTGGAGTGCACGCTGTACCTGAACACGGTGTTGGGTCACGATTTCTGGACAAAGCAGCCTACCAAGTACGAGAGCGGATATTATCCCTTCTCTACCCGAATCCGCCCGAATCTGGGATTTGGCGAACGGTTTACGTATCAGATTCCGAACAACAGGCGCAAGCGCGTGAAGAGCCTCACGCTCTTCTATGAGTTGAGTACGAATGATATCTATTTCATGCGATTCTACCGCAACGGCAATGCCGGTTTCTGGGATGTCTTCGGACTGTCGTTTGGCGCAAAAATGCAGATACTCTAAGTTTATTTTAAAAGAAAAAAAGATGGAAACAGAAGAGATTGTTCATAAGCTGGAGGCGAAGGGCATCAAGCCCACCTCCAACCGTATACTGGTGATGAAGACTCTGGTGAATGAGCAGAATCCGCTGAGTCTGAAGGATTTGGAGCAGAAGATGGTGTCGGTGGATAAGTCGAGCATCTTCCGCACGCTGACGCTCTTTCTGGAGCATGATGCCGTTCATGCCTTCGAGGATGGAAGGGGGATATTGAACTACGAAGTGTGTGAGGAGGAAGGAGAGTGTGACCATCATGATGGTCATATTCATTTCTACTGCGAATCATGCCACCGTTCGTTCTGCATGGAGGATATCCATATTCCGAGCTTCGAATTGCCGGAAGGATTCTATCCTCATTCCGTCTCCTTCGTCATCAAGGGAGAATGCCCTGAGTGCAGGAAGAGGCTTCGCTGAAAGCAATGCCTATTCCAAAAGAAGAAGCTTCGCTGAAAGCAATGCATATTCAAAAAGAAGAGGCTTCGCTGAAACAGCAGATGAAACAAAAAAAGCTCCGAAGAAAGATGAACTTCTTCGGAGCTTTTTTGTACACCCTTAGGGATTCGAACCCTAGACCCACTGATTAAGAGTCAGTTGCTCTACCAACTGAGCTAAGGGTGCAGCAAGCTTAGCATTTGAGTTATTTCTCAAAAGCGGTTGCAAAGGTACTGCTTTTTTCTGACACCACCAAATTTTTCGGCAACTTTTTTCTTTTTCATGCGCATTTTTCTGATTTTCCATACATTTTCAAGAGAAAAAGTGTATCTTTGCAGCCACTTATACATTATTATATATGTAGAGCATCAAAGAACATAAGAGAATATAAGAGAAATCTTATCAATTAAGAAATCAAAAACATAAGAGAATATGAACGGAATATACACTATCCTGCTCCTCGTGCTGAGCAACATCTTCATGACGCTCGCATGGTATGGACATCTCAAACTCCAGCAGACGGGCACCAGCAGCAACTGGCCACTCATCGGAGTCATCGCCTTCAGTTGGGCGATCGCCTTCTTCGAATACTGCTGCCAGGTACCAGCCAACCGCATCGGATTCATCGACAACGGCGGTCCATTCAATCTGGTACAGCTCAAAGTGATACAAGAGTGCGTGTCGCTCATCGTCTTCGCCATCATCGCCAACATCCTCTTCCAGGGGCAGGGCCTGCATTGGAATCACTTTGCCGCATTCGTCTGCCTCATCGCTGCCGTGTATTTCGTCTTCATGAAATAATAAAGCTTTTGCCCTTACAGGGCGACAGACTTGCGTCCTGAATACCCAGGGCGATGCCCTGGGCTAGGAGCTTCTGCCCTTTCAGGGCGTTAACAACAAAGAAAGAAGAACAATTATAACAAAATAAAAGAATAACCGACAATGGAAAAGAAATTACGTGTTGCTTCCCTCTGCGTGCAGGGAGGCTATGAGCCGAAGAACGGCGAACCGATAGAAGTGCCTATCTATCAGAGTACTACATTCAAATACGACAACTCTGAGGAGATGGCGATGCTCTTCGACCTGAAGAAGGAGGGTTACTTCTATACCCGACTCCAGAACCCAACCAATGATGCTGTGGCAAAGAAAATCGCTCAGCTCGAAGGTGGTGTGGGCGCCGTATTGACCTCAAGCGGTCAGGCAGCCAACTTCTATGCCGTATTCAACATCTGCGAGGCTGGCGACCACATCGTTACCTCTAACGAAATCTACGGCGGTACCTTCAATCTCTTCGGCGTTACCCTGAAGAAGCTCGGCATCGAGTGCACCTTCGTAAACCCTAACGCCAGCGAGGAGGAAATCCAGAAGGCTTTCCGTCCTAACACCAAGGTAGTGTTCGGCGAAACCATCAGCAACCCTGGCTGTGCCGTGCTCGACATCGAGAAGTTCGCCCGCATCGCTCACAAGAACGGCGTGCCTCTCATCGTAGATAACACCTTCGCCACACCAATCAACTGCCGCCCATTCGAGTGGGGTGCCGACATCGTTACCCACTCTACCACCAAGTATATGGACGGTACTGCATCGCAGGTAGGAGGCGTGGTTGTGGATAGCGGCAACTTCGACTGGATGGCGAATGCCGAGAAATTCCCTGGCCTCTGCACACCGGATGAGAGCTACCACGGACTCACCTACGTGAAGGCTTTCGGCAAGATGGGATACACCACCAAGCTCGTGGCACAGTTGATGCGCGACCTGGGTTCCATCCCTGCGCCGATGAACTCATTCATCCTGAACCTGGGTCTCCAGAGCCTGCACCTGCGTATGCGCCAGCATTGCGAGAATGCGCAGAAGGTGGCTGAGTTCCTGCAGAATGATGAGCGTGTGGCTTGGGTTCACTATAGCGGACTGAAGGGCGACGAGTATTACGACCTTGCCCAGAAGTACATGCCTCATGGCACCTGCGGTGTCATCGCCTTCGGACTGAAGGGCGACCGTGAGACTGCCATCAAGTTCATGGATTCACTGGATATGATCAACATCGTGACTCATGTGGCAGATGCCCGCACCTGCGTGCTCCACCCTGCCAGCCATACTCACCGCCAGCTTTCAGACGAGCAGTTGAAGGAGGCAGGCGTTGCCCCAGATTTGATCCGATTGTCAGTAGGTATCGAGGATGTGGAGGATATCCTGGATGATATCAAGCAGGCATTGGATAAGATCTAGAAAATCAGTATGATTTAGGCAATGCCCGGCATGTTCCAAGTGGTGTTTGCATCCACATGCCCTGTTTGCATCCACACGCCCTGAAAGGGCAGAAGCTCCTAGCCCAGGGTAACACCCTGGGTACATAGGGATATAACAGAGTCGCCCTGTAAGGGCAAAAGCTTGGTATTGAGAAGCTTTTGCCCTTACAGGGCGACTTTCTTGCTTATGTATAACCCAGGGTGTTACCCTGGGCTAGGAGCTTCTGCCCTTTCAGGGCGTGCCGGGAATAGAAATTCCAGTCATTCTCTTAAGCCAGCAATCATTGATTCAGGGCGGGCCGGGAATAGAACTTCCGGTCATTCTCTTAAGCCAGCAATCATTGATTCAGGGCGGGCCGGGAATTTATACCAATTTAAAAATCTCGCTAGGCGTCTTCCGCTTCAGCACTTCCAGCTCGAAGTCCTTTCCGGCAATGATGCCCTTGCTCCTGAGAATCTGCTCCACAGTCTTTCTCGCCAGTTCGGGATGATTATTCTCCTCGCTGAGATGGCAGAGCCATACGTGGCGGAGGCTCGGAGTGGCGAAGTCGGCAAGCGCATGGGCACACTCATCATTGCTGAGATGACCGTTCGGACCCAGGATTCTCTCCTTCAGATACTGAGGATATTTTCCTGTCTGAAGCATCTCCACACTATAGTTCGATTCGAGCACCAGATAGTTCGCCTTGCCGATGAACTCCTGAATCTCCTCCGTGATGTGTCCCACATCCGTAATCAGACAGAATGTGACACCCTCGTGCTCCACGAAATAGCCCACATTATCCGTACTGTCGTGAGGCACCCCAAACGGAGTAACCCTGAACTCGCCCACCTGGAACGGCACACCTTTCTCTATGATGTGCGCATGATTGGGCACGATTTTCTTTCGGACGCAATAGTTGCGCTCGATACCTGCATGAACTTTACGGGTTGCATATACTGGTAGATGATAGTCAGTACTCAAGCTCCCCACCGACTTTACATGGTCGGCGTGGTCATGGGTGATGAGGATATGATGCACATCCTCGAAGCGCAATCCATAGTTATGGAAGTGCTTCTTCAGGGTTCTGATACCTACTCCTACGTCTATCAATAGCGAATCCGTCTCAGTGTAAAGATAGTAGCTGTTGCCACTGCTTCCACTGCCAAAGGATATAAATTTTAGCATTTTAATTGTTATTTTCCCTGCAAAGTTAGCAAAAAAGATTCTTATTACAAAGTTTTTTACTATCTTTGTGCCCAAAATAAGCAAATAAATAGAAATTTTAAGATTTAGGAAACATGGTTAGGAAAACAATATCCTGTATGGCTATCGCCGTAGCAGCCATACTGACAAGCGTTTACACCCTTACGGGATGCCAATCTCATCAGGGTGACGAAGACCAGCTGGAGAATGACATCGATTCATTCGCCACCTACTACTTCAACTGGCAGTTCCCCAAGACTCTGAAATACTGCACCCAGAGTTCGGAACCCTGGCTCCGCTATGCTGCCAGCAACGTGCATCAGGCGGATGTAGATCTGCTGCGCACCAAGGCTGAGGATGCCACGATAGAGATCAACGACATCGACTTCAGCGACGACGGAGCGAACGCCACCGTCAGCATCACCGTATATAATTTTCTGCAGATGGACACCATCGGGCAGGAAGCCCACCTCGTAGAAGAGGCCGACTTCCACCTGCCGATGCGTATCGAGAACGGGGTATGGAAGATTAGAATGGTAAACCTACCGCGAAGTGAAAGGCGAAATCACGACTGAGCTTTGGGTGAATAATCGCCCAATGCTCATCCCCACTCTCGTAGGCAGGATTGATTGCCTTCATACCCATATCGAAACGGAGGATGAAATAATCGAAGTTCAACCTCAGACCCATACCATACGCCGCAGCAATCTGCTTGTAGAACTTATCTAACTTAAACTGTCCGTTAGGCTGCTCATCATATTTTCTGAGCGTCCAGATATTACCTGCATCCACAAACAGGGCACCTTCGAATTTCCAGAACAAAGGAGTGCGGTACTCGGCATTCAGGTCGAGCTTCATATCACCCGTCTGGTTGATGAAGTCGATGCGTCCGTCATTGCCCTTGTATCCGCCAGGTCCCAGCTCTCTTACACCCCAGCCTCTCACCGAGTTGGCACCACCCGAAAAATACCGTTTCTCGAAAGGCAGCACCTTGCTGTTGCCGTAAGGATACGCCACGCCGATGCCTGCATGCAGCGCCAGCACATTGCGGTCGTCGAAGCGCACCAGATGGGTGTAGTCGAAATCAGCCTTGGCATACTGGGCATAGGCGATATTGATGAAAGTACGCTGTCCCTGAGAATTTATCTTGAAATTCAGAGCCTTGGAGAAAGCGCTGAGCAGATTGCCCGAAGACTCCACATTCAGTCGGAAGGCATCTACCCCATCGCTATAGTTCAATCCGAATCCCATCTTCATGATGAAGATATCCTCGTAGTTATAGCGCAGGATGGCATTTCTGTTATCTACATCATCCAGATAGTCGCGCTTGAAAGTCTCTGAAATCCAAGGCATATACACATAGTTGAGGTCGAGCAGGTCGAATCGCCAGTTGAGATGATGGCGGGGTTCAGCCCAGCGGTAGCGCCATGCCATGGAGAAGACGCGACGATGGAACTCCGGACGGTTCTGGAGGTCCCAGGCCACCGAATACTCCGTATTGGCAGTCTGTCTTCTTCTGAAATTCTTAGACAGCAGCGGTGCTACGAAGCGTGGGAACACCAGCTTGCTCTCTATCGAATACTCCTGATAGTTCTGGTCCTGATAGCCCTCCAGTCCGGTGATAGCCTCGTAGGCACCACGCAGCTCGATACTCAGCTGTTCGCTACCCCGGAAGAGGTTTCTGTTGGTATAGGTGAGCGAAGCCGCAGCACCCAGGTCGCCTGCCGTATTGGTTCCTTCCGGCTGGAAGGAGATGGTAGAAGGCTTGTTGGTGCTGATCTGGATATTGCAATCGAGCATTCCGCTATCGGGAGCTTCCACGAATCGGATATTGGTATATTTCACCGCCTGCAGGCGTGCGAAATTATTATACGTACGTTGCAGGGCAGAGGCGCTGTAGGGACTTCCCTCCTTCAGGGCAGTGGCATTCAGGAGCACCTGATGGCGCAGGTGGATGCGGTCGCTGTCGTTGCTGAGATAGTTGATTTTCCTGATCTCGTATCGTGAGTGTGGGGTTTCCGGCGCATTACTGTTAGCCTTGTAGTTCATCAGATGCAGGGTAACGCCGATGTCTTTGCTGCCCGTGATGGTATCTGCAGAAAAGTGGATGAAATCCTTGTTGAAGCGGAAGTATCCATCATCAATGAGGAGATTGGAAATACGCTTGCGCTCATTATCCAGCGCCTCTACCGTGAAACGCATTCCCGGCTTCAACATCTGGTTATCAGGATTATCCAGCTGCAATCTATCCTGTATGTTCTTATCCTCTATGTCATACTCCACCTTGCCGATGAAGAACGGCTCACCGGGATGCAACAGATAGGTGGCATCCAGCTTCGGTGCTTTCTTCCGCTTCCTGCCCTTCGCATTCTCGCCATCCATCTCATTCTTGTTACCGCCCTTCGCCCAATCCTCCCCGTGAACGGTGGTATAGAGGGATACGCCAGCGTGCAGGAATCCCTGGTTCTGCATCGCCGTGAGCAGGTCCTGGCAAGTGAGTCGAGCCTGGATGGAATCATAGATGACGGGCTTCTTGCTGAACGGATTTTTAAAGAGTGCAAAGAGCTTTGGCTTCTCTTTCTGTCGCACATACTGCTTGAGCGCCCCTGCATCATATTCCGCAGAGTCGCTCTTCACTTCCACCTTATTTAATATATACTCCCCCTCCTGCACATACTTGCTGGCAGAACATCCAGCCAGAAGCAGTGGCAGGGCGAGAACTGAAATCTTCTGTATTTTCACGAATCTAATCCTTTTAGATTGCAAAGATAGTGTAAATCGAAGGAAATACAAAATATTTAGCACTTTTTATTTTGTATTGTCTGCTTTTTATGCTACCTTTGCATCCATTAAAGATTAGAAACAACAACAAATGATTAGCAAGAATAAGATAAAATACATTCGTTCGCTCGAACTGAAGAAGAACCGCAACAAGGAAGGAAAGTTCGTGGCGGAAGGTTTCAAGGTAGTAGATGACCTGCTCGCCCTGCAACCTGCCGACCTCATTGTGGCTACCCAGGAGTGGCTCCACGGCAAGCACCTTGCGGATCAGACAGAAGTGATAGAGGTGACCGAGGAGGAGCTGAAGAAGGTGAGCTTCCTGCAGCATCCGCAGCAGGTGCTGGCTGTTTTCAGACAGGATTCCGGCTGCAATAAGCAGGATTCCAACAACTCTCAGGAAGAAGCGGAGGAGAAGAACTTCGGCTTTTCTAAAATCAACACCCAGGAACTGAGCCTCGCCCTGGATGGCGTACAAGACCCGGGCAACCTGGGCACCATCATCCGCATTGCCGACTGGTTTGGCATCACCCACATCTACTGCAGTCAGGATACTGCCGACGTGTATAACCCGAAGGTGGTACAGGCCACGATGGGCAGCATTGCGAGAGTGAAGGTGGAATATGGCAACCTGCTGGCTCTGGTGGAGTCATTGCCAGCAGATGTACCCGTATATGGCACCCTGCTCGATGGCGACAACATCTATCAGCAGCAGCTGGAAAACCGGGGACTCATCGTGATGGGAAACGAAGGAAAAGGCATTTCGCCTGCCCTTGCCAAGAAGGTGAACCGAAGACTGCTCATCCCGAACTTCCCGGAAGGAAGAGCCACTGCCGACAGTCTGAACGTAGCGATCGCTACCGCCATCACCTGCTCGGAATTCAGAAGAACTAAATCATTATAACTATGGAAGTAAATGAATTATTTAAGCAACGCAGTATAACTGCCTGCATGAAAGCATCCTACAATACCGTAACGAGCGATATCCGTTCGCTCATCAAGCAGACATGGGTTACCCATGTGCACTTCGCAGTATTGCTGGCAATCGTACTTTACTTTCTCCTCCCCAACAAGTCGCTTCACGATTGGGGAGAAGCGAATCCGATGGCTTCATTCATCCTGCAAACCATCATCTACGCAGCCACCCTCGTGATGGCGGCAGTATCATTCTGGCATCTCCTGCCCCACAAGCAGCTCTGCCCTCAGGGCGAAAAGCGCAAGCCAGGCAGATCGCTGGTCCGCATCCTCCGCCACTTCGGAGGCTTCCTCATGACCTGCTTTCTGGGCATGATGATTGTAGGCATCGCCACCTTTATAGCAGCTGTGCCTACCATCATCCTCATCATCGCCCAGCTCTACTCACAGTTGGGTGCACTCCAGGGCGATCCGCTCGGCGTACCGGGCTATTTCACCCCACTCCTCTTCCTCGTCTTCACCCTCACCAGCCTGCTCATCATCTATGCCCTCACCTGGCTCGGCATCGCACTGGCTTACCAGTATGCATCCTACAAGGTGCAGGATGAGGAAAAGAAAAAACTGAAGGAGAGTCAGCAGCAGATGGCTGTAGCCAGCATAGAGCAGATGGCTACAGAAGAAGAGGAATACAAGAAGTATTAATCATATTAACATAAATGAGATAGAAAGAGACATGAAACAGACAAGATTACTCTTCATCGACCGCGACGGAACCCTGATTCAGGAACCTGCGGACGAACAGATTGACAGCTTCGAGAAGCTGGTATTTACCAAGGGCGTATTCCGCAACCTCGCCTTCATTGCCCAGCACACCGACTACGAGCTGGTGATGGTGAGCAACCAGGACGGACTGGGCACCGACTCCTTCCCGGAGAACACCTTCTGGCCTGTCCACAACTTCATCATCCAGACCCTGGAGAGCGAGGGCATCCACTTCGCCAAGCAGCATATCGACCGCCACTTCCCGGAGGATAACTCGCCGATGAGAAAGCCGGGCACGGGCATGCTGACCGAATACATCGACAACCCAGCCTACGATATGGCAAACAGTTATGTAATCGGCGACCGTGAAACCGATGCCCAGCTTGCCGAGAACCTGGGTTGCAAGAGTCTGATTCTCGGAAAAGACGGTATGGACTGGGATAAGATTGCAGAGATTCTCTTTGCCGGCGACCGCATTGCCGAGGTGAAGCGCACCACCAAGGAGACGGATATCTACATCAAGGTAAATCTCGATGGCAGCGGCAAATGCGACATTTCTACCGGTCTCGGTTTCTTCGACCACATGCTGGAGCAGATAGGCAAGCACGGCATGATGGACCTCACCATCCACACCAAGGGCGACCTCTATGTGGATGAGCATCACACCATTGAAGATACGGGTATAGCCCTGGGCGAATGCCTGCTGCAGGCGCTGGGCGACAAGCGTGGAATAGAAAGATACGGCTACTGTCTGCCGATGGACGATTGTCTCTGTCAGGTGGCATTGGATTTCGGTGGCCGTCCATGGCTGATTTGGGATGCCGAATTCCACAGAGAGAAGGTGGGCGAAATGCCAACCGAGATGTTCAAGCATTTCTTCAAGAGTCTGAGTGATGCGGCAAAGATGAACCTCAACATCAAGGCTGAGGGCGAGAACGAGCATCACAAGATAGAAGGCATCTTCAAGGCGCTTGCCCGCTCGCTGAAAATGGCGGTGAAGAGAGACATCTATCACTTCGAGCTTCCTAGCTCAAAGGGAATGCTGTAATAAAACGAAAAGTTGTTATTAGCAGCACGCCCTGTTATTAGTAGCACGCCCTGTTATTAGCAGCACGCCCTGTTATTAGCAGCACGCCCTGAAAGGGCAGAAGCTCCTAGCCCAGGGTAACACCCTGGGTTACGCATAAGCAAGAAAGACGCCCTGTAAGGGCAAAAGCTTCTCAAATACAAAGCTTTTGCCCTTACAGGGCGACTTCTTTATCCCATTATATACCCAGGGTGTTACCCTGGGCTAGGAGCTTCTGCCCTTTCAGGGCGTATGGGATGTGGCTTATGACACACCCTCGCTTATTACATCCAAAAACAAGTTATATCCTGACTAAAACTTTGTCATGAACTCCACAACAATCTTATCCTTTTCTGAAGTCTTGGCCACACCACCCTTGCGATAGAAATACTTCTCGTAGTTGATACGGATATCCGAGATGAATGGCTTGGCAAGGCTCAAGGTTACACCACCCGTTACACGATGGCGCTTGTAATCATTGATCTTCAATGCACCCAGTTCTGTATCAGAACCGCCATATCTTGTACCATCACTGTGGTCGCTCATGAAATCATATCTTGCCAATGGCGAAACCTTCCGGATGATGCTCTTCTGATTGCGAACCGGAATATCATAGCATACGAATCCATCGAAAGCATGCACATCGTGGAAGGCATCCTTGCTGTAATGCTTGTAAAGATACTCTACCTCAGCTATGAAACCGCCCTTGTGGAAGGTGATACCGCCATCATACATCGTTACCGTAACATCAGATGGCTTAATCTTCTGGGTACTCAACACCAGATTCACATTCGGAAAGAGGAACTGAGCCTTGGCAGAATAGTTAACACCCTTGGTCCAGTAATCCTTCTGGTTGGTCAAGCCAGAACCGTTGAAGATACCGGCATTCACCACGATAGGAAAACCAACATTCCAGGTGTATCCTATTTCAGCACCCACGTCGCGCACGTTACCCACCTGCTTGGCGATGAACGAACGGTTGGCAAAGTACTGCTGATGAGGAGAACGGTGAGCATCGATGGTGAATGGCACACGCTCCTGACCGATGGTGAACTGCAGGGTCTTCCAAGGCTTGATGCGTGTATAGGCATCGAGCATCTTGATCTTACCCTCGTCGCAGAGGTCGATTTCCGCCTTGTAGCTTACCTGAGGTGTTACGTTGCCAGTCACGTTGATGCGGGCTGTACGCACCTCGAATCGTCCCTCCCCCTCTTCGATCTGGTACTCATACTTAGAGCGAATGGTTCCACCAATTTTCATGGTCTTGGTGAATTCCCCGATGCCCTTCTCTACAGAGCTGCTTCCTGAATTCTGGGCATTCATTCCCATCGACACCATCGTGAGTGCCATCAACAAATACGTTTTCTTCTTCATTTCTTACCTTATTATATATACACGTAAATCTGATTTTGTTTATTCCGAATGAAATCTTTTCCTACTGATGCAGAAAGACATCTTCTTCATTTCGACTGCAAAGGTAAGGAGAAGATATTTCTACCGTAAAACATAAGTATTACAAAGCTGTTACATCACTGATTTTCTGCACCTGTAATATCATTGTAATGATGGCAAAAACAGAGGAATAAACCTCTTCATCCACAAATAAAATAAAAGATATGTCAATATCTCAAATTTTTATGCTATCTTTGCACAGAAATGTGCGAAGGTAGCATTTTTTGTTTACCTTTCGCCTCTTCTTGCGTCATACACATAAAAAGAAACAAATGGAAGAAACAGAATTTGAACATATCGCCCAGGAAATGCGCCCCAGGTTGACGGCACATTGTCAACGCTATCTCTCGGCAGGAACCCTTGCCGAAGAAGCCGACGACATCGTGCAGGAAACCCTGGTGAAGCTCTGGAAGATGCGCGAAAGGCTCTCTGAATACCAGAGTATCGAGGCGCTCGGCATCACGATAGCCAGGAATCTCTGCATCGACCATCTGAGACGCAACAAAGCCCAGACGGCATCGCTGGAACAGATGAAGCATCCTGCAGAAATCTGTACGGCAACCGAGCGTACCGACCAGGCCATCATCGGCGAAGATACGCAAAGGCGACTCAACAAAGCGATGGACAGGCTTCCGGATACGCAGAGAAGAATGCTGCTATTAAGAAGCGAGGGAAAGAGCCTCGATGAGATTGCCGAAATCTGTGGAGCCAACAAGACGAGCACCAAGACGATGATTTCTGCAGCAAGAAGATCATTGTTGAAAATGATGAAGTCATAAACTCTAAAAAGGAAAGAAATGAAGAAACTAGAAGATATAACCTATCGCCACGAGCTGATAGAGCGCTACCTCGATGCTGATACCAGCGTGGAGGAAGAACAGGCATTGGCTGATTTCTATCGCCATTGCGAGGATAAGGATTTAACGGATGAGGATCTCGACATCAGAAACCTGATGCTGGGAATGGAGAACTATACTCCGAATATTCTTCAACCAACTTCTAAGAAGCACGAAACAAGATGGGTACGCCTCTCAGCCATTCTTCTCGCTACGGCGATGCTGGCAGGCCTCATCTTCCTGCTCTTCCCTATCAAGGATTATTTCTCATCCTCTTCCGAACAACCTGGTCTTGCCAACCTGGTTCCTACAGAGCAGATGGTTCGCTCGCAACCATCTTCCAAGGATGAAGACGGGAATCTGAATGCATACGAAAAGATGGAACGTGCCGACTCCCTCTTCCTGGCAGCAACCCAGGATATCGTGACCCCGCAGGAAATGAAGTCAAGCAAGATGGCCCTTGCCAAAAGAAAGAATATCGCAGGAAGAAGCGAGAAACATGCAGGGAAGACTTCAGTAAATACGGAGAAGACTTCATCTGAAGCAGAAAGAAGCATTCATGAAGATTTCAATCAGATTTATGAAGTAGCCTCTGCCGCCCTGCCTTCTGCCGAGCAGCTTACCATCAACCGCCAAGGTGATAACATCGTTATCTCAACCCTGGACAACGACGGCAACATGCAGCATTACGCCATCAATATCACAGAAACGCAAGATGGTAGTTATCAGCTACTTCCATTGGCACAGTTAAACGATTTATAAAACTCTATACGCTTATGAAAAAGTATATTTTCACTATTGCATTTGCCCTGCTGGGCATAACCAGCAGTATGGCATCCAAGGCAGATACCCTGCGTATCTACAGCATCGACGGCGAGCGCATTCCAAACTTCACCGGCAAGGAACTCATCGGTAAAACCATCAAGAATTACCAGGTAAATACCAACGTCCTGCCGGCACCCAAAAGAGATGTGATAGAGATTCATATCATCACCACTACCACACCTCCTGCCCCCAAGCCAAACCCTCACTATCTGATCAAGGGCAGAGAGCAGGAGCTGACTAAAGAGGAATTCTACAAGATTTCTCCCAGCAAAATCAAAGCCATCGAGGTCTTGAAAGAGGGCACCAAAGCCATTCAGGAAAGAGGTCTGAAAGAGGATGGCAGAAGCTACATCATCGTTACTCTGGAGAAATAACAGATAAGACATATCCCTTTTTCTTCAGCGACTCAATCTTAACGGTCGCATCATGCTGAAGAGCATGGCGGAGATACGTCATCTGCACATTCACAGCCAGGGAGTTGGCATAGCTCACGGTACCCCACACCGCCTCCTGTATCATCTCCTTGCTTACTACATTGCCGATATTCTTCGCCAGCAGTCGGAGGATGTCGGCTTGTCGGCTGGTGATGAGTACACGAGAGGAACGGGTACGAAGCTCATTGTTATTATAGCAGAAGGTGGTTTCTCCGAAATGATACACCTCCTCTTCTATCGTCTCACTCTCATTCATGGAGAACCGCTCCTCTATTCTTGCCAGCAACTCTTCCGGATAGAAGGGCTTGGCAAGATAATCGTTTGCCTTCAGGGAGAAACCTTTCAGTCGATCGTTCTTCTCCGTACGGTCGGTGAGGAAGAAGATAAGCACCTTCGGGTCGATGGCTCTGATGCGCTCAGCCACCTCATAGCCATCCATCTCCGGCATATTGATGTCGAGCAATACTAGGTCGGGCTTCACCTCCGGGAACTGCTCCCATGCCTTCATGCCATTTCCGGCATAAGTCACATCGTAGCCATGCTGCTGCAGGAAACTCTTCAGCAATATGGAATACTTCAAGTCATCGTCTGCAAATAATATCTTGATCATTTTTTCTGTTGTTTATAGCGTTAAACCGGATGCATCAGGAGTGTTGCGGGATGACGATTGAAATTCTGGTTCCCTTGCCCACTTCGCTCTGCATCATTTTTCTGCCCCCATGGGCCTTCACAATCATATCCACAAAACTCAAACCCAAGCCGATGCCTGGCTGCATCATATCCGGGTAAGCATTGCTGCGATAGAACTTCGTCCAGACTCTCTGCTGTTCATCGGGCGAAATTCCGATACCATTATCTGATACAGAAATCATGACTTCCTCCTTCTCGGTATCTCGGCAGGCAACATGGATATTGACAATGTCGCCGGAATACTTCACCGAGTTCTCCATCAGATTACTGACCACATTCAGAAGCTGGTCTCTATCTCCCATCATCCGGTCGGAAGTGCGCTGGTAATCGAGCGAAACATTCACCTCCTTCTGCTTATTCTTTCGATAAACTGCCACCAGATTCAGCAAAGCGGCATGGATATCGAAAGAAGTTATCTGGAGCGGGATATGTTCCTCTGCCCTGATTACTTCCCGGAGTTTGGCGAGATAGGCGGTCAGGTTATCGCTCTCCTCTCTTACCGTCTCCATGATAAGGGCATTCTCATCCTTCTCATCTGTCTTTTGAGCAGAGAATACGGATACACACATCTTCAGCGTCTGCACGGGGCGTTTCAGCTCGTGAATCATCGTATGCACGAAGTCGCTTCGCATCTTATCCACCTTCTTCTGCAGGAGCATCACCTTGATGAGATAAGCTATGCTCAGGAGAAGCATGATGGTAACCAGCAGACTTCCTATCATCTGCCACATCATTCCCTTCAGGATGGGCAGCATCGGCACCTGCATCCTCATCTGCATCGACTGATACTGAATAGGATTGAAAGGCACTTCCACCAGCATTTCGTGATGAAACAAGGTAGGAGGTTCCACGATTCTTGTCTGCCACAGACGATGCTTTCCCGTCTTCATCTCTGCCCCGATGAAATCATTGCCCAGTTTCCTACTGACGAAACGATCAAAATGCGCTTTGTCAAAGCGGGTAAGCTGGTAAGTGATGTAAGTGTTCAGGCAATCAAAAGAATTGTTGGAATCCGTCTCACGCAAATCGAAAGTATCTCTCTTCTCCATCACGTTACCGAATCCCGGCTTGCGATACACCACTCCACCAATGATTGTATCCGTATCCAGCGGAGAGCAAACCGTAGTACAGGGACCCTTGAAGTCTGAAAAATATGCCGAGACGACATAACCGATATGTGATTTTTCTTTTACCGCTGCTCCGATATTTGTCAGATAAGTGACTATTGCCTGTTCCGCCTTTTCGGCGTTTTTCTTCCCCATCTCTCCCATCGAATAGGTCACGCTATTGTATAGCCAATAAGTCTGCAAGCCTATCAGCAGGAAAGAGGAAAGGATGGCGAGCTGCCAGACTTGTTTGATTCTTCTATTCATATCATTTTTTTTTTCGATGCAAAGGTACAAAGATTTCATTATATATAATAAGGTGAAGCAAGATTATTTTGCCAGCGTAATGTTTCAGTAATGATTATTTGCGATTTTGAGCCCGAAAAGCTGTTCCTTTGCAGACGAAAACAAAAAACAAGGAAGAAAATGAAGAAAGAAACAGTTTTATGCGCGATGCTAGCCACCGCCACCTGTGTAACAGCACAAAACGGGAAATTCCCGACATCCGGAGTTTCCGCAGACTCAATACAGACGGAAAAAGATTCGATCAAAGCTGATAAGGAGACTGAGATCTATGCTGATAAGGAGGCTGAGACAAAAGCTGATAAGGAAGCCGAGATTCAAGCCGTAACCGTAACAGGTCATCGCCCGATGTACAAAATGAGAAACGATGCCCTGGTTACCCGTGTCCGCAATACACCTTTGGCAAAGGAGCCAACGCTGGAAGATGTATTGAAGCACATCCCCGGCATGAAACAAACCGCCGATGGAACTCTGGAAGTAAACGGACTGGGAGCACCCATCATCTATCTCAACGACAAGAAGGCGACTTCTGCCGAACTCTCTCATCTCGATGTGAAGCTGATAGATGAAATAGAACTCATTACCACTCCTGGTGCAAAATATGATGCAACGACGGGAGCCGTACTGAGAATCCTGACGAGAAGAACAGACGAGGGTATATTCGGCAAGATGCAGGTGTATGATGAATTGAGCGAGGTGAACACCAACCACGAGGAATTGACTCTGGGTTGGGTAACGAAGAAAATTTCGCTCACAGGATTTTACGGTTACACAGACAACCGTTACAATGTGCATCAGCCACAGGAAGCGCTCGTAAGAGCTAATGATGGCGAATATCTCTTCGGAGCCGACCGCCATGGCAAGAACAAGGCAAATTATAACGCTACGGAACTCAACTTCGACTGGTTAATCAGCAAGCAGCACGAAGTGGGAATACAATGGGAAGGGCTTTGGCTGAATGGCGGTAGAAGCGAGAAACAGCAGCAGTACTATCGCTATCCTAACCCAGCAGGAGAAGATACAAATAGCGAGATGAAGCTTTCTGATGCGGATGGCGAAATGAAGTATTTTGATGCGGAGAGCCAGCAATGGGGACACCAGCGCAGTCACCACTTCAACCTCTTCCATCTGGCTAAATGGTCGAAACATCTCTCATCACAGATTTATCTGGACTATGCAAGGAACAAGGATTCTGACAGCCAGCCTATCACGGAGAAAGAAGGTAGCGAGATGCAGGAAACCCTCAACCGCTCTAATTCCAACTACGATATCTATAGTGGAAGAATCGAAGTCAAGCAACTCATCTCTGATAAACATTCCATCAACTATGGTGGCGAATGGAGCCTGATGGAAGGCAAGGGTAGAACCGAAAGTTCTGCCGATATGCTTGGAACTACGGAATACAAAAACCACGATACCAAGACAGCTGCTTACCTGCAATATCAAGGTGAAGCTGGCAGATGGAGCTGGTGGGCAGGCATCCGATACGAGCATCTCACATCCCGATACACCAATCTGTCGGAGGAATCTCCCGACAATATGGAGCGCCATTACGACCAGTGGTTTCCATCGTTCGGTATCACTCTCAACGAACCATCGTGGCATCACTCGCTCAGCTTCCGAACTACCACCGCCCGACCTTCTTTCAGTCAGCTCAGTGGGAACATCTACTATATCTCGCGCTTTCAGTATCAGATCAGCAATCCGAAGCTGCAGCCTGTCAACACCTATCGTCTGACCTACTCCGTGCAGTGGAAAGATTTCATGGGAATGCTGAGATATACCCGTATCGACCACTCCATCATGTACGTGCATGAAGTGCCGGAGGACAAGCCCGTAAGATACGTGAGTACATTCATGAACTTCAACAAGATGCAGAAATACATGGCCTATCTCAACTGGGGACACGTCTTCGGCTGCTGGCGTCCGAATGTCAATGCAAGCATCACTTACCAGCGCTTCTCTGTAAATGATCATAGAGAGCTAATCAGCTATAACGGAGCAACTTGGAATGCATCGTTTGACAATTACTTCACGCTACCAAACGACTACCAGCTGTCGCTCTCCTACAGTTTTGACAACGGAGGACAAGTGGGCAAAACGAAGTTCAGCCCCACTCAGAACTGGAGTCTTGGTGCCAACAAATCGTGGATGGACGGCAGATTACAGGTTGCCTTCAGTGCCAACGACCTCTTCCATCAGCAGCTCTTCAAGGAGCGAACCCACGAGCATGCCGTTGACTTCTCCCAGACTGAGGATTACAAGCTATGGAGCTACAAGTTGACCGTAACCTGGAAATTCAACAAGCGCAAGGGAAGATACAACGGCATGAACAGTGCGGAAGATGAATTGAACCGACTATAGCCGGACAAGACTCTCTTATCTTAATGATCTTTATAATTTCAAGTATCCGGGTTATCCCACTCCCAGCAGTTCTACTTCGAATATCAGGGTAGAACCGCCTGGGATGCCCGGCTGCGAGAACTTGCCGTAGCCCATCTCGGCTGGGATGTAAAGTTCCCACTGGTCGCCCACGTGCATCTGCTGCATGGCAACAATCCAGCCATCAATCAGGTCGCTCAATCGCATGGCGAACGGCGTACCGCCACGGCTGGAATCAAACTTCTTGCCATTGATGGTCCAACCGGTGTAATGAGCCGTCACGATGCTGCGTCGGCTAGGCTGTGCCCCCTTCGGGTCGCCCTGCTTCAACACCTTATAATATATACCACGAGGCAGCGCCATAACGCCCTCCTCCTTTGCCTTTTCCTCCAGCCAACGCTTGTTGGCCTCAACATATTCTCTTTTTGCCATAAATCTATTTGATACTTGATATACTATGATTTTTGCGCAAAGTTACAAAAATCTATCGTATCTGCAAAAGAAAAAGGAGAACTTTTCTTCTTTTATCAAAGAAAAGCAGTACCTTTGCACCCTAATCAACCAAAAATACGATATGCCACAATCACTACATATTGCAATTATTGGTGGGGGTGCCGCAGGATTCTTTGCGGCGATAGAGGCCAAGCGCAACTTCCCTCACGCCGACATCACGATTTTCGAGAAGAATTCGAAGGTTCTCGCCAAGGTGGAAATCACGGGAGGAGGAAGATGCAATCTTACCAATTCCTTTGACGAGATTTCCGACCTGAAACAGGCGTACCCCCGCGGACATAAACTGATGAAGCGACTCTTCAAGAGATTCAACTACCAGCATGCCTTCGATTGGTTTGAGGAGAACGGCGTGCCACTGGTTACACAGGATGACCAATGCGTGTTTCCGCAATCACAGGATTCGCACAGCATCATCGACTGTCTGGTGAATACCGCCAAGCGACTGGGGGTGAAGATACAATGCAACCACCAGCTCACCGCCATCACCGAACTGGAGGATGAGCGCCTGCTCCTGGATTTCAAGGTTTCAAAAGAAAAGGGAAATCTATCGGGTGCATCTTCTGCCTCTCATCCCGTTTCCGAAATCAGGCAGATTGCCTTCCATCGGGTAGCCATTACCACAGGCGGCCATCCGAAAATAGAGAACTTCAAGCATCTCTCAGACCTGGGACATGCGATAGAGCTGCCTATCCCATCGCTCTTTACCTTCAACATTGCCGACAAGGCTTTCAAGAATCTGATGGGCACGGTGGTAGAGCCTGTATATACCAGCATTCCAGGCACCAAACTGAAGGCAGAGGGTCCGCTCCTCATCACCCATTGGGGCATGAGCGGTCCTGCCGTGCTGAAGCTCTCATCCCATGCTGCCCGCTATCTGCACGAGAACAACTATCAGATCAGGATTTCCGTAAACTGGGTACACGAGAGCAACCGCTCGCTGGTGGAAGAGAACATCCAGGGCATCATCATCGCCAACCCGCAGAAGCAGCTGGCTAGCATCCGCCCTTACAATCTCCCATCCCGCCTCTGGCTCTTCCTGATTCAGAAGATGGGATATGCGCCCGAGAAGAAATGGAGCGAAATGGGAAAGAAGGGTTGCAACCTGCTGATAGAAACCCTCACCAACGACCTCTATCAGGTGAACGGCAAGGGAGCCTTCAAGGAGGAGTTTGTTACCTGCGGCGGCATCAGCCTCAGCAACATCGACCTGCATACCCTGGAGAGCAAGGTGTGCCCTCACCTCTTCTTTGCCGGCGAAGTGCTCGACATCGATGCCATCACCGGCGGCTTCAATCTGCAGGCCGCCTGGACCACAGGGCATGTGGTGGGACAACATATCGGAGAATAGCCTATTCTTCTTTAGAAACAAAATCTTTTACGATGCGGGTGTATTCCTCGTGATGGTCGCGATATGCCATGGCATGAACGGAGCCTTTGGCGATGAAGATGGCTTTTCTGCCCTTCGTCTTTGCCTCATAAAGCGGATGAAGCATGGCGTAGGGCACGAAGGCATCCTTATCGCCATGGATAAAGAGCATCGGTTTGGTGCTCTTGCGAACCTGCTCTATCTGCTGCGCCTCGGCAAAAGACCAGCCGTAGCGATACTGGCAAAGGGCGGAAGTGGTATTCATCAGCGGGAAGGCAGGCAAGCCAAACTGGTCTTTGAGCTGAGCGGAAAACTCATCCCACACGCTGGTATAGCCGCAGTCCTCCACAAAGCACTTCACGTAATCGGGAGTCTTCTCTCCCGATACTGCCATCGTGGTTGCCGCACCCATCGAAATGCCGTGAATCACCTGACGGGTATCAGCTTTTAAGCTAGCTTTCCCATCATCCAAAGAACTCTGATTCTTCACTCTTCGTTCTTCACCCTTCACTCTAAAAATCTCATTGGCGATTTCCGACCATCTGATGACATCCCATCTATCCTTCCATCCCATCTGGATATGGTCGCCCTCACTCTCTCCATGTCCATACAGATCTGGCAGGAGCACATTATACCCCATATCGTGATTATAGAGATAGGCGATGTGCAGCATTCCCTCGGAGCGCACCTGATAGCCATGCACCACCACGGCAGTCTTTTCCGTAGTCTTCGGTGCATAGAGATAGATGGCATGAGCCTTGTAGCCCGAAGGCATCGTGACAAAGGTATCCTTCACACAATGGTGCTGATACACAGAGTCCATCCAGCCAATCATCCATGGGCACTCGTTCTTCATTCTGTTCTTCCAATGCTCAGCCGTCATTCTCTCCTCCTTCGGATAGTTGAGCGAATAATTGAGCATATAGTTGCTGGCACCATACAGTCCCAGCACTACAAGCACCACCAAGCCCAGAGCCGAAGCGATGCCTATCTTTCTCATCTTTTCCTGTTTCATCTTCATTCTTTTTGCTATTAAAAATATCTATTATAGAGTTTCCGCTACAAAATTAAGAAAAAAGATGGAATTAGCAAAGAAACGGAGGAAAAATCCTGTTAAAATAGAAGCTTAAAGCGGCAATGAGAGTTTTATGGCAATTAGAACGTTTTGTGTTAAAATCCCTATCTTTTAAGCAAATTTCTCTGAAAATATTTGGATTATCCAAATTAAAAGTGTACCTTTGCAGCACTAGAATCCGCCACGCTTCCCATAGAACAGCGTACCAGGGCGGAACTTTTTGTTTATATGCGTATGGAATATACAAACCCACCACTTGATACAGCAACACTTTTAGCCAATCTTCAAAATGAGGGATTGGCTATCAAGGATGAGAGAAAAGCTATTGCTTTCCTTGAAAATGTCAGTTACTTTAGATTTGCGGCATATTTGCGACCTCTCAAAGCATCAGATAAACATACTTATAAGGAAAATGCTACTTTTGAGAAAGCAGTGAGACTTTATGAGTTTGATGCCAAACTCAGGACACTGCTGTTTTCTGCTATTCAAAAGATAGAGATTTCTTTGCGAGCAAAGGTTATCAATCAGTTTTCTTTGACTTATGGAGCTTTCTGGTTTATCAATCCCGATTTAGCTATTGACAAGCATAAGTATGCTGAGAATCTTTCCTCTTTGGATAGGGAACTACAGCGTTCTAAGGATGATTTTATCAAAGAGCATTATGTGAAGTATGGCAAAGAAAACTTTCCACCAGCTTGGAAACTTATAGACTTGACTTCGTTTGGTTGCTTAACAAAATTGTATTTCAATTTCGCTAATGGTGCAGGCAAAAAGAAAATAGCTCGTTCCTACGGCGTTCCCCAGCAAGAGATTCTCGAAAGTTGGATGAAATCCATCAATGCGCTTCGCAATTGTTGTGCCCACCATGGGCGTGTATGGAATCGTGTGATGCCTATAATGCCCCAACTTCCAATGACATTAAAGCAAGCATGGATAACAAATAAACCCGAAGTCGCCAATCGACTGTATTCGGTTCTTTGTTGCTTGCTGTATTGGCTAAATGCCATTGATTCACAGAATGAATTATGCGCTAACTTCAAGGACTTGCTGTCACTGTATCCAGAAGTTGACACAAATGCCATGGGATTTCCACAAGGTTGGGAAAACGAACCTTTATGGAAACAGTAGGCAGGTATTCGGATATAACTTATCCGAATACCTGCTGCCGCTGCAAGAGGTTTCCAACTATCAAGCCCAAGATAATTCGCCTGAAGTGCTTGCGGTATTTTTTCACATATCCAAAGAGAAATCAAAAAGATCTCTTCTCTTTGCTCTCCATCTTATAAGTGTAGATACAAGACCACAAAGTGATTTTGGTTCCAATGCATTCTTCGTATGACATACTTTTAAACAGTTACAATCTATCCATTTCCTTTTTCCCTGCCCCTTTACCTTTATATTTTGTTTTAACTGTATTAAACTTATATCTTACGATACATTCCACTGCCCTTACAGACGCAGCCTTTTCAATATAGACATCATTCATTCCGCTGAAAATGGTAAAAGTATTTTTGCGGGCAGTATTAAAGATGTCATTTGCAGACAACTTGACATTCCATTTTTCAGATAAGTCCTTAGCCAAAGAAAGATTTATCTGTCCAACACTCCCCATCTTAATATTCTCACTATTTCCCTCACTACGCCAACTGTAATTTACTGTCGCCATATAGTTGTTATGGAATTTGAAAATATTATTGAACTTAACTACAACCAAAGGATTGTCCACGTGCTTTATATTTCCTCTGTAATCAATCTTGTAAAATTGCGAGACAACACCACATGCCAATACGGGATAATAGCATTTCCAAAGGAATCCGGGCATAAAAGAAGCCATTATCTGTAAGTTAGACAGACTGTTTCTAGAATTTTCCTTTTTGAGCAAAGCTATAGTCTTCGCATCATCATAATATGTATATGATGTTATTATTTGGTTTTGCACCTTTTTATAATTAGCAGTTAATGCCAGCCAGCGATACCTCAAATTCAAAGAGATGTTGTCGCTATAGGATGGTTGCAAATACGGATTTCCACTTTGATAGAGATATTTGTTAACATAGTGAACCGTGTTGCTCAACTGAGAGTACAATGGACGATAGCATTGCTTAGAATAGCTCAGCTGCACCATAGTTTTTCCAATGGGCAGAGACAATGAAGCAGTCGGGAAAAACTTATCATAAACATGTGACTGTTCGTGATTCTTTCTGCCACCTATAAAATATTCACTGTTCACATGCTCATACCTGCCACCGATACGGAATGTTACATTGCCTAGATGCTGCATAGTTTCAACGTAATATGCCATATTCAGCTCCTGTATTTTATTGTTCTCGCCTGCCATAATGCTATTTTCACTTTCTGAATTTTCCTCACGGCTACTATTGGTGAAATCTACTCCAAAGCTAAAATTACCTTTAAGAAATGGGTGTGACGCATATAATTCCGTTGCCATTAACCTAGCATGCCCAACATCTTTTATTCCGAAATCCTGATTGATGCCAGGTTGCTCTATAACATTTTGATTTTCACGTGTTTTTTTCCACATTAAATCAAAAGTCATTTCCAAATTCCATTTTCCCCAAACCCCATGGCAATATCCATCTAACAAATGTTCCAAATCTCTTAATTTGATATCCTTGTATGCAGAAGTCTCACTTTCAATTACATCATCAGAATATAATGATGACATAATGCTCGAATTGGTCTTTGTTGGAGCATAAGATACTTGGTAAAATGCGCCAAATGAGAGTTTTGGAGATGAAGAAAAATCAAATCCCCATTTACCATCAATCAACTTTGAGTGCTGTGTCGATTTCATAGTCGTATTCTGCTGATGATGTGACGAGAGCCATGAATTCTGAACATTTTTGCTAGAGTTCGTATTCTTGCCTTTCTCAAATCCCAACGTTCCAAAAACATCCAAATTGTCAATTCTATAGTTCAAGTCCAAATTGTCTTTGCCATACAGATAATTACGACAACCAAAAGTAGCGATGTTATCAAAGGAGAAACCATCCCCAACCTTTTTAATGGTTGTTATCTTTATGATGGAACCTACGGTTGATGCATAACGTGAACTTGGATTCGTTATAACTGTTATCTTATCTATTTGGTTAGCCTTCAATTGCTCAACTTCTATATTATTGCGGACAATATGTCCATTGATATAGAAGACTGGTTTTCCCTTGCCAAAAACTTCAATGGAACCATTATTATTCAGTACACCAGGCAACATACCCATAACATCTTTTGCAAAACCAAGTTTTTCCAAAACGGTACCTTTGACTTCTGTCACAAACCCTTCGCTGTTCAACTTTGCCAAAGGGCGGGTTGCTCTAACAACAACCTCCCTTAATTGCAGAGTATCCTTTCCAAAATTTTGGTTAGCGATACCAGTCTGTGCCAAACAGATTTGAGCTAAAATCAAATGAAATATAATACCAACAAATCTTTTTACCTTAAAATCTAACATTTTCATCCGTTCCTATATCTTTTGTTTTATAAAACTCTATTCCACTCTTAACAAAGAGCTGTTTATGTTCTTATTAACATTCTTCTTTACTTTTTGGGTCTTCCTGCCAAAGTCGAAGGAGTAAGCAACCTTGATGCTGGCATATTGCGAAGCCGTCTGGTCTTTGATGCTCTTACTGTAGCTGTAGATAGGCAAATCCAGCCAATATCGCTTCTCCTGCTTTTTGAAAGGCGATACTGCCTGAAGTTCTACATAGAGGTTGCCCCTGCTGTAAGAACACGACATTCCATAGTTGATAGGAGTCTTGCTTATCACCAAAGCAGCTTCATCCAAAGACTTCTTGCCAAAATGCAGGTAAGGCTTCAAAGCAAAATCACCCATGAACATATTCAACCCAAGATTACCCGTCAAATTGTTGTTATGCTTCGACCAGGTAGTCTTCACCTCCGCATGGTTATATCTGATATCTCCCGACAAATTGGCAAACTTACACAGTTTGTACTGCAAAGCGAGGATAGCAGAATAATATTGAGCATTTCCACCGTTCGAGTAAGTCTTCACTATTTTCCCGTTTGCCTCATCCAGGTAATAATCATCAGTTACAGGATGATGATTGTAACGGAATTGTCCGATGGCAGAAACACTCAATCTGTTGAAACGCCCCATATAATATAAATAGGTGTTGATGTCATGTGATTTCTTCAGTTCGGGCATTCCCTTTTCCATCATGTGGGAATTGACCTGAATCATAGCCCGGTTGATGACATCCATACCATGATTGGAGTTCACAAAGTTGAATGACCACAAGAGCATTCCCTTATTCAGCTGGTATTGCACATTCGTATTGATGCGAGGAGACAGCTGGCTAAAACTGTTGTCTCCATGCAGATGATATTGAAGCCAATCCAATCCGATGCGGGTTTTCAGGCTCAAGCGCCTGCTAGCCTGGAAATTATAGGAGAAGAAAGCCAACGACTCCCCTTTCCACAAATGCTGCCAAAGTTCGCAATTGCCGGAATAATCGGCATTCCAGACATCGTGGTAATGAAACAGTTCCACGGATAAGGAATGCTTTTGAGAGAAATAATTATAGATGGCAGACAGCTGGAACGACAGCGCTTTCTCGTCTTCATCGGTCATTGTCTCGAAAGGCTGTTCCTGGTAAAGACGATGATAGGAGTTGGCAGAATACTTGCCATGTACTCCCAAAGTAAGCGTCTGATTCTTGCTTAATGGTAAGTTGGCGTTCAGGTCAATCTTAGGAGACAGACTCTTCTTCCGGATATTTGAGAAGATGTCCGTCTCTATGCTTTCCCTCGCAAAACCAGAAGATGCATTTCTTGGAGTAGAGAGATTGACGAGCGTAAACTTGCCCACCCAATATCTCTTTCCCTTCTGGTTCTGATAGCGGAACTGCATATATTCCTGATGGTTCCGGTAAGAATTCTTACTATAGCTCTCCCTATCAAATAGGGATTGCGGAAACTGATAGTTCTCATTGTTCCAGGTCTCAGTACCATCCACATGACTATAGTTTGCACCAGCAAACACAGTATAGGAATTGTTACCTTTTACATAATTGGTGGCAACGTTATAGTCGCCATGGTCATATCCTATCGTCTGCAGTCCGTCAGCCTGCACATATCCTCCATATCGGTATTGTTTGGTGATGAAGTTGACGACAAGCTTATCCTTGGCGTATTTTCCCGATGGAGCATCATGATATTCTATCTTCTCGATGTCACGAGGACGGAGCATCTGTATTTCCCGGATGTCGCATTCCTGCCCATTCAGATACAAGGTGGCTTGCAGTCCCATCACATCCACCTGATTCGATTTTGCATCGATGATGAGTCCTGGGATATTCAGGTTTTCCAACACCCCGAATCCATTAACCGCATGTTTTCGTTGCTGGCTGTTGGGATAGATGACGAGATGATCACCCACACGACTGATATTGGAGGCTGATACCACCACATCATCCAAAGCTTTAGTAGAGACAATAGAGTCCTTCCCGGTGTTCTGAGCAAACACGGGCACAGTAGCCATCAGCAGTCCAAAAGAGCAAAAAACCGTCTTCATTCTTACAATATGTTTTTATTTCATCATTATCTAGTACAAAAGTACACATTATTATCCAAAGCCATTACATCTCTTCCGTTAAATTTGTATAACTGCATCAAATTACCAATTCCATCCAGTTCTTCATCCCTCCTAGCCTGAAGCATAGAAAAAAATAACACGGACAAATTGAATTTGTCCGTGTTTTAAAAAATAGCTATAATCTGCTCTTTTCTGCATTACCAGCACCCGTACCCTTATACTTGCTCTTGGTGGCATTGAAGTTATAAGTTACATTGACCAAGAACATGCGGGTATTATCTATACCGGTTCTGGTGAAGTGCGCATACGAATTATTATATTTCCAACTCTCGTTCTGACCATGAAGCAAATCCTCTGCTTCCAGTCTCACAACCAGTCGGTTGTTCAGGAACGACTTGGAAATAGACGCATCCAGGGAATTCCATGCATAGTTGACACCCAATTCGCTATAATTACGCGACTGGTAAGAGTATTCTAATCTAGCCTTCCAATGATGTGGCAATACCCAGGTATTCTCCAAATCCAGATAGAGAGAAGGACGGTTGGCATTATAGTCGCTGACGTATTTGCTGGCATCAAAGAACTGATTGACCAGACCTACCGTATAGTCAAGATGCCATAAGCCTATCACCGGAGTAGCCTCAAGATAGAACTTCAGGTTCTGAATCTTATCTACATTCTCGTAATATGACAGGGCTATATCCTTATTGCCCTGGAATGGCTTCATCATATATACCGAGGCATTCTTGTTGTAGATATATTCAGCAGAGAAACTCAGCCAGGAATATTGCGCATCCCATTCCAGATGAAAGGCATCCTTTGGTCGCAAGTTCGGATTACCGCTTTCATAGGAATGACGACTCGTATATCGGGTATAACCGGAAAGACGGAAGTAACTTGGTCGATAGGTCTTCGCCGTGAAACTCAACGAAGAATGCCACTTGCCCTTGTCATATCCCAAGGATACATTAGGAAATACATTATCATACTTTCTGCTCATATCCGGATTGAGCACTCCTTCGGCATAATAGTCTGATTTTACATGCTCATATCTCACACCGGCATTCAGGGAATAATCTCCCAACGACCATGCAGCCTCAGCAAAAGCGGCTATGTTCTGTTCCTTGATTCTGGAATCATTGGATGCAGCCACACCACCCTCGTTCTGGTTGTTGGTATGACTATCAGAATTTGTGTATTCCGAACCAAAGTCTATGTTCAACTGGTCGGTCAAAGGATAAGAAACAACCAATTTACCAGCAAGCAACTTTCCTTTGGTATGACTATCTGAACATACAATCTGGTCGCCCAACTCAGAACTGGTTTCTGTGGCTTTCTGTATCTGGTCTTTCGTCCGCCACATAGCAGATGCATTCAGGTCTATACTCCACTTGCCTATCTTACCATCATAATAAAAGTCAGCCTGATGAAAAGGAGTCTGCTTGGAATCTGACTCATCGTTGAGATAATTTACATCTCCCTGGTGAACTCCATCCTGAAAGATGGAATAGTTCTGCCTAACAGTAAAATACTTGGTATAGCCAGAACCAAACTTATATTTCAGACCGATGGTATGATTTTCGTTGAATTCATAATTGAAACCCAGATTGGCATCAGGTCCATAATTTCTAGCATCTATGCGCCCTGCAGATTTTTGATATATCTGATGCTGATTTCCATTGATATATTCATCCAATCCCAACTTATCATAAGAATAGTAATCTGACCACATCAATCCACCGAATACATCCAGTCCACCCACACGGTAATTGAGATTAGCCTGCTCTTGCCAGGCATTCTTCATGGCAAAACCATATTTTGCCTGGAAATTTCCACTCCATCCATAACCTTGCTTCTTGACCGTAGTAATACGAATCACCGAATTGACCTGGGCATCATACTGCGCTCCAGGAGTCGTGATAACCGTCACGTTCTTCACATCCTTTGAAGATATGGTTTGCAATTCATTTTTGTCGGTCAGCTTTCTGCCATTGACATAAATCTCCGGTGTGCCTTTTCCAAACACCGAACAGTTTCCATCTTTATCTACACGCACTCTTGGAACCTGCTTCAACAAGTCGGCAACCATACCTGCATCACTCAGTATCGTACCCTGCACCTGGGTCTGGAATCCCTCGCGAGTCAGTTTTGTCTTAGGGCGAACCGCCTTCACAATCACCTTCTGCAGGTTCATCGTTGCCTCCTTCAGAGTAATTGAACCTATCTTACCTGTATTATAAGTATCAACAGCGGTATGATAGCCCACGCAACTAACTCTTACTATCGCCTTTCTGGCTCCGCAGGGAATCACGAACTGGCCGTTCTCATTCGTCACGCCACCATTAATCAATGAAGAGTCACGAACATTCAGCAGGGCTATATTGGCGAAATCTACAGGGCGATGATGCGTATCCACAATGCGACCTATCATCTTGGTGGGAGTCTTCTGCGTACACTCCACAAAGATGTTCTCGCCATCTATCGTCATCTTCATCGGATAGAAGCCCATAATCTGGCGGATGGCATCCGGAGCAGTTCTCTTCACGATACTTGTGGTAACCGTGAAATCCTCCAGTTCATCATACATAAAGTTGATATGGTAATCCTTGGTGCTCTTGGCAAGGATGGTGAGCGCTTCTGACATAGAAGTGTTGCGGAAGCTGCGGGTGATGCGTTGGGCATAGATGGTCTGAAGAGAAAGGCTCATCAGACCTGCCAGCAGCATGATATATCTTAATCTTTTCATCTTATTCCACGATTAAAGTTTGACCTTCATGACGAATATTCACTTTCTCAAAATGATTCATCAGTTCGATGATATCATCCAGACTCATGTTCTTCTCCAGTTGCAGGAAGAGACGGATGTGGCGAGCCGACTCGTTCTGATAAGTTACCTGGAGATGGAAATGCCCGGCAATAGGAGTCAGGATATTCTGAAGCTCAGCATTTTCGTAAACCAATGGGAGCTGGGCAAGACTTGCAGAATCTGTCTTTTCTTCTATGTTGGATTTCTGAGGAGCAGAAACCTGCTGGATAGAATCCTTATGGGATGTCACGAGTTCGGTATTGTTCTTATCAGATGGTTGATGAGAACGGGTTACCAGATGAATAGCAGCAAAGGTGATGCCGGAGACGACAAGGACGGCTGCAACGGCAGCCACCTTTCTCATCGGGCTCCAGAGAGGAAACAACTTGGCGGTTTGCTGGGTTTCTGCATTCTGACTCATCTCTTCTTTCTGCTGCTTTTCTTCTTTCAGCTTCATCTCATCTTTCAGCTTCTCCCATTCTGCATCAATCGAAGGCATCTTCATCTTTTCCTTCGACTTGGCGAAATCCAGAGACTGTCGGGTCTCTATCAGCTGCTGATAGAGTTCATCCACTTCCTCATCACCCAGAAGTTCATCCTTCTGGGTTTCGGAATACTTTTCGGGATGCTCCAGGAGATCGAGGAGCAAATCCCATTTCTGAGAATCCATCTTCAGAGGATCTATGTCAGATAATTCATGTTTCATTTTCTTTTCCTTTCTTCATTTTAGGGTTATTGTATAAGCGGATTGCAAATCCGCAAAATAAAGAGGTCAAACCTTTTTTAACGACGGATTGCAAATCCGTCGGAACGAATGACGGATTATTTTCCTTTCAACTTTTCTCTGAGCGTTCGCAAACCTTTCACGATATGCTTGTTCACTGCCGAGACGCTGATGCCCAGCTCCTCCGCCGTATCCTTATACGACATTCCTTCCCGATAGCACAATCGGATGACGGAAGCAGTCTGGTCGGTCAGGTCATGGTCGATGCAATCCACCGCAGCCTGCCATCGCTCTTCCAGACGAGAAGGTTCTTCCTCCGTCAATTTCTCTTCCGAGAGAGGGAGAAGCCGTTTCAGTCTTTCATCTCTCTTCTTTCTGGCTATAAGATTGATGCAGGCATTCTTCACGCTCCGCATCAGGTAAGCCCGGTCTGGAACCAGCTGTTTATCCCACAATCTGGAGAACACGTCGCTCACCACATCCCTCGCCTCCTCATTATCATGAAGCAAGGCAAAGGCGAAGCGATACATCTGCTTGTAATGGTCGTGGAACAGCCGTTCCATCCGCTGTTCATTTTCTTCTGTCATCACGTCATTTTCTTCTTGTTTCTACACTTATATACAAGCTTTTCAGAAATCAATTACCCCTAAAATGAAGAAATCTTCTACTTTCTTTGGAAAAGCAATGCAAAGGTAATCCTAATTTCATCATAAGACTAATAAATAATAGTTAAAAAACATATCTTCTCTTCATTTTTAAGTTAATTTATAAACAACTTAAAGAAGATTGTATTATCTTTGCAACGAAATAACTTAAAAGTTAAGCTTATGGAACGGAGGAGTCAAAGATGCTAAAAGTTGGCAACAAAGTACAACACTAGCTCCCTATGTAAAACTCTTGATAGATACAAGTCGTTTCATTCAATCGAGAATTAAAGATGGAACAATTGTATTAGTTGACAAAGAAATAATTGGAAATTTAAACTTTACAAGAAATGAGAAGAAGTAAGATTTTAGAAGAACGCCGCAAACATGTTGATCCTGAGATTCGCAAGTCTGTAGATTTGTCTTTCCAAATCGTAGATAGGATACATGACATTCTGGTTTCTAAAGGGATGAAGCAGAAAGACCTAGCCCTTCTACTCGGAAAACGGGAAGCGGAAATAAGCAAATGGATGCGAGGAACACATAATTTTACAATAGACACTCTTGTATCTATTGAGGATGCTCTCCAAGCTCCGATATTAAATGTAGTTCATCAGGATTTAGAAATATGTGTATAAAATTTTAATCGGTCAAGCAAAGAGCAAGCCAACATGGTTTTGCCTTCGCTTGACCGATTGTCATATATTCATTGTTGTATTGAGAGAGAAATTTATTTAATCGGCTCTGCATGGATACAATAGTAACTCTTTAAGGGATTTTCCTTATTCTTTTTCAAGATTAAAGCAACTAAACATCCCTCATAATCAGAGTTCCATTGCACAGGCGTATAGCCCTTCCAATACATCACAAGGTCTGCATCGGATGGCAAAGCCTTGAAACGATTGCGGTACTTCTCTCTGTTCGAATCATCTACCACAACACCCTTGCCATACTGACCATAATACATATCCATCAGATCAACCAGCATCCTCTTTTGCTCAGACAACACAGCCTCATGCTTCTTCATGCTTTCCGGATCCTCAGAATCTAACAGTACCCCTGATACAATGTATTTCAACTCAGAATATGGCTTTTCTGGAAAATCAGGAGAATAACGAGGAGAGACTATCCGGAACCGCTTGCTCTGGTCGAAGATGCAATACAAATCATAGTCTTCATTAGATGGATTCAGCAAATCAGAAGAGCCGAAATCGTAACCCATGAAACCAGTATTATAGATATTGAGATAGATGCCGGAAGAATAAACTACACGTCCACCCTTATAGCCATCAGCAACAATCAAGGTTCTATCTTCCTCCGTCATAGAAGTATTACGGTTGATCTGAAAAAGATAAGTGGTAAGGTTAATTGACACAACACTCCAATTGTAATCATTTCTGAGACTCACTTCCCTATCTGGCATTCCCTTACAAGACCATACAATGGAATCATAATAATGATAATAAGGGTTAGCTGATGAGTTATTGTTCAGATTATCTGTCAAATCCAAGCTCAAAAGTCTGAATGACTGAAATTTACTATGTCCATCACCCATTCCATGGGCATCCTTAGAATTGGCATATACACACCGAATATAATAACGGCAATCATCCGGTACTTTTTCAGTTTCATTTGGCTTGTCTTCTTCATCACTCTTATCAATAGTATAAGTATTCTGCACATCAATCAGTTCTAATGAAGATAAACGCTGATATACCACCAAGCCATAAACAGTTTTTTCCTGATTGTCAGCTACTGTCACCGAACCAATCTTCTCCATCACATACAGGTAAGCTTCATCTTCATGAAACTTCACATCCAGAATTTGCATATAATCATCAACCTTACCTACCTTATTCGTTTTGATGACAATGCCCGTCGCATCATCATACGACCAATCCTGCTTCTTGAAACAGAATGTACGTGTATCTTGATCACGATAATAAGTCATCAACTGATTCTCAGATAAGAATTCATAGACCTTCGGACTATAATCCTTGATACCTTCACGATAATCAGTTTTCGCAAGTTTACCGTTTTCCTTCACCTGATAGATGCCGACAGGTTGCCAGCCATAACTTACAAGCCAAGAATTCAGAACATTCCTATCTATATCACAGACAGGAGCCTTTCCATCTAAGATGCAATACCCATCCTGATTTAAAACAAAAGACTGGTTGAACAGTTCCTTGTCATTCCAAGGAAGGCTGTCCAACTTATCATCATCACTACTACAGCCAGTTAGCATCCAGATGCCAACCACCATGAATATCATCCATAAACAACGCTTCATATACTTTCTGTTTTTTTATTTTACAATCTATTCTTTTCTGTATTACCGGCACCCGTACCCTTATACTTGCTTCTACTAACATTAAACTTATAGCTGAATGAGCACATGAACATTCGGGTATCCGTATATTTTCTGGTATAGATATCGCTGGTACCATATACCAATCTTGTGGAATTGCGCATCGTCGCAAAGAGGTCATTGCCAGCCAAAATGACATTCAGGCGGTCATGAAGAAAACTTCTACGCAAAGAGACGTCCACTCCTCCTTGTGCCATATAAAACGGAAGCGCAGAATGGCCCTGCGTGTTCCAACTCATATCAAGATTAAGCGTCCAACCGCATGGTAGCGAAAAGGCATTATTGAAAGAGCCGATGAATATCGGTTTGCTGTACGCCTTACCCCCAATGGTCAGGAACTGTTTTCTCATACCAGCGTCCAACGTAGGATGCCACCATCCTATCGTCGGCGATGCCGTCAGTCCCACGTAACAAACCTGAGTATGATTCAAATTACGAAAGGTGTACATACTGATTAACTCTTTGTCATGATACGGTTCTATCACCTGATAGCAAGGATCTACAAGATAACGCCAGTTGGCAAAAAACTGGAACCATTTATATCCCAGATTAATCCCTATGCCATGTTCGAAGGTTGACTTGAGCAATGGATTTCCACCCTGATAATAATAGCGACTATTATATTGCACGTTACTACTTAACTGACTATAGGAAGGACGACTCACCGTCACCTTATAAACCATATTCATTTTCACATTCCCGATAGGAAAGGTCAAGGACACATTCGGAAAGAAATGGTCGTACTTACGACTCTGGTCGGGTACGAAATAATCCTTATTCTCCTCGCTCCAATAATCACCACCAGTATTATAGTAATTGGAAGAAACATGTTCGTATCTGAGGCCAGCATTCAGTTCTACCTTGTTCAGTCTCAATCCATAAGAAACAAAGGCTGCAAGATTACTTTCCTTCACCTGGTCGTCAGTCTTACCTGGCAAGTCAGTTCCCTGTTCATCTATAGTATAAAGATTGGCACGGCAACTTTCGGTAAACTCATTACCAATCTTCAGGGTACCTTTCCATACCGGAAAGCTCAGTACCAGCTTAGATGCATGCATCCAACTATCAGCTGTGAAATCAGATTCTATCGTACGAGAATCTCCGCCCTCCATTCCTGTTTCTTCAGAATATTGAGTCTGTCCTGTTTTACGAAGATATATTTCCCCATTCCATTCTATGCTCACCTTTCCTATCTGTCCGGCATAATAAGCCGTAATATCCTGCGTAGGTCGGCTTTTGAAACGACAATACATATCATTTGTATAGCTTTCTGTCTTGGAGCCATTCTTCCAGACATCCATCAGCGAATTCCATCCACCCCGACTATAAGGATTGATGTTCACCTCGTAAGTGGCACCCACAGAATGCTTATCATTAAAAACATAATTAAAACCAAGACTTCCACTGGTATAGTAATTCTTGTTTTTGATAATCAAGTCTTCGTTGATATTCATAAGCGTCTTGCCGTAGAGTCTGTTATCATTATGCTGATCCTGATAGCCCTGAGACAAACCACCATACAAATTGGAGAAGATATCCAATCCCCGATAACGATAATTCAAATCGAGTACTTCACGATGATTGTCCTGATGATTGCGCTGATAGACCTGCCGATAAGTCAATCCCAAACCTTCTCCCTTTTTTCTTGTCGTCTTGATTCTGATGACAGACTGATAGGTTGCATCGTATTCTGCACCTGGCTCGGTTATCACCTCTACATGTTTGATGTCAGAAGAACTCAATCTATCGAGATCAATGGTTCCCTTGATTTTCTTGTTATCGATATAAATCAAAGGTTTACCTTTTCCCAAGACTTCTATATCACCGTTCTTCTGCATCACTCTCGGAAGATGTTTCAATACATCTTCTGCCGAGCCCATTTTCTCCAAGGATGTACCTTCTACCTGAGCCACCAATCCTTCAGAAGTCATTCTGAAAGGCTGTCGATGTCCTTTCACTACAATTTTCTGCAGGTTCATTGTTGCCTCTTTCAGAGTTATTGTCCCTATCTTACCTATATTAAAGGTATTGCTTGTCGTAATATAGCCCACGCAACTAACTCTTACTATCGCCTTTGTGGCTCCGCAGGGAATCACAAACTGGCCGTTCTCATTCGTCACGCCGCCATTAATCAAAGAAGAGTCACGGACATTCAGCAGGGCTACATTGGCGAAATCTACAGGGCGATTCTTATTGTCTATGATGCGGCCTATCATCTTTGTGGGAGTCTTCTGCGTACACTCCACCATGATATTATCCTCCACCTGCGTCATCCTGATGGGATAGAATCCTATCAGCTGCATGATGGCATCTGGAACGCTCTGGTTCCTGATGCTCTTGGTTACTCTGAAATCCTCCAGTTCATCATACACGAAGTTGATGGTGTACTTATGCTGGCGGGCATTCAAATCCTTCAACGCCGCAGAGAACGACACATTATTATATTGTCGGGTGATGCGCTGGGCTAATATGGTTTGAAAAACAGCCACACAAGCACAAATCATAATCCATTTTTTCATATACATCTGTCTTTCTTTTTTCTGTTACTTATTATCTATACAGTTGAGCCAAGCGAAAAACTAAGCAAAACATAGATTATTTTCGAAAAACCTATGCAAAGGTAATAAAAAGCACAATAAAACCAAGCAATTTGAACTATTATTGCAAGAAAACCCTGCAAAAACTTGGAACATAAAAAATAAAATCGTATATTTGTGGCAAAAATGGAAAGATAATGAAAACGACAAACGATTATATTACCATACTTCGCAAATACCTGAGCACCAAAGCTGATGCTTATGGTATTACAAAGATTGGAATCTTTGGATCTGTGGCGAGAAACGAACAGACCGAAGACAGCGATGTTGATGTTTGTGTGGAAATGAAAAAGCCAGACTTATTTACAATGGTTCACATCAAGGAAGAACTGCAAGAGCTCTTTGGTAAGCCTGTAGATATTGTCCGACTTCGCAATAACATGAATCCGATGCTTTTGAAGCAAATTAAAAGAGATGGAATCTATGCATGACGAAGAACTAATCATCACTATTTTGACATAGATGAATCTATTGTCTTTGATGTAGTCAAAAACAAACTCCCTGGAATGTTAGAAACAATTAATAAGATGATAGAAGAATTATAAAAAACATCGGTCAAGCAAAGAGCAAGCCAATATGGTTTTGCCTTCGCTTGACCGATTTCAAACCTAAGAACTCTACTTTTTCAAAATAGAGATACCCTCTTCTGTGCTATTCAAGACTTTGCCGAGTTTATGTTTCTTCTCAGCATTTTTGCGGAAAGTATATCTTAGAATTACCCATGGACGGAATTTCTGATCCTTGTAATGATTCTCTATTACAGAATGGAAAGATCCGTCAACCGTCGTCACCTTGCTTTGATATTCACCCGTAAGATGCTGTAAGCAGACACCCATATAAAAGTCTGGCGTAAAATTGAAATTTACCTGAAGATTGGCAACTGACGGATGCTTATATCTGGTACAAGCCAATGCCGTGTAATCTCTTGAATTATAATCTACATCACCATAGAATGAAAAGTTTTTCACTTGTGCGTTAAAGCCAAATGAAGCATAAGCAGAGTTTTTGGCATCTTGCCCCATATAATGATCGGCTTTCCAGCCCCCACCGGCATAGACCCGTCCCCACTTAAAACGATAACTCAAATCTGCGCCTGCTGATACTCGGGAGAAATGCCCAGTGTTGGCATAAGTGCTATAATAAATGCCCCCATCGGAATAACCGTAGTTTTCTATCACATCACTTACGTATTTATACCCAACAGTAGGGATAAAGTAGAGTTTTCCGACATTCAAAGTATATGACATAGAGGCGTAATGTGTCATCTGAGGTTTCAGATTCGGGTTACCTAAACTTACAAACAATGAATCTGTTGATGTATTGTAAGGATTCAGATAGGCGACATTCGGAGCCATATTTGTAAGTTGGTAACTTAAGCGAACAGAGTTGTGTTTGTTGGCTATCCATGTCATACTAACATTGCCCCTTGGACGGAAATAACTGTAGCTGGCTTCGCCTGCCTTTGCCCATATACCCTCCATTCCTATTGATGCATTATAGCGTAATTGCTTGAAAGAACCACCATAACCTACATACACATATTGATTATAGCTATGATGTTTGAAAAGAGGATTTTCTCCAATGGCATTATCGATGTCATCCATAATAAGCGTACTATGACTTCCCGCTATAAGAGAGCTATTGTTGGCATATTCTTTGGAATAGTCTATATTAAAACTTCCAGAATGACGCTTGTTGTTATATAGAGTATTAGCATCAACCTGCTGCTCGTCGTAATAATCTACACGATTGGCACTATAATCGTTTTTATTGAAATTGTATGCTAAGCGCAACTCCAAATCACTACTTTTTGAAAATGAATGTTTGTAATACAGACTCGTGGTGAGAATATTACTCTTATTCTTATCAAAGGATTGAAAGCCATACAACTGCGAAATATCCGTAAGATAATTTCCCTGTGCCAAGCTTTTTCCTTCTGTAGAATTATATGAGTCGTAGAACTGAGCCGCAAAGTAATCATTAGACGTAATCAGATACTTCAGTAACAATTCCCCTATCCATTTGTGAGTGTCATTACGAGTTGACTGGTCATAAGTCTGTTTATAACCTGTGTTCGTGCGATTAACAGAAGATTCCACATCTTCATGATATTTATAGTGATAGGCAGCTCTACCATAAAGACTTATCTTATGGTTTCCCACTTCAAAATACCCCACACCAAAACCATTGCCAACAGGAATTTCATGACGTGTTGCCCCTTCAAGCCATAAATATGGTTTGGTATGTCTTTTTAGCTTTATGTTCAAAATACTCGTAACACCTTCTTGCAAATAGCGGGCAGATACTGAGTTTACAACCTCAACAGACTCAATGTCTGCTGGAGAAATCGGTCCGATACCCGAATTGACCATATTGCCATTGATGAGAATCAAAGGAGCTTTACCGTCAAGTGTCTTTACAGACGAAGTATTAGCATCTGATATGATGGCAGGAATCTCCTGCAAAGCCCTGAAAGGATTGCTCATTTTCTTGGCTGCAGACGACAGATAGAACACTTCACCATTAGCTGTCCTTTTTACTATTTGGCTACGGTCTGCAACAACTGTCACTTCTCCCAATTCCTTTGCCTCTTCTGTTAACTGAAAATTACGACGGGTTGAACCTTTTATTTTAAGAGAATCACTTACCGACTGATAACCCAAGCACGTCACCTCTACAATATAATTACCGTCAGGAACATTCTTCATTGAAAAATGCCCTTTTTTATCAGAAGAGGTGGTTTTAAATATCTTTCCATCTAGTATAAGCAGGACATAGCCATCTGCAATTCCGCCATTTCCTTCCTTCGACACAATTTCTCCATAAAAAACATTCTGCTGTGAAACTCCAGAATTGGGCTCCTGCGCTTTTACTATGACTAATGATAGCAAGCTGATTATAACGAATAAAAATCTCCTCATATTTCTTTCGAGTTAGTAAAACCTTATATTTCGCTTACAAAAGTACAAAAAAAAAACAACAACACAACAAAACGACAGAATTTAACCATATTTAATTAAAATATAACAAAACGACAAAGGGGCTTAATAAAAAACATCGGTCAAGCAAAGAGCAAACCAATATGGTTTTGCCTTCGCTTGACCGATTTCAAACCTAGACAACTTTTTTTCAAGTGGACTCAATGAACCATCAATAATCCTTGATAAAACTCTTTGAATTGGCTGACTTGAAAACCTGGTCGCTATGATTCTTTTTGTCCTGCCCATTAAAGTTATATCTGAAACCCAACATCACCAGATTCTGTCTTGTACTGAATTTGTTGCAATAGGATTCCTGGACTTGCGCAGTCTGTACGGTATTCCATATATGCTTATGGGTGAACAGATAACGCATTCCGAGACTGATATCAAAGCTTTTCGATATGGAATAGGATATAGTCAACTGAGATTCCGGAGAAGTCTTATACCTTGCCTCTGGCGTTGAATTCTTTACCTCATTCGTATCAAACATTAAATTGACATTGACTCTATCATTGTAATATTGTCCCTGCAGCATCCCGTAGAGATAGTTATCAGAATAGCCTGCACATTTCACCCAATTCTGTTGTATCATCCCCAACAAGACAAAGTGAGGAATCATATATCGGACAGTTGCGCCACAGTTATACAGATTGTAGCTGTTCTTATCGTTATAGTAAGACATCACCACTTGCTGCATATTCACCTTGCTATACTGGGCTATGCGCTGTCGGATATTCTCATATTGAGCAAAAACATCTATGTACAGAGACTTAATATTGGCTGTGTAATCCAATTGCAAATCATGAGTATATGCCGGTTTGATGTTCTTATCTCCTACATTCACAAACAGAGGATTAGTGGCAGAGTTTACATCACACAACTGGTCTATCTCCGGATTCGAACTTGCATATTCATAAGAGAATTCCAAATTGTGATTGGTTCCCATATGATATGACAAGTCTAAGATCGGATGCCAATTGACAAAGCTGAAATGGTCGTTCCCCATACTCCTATACGCGATGTTTATTCCCGAGGAAGCAGAAACATCAAGATTCCCCATGTTCTTTTCTACCTCAAGATAGCCATAATTGTTGCACTCATTATATTTTGACAGAGTATGGTCAGCCTGCGACTGGATGTTGTGCCACAGGAATACGGAATTGGCTCCTATCTTCCAATTTGCTGCAACCCATGGAAAGGCATAATCCAGTCCACCATTTACTTCTTTTTGTCTATACTTAGCAGAGTAAAGATATTCGGTTTGATTCTCCTGACGCTTAGTGGTATTTGTATTGTAGGAATAGATGCCACTAAAATGGAATGTCAAGGAAGATGCTTTGCCGAATGAAGATTTATGATACAAATTCATTTGATACTTGTATAAGTCATCATCATATTTACGATAATAATCCAAAATATTATTTCCGAGCAAGTCATCTTCTGATGAATATTCAATCTTACCTGTATCGAACGAGTTTTGAGGAATCAGTTCAAATACAAAGCCTAAGGAAGAGACCGATTTGTCTGTCCACCGGTAATCTCCTCCTACCATGGCTTTCCAATCTTTATAATAATTGGTTCGTTCGGTTTCTGTATTTTGATTCTTGCCAGACACGGTTAATGCATCAGTTGTCTTCGACTTATTATCCAAAAAGGCGAAACCGGTCAATCCGGAGTAGATAGAAAACCTGCTCTTATCGTAGGAAAAGTTTGCATCAGCCGAACCAAAAGCCACGACGGGATGAGACAAAACTCCCATGTTGAAGTATCTGCTCGCTTCCTTATGCTTTTTGGTTATGATATTGACAACACCAGAATATCCCTGTCCCATATATTCCAAAGGAACGCTGTTTGAAACTTCCACCTTGTCGATCATAGCAGGTGAGATACTTGCCAAGGAGTGAGATTTGGGAATACCATCTATCAAGACCAATGGCGCACCACCTTTGGCAAGACTGATGGTTTTCATCGTAGGATCAATACGCAGATCTGGGACTTCTGTCAAGGCTGTATAAATATCCTTGGTTTCATTGGCGTGGTGACTGAAAAAGAAGGTCTTGACATTTCCCTTCTTCTTGACGACATGCCCTCTTTCGGCTTTCACAACCACCTTCTGCAGGTTCATCGTTATCTCCTTCAATGTTATCGTTCCGATTTTACCAGTATTATAAGTATCTACAGCCGTATGATAGCCCACACAACTTACTCTAACTATCGCCTTTGTGGCTTCGCAGGGAATCACGAACTGGCCGTTCTCATTCGTCACGCCACCATTTATCAATGAAGAATCACTAACATTCAGCAGGGCCACATTGGCGAAATCTACAGGGCGATTCTTATTGTCGATGATACGGCCTATCATCTTGGTGGGAGTCTTCTGCGTACACTCCACAATAATATTATCCTCCACCTGCGTCATTCTGATGGGATAGAATCCTATCAGCTGCATGATGGCATCGGGAACACTCTGGTTTCTGATGCTCTTGGTCACCCTGAAATCCTCCAGTTCATCATACACGAAGTTGATGGTGTACTTATGCTGGCGGGCATTCAAATCCTTCAACGCCGCAGAGAACGACACATTATTATATTGTCGGGTGATGCGCTGGGCATAAGACTGCTGAACCAAAAGCAACAGGAAGAGGAGAAGAAGCTCTCTGACAGGCTTGCCGCTAACGGGCATTGGTTTCCAAAAATCTCTCATAAATATATCCTCCTATCTTATTTCACCATCAATGTTCCGTCAATATACTCTATCTGTATGCGGTCGAAAGCATTCAAAATCTTCAGGTTCTGCTCCAAAGTCTTCGTCTTGTTCCAGTTGAAGAAGAGACGGATGTGCTGGGCACCGGCATCCACATACTCCACCTTGACATGATAGAAACCGGATAACTGAGCCAGGATGGTTCCCAATTCGGCATCATCAAACACCACGGGTTTCATATCAAGCGAATCCTTACTCTCTACTGTTGCAGCACGAAGACTGTCATTCGGCAGCGCCTGGGTTGTTGCCAGCTGTTCTGTCGCAGCCTTATTATCCGCTGTCTGATCAGAAGCCGGGAACCTCAACCAGCCATTGTGAATCGCAGCCAAGGCTACCCCCGAAAGGAAGATGATGCCAACGATGGATGCAGCAATCTTCATCCGGTTGCGATAAACGCCCTTAGATTTGCCGGCATCTATCTCCATCTTACCCTCGTGATGAGCCTGAACAAATTCCTTCCAAGCCTCATCCACATCCACGTCCTTCGGATTGGCTTTCTTGCCAGCCATTCTCGCCATCGCCAGTTCATGGAAGAACTCCTTCACTTCCTCATCGGCAAGCAGGCGTTCCACCTGCTCGTCGGTATATTTCTCAGGATGCTCCTGCATGTCAAAGAGCATCATCCGCTTTTCTTCTTTACTCATGTTTGTCATTGTCTTGCTCATTTAAATTGTTTCTTAATCCAGTCCATCGCCTTCGAGAGATGGTTGAACACCGTCACCTTGCTCACTCCCACTTCATCAGCTACCTCCTGATAAGATTTCTCCTGAAGATAGCGCAGACGGAAAATAAGTTGCCGGATAGGCGGTTCCAGGTTTTCGATGAGAAGCATAAGCCGGTCGAGTCGCTCGTCGATCTCTTCCGAGAGAATCACGTCGGCATCATCCAGCAGCAGCTTCGCCACCCTTTCCTTCACGCTCTTATGAGCTATCAGGTTGAGACAGCGGTTGCGTACGCTCCGCATCAAGTAACCATCCTCACTCCCAGGCACCAGAACCACATCATCGGCAAGAATCTGGGCGAATACTTCGCTCACCACATCCTTGCTCTCGTCATCATCCGAAAGAATGCATCTGGCCAGATTGTACATCTTCGCGTAATGCTGACGGAATAACTGTTCTATGTCCTTTTTTCTGTTCATATACTATCTATACAGTTGAGCCAAGCGAAAAACTAAGCAAAACATCAACTTTTTTGTTTTTTTCTTTAAATCCGAATCGAAATCTCCAAGATTCTCCCCAGATTGGAATGCAAAAGTACACAATCTATCGGAGATAGAAGACAAATGGTAAGGATAAATCGATTTTCTGTTGATTTATTTGTTCATTCCAACATTTTTTAGTACTTTTGCCCACCAAATTACGAACAAGTAAATAAGATTGGTATAAAATAGGTATTACCAAGATAAAATAAAGAATAGATTAGATAAAGGAGAATAAGATTATGTCAACGATTATTTATCCATCACCGATATTCGGTCCGGTAAACTCCCGCCGTCTGGGAGTTTCACTGGGCATCAACCTTATGCCATCTGATGGCAAGGTCTGCTCATTCGACTGCGTTTATTGCGAATGCGGATTCAACGCCGACTTCCGTCCTAAGAAAAAGCGCCCTACCCGCGAGGAGGTAAGAGAAGGATTGGAGAAGGTTCTGAAAGAGCGCCACGACAACAACCAGCCTCTGGACGACATCACCTTCGCAGGAAACGGTGAACCTACGGGACACCCAGACTTCAAGGGAATCGTGGAAGATACGATGGAACTCTGCAAGAAATATTTCCCTGAAGCACAAGTATCCGTACTCAGCAACGCCACCTATATATATAAGGAGGAAGTGAGAGAGGCACTGATGCTCGTGGATAACAACATCCTGAAACTGGATACCGTGGATATGGATTACATCAAGAAGCTGGACCGCCCTCAGCAGCCTAACTACGACGTGAAAGATGTGATCAAATATCTGAAAATGTTCAAGGGGCACGTCATCATCCAGACCATGTTCCTGAGAGGCGACGGTTTGGACAATACCAGCGAGCATTTCGTAGCTCCTTGGCTGGAGGCAGTGAAAGACATCCAGCCTCAGCAGGTAATGGTTTATACAATCGCCCGCGAAACACCAGACAAGTTGCTGGAAAAGGCACCAAAGGAAGTACTCGATGCCATCAAGGACCGTGTAGAGGCACTGGGCATCAAGTGTACAGCCAGCTATTAAGAGATAATCAGGATAAGAAAGAAAAGCAAGTAGAAAAAAGAAAGAATGAAAGCGAAAAGTAATATCCTTATTATCAGCGACATGTGTGGCTACGGAAAGGTATCTGCCGCAGTTCAGATGCCTATTCTCTCTTATATGGGACTCGACGTGTTCAATCTGCCCACCATGCTCATCAGCAACACCTTCCCATACGGCAAGTACGCCATTCTGGAATGCACTTCGTATATCGAGGAAGCCTTGCAGAAGTGGAACGAACTGGGCATTCACTTCGATGCCATCACCACGGGTTTCATGGCTTCGGAGCGTCAGGCTAAGCTGGTGGCACGCTATTGCAGAGAACAGGCTGCACTGGGCACCGACATCTATGTGGATCCAGTGATGGGCGATTACGGCAAACTCTATGGTGGAGCCAGTGAGAGTACCGTGAGATGCATGAAGGAGATGCTGAGCGTATCGCATCTCTGTTTTCCCAACTATACCGAGGCTTGTCTGCTGACGGATTCGGAATATAAGGAAGAGGGAATCTCTGAGAAGGAAGCCTATGAACTGATAGATAAACTGAGAGCCATCGGTTCCCACTCCGTGCTCATCACCTCGTGCATCGTAGAGGGTCAGCATGCCGTGGTAGGTTTCAATCATCTTACAGAAGAGTATTTCCTCCTGCCCTACGAAGAAATCCCCGTTCAGTTCCCGGGCACCGGCGACATCTTCTCCAGCATCATCGTGGGCAGACTGAAGGATGGCGATCATCTTCGCCATGCCACCCGCATCGCCATGGATACCCTGAGCAACTGGATAGACATCAACAAGGATGACAAGGACAAGAACCGCGGCATTCCTATAGAAAGACATCTGGGTGACTTGTAGAAGAAATTGAAAGGTAGAAAAACAAGGAATTGATAAAGAGGAAAAAGGGGAACCTGCAAAAACAGATTCCCCATTTTTTATAGTCGATTGATAATAGAGTTATCATTCTGAATCTGACCTTTACGAGCCTTATACTTATTGTGGAAGCTATAAGTCAATGTCAGGCTATAACGGGAGTATGCCTTCTGATAGAACTCATAGTCGAGGACTGGATTGAGCTGATAGCCTTTCTGACGAAGCGTATGGAAGACATCAAATACACTGAAACCCAGCGACAAGGCATCCTTCAAGAATGTTCGATTATACCCTAAACACACGTAGCCAAGAGGATGACTTTTATAGTTTGCATCTATCGTGCTCGTAGAATAATTTCCCTCCACAGAAAAACTACCTATCTTCTTGAAGGTGAAGTAATTGACGCAATTGCCTCTTACCACCCAAATGTGCTTTACATTATAACTCTTTGGGATATCGTCATAATAGCCAGCCAACCCCACATTGAGATTCCACCAAGGCAAGATTTTCCCATTGAAAGCATAATCAGCCCCCACGATGGTCTCTGAGCCAAAATTGGTTATATCACGATAAGTCTTGTCACCAATCGTCTCAAAATACTCAGCTATCACATCTTTCCTATGCTTATACGAGAAAGACAGAGAATGGTTACCATGGGTCAACTCCCATATAAGGAAGTTACTGATAGATGGCTGCACATTCGGATTGCCAGTTGTATAAAGAACGGCTGAAATACGTTCCTTGTTATTGGTAAGATCACCAAACGAAGGACGATTGATACTGCTGCTATATGTAAGACTCATACTGCTCTTGTCATTGAACTTATAAGACAAGTATGCATAAGGAAACCAATTGGTATATCGCTTATCCACCTCTGTTTTATCAGTCAAGCGATTGATGCCCTTCTGCCAAGTATTCTCCATTCGCATACTTAGATAAGCAAACACCTTCTCTCCAAAGTTCTTCGACAACCCGAGATAAGCAGCCGCAACCTGTTCCTGATACTTCCAATCGCTTGAAGTCAAATCTCCCTCCACGAGATTGTTCCTGATGTTCAATCCTGTGGTTCTGATATTATTCTCATATTTAGAACCTAAGCGAAGCGCCAAACTGCTAGGGAAATTATAACGGAAATCCGTCTGCAAACTTCCTGTATTGGCATTCGAGGTTGATTGATTATACTCATCCGTATGCAAAGGCTCATAATCTTCATAAGATGCTACGAAACTATTACCCTTATTGGCATGCTTATAATTATAGTTGCCTAATACCTTTAGATAACTGTCTTTCTCATCTATTTTCCAATTGTAAGAAAGCACCGCATTCAGATAATCCGTATTATTACGGTCGTTCATATCAGAAACACCTTGATACGTCATCTTATTGGCATCAGTAAACTTACAGTAATCACCCGCACTAACAGCATGCCCATTATTGATATTTCCATTCAGCTCAGCGCCAAAGAGATGATGATGCTTCTTATCAATGGCATAGATACTACCCACACGATAGAAATATAACTTTTGCCTAATATCATACGTTTGAGCAACAAGATGATGGGTATCTGTCTCCATAAAATGATGTCGCGTCTCACCATATAGGGCATTTCTTGCCCAGATATAATAAGTAGAGGCATAAACATTCCAACGCTCCGTTCCCAAGTTAAGATTCAATAATGGATAATAGGAATAAAACTTACTCGATTCTGGGCTTAGATTTCCCACATATCCCGTGATACTTCCATTAAAACCAGCCCGAATCCTTGTCCTGATATGAACAATGCCACCCTTAATGTCGGCATCATGCTCAGCACCATGCGTATCTTGTATCTCAATGCTTTGGATATCATCAGCCTTGATGCTTGAAAGGAAAGACTTCAGTTCCGTTCCTGCCAGTTTTCTGTCATTTACGAAAATGGTTGCCTCTGTATTATTCACCTTGATATTCACTCCTCCGGAAGCATCATCCTGCACCATCACCTTTGGAGCATACTTCAACACATCCGTGGCATTCATAGCCCCGATATTTTTCAGTTCACTCACATTGAAAACGGTCTTGTCTTCCTTGCGTTGGAACAAAGGCTTGTAGGCTTTCACCACCACCTTATTTAATGTATAGGCATCACGGAACAACCGGATACTGCCCATCTTGCCCACATTCACCCGTTTATACTGGGTCTTGTAGCCAACATAGGAGAAACGGGCGATGACCTGCTTCTGATGAACAGGAATCACGAAGTCGCCAGAAAGATTGCTCACACCCCCATTCACATAGCTGGAATCCCTAACATCCAGAAGAGCGATGTTGACAAATTCCATCGGTGCGCCCTTATCATCCAACACCCTTCCTATCAGCTTTTGAGGTTCCTTCTGGACACACTCGAAATAGATCTCATCCTTGTCGAAGGTGGCACGGATGGGATAAAAGCCAATTACCTGGGTTACGATATCACGAACATCCTTGTTCTTGAAAGAAGTACTGACGGTGAAATCCTCCAACTCATCGTAGATAAAATTGATTTTATATTGGGGTTGAGCCTTGTCTAGCCAGACCAAGACCTTACTGAACGAAGCCTTGTCGAAAGTATGCGACAAGCGTTGTGCATAGCCTGCCATAAGCGCCATACACAGAAATATCATAAATATGATTCTCTTCATAGTTTCTCTCTTTTTCTCAGTTCCTGTCGGATAGGAACAAATCATGCGTATTTACTCTACAATCAACATCTGATTAGCCTCATCAAAGGAAAGATGTACCTTATCAAAGTGATTGATCTTGTCGATGATATCTTGCAGGGAATCCTTGCTATCCCATTGCAGATAAAAACGGATATGTGCTGCTGTTTGGTTACGGTACTCCACCTTTACCTGCATCTTGTCGGCAATATACTCCAAGATGCCAGACAACTCAATATCCTCAAAGACAACAGGGGCTTTTTGGGTTGGTTCTATCTTCAGCCAAGCATCATCTACCGCAACCTTTGCCTTCTGTTTTTGCGGTGTCTTCACGCTATCTGTCACCAAAGCCGTCTCGTTCTTTTCTGCACGGTTCACAATATGATAAGCCGCATACGAAATGCCCGAAAGCATCAGCAATCCCACAAAGGCGGCTGCTATCTTCGTCCAGGAAGATTGCCCTGTCGGATGATACGCTTTTTCGGAAATATCCAAAGCCTCATCCCCTTGCTTGGAATCAGTATCAGCAAGCTTTGCCTCAAACTCCTTCCAAGCTTTATCCACATCCACAGAGTCTTTCGCCTTCTCATAGGCAAAAGCCCGCTTCAGCAGAACTAACTGATCGTCATTACTCTTGTTGGTCATAACTCTGAATCTTTAAATTGTTCTTTAATCATCTTCGTAATGTTGGAAAGATGTTTCCAGACTGCCACTCGGCTGATACCCAGTTCCTCTCCTATCTCTCCATACTTCATCCCGCCCAGGAATCGCATCTTGAAAATGCACTGCTGTTGTGCGGTGAGATGAGTCTTGGCAAAATGCAGCATCTGCTCCAACCGGAGTTCATCTTCTTCTGGAGATGCAGCCATCTGTTGTTCGCTGGCATAAAGCATAGCGATACGCTGCCGGTTCGTTTTTTGTGAAATGCGCTTGAGGCAACTGTTTCGAACACTCGTTAGCAGATAGTGCTCGACGGTATCTGGCAACAATACGGTATCAGATTCGAGCAATCGTTCAAAGATGTCGCTAACCACATCCTTGCTCTCTTGCTCATCGTAGAGGATGCTGACAGCCATCCCATACATCCGCCCGTAATACTGCCTGAACAGTGTTGATATTTCTTTCTTTTCCATCACGATTTTTACTAGCTATTACCCTCAAGTAGAGAAAATGCTAACCTATGAATCCAACTTTTTTTTGCAAAAGTACTCATTTTATCCTAAAAAAGAAAAGATAAGGAGGATATTTATTTTGCTGTTTCAAATATTGCACTTGATTATTTGCATATATCAAATAATAATTGTAAATTTGCGGTGGAAATATAAACTTCGAAGATTATGGCAAAGGAAAGAATCTATCCCGTTGGGGTGCAAACCTTCAGCGACATCATAGAGGAAGGTATGATCTATGTAGATAAAACCGCCCTCATTTACAATATGGCAAAGAAATACAAATATGTGTTTCTTAGCCGTCCACGCCGTTTTGGTAAGTCCCTGCTAAGCAGTACGCTGCGCTCTTACTTTGAAGGAAAGAAAGATCTTTTCAAAGGACTCGCTATCGAAACTTTGGAAAAAGAATGGATAGAATATCCTGTACTCCATTTCGATCTGTCAACCTTCAAGAACTGCGATTTATCTCTCTTTCCTGAAAAATTCGACATGCAATTACGCAGGTTCGAAAAGCAATTCGGAATAGAAGATATGAGGAAAAGTGCCGGTAACCGCTTAACCCAGCTCATAGAACAGGCAGAATCGATGACCGGCAGAAAAGTCGTTATCATTATTGACGAATACGATGCTCCTCTACTTGATGTGTTGCATGATGAGACCAAACTGGAAGCTGTAAGAACTATCATGCAGGAGTTTTATGCGCCTATTAAAGCCAACAGTTCGCATATTCATTTTGCCTTTATCACGGGAATCACAAAATTCTCTCAACTCAGCATCTTCAGCACCATCAATAATCTTACCAACATCAGTATGGATCCGGAGTTTTCTACCATCTGCGGCATCACCAAGGATGAACTGGACACCGTTCTGAAAGAAGATATTGCTTTGCTGGCTAGCAAAAATCATGTATCATTCGAAAGAATGAGAGAATTGCTAAGAGAAAACTATGATGGTTACCACTTCAGCCGGGAAGGTGAAGATATCTTCAATCCGTACAGTCTCATGAGAAGTTTTGCGGCAGGATTCATCGACAACTACTGGTATGCTTCGGGTACATCAACCTACCTGATTCATCAGATGCAACATTTCCATACAGATGTCACAACACTTGACGATATGTTTGCCTTTTCCTCATCCTTCGACCGTCCTACGGAAAAGATGAGCGATGCCTTGCCTTTGCTCTACCAAAGCGGCTATCTTACCATCAAAAAGTATGACCCGCTGAGCAATGGATATTATCTAGGCATTCCAAACAAAGAGGTAAGGGCAGGATTAATGGAGAATCTCCTTCCCATCTATTCCGGCAAGAGCGATAGCCAATCCTTAGGTTTTGCAGCACTCTTCTATCGTGACCTGCTGACGGGTAACATAGACCAAGCCATGGAACAGATGAAGGCTTACTTTGCTTCTATTCCATACCCAGAGGGAGGAAAGAGCGTATTGGAAAATATGCAAAAGAGCGAATATTATTATGAGACTATTCTCTACATCGTTCTTTCAATGATGAATGTGGCAACCTATACACAAGTAAAAAGTTGCAGGGGAAGAGCTGATGCAGTTATGTTTGCTCCTACAGCAATCTTTGTCTTTGAGATAAAGATCAACAAACCTGCCCAAGAGGCTTTGGAGCAAATAGACGAGAAAGGTTATATGATTCCTTACTCCGCAGATGAAAGAAAAATATATAAAATAGGTATCAGCTTCAGTACTCAAACCAGAACCGTAGAAGACTGGGAATTTGAAGAGGTAAAATAACCCTTCAATACTCCTACAATAAATATAAATGGAAAAGAAAGAAACAAATACACTCAGTATATTTCAGCGCCCGGTATGGGTAAGTCTGTTCGCCCTTACGGCTGCAATCTCGTGGGGATGGGCTTACCCATTGATCAAAATGGGAATGGAAGAATATCAGATTACAGCAGACATGACCGGAAGCAAGATGCTTTTTGCAGGCATCCGCTTCTTCATCTCCGGCATCATCATCCTTGCCATCGCCAGAAGCTCGCACCGTAAATTCGGATTCAAAAAGAATGCTGTCCAGAAGGAGAATCATGATGTTCAGAAGAATGGAAGTTTCAAATTCCTGACGAATACAAATGTCTGGTTCCTTCTCCTCTATGCACTCCTCAACACCACCCTTCATTATGCTTTCTTCTATTTCGGACTCTCGCATAATGCAGGAGCACGTTCGGCGATACTCAATTCGATGAGCGTCTTCACGGTGGTTATCCTTGCCTGCATCTTCTTCAAGAGCGACAGGATGACGTGGCGAAAGGCATTAGGCTGCATCATCGGCTTCCTGGGCATCCTTGCCTTGAACCTTGGTGGAAAGGAAAGCGGAAGTTTCACATTCCTGGGCGATGGTATGATTATCCTCAATGCCCTGTGTGGAGCCAGTGCTTCCCTGCTGACCCGAGGATTGAGCAAGAGGGTGGATGTTTTCGTAGGAACCGGTTATTCGCTGAGCATCGGTGGAGCCTTGCTGTTGATTCCTGCATTGTTAATGGGTGGTTATCTGCCAGTCATCAGCCTCTGGGGCATCACGATTCTGCTGCTGCTCATTGCCATCTCAACCATCAGTTTCGCTCTCTACAACAAATTATTGAGCTGCAATCCCGTAGGAAAGGTAGCGATATACAATTCGCTCATCCCCGTAGTAGGAGCCATCACCTCCTGCCTCTGTCTGGGCGAAACCTTCTACTGGAAGTATCTGATAGCAGGCGCATTGGCTACTGCCGGAATTTATATCATCAATAATGGGAAGAAATAAATTCCGGCTGTTGTCCATGCAACCCATATAGAAAGCAAAGCCACCTATTTCAAGATACCCGTTTCGCGCTCCTCATTGTTGATATTCCGCTGTATCTTACGGTAGTCCTTTCCCCGATTGATATTCCAGGCAACACCGATACGGAACAAATTACCTTCCGAATTGTCATAACCACAAACCTGCTTACGGAGTAATGCGTTGACGATTTCTGCTGAATAGGATTTCGGATGAGCCATAAACGGATTATGCATATAGAGCGTAAAATCGAAATCACCCATATGATAACTGGCTGAGGCAGCCAATGAAGGAGGATTATGCCCGATGTTCTCTCCCTCCATAAAGTTCCAACCGTTATCAGCATACAGTATCACAGTCCATTTTCCCCAATATCCCTGTAATGTTCCACCATAATTATAAGCGGTATAACAATGACTGTACTCATCGCCCTTATTGAAAAAACGGTAAATACCTGCATTCACAGATAATATAAGGTGATCGGGAATAATATCAAACCGGGTATCATTCGTAAGATACAACATATTACAATGGGGCTGATTCGTCTGGGAATAAAGAAACTGATCATTTTCCGTGCGGGTGTATTTCGCCAAATCACAATGACGATTGATGCGATAATTCAAGGTAAAATCAGTATTTATCCTTGGTTTACTGAAAGAGAATACCACCCAGTTCTCATATCTACTGTTAGGCTTAAGCGAAGGATTACCCACAGTCCATTCCATACTGTTCTTTCGAATACGGGTATCCGAAATCATAGCTATCTGCGAAATATGCTGTGATAATTCACTTCCCAAGCGGATCTGAAACGAAGATGTCAAGGAATAAGCCAATGTGAGTTTCGGACGACAAAGCCAAAAACTAAAATCCTCATCTCCCTGTCGATAAGACTGATTACTCAACCCGAAGCCAGCCACATAAGTTAAACGGGATGTTCCTTCCTTGAATTGCCCCAAACTTCCCTTGATTTGTGCAAAACCATAAATACCCAATGAACGGATACCATTCTCGCTAACCACATCACCCAAATACTGATTATCCATATATTTCCAGTTCAAGTTGGTTCCTGCAGAAAAAGTAAAGGGTTTCAACCGGTTTTCATAGATAGCCTCGGCTATGAGCGAATAGGTCTTTCCATCTACCTGATATTGATAGGGTTCGCCCTCACCTTCATAATAGGCTCCTTTGGTGTGGATATAAGTACCCAAAACATCTGCCGACAAAGACTGATGCTTGCCCAACTGATGATAGAAATACAAATCGAGAGCAGGAGTAAAATCCCTACCCTTGCTGGTTCTGTAAACAGGATACGCAGGCTTTCCAGATTCAGAAAACCACATCTCATTCGATGTATAAGGCTGATTGCTGAAATCCGTGGTAAGCGTTGTCTGGAATACATATAATGCAGAATCAGCCAGATTATACTTCAACTGCAATGTATTATCATAATTTCGAGTTGCCCCATTCATGATTTTTCGAGATATCTGATACTCAGAACCATCATGTAGAAGATACTGAGCATCCTCATTATATTCGGATGCCTTATTATCCACATAAGTCTGCTCATATAAAATATTCAATTGGCTCTTGCCCCTATTGACAGATGCATAGACATCGTTCGAACCGAGCTTGGTAGTTAGCGCATTAGTCAGGTTGAAGCCCAAACTGCCACCCGATGAAGCCCTGCGGGTATGAATATCTATCACGTATGCAATATTCTTTCCATATCTTACGCCAGGACTGTCGATATAATCTACACTCATAATAGAAGCTACATCCAGCATCTGCACGTCATGCATATTGGCGAGAATGCCATTGATACGAATCTGCACTTCTCCTTTATTATCGGTAGCAGAAATGGAACGGCCAGCCTCATCAACCCTGATATGAGGCAAAGCTAACTTTCCTAAAAGCGAAAAACCAGAAAAAGAACGCTGCTTCTGAATATCGCTTGGGAATATCAACTTGCCATCTTCCTTGTTGACTACTCGTGCCGCCTTCACAACAACCTCTTGCAAGGCTATAGAATCATTCGATACCTTCTGGATCTCCTGGGCACGTATTTCTACACAAGAGATCAATGCCCACAGCATCAGCATGGCTGTTAACAATTTACTTTTCTTCATTGTCATCATATACTTTTCTAAAACTTGTTTTCTGCTGCAAAGGTATCAAAAAGAGAAGACCGAAGCGAAAAATATGACTGACATGAGTCTGACATTTATCAATTAACGAATATTATATCTAGTTTTATTCCATCTTTCATAGAATTTCTGTACTTTTGCATTTGAATCTTTAAACAGTATATCATTTAAACAGAATAGATAATATGAAACTGAAAGCATATCATTCCATCCTCATCTTCGCCATCCTTGTGATGTCTGCGGCATTCTCCAGCGTGAGTAACTACCGCAAGGCACAGTATGCCATTGTACAAGATATGAACAAAGCTTTGGCTCTGACACTTCAGGAAAATAAATATCAATGGATTACGCCTGATACCATCCAGAGCTACCGCTCACATCTCAGCATCGACCTGCTGAAATCGACCAGTAATCTCTGCTATGTGATGGAAGACAGAAGAAGAGGCAAGAACAATTCCCAGCTGGTAAATAGCGCCAACCTGCTCAGCAGCAAAGAGATGCTTCTCAACGAGCATTCTATCCAAAGTTATGCCAACTGTTCGATGGCAGATGTTTTGAGTATGAGCAACCAGCGGACACCTTTGACGCTTACCCTCATGGCTATGATTTGGGCTATTGCATCGCTATACTATCATCGCAGAAAACAACCCTGGAATCATGAGGCCGATATGTTCGGCACCATGTGCTATTCGCAAGACGAGGATTCCTTCTACAATCAGGAAAACGGACAAGCCATCAAGTTTACTCCGATGCAGCACCAGCTGATGCAGCTCTTCTTCAACAATACGCATCATCAACTCTCCAAACAGGAGATTTGTGATGCTCTTTGGCCCAAGAAACCGGATGCCAGCGAAACGCTCTATACCTTGATTCGCCGTATCAAACCGGTGATTGAGCAGAATAGCAACCTCATGATTGAGTCGGAAAGAGGCAAGTCTTATCGACTGATTATCAGATAAGTTCAGAAATGTCAGCCAAATGTCATACTTATCATTTGGCTGTTTCACATCTTCTTCATACCTTTGCGGCTAAAATATAAAAGTGGCAAAGATATGAAGAAGATTTTTTTGATAGCAGTTGTCTTGCTGATGATGATAAACTTCATCATCAACTATCACCATGAGGTTACGAAAGAGCAGCATACACCGATGGCGGATTTCAAGACCAAGGTAGAGATGGCGCCCATGAAGGAATACAATGATCCGGACTTCGGCTACGTTGTCAAGTTTCCTTGCTTCTTCCAGCAGGAGGATACTTCGGTATCGGGATATCAGGGCTATGCCCGCTTCTCATTCACCAATCATGCCAACATCATCCTGGAGAGTTACGTTACCCCCAACTATAGCAACACCCTCCAGGTTTGTGCCGATTCTCTAGCCCAGAAGCTTCATTCGGAGCGGACGATGCAGGCATCGAATAAGGCATTCATCCTCTCCGGTCCTGTCTATGAAAACGGAGTAAGAGTAGATGGCTACAGTCATTACGATAAATTCATCAAGAGTGGCAGAATACTCTTCGTTTATTCCCTCACCTATCCCGACAGCTACAAGCCAGCCATGCCCCGACTGTTCAAACTCATAGACGACTGGAAGGTTTTAGGGGCATATTAATCTGCCTTGAAGATATCCTCACGAGCCTCTTGGGATTGTATAAAAACAGCTTTCAAAGAAGATAAAAGCGCTTGATTATTTGCATATTTCAAATAATAATTGTACATTTGCGGCGGAAATATAAACATCGAAGATTATGGCACTTAAGTTATATCCATTAGGCATACAGACTTTCGAGCGAATCCGCAAGGAAAACAAGCTCTATATCGACAAGACGGAATACGTTTACCGCCTGACGCACACCAGCGGTACCTATTTCTTCTTGGGACGTCCACGCCGCTTTGGAAAATCCCTGTTTCTCACCACCCTCCAGAGTTACTTTGAAGGCAAGAAAGACTTATTCAATGGTCTTGCCATCGAAAAGCTGGAAAAGGAGTGGACAGAATATCCTGTGCTCCACTTTGATTTAAGCGGAGGCAAACACATGAATAAAGAACAGCTGGAGAGATATCTCGCATTCATTCTGGAAACAGAAGAGAAGATATGGGGTATCACACAGCCACAAATTGATGCCAATAACCGATTGACAGAACTGATCAATACTGCATACGAGAAATCCGGAAAACAGGTAGTCGTACTTATTGATGAATATGATGCACCCATGCTGGATGTGGCTCACGAGAAAGAACAATTGGATACCTTACGCAATATCATGCGCAACTTCTTCAGTCCTTTGAAATACAGCGAAGCTAAACTGCGCTTTGTCTTCCTGACGGGCATCACCAAGTTCTCGCAAGTCAGCATCTTCAGCGAACTGAACAACATCACCAACATATCCATGAATGATGATTATGCTGGTATCTGTGGCATCACCAAAGAAGAACTTCTGATACAGATGTCGGAAGATATTGAGGAGCTTGCCCGAAGAAGAAACATAACGAAAGAACAAGTCATCGACAAGTTAAAAGAGAATTATGACGGCTATCATTTCACAAGATTCTCACCCGATATCTTCAATCCATATAGCCTGCTGAATTGCTTTGCAGAAAACAAGTTCGGATCCTATTGGTTTACTTCCGGCACTCCAACTTATCTCATCAATATGATGCGCAAATATCAAGTAGTTCCTACAGACATCATCACACGAGTGGAGGCTGATGCCAGTGAGTTTGATGCTCCTACGGAGAATATGCCAACCATCATGCCGCTGCTTTACCAAAGTGGATATATCACAATCAAGGAATATCATGAAGACTACAACTATTACGTTCTTGATGTTCCCAACAAGGAGGTGAAAATGGGACTGACCAAGGCACTTATTCCATCATACGTCACACAAAATACACTTGCAACAACCAATACAGCCCGTCGTATCGCACAGGCATTGGATAAGCAGAATATGGAGGAGGCATTAACCCTACTCCAGACATTCCTGGGTACAGTTCCTTACTGCAACAACGCTCATTATGAGGGACATTACCAGCAGATGCTCTTCATCATATTCTCTCTGCTTACAGACTATCAGGTGGACGTTGAAGTTCATACACCCAACGGCAGAGTTGACATCGTATTGCTCACCCATACAGACCTTTTCCTGTTGGAGATTAAGTTAGACAAGAGTGCGAAGTCTGCGATGCAGCAAATCAACCTGAAGAACTATCACAAACGATTTGCGCTAAGCGGCAAGCCAATGACCAAGGTCGGCATCAACTTCGACAGTAAAACTGGGAATATCGAAAATTGGATAATCGAAAAAGCATAAGATAAAAATATCAGTCTGCGACATCATAGAGGAAGGCATGGTCTATGCATAGATAAGACAGCTTTCTGATACATCTAAAAAGCAAAAAAGAAAAGTTTATTATGTCAATATTCAGTCGCCTCTTTGGAAGGAAGAACAATCTCACCGTAAGCTCTGACATCAAGAAGAAAGATGCCAGAAGCAGAAATATTGCCTTCGTGGATACCGAAGTGGGACTGAAAGACCATAAAATACACGATATCGGGGCATTAAGTTATGATGGAGCTACCTTTCACCAAGCATCACAGACGGCACTGAACAAGTTCCTGCAAGAAGGAAAGGTTGACTATATCTGCGGGCATAACCTCATTCATCACGATGCCCGCTATCTCCAACTCAACGGCATACTGATAGATACCCTCTATCTCTCCCCGCTCCTCTTCCCCAAGCGCCCTTACCATCATCTGGTAAAGGACGACAAACTGATGAGCGAGCAGATGAATAATCCAGTCAATGACTGCGAGAAAGCCAAGGAGCTTTTGATGGATGAAATCGCTGCATGGAATCAATTATCAGAAAGGAAGAGGAAAATCTTCACCTTGTTGCTCCAGCATGAAGAGGAATTCAGAGGATTCTTGATGTATGTGGGAGCCATCGAAAAGGATGATGCAATGATAGACGTTTCAGAATACATCCTTTCTGAATACAAGAATCATATTTGCGACCATGCCGACATTCCGGCTCTTGCAGCCCAGTCGCCTTGCGGCTTGGCATACGCCTTGGCCCTCATAGGCACAGACGATTACCAATCTGTAACCCCAGGTTGGGTACTCTGCCATTATCCCGAAGTAGAACATATCATCTATATGCTCTGCCATACCCAATGCACCGATGGCTGCGAGTATTGCAACCGCATGCTCGACATTCATCACAACCTGAAACAACTCTTCGGCTATGATGCCTTCCGTACCTATGACGGCGAACCGCTACAGGAACAGGCATCGCAGGCAGCAGTAGATGGCAAGTCATTATTGGCGATATTTCCTACGGGTGGCGGCAAGTCGCTCACCTTCCAGTTGCCAGCCCTGATGGATGGCAGAACCATACATGGACTCACCGTGGTTATCTCGCCTCTGCAATCATTGATGAAAGACCAGGTAGATAACCTCGCAGACCGCGGCTTCACCGATGCCGTAACCATCAACGGTCTCCTCGACCCTATCTCCCGCTCCCTAGCCATCGAACGAGTACAGAGCGGAGATGCCACCTTATTATATATAGCACCAGAGATGTTGCGCTCCAAAACCATCGAGCGCATCCTGATGGCACGGCATGTGGTGAGATTCGTCATTGACGAAGCTCACTGCTTCTCTGCATGGGGACAAGACTTCCGTGTGGATTACCTATACATCGGCAAATTTATCAAGGAATATCAGGAACGCAAGTTTGGCAAGGATACAATGGCCCGTAATCATGGTCAAACCCTGATACCCGTATCTTGCTTCACCGCCACTGCAAAACAGAAGGTGGTGCAGGACATCTGCGACTATTTCAAGCATTGGCTGGGCACCGATCTCCAGCTCTTCGCCTCATCAGCCTCACGTACCAACCTGCACTATTCCGTTATCCACGTAGATTGTGACGGCAACAAATACAATCTCCTGCGCTCGCTGGTAGAGCAGGCTGATTGCCCTACCATCATCTACGTATCCCGCACCAAGCGAACCCGGGAACTCGCCCAGAAACTGACACGTGACGGCATATCCGCCCTGCCCTATAATGGCAAGATGGATGCCGATGAGAAGATACACAATCAGGATGCCTTCATGAGCGATAAGGTTAGAATCATCGTCGCCACCTCCGCCTTCGGTATGGGAGTAGATAAGAGCGATGTGGGTCTTGTTATCCATTACGACATCTCCGACTCTCTGGAGAACTATGTACAGGAGGCTGGACGTGCAGGAAGAGATCCACACCTCAATGCCAAATGCTATGTACTCTATAGCGACGAGGACTTGGATAAGCACTTCATCCTGCTCAACCAAACCAAGCTGAGCATCAGCGAGATACAACAGGTATGGAAAGCCATTAAGGATTTTACCAAGCAGCGTCCACATGTAAGTTGTTCGGCACTGGAGATAGCCCGCCAAGCCGGTTGGGATGACTCGGTATCCGACATAGAAACCCGTGTCCGCACTGCCCTTTCTGCTCTCGAACAGAGCGGATACATAGAGCGTGGCAACAACATTCCGCACGTCTATGCCACAGGTATCACTGTCAAGAACATGGACGAGGCAAGACTGCGCCTCACCGAATCACCCCTGTTCTCGGAAGATGAGATGCAGAATGCCATCCGCATCATCAAGTCGCTCATCACCCAGAAACATATAGCCAAGGCACAGGATAGTGAGGCTGAATCCCGCATCGATTACCTCGCCGATATCCTAGGACTCAGTAAGCGAGACGTCATCTCCTCCGTTGACAGAATGCGACAGGAAGGCATCCTTGCCGATACCCGTGACATCTCAGCCTATCTGCAAGACATCAGCGACAAGCAACGCAAGCCTCAGCAGATGCTGGAGAACTTCGCCAAACTGGAAAGATACATTCTGGAACATATCCCGGATGAATCGCTGCATATCACATACAAACAACTCAATGACAATGCCGTACACGACGGCATCAACACTTCAACAGAAAAGAAAATCCGCACACTGCTATACTTCCTGGCAGTGAAGAGATATGCGCACAAGAAGGAAGACGGCGTCCGCAATCTCATCGTAACAAGAGACAAGGATATAGAGACCATCATCAAACGATTCGAAAGACGAATTGAGGTTTGCCGATTCATTATCGAAAGACTATACAGCCTGGCTGAAGAAGAGAGCAACAATAGCTCTTCTGTAGATTCAAGAGAGAAGCCTCTTCAATTCTCGGTAGTCGAACTTCTGAACGATCTGAAATCCAGCAACCAGTCACTCTTCTCCGACTTCTCTTCCCTGCAGTTGGAGGACGTGGAGGAAGCCTTGCTCTATCTCTCCAAGATAGGATCCATGAAGCTGGAAGGAGGATTCCTGGTACTCTACAATGCAATGGCGATTAAGCGCACCAAGGAACTTCGCCTCCGCTATAAGCAGGAGGATTATCGCATGCTCAATGAATTCTACAAGCAGAAGATTCAGCAGATTCACATCGTGGGCGAATATGCCAACCTGATGGTAAGGGATTATGACGCCGCCCTGCAATATGTGCAGGATTACTTCCAGATGGACTACCATCGCTTCATCTCAAAGTACTTCAAGGGCAACCGGGAGACTGAGATAGAGCGCAACGTAACACCTTCGAAGTATAAGCAACTCTTCGGAATGCTCTCCAAAAGACAGAAGGAAATCATCGACGACCACGAGTCCCGCTGCATCGTAGTCGCTGCCGGTCCTGGCAGCGGCAAGACACGTGTGCTCGTACATAAGCTTGCCTCTCTCCTGCTGTTGGAAGATGTAAAGCACGAACAACTCCTGATGCTCACTTTCTCTCGTGCAGCCGCTACCGAGTTCAAGCAGCGACTGATGCAACTCATCGGCAATGCCGCCCATTTCGTAGAAATCAAGACCTTCCATTCTTACTGCTTCGACCTGCTGGGCAGGGTTGGCAATCTGGATGAGGCAGGAGATGTGGTTAAGCAAGCCGCCGAAATGATCAACAATGGAGAAGTGGAACCCAATCGCATCAGCAAGACCGTGCTCGTTATTGATGAAGCACAAGACATGAGCAAGGATGACTATGCCCTTGTCTCTGCTCTGATGAAAGCCAACGAAGAGATGAGGGTGATAGCCGTAGGCGATGATGACCAGAACATCTATGAGTTTAGGGGTTCCAACTCACAGTATCTCTATGAACTGACCCAGACAGAGCACAGCCGTTTCATTGAGATGACCGAGAATTACCGCAGCCTTCGCCATATTGTGGATGCTGCCAACGACTTCGCCCGTAACATCCGCCAACGAATCAAATCTACCCCTATCATCTCCATGAGTCAAGAAGATGGAGAGGTAAGAATCGTGAAGCATCCATACGAGATTCAGAAGAAAAAGGTTTATATGTATCAGCCTATTCTTGAAGATGTTACGCGATTACTAAGAAGTAACTCTTCAAAAAAAGCCGATGCTTCTTCCCGCAAGAAGAACGAAACCATCAGCATCCTCACGCAGACCAATGAGGAGGCTGTCATCATGCTGGCTCTTCTTCACAGCCATGGCATCAAGGCCAAGCTGGTGCAATCAATGGACGGCTTGCGCTTCTGGAATCTGGCAGAGGTAAGATACTTCTTGAAGAAGATAGACCAAGGCATCAAGGAGACGAAATCCCCTATCATCCCTGATGATATTTGGGAAGCAGCTAAGCAGCAGACATTCCAAAAGTATGCCACCAGCCAGGCATTGCCATACCTGCGCCGCAGCCTACAGATATTTGAGCAGACCAATCGTGCCAAGTACTACAGCGACCTGAGGGAGTTCGTGTTCGAATCATCAGTAGAAGACTTCTGTGACATCTCGAAATCAGACATCGTGGTCAGCACCATCCACAAGGCAAAAGGCCATGAGTTCGACCATGTACTGATGCTCATTACCCATCCCGAGCATCCTACTGATGACATACTGCGCAGATACTATGTGGGCATGACCCGTGCCAAGCGTACGCTTGCCATCCACAGCAACGGCAATCTCTTCGACAGCCTGAAAAGTGCCCAGCATCTCTATGATGCCCAAGCCTACGATGAGCCGAACGAAATAGTGCTTCAGCTCTCACACAAGGATGTAAACCTGGGCTTCTCCAAGCCTCACAAGGATGCTATCCTTTGCCTGAGAAGTGGTATGCCGCTAACCTACCACGACCATTGCCTCAGTCTCCCATCAACAGGCAGAGACATAGCCCAGCTCTCCATCAAGATGAAAGAGAAACTAGGCAAATGGGAGTTGAAAGGTTACAAGGTAACCGCTGCCCGAATCCGCTTCATCGTGGCATGGAAGTCAAAGGATGCACCGAGGGATGAGAAGGAATCCGCCATCGTGCTCGCAGATTTGGTGATGAAAAAATGTTGATTTTCGTAGAATGTTATTATTTTTTAACACGCATAATTTGCTAGTTTCCTACATTTTTCTTATTTTTGCAGGGACATTCTGTATCTCTTATAGAGATTCAGATGACCGACATCAAAAAACAAACATGATTCGCATGATGAAAGAGACAAATATATAACCACAGGTTACGTCCACTATTGCAGGGGACGACAGCGAAGCCGTGGGAGAATGACTATACTTTCACTTTATGAAAGTACGTTTTTTTTATAAGTGATTGAGAATGAGATAAGTTTTTATCTCATAAAAAGAAGAGGT